>Ga0163149_10005657_pt1 | contig 13117 bp, 16 predicted proteins | sample OliLakLV19MP5G1_FD_148604 | JGI IMG/M metagenome (GOLD analysis project Ga0163149, IMG submission 148604) | Freshwater microbial mat bacterial communities from Lake Vanda, McMurdo Dry Valleys, Antarctica - Oligotrophic Lake LV.19.MP5.G1 | ecosystem: Environmental > Aquatic > Freshwater > Lake >...
CCCGTGAGCTGAGCGGCGATCGCCGCTCAGCTCACGGGTGATGTCGAAAAGCTGCAAGCCTATGCCCTGCATTATGTGCGGCAGCTGCACCAGGCCGGAAAATTTCCGCTGACCATCTGGCCCTATCACTCAATGCTGGGCGGGATTGGCCACGCGCTAGTGTCGGCTTTTGAAGAGGCGTGCTTTTTCCACAGCATGGCGCGCCAAACTCAAACCCTATTTGAACTCAAGGGCAGCAATCCCTTGACCGAAAACTACTCAGTGCTGAAGCCGGAAGTGTTAGAAGACCAGGACAACCGGGCGATCGCCACCAAAAACACCGCCTTGATTAACACCTTGCTGCACTTCGACGCCATTTTGGTGGCAGGTCAAGCCAAAAGCCACTGCGTCGCCTGGACGGTAGACGACCTGCTCAGCGAAATTCAGGCCACCGACCCGGCACTGGCGCAAAAGGTTTACCTGCTGGAAGATTGCAGCTCGCCCGTGGTGGTTCCTGGCGTGGTGGACTTTACCGACCTGGCAGATGCCACCTATCAGCGGTTTGCCGACGCGGGAATGCAGTTGGTGCGCTCTAGCGAACCCATGGCAAGCTGGCTGACGATCTAACACCTGCCACAATCCTGATGGGATAAGGATTTCGGAATATATCGGAGCATTAAGAATCGTTTCGAGCTGATGGCAGGAAACCGAGGATGGCGATCGCCACACAGTTTCTGCTAGTTGGATTTGGGCGATCGCCCCTTACCGTTTCTCCAATCAAACCCCAAAACTGCCTGTGCTCACAACTCTCCCATCTTTGAGACAATCAAAACGGAAACCGGGCAACGCCGCTAGTCCTGGAAATGCCACAGCACTCCTAACCTTTCAGAGAGACTACGTTTATGAAATTGGCTTACTGGATGTACGCAGGCCCCGCACATATTGGCACCCTCCGCATTGCCAGTTCTTTTAAGAACGTTCACGCCATCATGCATGCCCCAATTGGCGACGATTATTTCAACGTGATGCGCTCGATGTTAGAACGGGAGCGCAACTTTACCCCCGTTACCACCAGCGTCGTCGATCGCAACGTATTGGCGCGCGGCTCCCAAGAAAAGGTGGTAGACAACATCACCCGCAAAGATCAAGAAGAGCACCCCGACATGATTGTGCTCACCCCCACCTGCACCTCCAGTATTTTGCAAGAAGACCTGCAAAACTTTGTCGATCGCGCTCAAATTGAAGCCAAAGGCGACGTCATCCTTGCCGACGTCAACCACTACCGCTTCAATGAGCTGCAAGCCGCCGATCGCACCTTGCACCAAATGACCCAGTACTACATTGCCAAAGCCCACAAAAAAGGCGATGTTCGCACCGACAAAACCGACAAGCCTTCCGTCAATATCATCGGCATTTCTACGCTGGGGTTCCACGCCCATCACGACTGCACCGAACTCAAGCGGCTGATGGCCGACCTGGGAATCGAAGTCAACGCTGTCATCCCCGAGGGCGCATCGGTTCACGAACTCAAGAGCCTACCCCGCGCCTGGTTCAATCTGCTGCCCTATCGGGAACTGGGTCTAGCCACTGCCGAATTCCTCAAAACAGAATTTGGCACCCCCTTTGTCGATATCACCCCAATGGGCGTGGTCGAAACGGCTCGCTGCATCCGCGCCATTGCGAACACCCTGAACGAGCAGGGCGCAGAGGTGAACTACGAAGCCTACATTCAAGAACAAACGCTGCATGTGTCGCAGGCGGCCTGGTTCTCGCGCTCGATAGACTGCCAAAACCTGACGGGCAAGAAGGCCGTTGTGTTTGGCGACAACACCCACGCTGCCGCTATGACCAAAGTGCTGGCGCGGGAAATGGGCATCCATGTGGTGATGGCAGGCACCTACTGCAAATACGATGCGGACTGGTTCCGCGAGCAGGTGAGTGACTATTGCGATGAAGTGCTGATTAGCGAAGATAACGGAGCCATTGCCGACGCGATCGCCCGGATTGAACCCGGCGCGATTTTTGGCACCCAAATGGAGCGGCACGTCGGCAAACGGCTAGATATTCCCTGCGGCGTCATCGCGTCGCCCATCCACATCCAAAACTTCCCGATTGGCTACAAGCCTTTCCTGGGCTATGAAGGCACCAATCAGCTTACCGACTTGATCTACAACTCCTTCACCCTGGGGATGGAAGACCACTTGCTAGAAATCTTCGGCGGTCACGATACCAAAGAAGGCATCACCAAGGGCATGTCTGCCGACTCTGACCTGGGTTGGAGTAAAGATGGTCTGGCCGAACTCAACAAAATCCCTGGCTTTGTGCGCGGCAAGGTGAAACGCAATACTGAGAAGTTCGCTCGCGATCGCGGCTTTGAACAAATTACCGCCGAAGTGCTCTACGCCGCCAAAGAATCGGTTGGGGCGTAACGACTCTAGACAGCAGAGTTAGTTCGCAGGGGCGTGACCTGTTTCCCGGTAAAGCTAGGAAATCACAGGTCACGCGCCCAATCGATTGGCGCTAGGATCAGCACAAGTACCTGAAAGAGCGATCGCCTTATGACTGCCGTTGCTGTTCCTACTCCCGTCGAAGCCTCGATTCGACTAGACGGCATCCGCTGGCAAACCTACGAAGCGCTGCGAGACGATCTGGAGGCTCAGCATCGCCACCTGCGCCTAACCTACTACAGCGGCACATTAGAAATTATGTCTCCTTCGCCCGAACACGAGCTGTACAAAAAAACAGCAGGGCGATTAGTGGAAACCCTGGCCGAGGAACTGGCGTTAGACTACTATCCGCTCGGTTCAACTACCTATAAACGAGCCAACTTCGCTGCGGTAGAACCCGACGAGTGCTTTTATTTTCGCAATGCTGCCGCTGTGCAAGGGCTACGGCGAATCGATTTAGAGCGCGACCCCCCGCCTGACCTCGCCCTCGAAATTGATATTACCTATTCATCGATGAATCGGTTAAGCGTGTATGCGGCTCTTGGTGTTCCCGAGGTGTGGCGCTACGATGGACAACGGCTGATGATATACCAGTTGCAAAATGGCACCTATGCGGAAAGCGATCGCAGTTTAGCGTTTCCAAATTTCCCGATCACCCAACTATCAGAATTCCTCAACCGGGCAATCGACAGCAATTATCCTGCTTTAATCCGCGAGTTTCGCGAGTGGGTGAGGAAACTGCTTTAAGGGCACTGGTTCCGCTGAGTGAGGAGACATAAAGCCTTGATATTGCTATATTGCAGGGATTCAGTAGTCTACTAACCCTGCACCTCAATTGGATCTCATGATAGATTTATTCTCTCAGAACTGTCCTTGCTGTGACAGCGCCAAAGTTGATGTTCGTACCCGCTATACAACTCAAAATAATGGCACTCACCTGATCTAAACCTCGTCTAACTTGAAACCCAGAGTTTTCCCTCACCCTTTTCATATATGCCGAAGGCTTTAAGCCCTCTCCCCAAGGAGAGGGACTTTGAAAGCTTTTTCGGCTCCCCTCGCCCTTTGGGAGAGGGGCTGGGGGTGAGGGCTAAAACTACAGTTCTCAACGTGGACTTGGTTTATCATTGTCGGCGTTGCGATATTTATTTTAGTGATACCTTCGCCACTCCGATGGCTGGGTTGAGAACACCATTGAGTCGGATCATTGAGGTGCTCAAAGCCAGAACAGAAGGACAAGGATTAAATGCGACAGCGCGAATCTTTGGGGTATCTAAAAGAGCATTATTGATTGGCAGTGGCGCTTGTCGGAGTTGAAGCCCGCTTTAACCCTGTACGGACTATGCCATCAATTCCTTGCTCTGGTGATTGAAGGGGATGAGTTGTACACCAAAGTTCATCACAATAGCGCTGCGAGTGAATCAGCAGGTTGGAACCATCGTGCTGATGGAGCGCAGTAGTCGGTTCTTGTGGCAGCTAAACTGTGGAGCGAAAGACCAGACTCTGCTTGAGGAGGCGTTACAACTGCTATGCAAGGTGATTGAACAAACGCAAGACTTGACATTACTAACGGATGGAGAACGGCGCTATGGCAAGATTTTATTTGCCATTTGCCATGAAGTATCTCGCACTGGACAACCCCGTAGACCCGCAAAACAGCTGCGTCAGGGAGGGAGTGTGCGCTTAAGAAATAAAGGTTCCAAGAAACGTTCTGGGCGAAAACGGCCGAAGGATCAAGCCCCTGTGCCAGAACATCCAGAGACGGATTCTCGGATTGAGGATGCCCAAATTCAAATCCTGTAGAAGCGCATTTAATGCCTCTTTGAGGCGACGGAATTCGGCCTTTCGGCGCAAAACAAACATGTATGCAAAAACTCGGGACAATCTACAAAGAACTCTAGATCTGCAATGGTTAATTCACAACGTTGTCTGGGTTCATTTCACAACCAAAGTGAGTCCGGCAGTGAAACCAGGGATTTTGGCAGTCGGGTTGTCATGGATGGAAGTATTCTCAATTCGTTATGCCTTCTAACCCATATTTATGAAAGCATTTAGCCTTCCCTATCCAACGGAACCAGTGCCTATTTTGCCTCTCCAATCAAAAGAATGCTGCCCAATCTTTGGGGTCTGGATGCTGTTTGTAAGCTTTTATAAGCAGCGTAGTGATCCCTTAAATAACTCAATTGCAAGTATTGTTAATGATGACCCAAATTAGAGATCTTTGAGTTTACTAGTCGTTGAGATGCGTCTCTTCCTCTGCCTCTTGAAACTGTTTTCGCGCTTTGCATTAGCCGGAGCAAGTTTTTACCGAGAATCAGATTTTCCTGCTGGGGGTGCAATCCCAGTAAGCGGATTTTATGTAGTTCAAGCCCAGGATGCAGCCAGGGGCCATCACTGCCAAATAGCACCTTATGAGCCCCACCCCGTTGAACTGCTTCCACCAGATAGTCAAACCGACGGACTCCAGAGGTATCGGCATACACATTGGGATGGCGAACGATTTGATCAACGACGCGCAAGTGAGTTCGCCAATCATCGGCAAAGCTGCCGAGATGGGGCATGATGAAGTTGACCGTGGGATATTGGGGCGCGAGTAAATCAATCAGGTCAGTCTGACCCACCGGATCGTAGAGCAGGGGTAAGCGAAAGGTCTGGGCGACATCGCAAATTTCACGGGTGAGGGGAGCATCCAGACGATGCACCTTGATGCCACAAAATCGCCAGCGTGTGACTGCCTCGGCAATTAAGGCATGAATGCGTCCCCGATCGCGCTGAGCATGGACAAACGCAAACCCCAACAGGCGATCGGGATATTGGGCAATAATCCGAGCCGTATTGGCATTGGCCTGCCGATAGTTGCTGTGGAAGGGCGAAAAGATCACGGTCTTGGCGATACCGGCTGCTCGCGATCGCTTTAGATAAACCTCCATCGGTGCATCCGTATCCCACGGCCCGGTGAGCAAGTCCCCTTTACCAGCGTGACAGTGACAATCAATGATCATGTCCCATACTCCGACAGAAAGCGAATCACAGTCTCAATACCGCGAAAAAAGTTCGTTAGACTCATTTTTTCGTTGGGTGCGTGAATATCATCATCGGGCAAGCCAAACCCCAACAGAACAATCGGCACCTGTAACCGGCGGTGCAATTGTGCCACGAATGGAATCGAACCACCACTGCGCGTAAAACTGGGCGACACGCCCCAAGTCTGAGTCACCGCGCGTTGAGCTGCTTGCATGACCGGACTATTTCTGGGCAGTAGAACCGGATCCGAGCCACCCGTAATCGCGAGGCGACTGCGCACGGCCGGATGGGTTGTCGCTGTAATGTGTTGCCGCAGCAATTGGGCAATTTCCTGCGGGTTCTGGTCAGGCACGAGGCGAAAACTGAAGCGCGCCATGCCCCGACTGGGAATGACTGACTTACCGCCCGCCCCCACATACCCACTCGCCAAACCATTGATGGTTAAAGCCGGACGAATGGTCATGCGCTCAAACAAGCTATACCCACCTTCGCCCCAGCCTGCGGGTAAATCCAAATCGGTCAAAATTTGTTTGTCCCGTTTGTTGCAACAGCGAATTTCCTGGCGATCGCTCGGTTGCAGGTTGCGGACATGGCGGTAGAAACCTGGAATCGCCACACGATTTTGGCGATCGTGCAGTCCAGCCACCATCTCACTGAGGGCTTGCAAGGGATTCAACACCGCTCCCCCATACCGTCCAGAATGCAAATCATGGTTTGGCCCGCGAACTTCCAACTCACAACTGAGATTGCCTCGTAACCCATAGATAATGGAGGGTTTACCGGCCCCCAGCATTTCAGTATCCGATACCAACACCGCATTTGCTTGCAAACGGGATGCCTCTCGATTCAGAAATGTTGACAGGTTGGGACTATTAATTTCTTCTTCCCCTTCTAACCAGACTTTGATGTTGAGGGGCAAGCTTCCGGTGGTGCGCAGGTAACTCTCAACGGCTTTGAGGTGAATGAAAAATTGGCCTTTGTCGTCACTGGCTCCCCTGGCAAACAGGTTATTGCCAACAATCGTGGCTTTGAAGGGGGGCGATCGCCACTCTCGCAAAGGATCAACTGGCTGCACGTCATAATGCCCATACAACAACAACGTGGGCTTTCCCGGTGCCTGCAACCAATCCGCATAGACGCTGGGATGTCCACCATTCATACCCGCTAAGACCTGGACATGGTGTAACCCAATCTCTGCCAAATGCCGCGCCAGCCAGTTCGCACAAGCACGAATATCCTTACGGTGCTGGGGTTGAGCCGAAATGGTGGGAAAGGTAATCAGCTCAGTCAGTTCAGTGAGCCAGCGCGATCGCCTTTCTGTTCGCTGGCTGTAGCGTAGGGGCGGAATTGCTGCTGGTGAGGATACAAACATCGCATTCATCGAACGCTAAATTTACAATCATCTACAATGAGGCTACGAGTTACCCGGCTGAATCCTATGGTTGCGACTCCACTGGCTCCCCCATCCGAACTGATCCACCTTTCTGGGATTAGCTGGCAGACCTATGAAACGTTGCTGGAAGAGTTGAGCGATCGCCGTCTGCGGCTAACTTACAATCGTGGCAACCTAGAAATCATGGCTCCTTCTCCAGAACATGAATTTAGTAAAACGCTCATGGGTCGATTTGTAGAAACGCTGGCTGAGGAGTTAGAGATCCAGATTTATCCCTTGGGTTCAACCACCTTCAAACGACCTGAACTGAGTGGGGCAGAGCCAGACGAATGCTTTTACATCTGCCGGATTGGGGCGGTGCGAGGGAAAAAGAGACTTGACCTGAATGAAGACCCAGCACCTGATTTGGTTGTAGAAATCGATGTCACCAGTAGCTCTCAAAATCGCCTCCAGGTTTATGCGGATTTGGGTGTCGCAGAAGTGTGGATTTATGACAGGAATTCATTGGCGGTTAAACAGCTACAAAACGGAGCCTACATCACCTCCCAAGTAAGTCAATTTTTTCCAAATCTGCTGATTTCAGACATCGCCGGATTTTTACAACAAGCGGAAACGATGGATTATCTGGAACTGGTGAAAGCGTTTCGGAGTTGGGTGAGAAGTCAGATTGGGAAATAGGGGGGCGATACCTGCTTCCCACAGGCTTTGCCAACGCTGATGGTTGAGGCAACCATTTGATCAAAAAACTCGCGTTACGGAGCAGTGTTTAAATGTTGTTTGAGATGGCGGATGGCGGCACTGGTGTTGCGACTGTAGGCAATTTGCACGCAGCGGGCGATCGCGCTCTGTAAGTCAAAGTCTGGGAAATAGCGGCTGTAGGTTTGCAGTTGATAGATTCCATCCTGTAATCGGTAAATCAAAGCTTGCTGGTTTTTGCATAGCCACACTTCCGGCACGCGGTAGGGGAGATAATCTTGCACATCCGAATAGCTGGTGACATCAATTTCAATCACCAAATCTGGCGGGGGATCATTTTGCCAATCAATCCGCTTTTTACCCGATACCGCTTGCCAGTTATCAATGTAAAAACAATAGTCTGGTTCAATCCCGCTTTCTTCTGGCAACGTCATCGTCACCGGGGTAAAGGCATCGTATTCCTGCCCATCGTGATCCAGCAAAGTTGTAACAATGCTGGCAATGAGATGGGCATCTCGTCCATGCACAGGCAAAGGCGACATCAGCAAAACTTCTCCGTGGCGATATTTCAGTCGCGGAATGGAGCCATCGCCCCGCTGATCACACAACCGCTGGTACTCTTGCCAGGTTGCAGGCAATCGCACGACCGACCCCGCTGGTAATTGAGTTTTTTCAGGTGAGATAAGGGCAAACATGGCTGAAGCTTCCTTTGAAAGCGGCTGATTGCAATGATAACGGAATTTGCAGGGGCGATCGCTAGCTTTCATTCTCAGCCGTGATGCCTTGCACCCATCGGCGAAATTGTTTGATTAAACTGGTTTCTCCCATCGTGCTTCTCAAGGCTAAGCATCTGACTATATCCTCAGCTTTTAGCAACGGTAAGGCAGCACTCCTATCCTGAGGCAGATATTCGCCATTTTGCAATCTCAGGATCGTTAGCGTTTGTCCGTTGTAGCGCCAGACTTCTGGTACTCCCAAGGCTGCATAAATCGACAGACGGTTCATTGAGCTACTGGTAATATCAATTTCCAGAGCTAAGTCGGGCGGAGGGAATTGATTTAAGTCAATTTGATCAACTCCTCGCACCGTCGCTTCATGCTGGATGTAGTAACACTGATCGGGTTCTAGCCCTCTGGCGAGATCTTCGCGATCGCAGGTACGAGAACCCAGGCTGCGAATTTCAATATCCAGTTCTTCCGTAGCTGCTTCAACCAACCGTCCCAGAAGTTTTTTGTAAGTTTCATGGGGATCTAAGGGCATTCTAATTTCTAAACTACCGTGATCGTAGGTTAGGCGGAGAGCAGGTTCTTGCTCAAAATCGTTAATCAATGACTGATAGGTTTGCCAACTAATGTTAGGCAAAATAACACGATCTGGGCTTTGGATGAGGGTGGCAGTCATAAAGGGTGTTCCTCGGTTTCATAAAGTTTAGCAAACTGGATGGAACCGAAGATTGTCATTTTGTGTGTTAAGGCGATCGCACGTTGGTGATTGAGTTTTTGAGAGAGCGATCGCTCCCTCGGTTAAGACAAGGATGGGGATTCCTTAATCCGGTCTTCCCAGTAGGTAATCGGTACTTTGTTGTGATCCCCTGTTTTTGAGACTCCAACACATATATTTGGCAACTTAAAGCATGCAAGTTTCATCGCTTCAAATGTAGTGCCGGTGCACTCAATCCCGCCAGCCATGGGAGTCTTCGGATTTTTTGCACACCCAGATGGACTCGATGGACAACGCGCAGCTTTCCATTTTTTCCTAGGTTGAGTTGGATCTTGCAGTAGGCATTGACGAATGTAGTAGATATAGACTTTTCTGGACGGAGGATCTGCTTTTACCCAATTGCTCCAACCTGCTGCATCGCCAGAATTGTATGTGCAGTCAAAACCCCAACACTCACGAATATTGGCGGCATACCTTTCCTTTGACAACGCAATCTTCCGCATGGGTAGCCCCCCTCCAGAATGACAGGCAAGGATAATGTTACTGACCCGAGGGAACTGTCGCCCTTGATAGGGGCCGTAGGCACTCAGTGATGCCATTACCTGATCTAAGTAAGCATCGAATCCCCCTGGGTTAACCAAGTTGCCTGTCTGCGATAGCGGCCCCAGTGTTGGTGCAATCAGAATGGCATTTTTCCCACTGGCATTTACCCCCTCACGCAGCGCAAAGAAGGGGTAAGTAGCTTTATTCCAGTACTGATTAATGGTCAAATTAGAGGGATAACAGTACTTATTACTGGGCAAAGATTTAGAGGGATAACAGCCACGAACTGAAGCTTTCCCTTCGACGACATCATCCGTGTGATGCCCATGCAGGTAAATAATTAAATCAACTTGAGAATTAATTCGATAGCTTGACGGAATGAAAATGCCCGTCATGGGTTGAGCAGGTTTTTCACCACCTAGTGGGATTTTGACGTAAAGCGTCGTGCCTTCTGGTTGTGATTTAGTATCGAGGAGGGTAGGGGTTGCTGTGGGAGTAAGGGTGGGTTGTCTTGAGGGCGCAGACTGAAGGGCTGGCCGCACCAGATTGTTGCGGATGGACAGACACTCCTGGCTCAGTTGACGAAAGTTAGGGTCACTTTTCGTCATTCGACCTTTCCGTTTTGGGTAGCGTGCTGAAAACACGCGATTAGTGAGTTCATTTTCATCACGAATACCCGCCTGGATGGCTTGGCGGATGATGAGTGCTTCCTGCCCTCGACTCAGCGGGCCTCGATCCTCATAAAGTACAGAGCTAACGGAACCTTCCAGTTCGTCCTCAAAATTGAGATAAACTGGCCATTGTTGATGCTCTGATGAGACAATGGGGGCCTCAAACAGCCATTGGTTGTGAGTTTTCATCATGCAATTCGTTGTTTATCATGAATCGTTGTGTAAATGTTCCACAGCTCTTGCGATGTCCACAGTTGTAGCTTTTCTCCCCAAGACTGAACTAGCAACAAGCCATAGTGAGAGAGAAACAAGCTGGGGTCAAGCACACAAGACCAGCGATGCTGGCTCAGAGGAATCGATAGGGTTGGTGGAAGGATTGCCATTGTAGTTCACCAGGGGAGTTGAAGAGGGCGATTACTGGCTCAAAGCAAATTTTTAATGACGACAAACTTATCCGTTCCCTGCGGCAATTTCCCCTGCGCATCGACCTTTAGAGTCTTTTTCCCAACCGTATATTCTCTCCTAATTCCTATCCGGTTAGAAGTATTCCCTCCAATAATGTCAATTTCTCCAGGTCTTGTTGCAACAACGATGTCGCAATGAGATAAATACCCAGGTTTTGTAGTGCTGTAATCTGCTTTAGAACAGTTCGGATTTTCTTTGGAACATCTCGCATGACAGACTAAATCTCCCACTTCGGGAACAACTTCATCAGGTTTATAGCCCTTAAATCCTGCATTAGGATCATTAGTCTTCCTCTTTTTGATAGCATCGACAATGTAATGAGAATGCCCAGCGCAGGACTTAAATTTATCGCCAGCACCCGCTTTATTCATAACCCATGAAATAAAGGCGGCTGACCAAGCCTCATCCTTAGCTTTTTGATTTCTGTCTAATGCTTCTGTAAAGTAAAAATTTACTCTTTGCCAAAAACTAGGATCATGTTGCGTTTTTTCCCCACGGCCAAAGAACTCCCATTCTTGTTCAGCAATTTCCTTCACCCTTTGTTTGAAGCTCGTCACTTGAGTGGGTGCTATAGGAACAATAGGTTGCATTGTCAGTCCCATAGCAAGTTGTCTACCTCGCTCAAATAGTTTATCAACGTTGGTAATTCCTTGCATCGGATCCCACGAATGCCTATATTCTCTTTTAATTCGTTGGCGGATTCTCTCTCGGTTGGCAATTACATATTGCTTGAGTTCTTCCCAAGTCTTGGGTGCAACGCCACGCTCTCCCATATCCTTGAAAATGACTTGCACCCCCCCAGGCAACCAGTGTAGGAGTTTGACAATATGCCAAAACAAATCAGTTCCATACTGAAGCTTGTAATTTTTTTGTACTATTGTTCCATAGTATGTGATGAGCTGAATTCCGCTCTTGAGAAAATAATCAGGATCGGTGCTCAGTCGCCGATGATCAAAACGGAGGGAAGGGTTTTTCGACTCGCCGGGATGGATCTGGAAATATCCTCGCTCATCCAAATTCGTTACGACACCAATTCTTCCGCCCGATTCAATGTCAATCCATCCCAGCAGAAAGTCCAGTGGAATGCCTCCTCTGTAACGGTTTAGGAGCGGTAGCAGGGTTTGTAGCCAAGACGCTTTGCCTGACTTTTTGGAGGATTTTCTACCTGACAGTTCCCACTCCGCTTCAAATTCAAGTGCAGTATAAGGATGTGATGGCCAATAATTGTTTTCTTCCTCACCTACCAGAGAACCATCATTGCTGCCCTCTGGTAACTCCCATTCAGGATTGTAGTATTCTGGGTTTGTATAAAGATTGGTATCGTGAGTCGCTTCAGGGGCAAGTGGTGCCTCAAAAAGCCACTGGTTTTGCTTGTTCATAGTTGAGTCCTTTGAGCGTGCAGTGTTGATGTAAATGGTTGATGTGGTGATCTCGCCACATCAACCGCAAGGATTTATCCCCGTGCTACCTGTTCAAATAATTGATCGACTACGCGACTCAGTTGTTGACGATTCGCTTGAGAAAACAAGCTCGATCCTTCACTTGAAAAGATCTGTAATGCTTTTTGGGTATCCGTCTTCCATGTTTTTGGATTAGGGGAAATTGGGGATTGTAAAATATGGCTTAATGCCTCTCGAAGAAATACTAGTGTGGTATTACCTGTGAGAATTCGTCCTTGACCACGGTTCATGTCGCAATGGAAATGATCCTGATGATCTTTTTTGTAGTTGTAATCAATCACCGTCGCAAATGAAAGGCGTAAGCACGCATTGATTCGACGCAATAAAGCTCGTTGCTCCGGATCTTGAAAGTTGTGAACAATTGTTTCTCGTACCCGGCTCGTAGGGCCTTGATTTACTGCCCATCGGACACCCACAATATCAATGGCATCTCCAAACGAGTGATTGCTTAAATTATCCGTGCCAGTTATACAGCGACAATAAAGCGATCCAGCCGTCAGGATTGCTTCAATGGGCATCCCAAACTGGCGCATATTCTGGACAAAAAGACTCAGCGCATTTCTAACCGAAGGCACAAATTGTTGCTTACGATTGATTTGGCGATCGCTGCTGACACTATAAAGCTGTGTAGTCGGGTTGCGTCGAATACTGCCTTTATTTGGGTATTCAAACGGTATGCCATTGATTTCAGTAACTGTGAGCAGACTGGGAATCGATGGACAGGGTTTCGTTCCAGGATTTTTGCAGCGATCGCGAGCATAGGTTATCGAGCGCCGATGCTCTGGGGAGCCTGCCTCGAATTCGAGCTGCACCTGTGTATCCTTAAGCTCCCAATTGAGCAAGTTGGCTGTTGGAGCAGAAGAAGGCACCTCAAACAACCATTGATATTGTGTTTTCATAGTATTCTACCCAATGACTCTTGGCGTGGGCATCAGCCCATCCGATCGCCCAAACACCGGATCTCTCCTCGCCCCACTGGGTGGCGGTCCCTGCATATAGACC
>Ga0163149_10005659_pt1 | contig 13110 bp, 12 predicted proteins | sample OliLakLV19MP5G1_FD_148604 | JGI IMG/M metagenome (GOLD analysis project Ga0163149, IMG submission 148604) | Freshwater microbial mat bacterial communities from Lake Vanda, McMurdo Dry Valleys, Antarctica - Oligotrophic Lake LV.19.MP5.G1 | ecosystem: Environmental > Aquatic > Freshwater > Lake >...
AAGATAATAAAAAGGAATAACCTATGCCAACAAAGTCAAAGTAAGCTAGCGTTCCGTTGAGGGGAGATCGTCGCTAGCGTCTCCTCAATGGAAAATGTAAGTTTTGACTTTACAAGCATCCAACCTAAACAAAAACAGGCACTTAAACTGTCACTGAGTACGCCTGTTCTTTTCTATGGAGGCGCGAAAGGTGGTGGGAAGTCGTGGCTGGTTAGATGTAGAGAGATCGCAAGACGATTGAAATACCCAGGTACAAGAGGTCTAATAATCAGAAAGTCTTACCCTGAACTACGAGCGAACCACATCTCGATGATGTTCAAAGAGCATCCAATACTCAGGTCTTGGTACAACAAGTCGGAGAAAACGCTTCACTATCCTAACGGATCATCAACAGAGTTTTCATACCTAAGTAGTGTCGATGATGTGTACACCTACCAGGGGCGTGAGTATGAGGATATTTCAGTAGATGAGGTCACACAACACGACTGGGAAGTAATAACTGTTCTCAGATCATCGAATAGAACCACTAACCCTCACATCAATCCCACAATGTTCTTGACCGGGAACCCTGGTGGTCCAGGTCATACCTCAGTGAAACGCCTCTTTATCGACAAAGACTTTAGAGAAAACGAGAACCCCGATGATTATGCATTCGTCCAAGCGTTTGTCACAGACAACGCTGCCCTCATGACCGCTGATCCTGATTATGTGAAACGTTTGCAAAATCTCCCAGAACATCTGCGAAAAGCCTACCTTGATGGAGACTGGTCTATATTCGCAGGTCAAATGTTCTCGATGCTTACCCATTCTAAGCACGTTATAGATCCGATTAAGCTACCAATTGGCACACAGTACTTTGCAGGGTACGACTATGGCTACAATCACCCATTTGCATTCGTTGTTTGTGCGCTCACTCCCTCCGGCGACTACTTTGTTGTGTCTCATATTCGTGAGAGGTTTGTTAACGTGGCTGATCAGGCGAAGCTAATGATCAAGATGCTGGAGAATAAGGGGGATGTTATTGTGTATGCCGGCCATGATATCTTTGATACTCGCCAGGGTGGCAATAGGACAATAGAAGATCAATTGTATGATGCAGGATTTGCCAAGAGTGGCCATACAATTACACGAGCAGGAATTGATCACGTCAACGGAATTGCTGAGATGAGAAAAGCATTCTCACTGCGACCAGACGGCATACCTAACCTACGCTTCTTCAAGAACGCTCTAGAGGTCTACAACTGTGTTGCAGAACAGCAGATTGACCCCAATAAACCAGAGGATGTGATTAAGCTCAATGCGGTTGATGGTGAGGGTGGCGATGATTTGGCGGATGCTTGTTTCCCCTGGTTTATTAAGGTTTGCACCTTACGAGGAAAAGTTCTTATTAAGAATATTACAAAAAAAGACGTAGTTCATACCTCAAGAGGAGCTAAGAAAGTACTTCATAGTTGGAGTACAGGAATCAAAAAAATATCATTCTTAATTACTAATAAGGGACGAGTTCTAGTTGCTACTCCCAATCATCCGATTAAAACACAAAATGGCTTTGTTTCTCTTGATTCTTTGCGATACGGTGATAGACTTGAGACATGGCAGAAATCAAGTATAAAGACATCATTTTTAGAAATTATCCAAACTCAAAAAGAAAGCAACTACAGCGGTATTACTACCCAAGTAGCAACTATCAAAAAAGAGGGATTGAAGCTCTTCACAGAGAAATCTATAAAGACAATTTTGGAGCAATACCGAAGGGCTATCACATTCACCATAAAGATGGCAATTCTGGCAACAACAGCAGTGACAACCTTATTGCTATCACTGTTCAAGAACACATGCAAATTCATCGCAGACCATTGGAAAAACTCAGAGAACAAATTGAGAGAATACGACCTCTTGCAATTAAGTGGCACAAATCAAAAGAGGGTCGCATTTGGCACAGTCAGCACGGCACTGAAATATATAAGAACAGGATACATCAGTCTTATCTTTGTCAGGAGTGTGGCAAAGAATATTTATCTAAGCACATCGGTAATACTCGATTCTGTAATAATGCGTGTAAGTCGAAATATAGAAGAAATTCTGGTGTTGATAATATACTTAGCACTTGTGTCTACTGTGGGTCTCTTTTTAAGAGTAACAAATACCGTAAAACAACGCACTGCTCAAGAAGCTGTAGCACTCTGCATCGCTACAACCCTTAAAACAAAAGTTTTCAATATTGAAGTAGACACAAATGAGTACTACGCTAATGGCGTATTAGTACATAACTGTCGCTACGCACTAAGATCATGGACTCTGCCAAAGAATGCAGAAAAAAGTATCAAACCAAACACAGGTGATATGCTCTTAGAGAAACGGAAAAAGTATCTTGAATCGCAATCAGAAAGAAATTGGCGATGAACAACGCTATTGTAAAAGAATCAGTCATTGACTACATCTGCTCAGACATGGGTACGTTTGGTATCGATAGGGTAGAGCTGATGGAGCGCATCACAGTTAAGCTTGACGAAGAACAATTTAATTACAAAGAAGATGAGAGTGTATGGCTGCAAAAAAAAGGGAAAACAACTCGAGTATGTGAGGTGTATTTCGATGATGTATTCTGTTGTGATCTGAGAGAAACTGACATCAAAACATCGATGCAATTGAAGTTTTTCAGAGGTTTTTTGAAAGGCTATGAGTCAGGAAAGATCCGTCTTAATAGATTCCTAAACCTGTTGAATCAGGAAAAAGAGAAAGACGCTCTAGAGCGTGTGACGCGTGATCGAAAGGCAGATATAAACGCCTTGCCATCTTCTACTCCAGAAGAAAAAATGTCTAAGGATATTATAAAAGAACTTGATAAGGAAAACGATGGAAAGGCTTCATTCCCCTCTTCCGCCTGATGCAACATCTATGGAGAAGCGTTTAGTTGCCTCTGCATACGCCTATATTTATTATCTTGTTCCAGATTATCTTGACAAGTTTATCATTTCATTTCATTTTGATATGGGAAACACCACAACAGATACGGCAATGGCAGCCGGTGTAAGTTGTAAGACAATATGGGAACGAACGAAAAAAATCAAGAAATTATTAAAAACTTTCAAAGCAGAGTATTTGTCATCAGATCTCAATGGGTAACACCTTTAATGATTCTCATTTATACTTGCCTCGTATGACACCCCTCTCACTTCACCAACTTCTCCTTGCAAAGCTCGACGTAGCGAAAAAGTTCACAAAGGACTTTCAATCAGACACAAAACAATGGATTGAAGATTATAAGGCTGAAACACCAAAAGCCACAACTCTTCAAGACATCACTGATAAAGAATCGCGCTATCAGTACACATCTCCAATCATCTTTGATCATGTAGAAAAGTACAGATCTTCATTCTTTGAAAAACCACCAGAGGTGATTTATGCAAAGAAGGGGAAGGATGACGAATCAAAGGCACAAAAGATCTCAGCAGCCTGGTTATATCTCAAGGACGTGATCAATTTTAAACAATTCATGGACGACACATACACCTACTTTGGTTTGTGTGGTTTCGTCTCTGGCCATGTTGGATATAAAAAGAGTGTCAAAACAGTCATGGATGATGAGGGAGTTGAGTACACAAAGTATCTCAATGATGATCCATTTCTAGAGGTCTACGATTATGAGAACGAGTGGTTTATGCCGGACTCTCATTTTAGCTCTGATGCAAAAGAAGTATCATATTTTCGTAAAAAGAAAATGACACTGTCTGAGGCGTACAAAACATTCGGGAAAGAGCTGAGTGCAGATGAGTCGATTGTGAGTAAAGATGTAGATAGTGAGAAAGAAAGTGTTAAAAACGAACTGCTTAGATGTGGGGTGTACTACTACGTTGGTACGCTACCAAAAAAACTGGTCTTTGATTTCCTTCAAGACCAAGACGGTATTGCTCCACAAGAAGATATCAATGATGACCCTGAGAGTAAAAAAGAGTTTGAACACGTTGAGACTGATCAGATCCTTTATGCAGTCTTTACAAAAAAAGAGTTACTCACTGTTTCAAAATCACCAATCGAAGAAACGACGTGTGCGCTTGGGAGATGGTATTCAAATCCTGGTGAATTCTTTGGATATGGTCTTGGAAAGAAACTCTCAGAGAATCAGAAGCAAGAGAGTATTCGTATAGGTCAGCTTATCAGATACGCTGATCTTTATGCGTTTCCAAAACTTGCACTAAATGCTAAAGACTCTGGCTTAGATATGAAACAGATCATGCAGAGAAACAACCCTGTTATTATGTTTCGTGACGTTGCTCCATCGTTTATCAGTCCTCCTGGCTCAAATGGTGCGATCAATGCAATGCTTGGACAAAACCAGTCAGAGATCCAGACAAACTCAGGACTGAGCGACATTTCAAAATCACAAGAAAGCACAACAGTTACAACGGCTACAGGACAAACACAGCTTGCAGAATCAAATGAGAAACGCATTAAAGTTGCAAAAGAGAAGTATTTCGAGTTTCTCAAGCAGATTATTATTAAAACATTCAAATATGCTCAGGTAGAGTGGGAAGAAACGAAATATCAGGATGTCACTGATGATGAAGGTGAAACAACACAGGTAGAACTCACAAAAGACGATTTTAATGGCATCAATTTTGATCGTGACATCTCTATTGATTTTGAAAACATCAGTGTGAACAAAGATGTGATGAGACAGCAGGTTATTGCCATGTATGACAAAATGAAAGACGATCCTCTCGTTGAGAGATCAGAAGTTGTTAAAAAAGTGTTCAGAGACGGATTTGGTGAAAAGAATCCTGATCAGTTTATCAAGAAAAATGATATTCAGCCAGGTATGAAGTTTCAGGGTGAAGATGGGGCATTCTATGTCGCTGATGAATCAGGACGCGTTGTTTCTCAGGATGCTATGGATCAGGTAGCACCACAAAGCGATGGATCTATGCAGCCATCCAGTAACGAGGGGTCAGTACTATCAAGTCCAATGGGACAAGCGAATGCCATATAATTTTAAAGAAAATGTAGCCACAAGTGAAAAGACAGAAGGACTATGGAATGTGTTCGAGGATGAACGTGGTAACTCATCTCTTGCATTTCATACTCCAAAGCTGATTTGGCAATCATGCGAGAATGACTCCTGCACGTTTGAATTGTCACCAACCCAGCAACGCCTCTTTACCTGCACTAGATGTGGATTACATAAAACATACATCTTAGGCATGCACAAACTTCGTAGAGGCAAGATCGTCTCTGCTCTCAAGTAATACTTTTTATTTTCCCTGTTACGCTTCTTTGCATAGATCACCCCTTATTTCAAAGGACATCTTACACATACAGGAGTACCCCATCATGCCTGATGAGCCTCAAACATTAGATCAAGCAATGGACGCAGCGGAAGATCCATCAGCAGCGGTTGAAAAGGAAGAAACCAAGACTCCAGAGCCACAAGCCAAGAGCAACGAGGTGACACCAGATCAATCCGAAGATTCGTATACAAGAATAGACCCAAAGACGCTGTCACCAGAGCTGCAAGCCATGCACAAGAGTTTGCTTCGTGATTACACGAAAAAGACCCAAAGCATCGCACAGCAACGCAGGGAGTTTGAAGAGTGGAAAAGCCAAGAACAACGCAATCCAAAGCAGTTCGAGCAGCTTATTCCAGAACTCAGTCCCAGTATGAGTCTTCAAGAACATGAGTCGTATATCATGGCAAAAGTGCAAGGATTGCTTGAAGAGCAGTCAGCACAAACAGCCAAGATAAGCGAACAACAGTATCTTGATAAAGCAGTCGAAGAGGTGAGGTTTCTTGATGAGCGATTGAATACAGAGAGTCCGGCACACGATGAATACATGCACGCAGCGGTTGGTGGTGCAATGGACAGAGAACTTACAAAGTTTTTTGAAGAAAATGGTTCATCTTCTATCGGTTTTGACTACATTCAAACAGCAAAACGCTTGATCGCTGAATATGAGGGGTATGTGGACAAGAGAGCGCAGCAGCTCTCAACATTAAAAACAAAGAAGGCGTTTGAAAGTGTTAAAAGAGTCGCACCACATGGGGCGGCAAGTTCACCTTCCAGCAGTTTTGCTGCTGGTTCTATGAGCATTGATGAAGCACTCGATAACGCATTCGACACTATTACTTAGAGGAAATTATGCCAATTAACATTGGACAACTCGCTGCAACAACATTGCAGAACTATCAAAAAACATTTGCTGACAATATTGGTCGTGACATCGCACTCACCAACCACATGAAAGCAAACGGAATGGTACAAATAGAGCCAGGTGGTCGTGAGATCGTCATGCCTATTGATTATGCGAACAGTACCGCAGTTGGTACATACAGTGGTACTTCTAATATCAACAACCCATACCAAGAAGGTATTGATGCTGCAACCTATGACTGGGTAAACTACTACGCCGGAGTTTCCATCTCAAAAGATGATGAACTCAAGAACAGTGGTGAGTTTGCTGTCAAGAAATTGATTAAAACAAAGATCTCTCAAGCAGAACGCTCTCTTAAAGAGAAGCTAGAGCTTGATTATCACACTGGCGCAGGTGGAACTGGAGCAGTTGTTGGTTTACAAACACTAGTCGCTGCATCTGGCACTGTTGGTGACATCTCAGGAACTACAGAAACTTTCTGGAGATCATACGTGGAAGCTACAGGCGGAGCGTTAACCGTTGCATATATTCGTGACATGGTCAACGACATTGACTCGTTGCCTGGTGATAGCGTCTCTTTAATTGAGATGCCAGTCGCTTTACACGCAAAATATGAATCGTTGTTAACTGCAACCGTGCAGTACAACACGACAACCACCAAAGAGATGAAGCGTATGGGTGATTCAGGATTTACCGTTCTTGGTTTCCGCGGTACTCCAGTGGTGTACAACAGATTCGTTCCTACTGGTGAAGTCTATGCAATCTCTGATGGCTTGAAGCTGATTCAGCACAAGGATGCAAACTTCGATATTCTCCCAATGGAGAAAGTACAAGGACAAATGGTGTACGAACAATATATTTTAAGCACGATGGCACTTGTCACAGACAATCGCCGAAAACTTGGAAAGCTGACTGGTAAAACAGTCTAATAATTAGGGGGAGGGTGTAAAATCCCTCCCCAAACTAGAGAAAGAAAATTATGCCAGATCGATTTATTATTCCAGGAGATTTAACCAGAATCTTCGTTGCATCAGACCTTGATTCCCCAACTCTTGGCGAGAGATTTAGAGATGGAGTTACAGGGAGTGAATACATCTTCCTCACCGGTGTCGCTTCAACGGTTGCAGGTGATCCAGTTGTTTGGAATGCAGCATTTACAACGACTCGTATGTCTGGAGCAGATGTAGGCAATATTGGGATTGCAATGGCTGCTACTGTTGCATCCACAAAGGGATGGTATCAGATTTACGGCAACGGGTCAGCCAAAGTCGTAGCTACTGGTGGAGTTCGTGTTTACGCAAGTACAGTCACCGGTCAATTGACCGCTACAATTGTTACAGGTGCAATTATTCATGGCATGAACACAAACCCAGGGACAGGAAACACAGTCACCGGTTCTCTTACCAGTGTCAGCCTGAGTTACCCTTCAGTTGACAGATCTTCAGGTTCGTACTAAGCTATTGGCTATTCACTCCGTCCCTTTTTGAATGAAATAGAGGGGGCGGAGATGAGCAGCTCATGGATATCCAAGAAAACGCACAGCAGCACGAACTCACCTTCTGGAATCAATGTACAAAAACATACGTTGAAGAGACTAAGCAGTTCTTTTATGCCACGCGCATGAAACTTGAGTTTCTTGACTATCCTCTCTCATCTATAGACTTTCATGGTGCATCGGTTCTTGACATTGGATCAGGCCCCACCTCACTTCTTCTCAAATCTCATGGATATTCAAAAGCAGTTGCTCTTGATCCTCTGATGGACAAGTTTCCAGACTGGGTGTCTCAAAGATATCTCTCAGTTGGTATTTCTCCACTCACACAGCGAGCTGAGGATCTTGATACCACCATGCGCTGCGATGAGGTACTGATCTACAACGTACTCCAACATACCAAAGATCCAGAAATGATCATTCACAAGGCGTTGCGAGTAGGAAAAACCGTTCGCATATTCGAGTGGATAGACGTACCATCAGACGACCTTCATCCACAGGTTCTCACAGAGAATGATCTCAACTCATGGCTTGGAAAGCCTGGTATGGTTGAGGCAGTCCATGAGCCATACATGTTTGATGCCAACTGTTATTACAGCGTTGTGTCCAAATGAAACTACACCTTATCTCACTTCCTCACACATCAACTACCACAAGTGGGTATGAACAATGTGCGTTCACCAGGAAAGTCAGAGATTTTCCAAGCATGATGAAGCCGTTTGGGTATGATGTGCATGTGTACGCCTCAGACCTTGATGATTCAGGGGCGACACTTCATACCTGTATCACAAAATCTTTGCAAGACTATTTTCTCTCACACTATGACTGGTATGAGGGGAAAAGCTACTATAAAATCCCTTTTGATCCCTCGCTTCCTATCTGGCGTTTCTTTATACAAAACGTCATTAAAGAACTGCGCTGTTCGTACAGTCAAGATGATCTGATTCTCATCTCTAGTCCTATCTTCTATGCTCCTATCCACCGCGTTTTTCCTCTCGCAAAGATCATAGAATATGGTGTTGGATACCCAACGATTCTTTCACCATATAGGGTATTTGAATCACACTCGTGGAGGAACTTTTGCTATGGAAGCAATCATGTCTCTGACCTGAGCTATATGAACGATGACGTGATCCCAAATTATTACGATCCTCAAGCGTTTCCACTGGTGAAAGAGAAACAAGACTATCTTGTGTTTATGGGAAGACCAATTCCATCAAAGGGTATTGCATGGGTGCAGATCCTCTCTTCGATGGGTCACAAGATAAAAGTAGCCGGCAGTCAAGAATTACGAGGAGAAAACATCCAGTGGGTTGGATATGTTGAGGGAAAGCAAAAAGCTGATCTTCTTGGAAATGCAAAAGCACTGCTTTCTCCAACGATGTATCTCGAGCCGTTTGGTGGTGTTGTGGCAGAGGCTGGACTGTGTGGAACTCCAAGCATCACTACAAACTGGGGATGCTATCAAGAAACTATTGAGCATGGAAAAACAGGATTTAGGATCAACACCTTCACAGAAATGAAAGACGCAGTCGCTTTGCTTGATTCTTGTGATCCTAGTTATATTTCCTCTCGCAGCGCATCTCTATGGTCTACTTCAGTCATTGGTCAAAAGTATCACAAATATTTCACTTCCATCAGGTAACACTTTTCATTTCACCATATAGACTGTCGTGTGTAATAGTCACAAAGGGATATTTTCATGAAAAAAACAATCACATCAGTGAGTGATTTGGTCGAACAGATTCAGAAAGAACTTTCAGATCGATCTGTGATGCTTGATGAGCGTGAAGATGAAGTCAAGACTAGAGAAGATGCTATCCCAGCGCAGCGCGCATCGCTTGAACTTGACATAGCATCATTTGAAAAAGAAAAAGCAGATTTTGAACCACTACGCAGTGAGGTTGATGGGAAGTTTAATAAAATTAGAGCAGATGAGAAGCTCTCAAAAGACATCATCGCGCAAGCACTCGAAGCAAAGCAGATTGAGAAAAATCTCAGGGACATAAGAGAAGAACGCATGCTTACTGACATTCAGCTTGAAGAAATGACCAAGCGTGAAGTTGCACTCAGTAAACGAGAGCAAGAGTCCGAAGATGCGTTTAAAAAAGATCTGGTAGACAAATTATTTAAAAGGTAGCCATGCTTGTAAGTGATGTGCTTACTGCTGTTTCTTATCGTCTTGGTCTTGACGGAACTCCTGATGGTACTGAACAAAGTCGCTGGATTTCACACTGTGCTGATGCACAGCGTTCTATTCTGCGAAAAAATCTGTACTGGTTCACTCAGGACACGAAGGGGATCTCTACAATCACTGGGAGAAACCGTTACTCACTCGATACAACATTTCGTCAGATGGTGAGTGTAACGCTCAATGGTCTTGAACTTGACCCACTCACCGAGCATGAGAGTGCGGTAAGAAACATCAATGGATTTCCATATCGTCCAAACTCTACAGTGTTTAGTTCTGTATATTTTTTGTATGATGATGAGATCAATATTCCCTATGGATCTATCACTTCTCCAACGACATACAGCGTCTCATCCATAAGCAGGGTTCTTTCTACAGTAACTGTCACAACTACTCTTGATCATGGACTGGTTGCAGACAATTTTGTTACCATTGGGGGAGCAGTACAAACTGAGTACAACGCCTCACATCGTGTCTACACCACTCCAAGCTCTACCAGCTTTACATTTATCATCGCAACGCTCCCAACTACTCCAGCAACAGGCACGATCACCGCAACAGCGCAAAACCTGGTCTACAGATTTTATAGCGTACCAACTCCACCAACACTGCTTACCCAAACGCTGATCATCCCCGATCTTTTTTTCGAGGGATTTGTGTCATACATCAAAGCGCGTGTTGATATTCAGGATTCTGAACGAGGATCTGCAAGTGATGGGTTGGATGAGTTTAATCAGATCATTGAGGACATGAATGTGGAACATAACAAAAGGATGCTGGCAAATGTTCACCTCATGACCTACTGATGCTCAAAATAACTTCTGTTAAAAATCCAAACAAAGAGACAGAGTCAAATAGTAGCTTTTTAGGTGGACTCAATACTTTTCAAGACGAAACACTTCTTAAAGATTCTGAACTCAGTGAAGCGAAAAACATCATTCTGAATGTTGATGGTATCGAACCACGACCAGGGACAAGCACGTATGGAACGACATCGGGAAGTAAAGTTGTTGGACTCTACGGCTATTATCTAAGCAACGGATCTCGTCAATTTATTCGCTACACCATCGGTGCAAACAACAAACTACAAAAGTATGTATCTGGAACTCCTACAGATATCGGATCAACAACCTTTAATGCCTCTGCTCGGATGAGTTTTGTACAGGCACGTGACGTTATTTATGGCTTTAATGGTCAGGATTCACTCTTTAAGTATGATGGCACGACAATAACCACCTATAGCGCACTTCTTACCCCTACCGGTCTTGCGGTTACACCTCAAGGTACTACTGGATCAACTGCATACTCGTACCGAGTAAGTGCTGTTAACTCAATTGGTGAAACCATCGCAGCCACTTCTGTTGCAATCGCAAACGGAAACGCGACACTTAATGCAACAAACTTCAACCGCGTAACCTGGTCAGCAGTGGTAGGAGCTACCGGATACAACATCTGGGGACGATATGCTACCGGTCTTGGTGAGACATTCATGACTACAGTGTATGGACTGCTTGTTTTTGATGACAAAGCAGAGACAGATTATGTCCCAAGTCTTACCACTCTCCCACTTGATGGAAATACTACAACTGGCCCAAAGGGAACGATGGCTGAGTTTGGTATATCTCGCATCTTCACCGCTGGAGATCCGAGCAACCCCTCGCGACTCTTCTTCGGCGGTACAGGTGGAAACATCGGGAACTTCTCAGGGTCAACTATCGGAGGTGGTTCAGTTGATATCTTCAAAAACGATGGTTCTATAATTCGTGGTATCAAACCGTTCCAGGGTGGAATAATGGTCTGGAAAGATAACGCGATATACAAGTTTTCATTCAATAGTTCAGGACAACAAACGCTTGAAGAAATTACCCGTTCTTTTGGTGGCATCTCATACAGAGGAATCATGGCTGTTGAGAATGATATTATCTTTCCAGCAAAGAAAGATGGACGACTTGCGTTTTACTCACTTGGAAACCAGGAAAATTATTCGTCCTCAATCCTTCGTACAAATGAGCTTTCTATTAAGGTTGCCTCAAGACTCACAGAGGTGAACACTGCATTTCTTGAACACTCAGCCGCTTTTTACTTCAATAACATCTATGGATGTGCAGTACCTAAAGATACCTCAATTGTGAATGATCGTATCTGGTGTTTAGATACAAGGTTTGGCGCATGGGTATACTGGGAAGGTATCAAGCCAAACTGTTTTTCAACCTATATTGATACTGATGGCTCTCAAAAGCTGTACTTTGGAGATGAATCAAGCGGACTGGTAAAGGAGATGTTCATGGATGATCGAAACGACTCATCAACACAAATTTCTGTCGAATGGGCGACAAAAGCGTTCAATCAAAAAGCCTTTATGAAGTACAAAAAGTACTTTAACCCTGTATTTCAGTTTAAGAACGTCACGACATCTGGTGCATTGCAAGGAGACATCATATTGGACGGTGTAACGGTAACTTCTACATTTACGATCAACCAACAAAGTGCTGGCGGTGCTGGTATTGGTGCATTCCTTGTTGGTTTTGATTTACCAGGTGATGCCCCGAATGGAACAAATCTTGAGCTTGCAACCTCATCAGATATCATAGTCGAGGTGAGAGGTGTGAGAAAGGCTAGATCTATCAAATACAAGTTCAGATCTAACTCAGCCACTGCGCGATATAAGTTTCTTTCACTTTCTCATACCTATATGGTGCTTGGTAATAAAAACCTCCCTACAAGTAGTAGAGTATATTTATAGGAAATTATGGCAACTGCGCTTTATCTCAATCAATACTTCACCACAACGCTCAATGTTGGAGGTGGGATCACCAACGCTCAAACAACAGGTATCATTATTGCAGGAGTTTCAGGACTTGATATCACTAAGCCAGGAATAGCTCTTGTGAACTATGCTAGTCCCCTAAATACAGCAGTTTGTGAATGGATTGAATATTCATCTATTAACGGATCAAATGAGCTGCAAGGAGTTATTAGAGGATCAGAGGGATTTTCTGCAAAAGCTCACTCAAACGGTGTTTCGGTGGCGTTTCCACTCTCAGAGAGTCATGTCAATCGTTTAGCCAACGCAGTTTCCATCACTGGAGCTGCTACCAATATCATCACCGGAGTGCTAGATGAGGACACATTTTCTTCAAACAGTGATGTGAAAGTCCCCACACAACAAAGCACAAAAGCATACGTTGATACAGCAGTTGCATCAGGGGCATCAAGCAATGGATGGAACACAGAATCAGCAACGGTAACAAGAACTGGAAGTTACACGTTTACACTT
>Ga0163149_10005660_pt1 | contig 13108 bp, 11 predicted proteins | sample OliLakLV19MP5G1_FD_148604 | JGI IMG/M metagenome (GOLD analysis project Ga0163149, IMG submission 148604) | Freshwater microbial mat bacterial communities from Lake Vanda, McMurdo Dry Valleys, Antarctica - Oligotrophic Lake LV.19.MP5.G1 | ecosystem: Environmental > Aquatic > Freshwater > Lake >...
ATCTCTCCCTTTTTATTCGGCAAGACTTCAGCCATGACCTCCTCAATACCAACTTGCCGAGCCACGGCTTCTGCGGTATCGCGATGATCTCCCGTCACCATGACGATGCGAAGGCCTTCGGCCTTGAGCTCCTGCACGGCGTCACGAGTCGAGGCTTTAACCGGGTCTGCGACGCCCAATAGACCGGCAGCCTGTTCATCGATGGACACAAACAGAATCGTCTGCCCTTCATGACGAAGGGAGGCCGCTTCATCATCCCACGGCTTAAGGCCCTGGCCGGATATCCCGACGTCGTTTTGCAAAAATGCCGCAGTCCCGATGGCCACGCGATGCCCGGCGACTGTCCCGGTCACCCCCTTCCCCGTCACCGAACGAAACTGCTCAACCGGAGCACAGGCGATCCCTCGCCCTTCCGCTTCCGCCACCACCGCAGTAGCCAGCGGATGTTCGCTGCTCCGTTCAAGACTCGCAGCGAGGCGCAACAGCTCGACATCGGACCAGGGCGGCACAAACCGGATCGACAGCAGTTTTGGTTTACCCTCCGTGAGGGTGCCGGTCTTATCGATCACGAGCGTATTCACCTTGCCGAACACTTCCAACGCTTCAGCCTTCTTCACCAAGACACCAACCATGGCTCCACGGCCGGTTCCCACCATGATCGACATCGGCGTCGCCAATCCCAATGCGCAGGGGCACGCAATAATCAGGACCGCCACGGCATTGACGAGCGCATAGGCCAACTTCGGCTCTGGCCCCCAGAGCACCCATGCTGCCGCCGTCATCAGAGCCGCAACCACGACCAGCGGGACAAAGTAGGCTGCCGTCACATCGGCCATTCGCTGGATCGGCGCCCGGCTCCGTTGTGCCTCGCTCACCATCTGCACAATTCGAGCAAGCATCGTATCTCGCCCGACTCGTTCAGCGACCATCACGATCCCGCCTGTGCCATTGATGGTGCCCCCGGTCACTCGTACTCCAACGGTTTTTTCAACCGGGATCGATTCCCCCGTGATCATGGATTCATCCACAGAGGTCGTACCTTCTTGGATTATCCCATCGACCGGCACTCGCTCTCCTGGCCTGACACGGAGTCGATGGCCTACCTGAACCTGCTCAAGCGGCACATCCTCTTCCCGTCCGTCCGACGTGATCAGCCTGGCGGTCTTTGGCGCAAGCCGGAGCAAGGAGCGAATCGCGGAGCTCGTCTGACTCCGAGCCTTCAACTCAAGGACCTGGCCGAGCAGGACGAGCACCGTAATCACGGCCGCTGCCTCAAAATAGACCGCGATCGAACCATCATGCAGGTGGAATGAGCTGGGAAGCAGCGACGGCGCGACGGTGGCCACCGCGCTGTAGCCATAGGCTGCACCTGTTCCCATGGCAATGAGCGTGAACATGTTGGGGGCTCGGTTCACCACCGAAGCCCACCCGCGCTGAAAAAATGGCCAGCCGCCCCAGACCACCACCGGCGTCGCCAGGAACCATTGCACCCAATTCCTCACCGAACCCGTGAATACATCTGGAAGCGACAGGCCGGGAACCATATCGACCATGGCCAGCAGCATGACCAAGACGGATGGCCCGAGACACATCCAAAACCGCCGGCTCATGGCCTCGAGCTCGGGATTCCGTTCATCGTCGAGTGAGACAACTTTGGGTTCCAGCGCCATCCCGCAAATCCGGCAGGCCCCCGGTTGCGTCTCAAGCACCTCCGGGTCCATCGGACAGATGTACTCAACCACCCCACCGGATGGAACCGGCATGACTTGGGGAGCGCGCTGTTCAGGAGGAGTCAGATAGTGGATCGGATCGGCCCGAAACTTGGTGAGACAACTCGTTGCACAAAAATAATAGGTCGTCCCTTGATAGGGATAAGAACCCGCTGCCGTGGCTTGCTGCACCGTCATTCCGCACACGGGATCGATGGCCGTCGACTCCATCACAAGGGGGGTAGGCTGCATCATCGGAAGGGGTCTTCTTGTGGTTGGCTTCGCAGAACTGACCAGCTGTGGCTGCAACGCCCGCTCTGGGTCGGCCTTGAACCGTTCCAGACAAGACAAGCCGCAAAAGTAGTAACGTTGCCCTTGATGCTCGTGATATCCGGCTGCCGTAGCCGGATCGACCGTCATCCCGCAGATTGGATCAATCGCCATCTTGCCTCAGAAGGAGTTTAGAGTTCTGCGTTTTGAGTTCTGAGTTCTAGGTTTTCGGACTCACCTTAACTCAACACTCAGCACTCAGAACTTTCAAGCTTACCTCTTCGTGTCGTTCTCCAGAATGCTCCGAATGATCGTGATGACATTTTCAGGAGTCATGTTCGCGCCATCGACTTTAATATTGCCATCCAACAAGACCGACGGAGTGGACGACACTTTAATCCGCTCGCCCCACCGCTTGCCTTCTTCCAACGCCTTGGCCGGTTTTCCACTCTCCATGCCTGCCTCGAATGCGGCCACATCTAGGCCGACTTCTTTGATCAATAACGAGCGAATCGAGCGATCCAACACCCCATCAATTTTGTCTTTATGGATCGTGCGAAACAAGACCGTCTTCATTTCGTGACCCTTCCCCATCATCTTGGCCTGCTCATACATATCGAATGCCGTCGGGAGCTTTCCGCGAATAACAGGGTACCCGACCATCGTGATTTCCACCTTGTTGCCGAACTCTTTCACGAGCAGCGGCAATCCTGTCTCATCGAAGTGGTGACAATGCGGACAATAGAAGTCGGCGAACTCTATCAACTTCACCTTGCCGGGTGTATGTGTGGAGACCTCGCCCGACACGATTTCGAACTTGCCATTCAAATCGAGAGGCACGGCGGGGGCTGGTGTAACCCAGAGAACGGCAATACTCCATACAACCGCGCAGACCGCCGAAGCCCATTGCACATACTGTCTGTTCACCATCTCGACTCCTTTCTTGGATGTAGATTGATCGCTCATTATATCGAATGCGCCGTGAACTTACTCCCTTACTCTTTGTGTTAGACTATGTCATGTTCGCGAGTACGCTGCTCTCCATTCTGGCCTTGCTCGTCACGCTTGCAAGCTGCGCCTCTACGCAAGAGGTCGAAGACAGACAGGCCCTCACGTTTCTTCAGGTCAAGGCAGCACCGGACTCCTTTAAAGGTCAACCGGCGGTCTTCGGCGGGAGAGTATTGTCGGCCCGACGACAGAAAGACAGCACGAGGATCGAGATCTTGCAGTTGCCGCTCGATCGATCGCTACGGCCCGGATACGACTTGACCAAGTCACAAGGCCGCTTCATCGCCCTGCAGCGAGAATTCCTCGATCCCGCGACCCTCCCGACAGGGACCAGACTTACCGTGACCGGTGAAGTCTCCGACTCCATCACACTGCCGTTTGATGACACAGACTATACCTATCCCGTCATCAACATCGCACGAATACAAGTCTGGCCCGCACAAGAAGATATGGCCCCCCGTATCCATCCTTATATGGTGCCACGTCCCTATTGGGGGCCTTATTGGGGCCCCTATTGGCAACCGTGGCCGTACTACTGGTAAGCGAGAGGGGCGAGACTTGCGCGACGAGCGAGACGAGCCCGAACCTTCGACTCTGCTTTCTGCGGTGGCATTTCTCGCAAGTATCGCCCTTCCCGCGCATCTCGCCGACTCATCGTCCCGATGTCCCGACAATCCGCTCGACGCGATCGTCGCGCCCGCCGAGGTCGAGGTACTGGTGATACTGGGCTAGCGCTTTTGGTAGGTCTTTCCGATGTAATTCATAGAAGACACCCAAGTTGTAGTGCGCTTCCGCATAGTTCGGTTTCAACGCGACGGCTCGCTCATAGGACCGCTCCGCCTCTTCAAGCCTGTGTAGACCGGTGTAGATCACACCTAAGTTCATATGCGCTTCGGCATACTCCGGGCGATACCGCAACACCTCGCGAAATTCCCGTTCGGCCTCCACGGGCCGGTCCTGGCTCCGATGAATAAACGCGAGATTGTAGTGGGCATCCACGAATGAGGGTTTTGCCGCAATGGCCTCTCTGTACGAGTCGGCAGCTTCCGCGAGCACATTGTCCTTCTCCGCCATGCGCCCGGCGAGATACCAACCATCGGCATGCCTGGGATCGAGCTTGAGCAAGCGGCCGACCATCTCTCGTGCCCCGCGACTCTCTCCCTGTGCCTCATACAGCAACGCGAGACTATACAAGGCATCACGGTGGCTCGGATGAGCGACCAACAACGTTTGATAGGTCTTGGTGGCCGAGGCGACATCACGACGTTGCTCGTACAATTTGGCTAAGTCGCGGTACGAATCGGCATGGCGTGGATCAATCTCAATCGACCGTTTGAGAGCCTGCTCCGCTTCAACCAATTTCCCCTGAATCCGATAGACCTTGGCGAGATCTTTCAACGCGTCGGGATAATCCGGCTTCAGCTTGAGCGCGCGGGTGAAGGCATCGACAGCCTGAGCCGATTTCTTTTCTTTTAAATAGATCGCGCCGAGCAGATGCTGGACCTCAGCTGAGGAGGGATTCACATCGAGGGCTCTCCTGGCAGCCTCGGATGCCGCAGCAAGATCGCCTTTTTTCAGCAGCCCAACGCCTCGCTCATAATGCGACTTCGCGGCATCCGGTTGCTCGCCCGCCGCCGGAGCCGAGGCAAGAGGAGGGACCACGGCGAGGCACAGGATGAGCAACACGATGGCGCGGGGCTGGAAAAATCGCTTCATAAACAGCTGACGCCGATCCTTTCTCCCGCAATCGCAGATTCACTACGCCTGCACGTGAAGCGTCGTTCGTGAAGCGTGAAGCGCAGGACGGGAAAAGTGTCAATCAAGCAAACTATAGACGGCAGCCACCATGAAATCAACGAAACGCACATGGCCTGCGATCAGTGCGCACAAAGACACTTGCAGGATGAGCAGTCGGTTCGGCGAGAAGGGATAGGACGATCACCAGGATGCGAGAAATTTCGTGTGATTGAAAACCTGGCCTTAGTCAAATTCAATGCGCGTTCCTCGACGACTGGGAGCTACCTGGCTGCCCCTCACATTTTTTCCCACAGATTCTTCCATTCGCTCAACACTCCCGCTACCTGCGCCATCGATTCGATGTCTTGCACATCTTTGGCTTGAGGTCGTCTGACCTGCAATATTTGATGGACATCCAGTAAGTCATGCGGTCCGCCAGCATAGAGTTTCAGAATAATCAGCACTGGCCAGGAGACGACAGGAACCGAACATCCCAGGACAGACAACGTCTCGATATGCCCAAAGGCTAACTCTGTGAGAGCAGGCGGGAGAGAGACCAACTGCAGCGAGAATGGTTCACGCTCAACCTCGATGGACACAGTCACCACCCCTCGCAATGGATCGTCTGGTTCACCAGCTTGATAGCGGCCACCGACGAATGTTGCGAGCGCCTGTGGGTCAGATTGGTCGATCGCAATGGCAAAATCGAAGTCTTGAGTCGCTCGCGGCACTCCCCAAGCTGAGACGGCAAACCCGCCAATGAGCGCATAGCCGCTGAGGAGCCCTCGACTCTGGGCCGTCTCAAGACGTGAGAGGATTTCAGCTAACGCTTTTTGGAACACGCGCGGTGGAAAGCGGCTGCAGCGTCGGAAAGCTCAAGGGCAACGAGCAGCCGCTGTTCAGGGGTGAGTCGTCGGGCTTCGTCAATTTTCTGTTGTGCCAGCATGTCGCCAAGCTTGCTGGGACGCCGTGAAGCATTCCGCCCAAGAGACGAGGATGTGGTTGTAGACTTCGCTTTCATGCCACTATCTTACATGGAAACGACATGTCCGTCACCACTCCACTCGAAGTGGCATTGTTCGACCGAGATGCAGCCGCCGCCTATGGCCGGCTCCGCGCAACGATTGAACAGAATGGGACACCGATTGGATCGATGGATCTCCTAATCGCTGCCCACGCACTCAGCCTCGCAGTGCGTGTCGTGACGAACAACACAAGAAAATTCCAGCGCGTCCCCGATCTACGCGTTGAGAACTGGGTCTAGCAAAGACATCAAGGCAGGCATTCCACGCCTTTTCATTGCAAGAGTGAGCTGCGACGTGACGAGATTGGAATGGTCACCGCGGAGAGTATCTTAATGTATGATTGCAACTTAACCCCCATTTCCCATTGGGGGTGTCTTCACCCCATGCAAGGAGATGGGGTCATTGTGAGGTGACCCGACCCGTGTGACCAGCAACGGCTAATTAGACTGGGGCGGCTTCAAGTGATCGAATCCTTTTCTCAATGGCTCTTGGAAAATTGACAAAGACGAAGTGGGCCTTGTGATAGAGATAATCCTCACCACTTTCGTCCATGATCCGAACCAGGTCGTCCTTGGCAGCTTGTGGGTCTGGGATGATTCGATACACCTTGCCAGGAATCAAAGAGGCTTTGTAGTCGGTGTTATCCACGCAGAGGGCGAATGATTTTGCTAGGTGTCTCATGATTCCTCCAAGTACCGCTTGATTTTGAGATCCCGCCTGCCGATACCGTGCGCTTCATACCAATGAATCTCTACCATTCGCAGTGCACCGTTCGGCAACCGGACAGTCGCGATTCCTTTCAGCTTCCGCCAGCGGCCTGGACCGTATGCTTTGCGGAGATAGCGCCGGATGCGAATCCTGGAACCGGTTGCAATGATCTCAACCTGGGTGATCCGCCCAATAAGTTCAAGCTTCACTCGCTATGAAACCACACAGCTTATTATTTTGTAAAGCAGCGAGCGTTTCAGAAGTCAGACCACTCTTGTTTTCTTCATGCTCGAATTGATTTTGCTCACATTTCAACAAACACAGAGGCTGGCGTAATGCGAAGTCAAGCAATGAGGTAGCCCCAGCCGCCGCCTATGGGCGACTCCGCGCAACGCTTGAACAGAAGGGAGCGCCGATCGGATCGATGGACCTCTTAATTCCCGCTCACGCGCTCACCCTCGCGGTGCGTCTCGTGACGAACAATGCGAGAGAATTTCGGCGCGTCCCAGGGCTACGCGTGGAGAACTGAGCCTAGCCCACATTATTCATGACGCTTCTGCTGCAATCGCGGATTCGCTGCTGCGACGAGCCTTCGGCGGGTGGGCTAGCGAAGGCATCAAGGCAGGTATTCCGCGCCTTTTCACTGCAAAGGCAAGCTGCGATGTGACGAGATTGGGATGGTCAACGCGGAGAGTATCTCAATGTTTAATTGCGGGAATTGATCCCCTTGGCGAGTCTGTTGTGTGAAGATTCCGAATTTCTCCGGCTTCGGGGAACCAAGACAACGGGTGAGGATCTTGATTCCTACCTTGGTACGCGGTTACGCAGCAGTTCGCTTACGCCTTGCAGCGGTTCGCCTTCGCTGTACCGGCTCTTTACGTGAACGTCTGGCTCGTACTGTTCCCGCACCAGCGGCATCGCGCAGTACACGGAGCGCCCGATTCACGGAAGCTGTGTCAGGAAATACCTTTGCCAACTCAGGCTCGACCAGCACAAGATTCGTCCCTCCCCGTGCCCGCTGATAATACTTACCCCTGACGCCACCCTTGAGTTTCGTCAAATCATACTCAGCCCGGAGATCATCCTTTGTCGATTTAGTTGAGGCCTTCCGCATATTGCTTCCTTTCTTTCGGCGTCGCCTTTCGGGCGCTTACGATTCGAATCCCGTCTCCACGCTCGCAGTGCGAGAGAAACAGTACACGACCCCTTGTCGATATGCCGATAGTAATTTCGCGTGGCTCTGCTTCAGAATGGTCGGGATCGCCAAACGTGAGCGCTCTCGAATCGAGGAACACCGAGGCTGCTTCCTCAAATGAAACACCGTGCTTCAGTCGGTTGGCTTGAGCTTTCCTCGGATCCCACTCATATATCACGGTGCTACGATAGCACGACTCAGCACCCTAGGCCAACCAGCGATATATACACAGACTACACAGCCAGTCTCCCATCATTTCTGTGACGGAGTCCTTCATCACCAACGGCAAAACTTCCTCGATAGGATGAGAAGAGATGGGAGTGGTCAGCGGCGACGAGGAGCCGATGTTAGGTTACAAGGCGTGACCCCATTTCTGACTCGCTCAAAGTTCAACAAAAACTCCCGACCCCTTATTCGTACGCGCGGTGCGTCTCGTGACCAACAATGCAAGAGAGTTTCGGCGCATCCCAGGACTACGCGTTGAGAACTGGGCCTAGCGAAGGCACCAAGGCCGTAACTCCACGCCACGCGCGCCTCTTCGCTGCAAAGTCGATTACAATTCGACAAGGTGGAAATACTTCTGCAGCGAGGATCCAAATATATGATTACAAGACGCGACCCCTATTTTGACACTCACGGTAGCCGCGCAAACAAACGCTGTCGGTTTCGTATCACCGTGGCGTACGGATTGGCGACTGCAACGATTTGTTAGGCCTCGTGCGCTCGCTTTGTGCATGAATCGCTATCCCAGCTTTCGGCGACGCAAGCCTTGCGTATGGCGCGCAGCTTTCCGAGCAGTCTCCAGCACCCTACTGAGACGGGCGCACTCAGCCCTGTTTTCAACCACGACGTCGCCGGAGTGAGCGGCACGCTTTCGGACAGTGTTCAGATCGTCGATCGAGGAGTCGTCGAGGTCAAGGAGCCCGAGATACCGGCCGGCGCGGAGGAGATTAGGGAACTGTGCATATTCGAGCAGGGGCATCTCGAGATCGTGTCGCTTTGCGTTTGTCTGCCGCTGTCGGGAAACGGTCGCGTGCCCGCCCAAAGCCGACGCCTGCTCGACCTCACTGATCTTGAACGCGCGGGCCGCATCCAGCAGTGCCCGTTCAAGTTCCAACATCGGATATAGCCAAGCTATCCTGGCGATAGGCTTGTTGAGGTCGCTGGCATCAATAAGACCGACGACTTCTGATCGGTAACATACAAACTGAATCAAGTGCGCGCCAAGCGGAGCGAGAAGGGATTCGGCTGACGCATCGTGTGCAGTGCGATGAGCCCTTCGGATTCGAATCCTTTGCCCGTCGGTCCGGCTCCAGAACTCCAGGATTTTGCCGTCCGTACGACTGATTGGAATGGCGTCGAAACCCATCGCAGCAGCAACTTTCTCGGCATCCACGTCGCGACTGCGTTGGTCGAGAAGCTTCCTGGGTGTCATGATATCTTCAGCACGTACAGTAAAGTTCATTTCGTCACAAGTAGGGGCCTAACAATAATTAGACTGATTTGGATAGGATGCGGAGTTTTAATTCTCTGTCTGTATTACGCGCCTTGGAATGTCTTGCCGAAAAACTGTTAACCTTTTTGCCTTCAATTATTTACTCCCTGTCCAGAAATTTATCACGGCATCTTATGCGGACCAGCATAAGACCACCGATGGTTCAGCGCAAGCGCAGCGGATCAGCAATTACAACAGAAGCGCTCATGAGAAGTGTGGGCTAGGGAAACAAGAGAACACTCCCGCCGGATGCTCAAAATGGCATCCCAGCAAGGCCGCAGGGAGTTCGGCGACTGAAGCGTACCCTTGCGGTACGCTGCAGGGAGACGAACGACTGAGAACGATGCCGGGGGACATTTTCAGCATCCTGCTAGGGGCGTCGATTTGAACCAGTGAAGGCCTGCTTAAACACCGCGCGGAGGCCGAAATAGGCAACGGAATCTTTGAGGTTTGAGTACAACAATTTGAAGGTTCCCATGTCCGGATTGGTGACATATTCCATCGTGAGGGCGATCCGTTCTTCCCCCTCGCCAAGCGGAGTCACCGAATGCCAAAGCTTATCTCCGTTGAAGATGACGAGATCGCCCGGTTGTGTGACCAATTCAAGATGTCGAGGCTGTTTCACCGGATCGTCCTTAAACAATTCGCAGACGAGTTTGCATTGCGTGGACTGATCGACGAGCCCCATCAGAATGGTATAGCGAGCTCCCTTGTAGTAGGACGTGTCGTAGTGAAATCCGATATGGTCCCCCGGCTCCGTATAGTAGTAGAGCGCACAGGAATGGGGGTCGTTCTCAGGACAGAGACTGAGCTTGGCTCGGACTAGGCGGCTCAAGAACTCGATGAAGGCCTCGGATCGATAGAGATCGAGAAAGCGCGGGGCCTTCTCGATCACTGTGTAGTAGCTCACACCCCCGCCTTTTTTGTGGCCGGGAATGTAGTTACGATTCAGCAGGCTCTTCACCCCTTGCGCCTGGGGGACGAGATACTCCTCCACCACCGATCGAGGGAGAAACTGTGGAATAAACAGGAACTCGTTCTGGTCCCAATAGTCCCGCGAGACTCGATCGAGATCCAATCGATTGACTGCTTCATCGACCCTGTCAACGAAGGAGCCGATCAGTGACTGATTCACATGCCACCTCCTCAATCGTCCATCAGGATGGCGAAAAAACCGATCTTGCGAACCGTGAAAGGTGAGACGTGAAAAGTGAAACGTAGGACTGTTGAGGGCTCTTCCTCTGAAACATGTTACGGGTGACGATTCACATCTCGCGGATCGCTGTTCACACTCAATGTGGCGTACTGAACACCGGCGCCTTCACCACTTCCACATCGAACGGCAACTTCAGATCGAAGAGAGAGTCGCCGAGCCCGATATTGGATTGGAGCGACGAAAATTCAAAACTCGCGACATTGCCGCTCATTTCGTAGAGAGAGATCGTCCGAATGAAGTAGGTCTTAGGAAACACCTCCAACACGATCCGTTGCAACGATCTTCCCGCCTCACCTTCTTGCGATTTCGGCAACAGGGTGAGTAACCGGATTCCTCCCACGCCCCGTCCCTTCCCCGGCGTCGGCTCAATGTCGAACGACTCATCCAGTTTGGCCGCCCCCAGCAACAGCTCCAACGGGGCCTTGGAAGCCGCCATTTGTGTGAGCTTCCCGACCAACACCTGTTTGTGCTCCGGCACATACACCTTCACATCGTCCCGATTGACATAGATGTCCTCGACCGACGGATCGAGGTAATTCCACCGTAACCGTCCGGGCTTTTTGATATAGACCTTCCCTGAAGACATGATAGGACGCTCGAACCCTTCGATCATGGTCTTTTGCGCAAAGTCTGCCTGGAGATCTTTCGTTTTCTCATACCGCGCCTGAAGCTGCTTGACCACCTCCCGCACTTCCGTCAAGGCATTCTCATCGAAGTCGCTTTCAGCGGAGAAGACCGTGGGTACCATGAAGAACCCGCAGAGGATGCCGCAGAGACAGGACCGGACAGCTATTCTAATTCGTATCTTCAGATTCATCTTCTTCAATGATCCATTCCTCTCTCAGAGAGTGGCCAGGCTATTCCGGAGGCCTGATTGATCTTCCACTGCGCACAGTCTTCTAATTCCCTCGTTTTCAATTTCTTCACCATACCAATCGCAAGGGGTGTGGCCAAGGCTGCCCTTTACTGCGCGCATCGAACGAGCACAGTTTCACCGTGCGCGTTCTGCGAGCAAGAAGGGCACCTGGCTCATACCCCCTCCTCTGCTCCCACCGGTCCTCGCCTCCCCACCACCTCTCTCCGTCCATCCCGGCCAGCCGCGCCCACAATTCCATCCGCCTCCATTTGCTCGATCATCCGAGCCGCCCGGGGGTAACCCACCCGCAGACGACGCTGTATCAGCGACGCTGACGCTGAACCGGTAGACAGGACCAACTCTTTCGCCTGTTCGTAGACTTCGCCGAGCCCCTCTTCCTCTTTCGCCCCCTCTTGTTTCAGCGCGATCTGCAACTCCTGATTGTAGGCGGGCTTGGCTTGATCCTTCACGAACTCGACCACGCGGCGGACATCGTCATCCGACACAAACGACCCGTGCAGCCGCATGACACGCCCGGTCCCTGAAGCCATATAGAGCATGTCCCCTCGACCAAGGAGCGCCTCCGCACCGTTGGCATCCAGGATGGTGCGTGAGTCGGTCTTCGACGACACTTGAAAGGCGATGCGGGCCGGGAAGTTCGCCTTGATCAACCCAGTCAGCACGTCGACCGATGGGCGCTGCGTCGCCAGCACAAGATGGATGCCCGATGCGCGAGCCATCTGCGCCAAGCGCGCAATCTTGTCCTCCACTTCCTTCGGCGCCACCATCATCAAATCTGCCAATTCGTCGATCATCACGACGATATAGGGCAAGGGCTCCGGCGGAGTCGGCGGCGGCGTGAACGATCCGAGGCTGCCGTCTGGGACCACTGTCTCTCCGGCAGAGAGCCGCTCTTCTTCAGACAAAAACTGGATGGGCAATTCAGGCTGCTCCAACTTGGCCGCCGATTCCGTCTCCAACAGACCCTGCGCCCCCGCGACTTTTCGATTATAGGTCTCGATGCTTCGCACCCCTGACTCAGCGAGCAATTTGTAGCGCCGTTCCATTTCGGCCACGACCCAACCGAGCCCCCGCGCCGCCGACTTGGCATCGGTGATGACCGGCCGTAACAGGTGAGGAATGCCCTCGTACGTTTGAAATTCGAGCATCTTGGGGTCGATCAGGAGAAGCTTGACCTCATCGGGACGCGCCGAAAACAGCAGACTCAGGAGCATCGTATTGAGGCTGACGCTTTTCCCGGCCCCTGTGGCGCCGGCAACCAGCAAGTGCGGCATCGTTTTCAGATCGGCGATCATGGGGGCGCCGAAGATGTCCTTCCCTAAGGCCAAGCTGAGCTTCGATCTCGCGCGTGAGAAGGCCTCGCTCATCATCACTTCCCTCATCGAGACCGTCTCGCGATAGAGGTTCGGTACCTCGATCCCTACGACCGATTTTCCCGGAATCGGTGCGACGATTCGAAGACTGATCGCCTTCAGCGCCAAGGCCAGATCGTCGGCAAGGTTCACAATACGTGCAACCTTGGTCCCCGGCGCCGGCTCGAACTCGTACATCGTCACGACTGGCCCAGGACGGACTTCCGTCACCTTCCCTGCGATGCCGAAACTGAGGAGGGCGCGGGTCAACACATCGGACTGCGCTTTGATTTCTTCTTCCGTGACACGCCCGAGCGGGCCTGACGGTTCGCTCAAGAGAACGGCCGGATCCGGAAAGATATAGTCCCCCGCCTTCGTATTGGCCGCGATGATCGGCTTGTCCAACTCCGATTCAAGCGACTCGGACGGCTTGGGGGTCGGTTGTCGTGCCGGCTGAATTAGCGGCCAATTCAATTCCGGCTCCGCAACCGCCTCAGGACGCGTCTCTTCAATCAC
>Ga0163149_10005662_pt1 | contig 13107 bp, 20 predicted proteins | sample OliLakLV19MP5G1_FD_148604 | JGI IMG/M metagenome (GOLD analysis project Ga0163149, IMG submission 148604) | Freshwater microbial mat bacterial communities from Lake Vanda, McMurdo Dry Valleys, Antarctica - Oligotrophic Lake LV.19.MP5.G1 | ecosystem: Environmental > Aquatic > Freshwater > Lake >...
GTAATAAACACATGCAAAGTATATCTACCATTTTTGAAGACTTACTAAATTACAGTATTCATATTCTTTCGCATAAAACAATACCTTTTTTAAAAGAAGACAAAGCATACATTGAAACTATTCATAATCTATTTATGATTTCAAGTGATGTCGACCCTTATGAAGATGCTTTTGGAGATCTTTACGAAATGTTATCTTCTACAAACAAAGCTTCAGCTTTAGGACAGTTCTTTACACCTATGTCTGTCAGTGACCTGATGTCAAGGCTAGTTTTAGATACGGTAGAAGATAAGCCTATCTCTTGCCATGAGCCATCCTGTGGTTCAGGTAGAGCAGTTTTGTCCTTTATGAAATATTATCGAGAAATAGTATCAACTAATGATTTACACAACGCAACGGCTCAGTGGTGGTGCATTGACCTGGACCCATTATGTGTAAAGATGACAATCATAAACTGTGCTTTAAATAGCATTCCTGCTGTAGTATTCTTTGGCGATACTTTATCAATGCAATTGTACGAAGCGTATACTGTACATTTTGTCACAACTGGAGATTACTACTATGTTCCTATAATAGTAAAGCATGAAAAAGATTCTTTTGACCAACTTGTTGAACGTATGTCAGGCAAAGTAAATACAGTTTACAAAAAAGAAGAACAAGCACCAAAAGAAGAACAAGTGACGCTATTTAACTTCACTACTGAAGAATATGTAGCTAAACAACTACCACGTATTAAGAAAAACAAAATATCGGCTGAAGAAAACGACTCACAGCTATCACTTTTTTAAATAAAACTATCAATGAATTTATTAGAAACAAGTACAACCGCCATTGTCAATGCAGCTATGCAAGTGATATGTAATGATTTCGATACTACTGATGAATCAGATGCTGAATACATTTGTGAAGTAGAAAACAGATTAACTAAAGCGATACAAAGATATCTACTTTATGTTATAAGTGATGCGGCTCAACAAAAAGGAAGATACTATATTGTTCCTGCATGGAGTCATAAAGTAAATGGTTCTGAATGTGGTATGGTTTACATCACTCATTATGCTGTAAATCTATTCCAAGAAATGATAAACAAAAGATACGACAAGTCTAACAAACTAGGTCTCGTAAACAAGCTATCAGCAAGGCTTGTAAAAAAACGACTAGCATACGATAAATCTACAGCAATGAAGATGGCTTATACCATTGTACGTAAGCAAACACGCATAGCAGGAACTATCAATGAAGAGTTGAATACACTTATTGAAGCTATCAACATGAAACAAGGTGAAGCAATACGACACATGTACCCTTGTTTACAAGTAGATACTCATGGAAAGTATACATCACCACCAAAAGACAATTATATCTTATTAGTAGCAAAGCTTACTATTATCTTTGCCGAAGCTACTGGTTACAACTAAACACCATAAACTATAATGGATTTAATACAAGAAATAATCATAAAAGCTAAAGAAGAGTACTTGTACACTCTTGGCGATGGCTTAGTAGGTTTTTACATACAAGCTGACTTAGTAGAACAACTTATTACTGATAGTATTGCCTTGTCAAACAAGGGGTACGAAGCATATATCGGGGAAGGTGAGTTGCTGAATAATGTTACTCCGTTTTACATGTCACAAACTAAGCATGTATCTAACAATCTAAACGGATGGCTTGACCCTGCATATACACTCACACAGTATGCTGTTGATTACGACATCACAGACTTTTTAAAGCTTTCAAACTGTATCAGCTATCAGATGAACGCTGCATCACGCGCTGTAAGACTATCTAGTTTGTTAGTAGACCAAGCTAATTCTATTTCTGAAGATAAGCCAGTAGGTAAAGGTCTTATTTATCTTAGTGCTGCTTTATTAAATAAGTACGAAACATACACACTCATGAATCTTGATGTCATCAGAAAAGGATTGAAAGATAAGATAAATGATTTCACTTCATGGTACATGCACACTCGTGGAGCATTACTATGCAGTGATGAGATGAAATATGTGGTGCCACGCATTGATGCTTTTTGCAAAGGTGGTGTTTTAATACAAAAGGATTATCGACAGCCAGTGACTAACATTAACCAAGCTACAAAACAAAAGATAGAAATGAAGCAGGTAAAGCATTACATTGCTATGATGATACTTTTATTAAAAGCAGCAGCAGCAGATGAAAAAAGTACTAGACTTAATAGCTAGTAAAGGACTAGTAACCGAGAGCTACGAAGAAAGGAACTCTTTATTGTGTACTCTCGGTTATAACTACTTGAAAACTATTTATAATCTTGATAATCATATAGCTATGTTATACAAAAACAATGTGTTATGCTATCCTTGGGATTTACGTGTTCTTTATGTAGATCCTTTTTCTAGGATATGCAAAGCAGAAATATACTTTCATCCTTTAGATGTTGCTTTAGAATACTGGTTAGACATTGATACTATCGTTGAAGCTGGATTAGAACCAGTAGTAAATCGTACCAACGGATATGCGCAGTCAATGGTATGGATGTGTGAAGAACATGCAACCATAGTTAGGGAGTCAATGCTTATTCCGCCTATAGTAATTGATAAAAGAGAACGATACGTTGAGTTAGAAACTCATATAAATTATTTCTTTGAAGTCATCTTTGGCGTTAGAGGCTATGTTGATGAAAAAGGTGAACTTCATTATGTAGCTACATCACATCAGATAGCTAATGTCTGGAGAGATGTAATTATCAAAGAAGCATCACTAAAACTTGAAAAGGTATTGTCAGCTACGCGGTGGTATAACTATATTGACCGTATTGACAAACTTAATGAACTTAATATACACACTAAACCTACTGAGGTTGCATCAAAAGAAAAAGATGTTCTCATACAAAAACTAATGCTAAGACTATGAGCTGGATAAATATGCCTTGGCGTATGAAGTTGAAATACTTTATACCTATCATTAAAGACCTTATGAAAAGCAATAAGGTTAAATCAGTTTTTGTTATTGCAGGAACTATCATATTGATTTCTTTTGCTATGCTTATAATGGCAGCTACTGAAGCGCAAAGCACGGAAATTGATATGCTTCCTTTTCCTCATAATGTATTATTGCAAGGAGACAGCATAGTACGTAAAGGTAAAGGTAAAGATAAGCCAAAACCTAGTATCAATAGCACTGATTTCCTGCACGCTGGTGCTGACGAAAAGTACCCACATGAAGGGTATGATAATAATGGATGGTCATTAAGAGGATACATGTCTTCTTATGAAATGGCTGGAAAGCATTGTACTTCTCATGATGCACTGGTACGCTTTGAATTGCATAAGATGCGTGTAAAGCGTGACTTTGTCGACTCAATGGCTGATAAAGTAATTGATATATGCAATGGCACTTCAGTACCTCCTTCCATTGTTTGTGCACAAGCTATTATAGAAACTAACTTCGGCACTAGCAGATTGAAATATCTAGCTAATAATATGTTTGGACACATGTACAAAGGCAATATCAATAAACCTGGAATAGTAGGTAAGATAAAAGCTTTTGATAAAAACGTAAATGGTAATATCAAAGAATATAACTTCAGGGTTTATTCATCGGTATGGTGGTCCATGAAGCATCATATAGAACTTCTTGAAGGAAACTATAAAGAAGCACGTGTAATGCAAGATATTACTGAACGTGAACAATGGATGGGTGCCCTTTGTAAATGTAAAACTTCCGAGATGCTGGCTAGAGATAGCAAAAGAAGCTCTTACCTGTATGCTGGAGCATGCGCTTGGGAAGCAAAAGATGGTAAAACTAGCAGGTACGTTGCTGAACTTAGATTTATTATAAAACTTTATAACCTTGAAAAACTAGACGCAAAATGGCAAAAAGAAAAGTAAAAACAGTAGACTTTATCGGTGGACATTCATGCTTTCGTCGATGGTCAGCTATTTATCTTATGTCACTAGTAATCGATAAAAGCTGTGTTCATCCTCCAGAAGCAATAATAGAAACGATATGTCACAAGTTTGGTATTGAAGAAGGCAGCAATGATAAAGTAAATAGTGAACTAGCTATTATACTTGTCAAACAAAACAACTATTGCAATATCTCAGAAGTAGCTTGGAAGATAAACATTGAAGGTGATGTTCAAGTGTTTTATGAAGCATGTGAATACTTCTACGTTGATACTGATGGCATCAGATTCTCAGTTAGATTCAATGAAACAGCTATGTTAAAAGTCAATGGTCGTATTATTGACCATAAGATATGGGATAGCGTGAATATGAAATCCTTTTTCTCTGAAATGAACATTCTTTTTTCTATTGAGGAAGAGGTTGATGATGACTGGAGTGAATACTACGAAAAGATATGGAGCCGCTTTGAAAAAGGTGATAAATGGTCAGCACTGGAACAATGTAAACACGCATCTTATCTGATTGCAGGATGTGTTCCAGTAATACACACTCCAGAAAGCATGTCAGTGCTATACAATGGAATGAAGTTCATCGCTACAAAATGGTTCATTTATCTTTGGGAAATGAAAGAACAGAAGAAGCCTGAAGAATATATGCTTTCATTGAAGTCTTTTGTAAGCAAGAACCAAAATGAATGGGCCAACTCTAAAGAGAATAAGGTAATAAGTAATAATATTTACACTGTAGAACATGAAGAAATGCGTAAAGCTTTTGTTTCAGAACCTTCATCTTTGTATAATTCACTACTTAATCGTATCTTAGCTTTATGGATAGAGAACTAAGAAGAGTAAAACAGATATTATCATCAAGCAAGTATAGCGAGCTGAGTGCAGCAGAATACGGCAGACTTCTATACTTGCAAAATAGTGATAAATACATGAATTTATGTATCTCACATGGCTTTTTTCCTTCTGACGAAGAGTGCGAAGACTTGTGTTCTACACTACTAAGAGAAACTTTTAAAAGCATAGGCCGATGTATCTACAAAAACATTGAAGTAGAAATCGGAACTTATATTGCTATTGATTCACGTAAAACACTTTTTAGAATAGTTTATGCAAGAAGACCTAAAAAACAATGAATTATCAGCATTGAATGAACTATCATCTATTACAAAAAGTAATGAAATAGATTGGAAGTTTCAAGCTAAGATGAAAGATGGTATTCATGCTATCTTTGTTCCTTACATCAATGCTCGGTCACTATCAGCAAAGTTGACCGCTGCTTTTGGACTTAAATGGTCTAAAAACACAGAATACATAGGTTTCATTAAAGATGAGTATGTATTTAAAACTACTATATCAGTAATTATCGATGGGCATGCTATTTCACGTGATGGATACGCGCCTACTACAGAGATTGAACCTACTAAAGGTGGAGAATCAGATTCATTTAAAAGAGCAGGTACAGCTTTTGGTTTTGGTGTAGACCTTTACAACTACCCTACTATACAAGTGCTGCTAAAAGCTGGAACTAACTATCCAGCTACCTTTAATCTAAATGTCGCGTGGGATAAGATATGGGCAGCTTACAATGCTAAAGAAATAACTTCTGAAGACATTGTTTATGTAAGAGAAAAAGGATACTGCTGCGTAAAAGAGTTCAACAACGATAGAGAAATCGGTGGCAGTACATCAAAAGTATCAGGTTTTAAACCCAAGATACAATCTGACAAGAAACCAACACCAACATCAACAACGCCTACTTCTTTTCCTACACTACTGGATATTAAAAAACATCTATGGATTGGTTCTGGAGTGCTATCGCCAGCAGCTTTTGAACCAGTAGTAAGAAACTGGATGGAACACGGTGGAACGTTAGTACATAGGATTTACATCTATACCGTTAAAGATGGTGTAGTACATTACTTTATGCTTGATGATGCTCAAGTATTAAAACTAAAGCCGATTGCGTATTATGAGTAAAAGCGTATCTAAATTAAAACAGTTCACTAGCCAGTATAAGCGTAAAATGCTTGGTGGTTATATGTACATTGAATGTCCTAAGCCGTGTATGGCATTCATAGAAATGGCTGACTGGAATCCACAGTTAAATGTCTATACTGACGTATCTAACGACGTAAAAGAAGAAGGACCTTACAATACACTCGCTTGTGTGTATTCACGTAAAGATTCTATCTGGTATGTTGTAGACCACTTATGGGTAGCAATGCTGCATACGTGGGCACCAAAAGAGATGAAGATGTACATTGAAGAGGTTAATAGATGTATGCTCAAAAATGTAGCTAAGGAACTGGTTAATACTATGATTAAAGTAATACCTATCATAAACCCTATTCCTTCACAAGAAGTAGAAGCAGCAGAAGAAGAAGAAGAAGAAGAAGAAAAACCTATAGATAAAAAGATGTCGCTTATTGAACTCATTACTTTAGAAGTAAAGAATGATGATTTCTTAGAAAGAATAGGAATTACTAAAACTACTTATGACAACATGGTTAATGCTGGTGTTGCATTGATAGACTTTAATTTCGAAGGGAGTAAGCATCTTTATGTTCTTAAAGTTGCAAAAGTGTTTCTTAATGAGTTCAACATTGGGATGAATGATATGTACAAGTTTCTAAAAGAAAGAAACGTAATCATTCAAAAAAGTGGTACTGACATCAGAATGAAAGACTGGGCTATCGAAGCAGGATGGGGTTCTAATGTAACCTTCCCAGACTCAGGGTCTACATTTCCATACTTTTACATCAAGGGAATAACAATGTTCTTGTTGATGCTTCATGAAGCAGGAATAATAGAACAATCATTACCTAAAGTATAAAAAGTTATTTCATGAACCGCTGCTGGTGTACAAACGAAGCATCAGCAGCACAATAAAACTATCAATGATTAAATATCTTCCTGGCCAAGTTAATACTGGCAAACTTATCGCAAAATCAGTAGTTACTAAACCAGTAAACGGAAAGTCCGTAACTACTTTCAAGTTAGCCATAAATACAAAAGTTAAAAACGATGAAGGCAAGTATGTGCCTAAGATGAAAAAAGATGCTGCTGGAGTAGAAAAAGACGTAGTTGCATTCATACAGTTTGAAGCGTGGGGTGATGCTAACATTGTCAGAATCGAACAGGCATTTAACAATAAATGCCTTACCGTGATTGAATATGACGTAGAAGAAAACAACTACGAAAAAGACGGTAGAACAGTCTATAATGACAAAAGAACAGTAAAGTTCATTAAAAACTATGTATATGAATCAGGACAGTTCGTGCTTCTGCCAGTAGGTAATGATGATAATACTAACAATGACGACGTGCCTTACTAAATAAGGTAATTATTTATAAGCCTAGGGTATTATATACTGCTAGGCTTTTATTAAAAACATAATATTATGCCATTTATCGCTGATACTAAAACCTGGAAACTAAGTTCAGGTAATACTTATGGAATACTGAAGTATAACTATTCTTCAGGGCTTTGGTCGCTTATAGTAACAGATAATACTTTTACGCCAATAGTAATAACTTCTGTAACAGAAGGATTACTGGCATTACTATCAGAAGCAAGAGTAATCTTAGCTTCAGAAATAGCAAGTGCGTCACCTACCTTTGAACAAGATATACTTGACCGAGTATTATTTATCGATGATACCACAAGAATAGACTTTATCGATGCTGCTGCGGTTACAGTATGGAATATTACTGAACTTATAGAACCTGAACATTTCCAAGCAATAAAAGCTCTTATCAAAGAGTATTTAAACAACATTTCAAACTACACTAGATAATGGATTTCGATAACGTATTAGATAGTAAAATGAATGGCTTTGCTGTAGCATACATCGTGTATGGCGGAGTATCGTTAAATTACAATGGCCTTAATGAGAAGCAAAAAGCTTTATTCATTCTTGCTATGGATGAAGCTGGCAAGCAAGGGTCGCACAATGAAATGTACTTGAAACATGTTCATGAAACAATTCTAAAGTACCCACGGTACATCGTTGTTGTGTCAATCGACGGAGAAATAGTTTATGATGCCCCTATTGTAAACCTATTGACTACCATGGATAATGTATTGAGTAAGATTAAAGGAGATCTGTTCCTTTTTTCAGACAAAGACATTCAATTGTTATCTGAGTGTATATTTAAAGATTCATTTAGAAATAATGAGTCTTATTCCAAAGCTCTTAGTAAAGTATCAAAAAGAGTAAAAAGTATTGAGTCTACAATGTCAAGCAATATGGCTGGGATGTTTAAAGACTTTGAGATTCTTCTTTCATTTATGAGAGCTAACATTGATACTGGAGAAGAAATACTACACCCTGCATTGATGTTTACTGAAAGTGATGAACGGTTAGCAGTATCAACGCGAACAAAAGCGTTATTGCTACAAAACTTTACCAGAAATATATGAACATAAGAATACCGAAGCATCTGAGAGATGGTGCTTCAATGCTAGAACGATACTTGCTTAATCGAGGGAAAGTAACCTTGGCTCTTCATGTTAGGCACATGCGAGGAATAGCTATAGCTGACGGTGATGCTGACGCTGTACACTTCTACAAAAAGAGATATATCAATAAGCTCTTAAAGATTACAGAAGCACCATTAAAGATATGCACTACTCATGTGATTGACGTTCGTGGTAATACGGAATGGGATGATCTTTCTACTTGGTACTTAGATAATGTACAACCAGATTGTACTTATGAAGATGATGTAAAGAAAAAAAGAGCAGAGAACTTTCTAAAAGCTGCATCAATATATCATTTACGTAATCTAGGATTCTACTGCGACGGATCATGGAAATCTGATGTAAATGGCATCGAAGCTTTTTACTTTCCTGATGGCACAAAGCTATTATGGTACGATGGGTTATCATACATTGTTAAGCTAGGCAGATTAAATGAGTTTATAGATGGAATATAATATAAAAGAAGACCCTGTAGAATACCTATTGAGTCCTAAGACTTACATTACGACATTGGTTGGCAATGATGCGTACATTAAGTTAATCAACCACTTCGGTGTTTCAGCACTTACTATATTGATGGCATACAAAGAACAATACATCAAAGCAGGGCTTAGTAAGAAACAAGTAGAAGTGATGATGGCAGTAAAAGGACTTATTGAACTAAAACATGAAACGTACACAGCTTTGAAAAGCATTAAAACATCAGTTGATATGTTTGAAGTTGTGTCATCGATAAGTGAATATACGGTGGAACATTTCTTAATAGTAATATTATCAAACTCCTTGAAAGTTCTTGGTAGACATACCATAAGTATCGGTGGAACTACAGGTACAGTAGTAGATTTAAAAGTACTATTCTCTAAAGTTCTAAACTATAATACTGGAACACACATAGTTTTAGCGCATAATCATCCTTCAGGGAATCTTTTAGCTTCTGAATCGGATATTAAACTTACACAAAAGATAAAAGAAGGTGCAAAGATATTAGATATAACTTTGATAGACCATCTTATTGTTCATGCTAATAAATATTATTCTTTTGCTGACAACGGAATCCTGTAAAACATGTGGCTGCATATACACTTATACCCCACGATGGAATATTGATACTTGTCCTTTATGTTTAATAGTATCTATAGAAAACTCTATCGACTGGACTTGTGGTGAGTGTAGCCTTTATATAAGTCCATTAAAACAATCAGAGCAGTTTTGTGTGTACAGATATATTAACAATAATAGTGAGGTATATAAGATGAAAAACAAAGCACAAGCAAAAAAGATTATTGAAAAGCCTTGTTTTACAGGAACTATTACTTCATGTTTAAACTACATAAAAAGACATGAAAACAAACAAAAGTAGCATGTACCTAATAGTTGATGTGATGTTATTCATCATATTTTTAAGTATGTTTATTTATGTACTTCTGGTACGATGACATGGTACGAGTATAAAACACTTATTTACGGCATTATTAAAGAGCAAGGTACGATGCTAAAAGTTAAAAGCTTTAGTAACGGCATCTTGCTTGGTCGTGCCACGCAAGTACATGAAGTAAATGGTAATATGTACATCTGCACGATTACAGCGATAAGCTTTGAAAACCATTCCGTTCATGAAATTATTAGCTATGTAAATCAAAAAGGCGTTGAAAAAATATGGCCTCGACATAGTAAAGCACAAACAAAACTCTTTTAAAAAGATATGTATACAGTTTTAGAAGATTACTTAAAGTGTAAAGACAAAGCTACTGTAGAAATGGCGTTCATACAGTATATAAAACTGTACACTTCTAAAGAAGTAGCTATCGAAGCATGGCCTGCTGTTTCACTAGAACTACTAGGTAAAACAATGCCTGACTTTGAAGATGGTTGCGACGTATATAAAGTTACAATAGAAATGCTAAATGGTAGCTTCACAGGTATTAGAACATTCGATGCTGGAGTTATTAATCACAAGTACATCTTTTGTATCAATGATGATTATACAGAAAGTGAACCTGATTATGAAATACTTAATCCACTTGACGTAAAAGACTGGTTTATAACTCATTTCAATACTTTTATAAATAATTACATTATATGAAAATGCTTAAATATGAACTTGTAAAAGATAAATACAACACAGCAATAGAAAAGATGAATCGTGAAATGGAAATGGCTTTAAAGTTAGTTTCCATTTTTAATTCTATCCCAGCAGTTTGTAATATTATAGGCTCAAGCAACTTAACTAAATACGCTTCTTTTTCAAGAGAATCTAACCTTAAGGATATGCTTCAAGCAGCAGCAGAAGGTAATGTGAATATTGATAATTACTCTTTAAAAGATGATCGTACTTTTATTAAAACTAAACACAAAGTTTGTATATGTACAAAGAATGGTTTTTTCTTTTTCCAGTTCAACTATGAAGGCATAGAGATACAAGTAGAGTTTTCATTGACTTTAACACAGGTGCTTGACTGGCTATCTAGTTATCAACAGATCTTCTATGAAATGAAATACTATGCTTCAGATGAAAAAGAAGAAGATTCTATGAATAAAATTATAGAAATGGTATATAAAAAGAAATAGCTTTATAATCTATAACAGTGGGCTTAGGTTGCACTGTTTTTAATTTAATATGATAGATGGATCTTAAAGAAATATTATGCCAACCGAACGTACCAAAACCTTTACACGGACTTAATCCTAGAACTATTTTGGGTGCTACATGGTGGGATGAACAAAGACAGATAGCGTATGCTAAGTATAAATACACTTGCATTGGATGTGGTGTACATAAAAGTAAAGCAAAAGAATTTAAGTGGTTAGAAGCTCACGAAAGCTATATTTACGATTATATTATAGGTAAAGCAACTATAGATACTATAGAACCTTTGTGTCATTATTGTCATAGCTTTATTCACTCAGGAAGATTGTCAATGATTATAGGGAAAGAAAAAACCCTTCAACAAGCTAAAGATATTCTGCAACATGGCTTTGACACACTAAAAGGAACTGGTCTTCAAGTATTTCCTGGCACTATGGACTTTGCGCATAATATAGGTGTAAAGACTTATGATGTTGATGCTTACGAAATCCCATTAAGCATAGTGCCTTGGGAAGACTGGCGACTGATAATAGATAAAAAAGAATACAAACCTATTTATCCTACTATGGATTCTTGGTCTAAAAAGTTTAAGCTATGACACCAGAGAAACTAGAAATACGCAAACAGATTCTTACGCTTGTGAAAACAGGTGAGCAACAGAATCTTGAACTTGCACAGCAACTATCTAAAGGGCAAAGACTTAGTTTCGAGGTTTTGCTTAAAGAAGTATGGGGTGAACTACTACAGTTTTTGAAACTGTTGAAACAGAATGTTAGCATTGAATCTGTAGTAACGTTAATGAAGCTTAAAACTTTAAAATTAAATTATAAAAAGCTTAAAGCGTTACCAGAGGCAATAGGACAGCTTACCAACTTGAAAGAGTTGGATGTTTCTTGCAACCATATTACGGCATTGCCAGAGTCTTTAGGATTGCTGGTAAACTTGGAAGAGTTGTATTTACGTGACAACTTACTTACTGAGTTGCCTGCTGTCTTGACAAAGCTTACCAACTTGGTATACTTGGATTGTGGCAACAACAATATTATATCATTACCAGAGTCGATTGGATTTCTGGTCAACTTGAAAGAGTTAGATTGTAGCAACAACCAGATTACTGCATTGCCAGAGTCGATAGGATTGCTCACAAACTTAGAGAGATTAAATTGCTACAATAACGATATTACAGTATTACCAGAGTCGATAAGATTGCTTACCAACTTAGTATACTTTGATTGCAACAATAACAAGCTGACAGTATTGCCTGAGGGCATAGGCAATCTTGTAAACTTGGAAGAGTTAAATTGCTACTATAACGATATTACTGTATTACCAGAGTCGATAAGATTGCTGGTCAACTTGAAAGTGTTAGATTGTGGCAACAACGAGCTTACTTCATTTCCAGAATCTGTTGGTAAGATACCTTTTCTATATTCCAAAGGCAACAAGTTTTAATATTTCGACCTGAGTACGTCCATAAAAGACTCATTTATTCTTCATCAAGAGTAGCATATACACTACTCTATAAAGCTATATATCATGGACAATACTGAAACAATCGTAGGCGACCAAGAAAAAAACACTCCAGCTGAAAACATAGTAAGCTTTAATATTTCAGGGGAAAAAGTCATTGCGACTTTCACATCAAAAGAAACTCTAAATGAATACATTATAGAATATTCTGCTATGAGTAATACAAAAAGATGGTACGATAGAGTAGGCTTTGCCAATTTCAAAAAAGATGGCAACACCATTATAGGTAGCAGCTCTTACCATTCAGTGTGGACAATTATGTTATTCATAAAAAACGGATTACAAAACCTGTAGCTCATTCATTTATAACAAAACACACATATATACTATGGAAAACATTACAGCAGAGTGGGAAGAGTTGCTAGATTTCTTAGGCTTGCCTAAGACCATAAAAGGCATGAATAAGGCCATAGAAATGGAGGAGTTGCATTTAAGCGAGCGTAATCTTGATACCTTGCCTGATAGCATAGGCTTGCTCAAGAAGCTGTTTTACTTGAATTGCGGGTACAACAACTTGGTCAGCTTGCCAGAGAGCATGAGCAATCTCACTAACTTGCAATACTTAGATTGTGGGTACAACAAGCTTACGCAATTGCCTGAGGGCTTGAGCAATCT
>Ga0163149_10005663_pt1 | contig 13106 bp, 12 predicted proteins | sample OliLakLV19MP5G1_FD_148604 | JGI IMG/M metagenome (GOLD analysis project Ga0163149, IMG submission 148604) | Freshwater microbial mat bacterial communities from Lake Vanda, McMurdo Dry Valleys, Antarctica - Oligotrophic Lake LV.19.MP5.G1 | ecosystem: Environmental > Aquatic > Freshwater > Lake >...
TGCTAAGCCTGCCTATACTGACCCGCCCATCCACTGCAATCGGCCACATGCAAAAAGCCATCGTTACCGAACTCGTCGACCTGCTGCAACTCGAACGCATCGAAGAAAATTTGTTTCGCGGTCAAAGTCGCGATATCGGCACGCGTTTTGTGTTTGGCGGACAGGTACTTGGCCAGTCATTAGCCGCGGCGCAACGCACGGTAGAAGGGCGCGTGGTGCATTCCATGCACGCCTATTTTCTGCGCGCTGGCGATGTAGAAGCGCCGATTGTTTACGAGGTGGATCGCAGTCGGGACGGCAAGAGTTTTAGTTCGCGCCGCGTGGTTGCCATTCAACACGGCCAACCGATTTTCACGATGGCGGCCTCGTTTCAGGAACCGGAAGAGGGACTAAGCCATCAGTTATCGATGCCATCCGTTCCACAACCTGAAGATTTAGGCGAGCCCGAACCCATAGCTCCAGAAACGCTGGCGAAAGTACCGCCAAAACTGCAGCGTTGGGTCATGAGCCGTGGTCCATTTGAGTTTCGGCACGTTTATCCGCGCGACGAATTCAAGCGGCCAAAACGACCACCATTCCAGCACGTTTGGTTTCGCCTCGTCGACCGTATTGCAGATGATGAATTATTACACCGTGCACTGCTTGCCTATGCCTCTGATTTTCATTTGATTGGCACCGCAACCTTACCGCATGGCATTAGTTACTTGCAGGGCAATGTGCAAATGGCCAGCCTTGATCATGTCATGTGGTTTCACCGCCGATTTAGAATAGACGAATGGTTGCTGTATTCGTGCGATAGCCCGACTACACAAGGCGCTCGCGGTTTATCACGCGGCATGATTTATGATCGACAGGGTCAGTTAGTAGCATCTACCGCGCAAGAAGGTTTATTGCGTGTTTTGGCCGAAACCGCGCCCTGAGGAAAGCGAAGCGTCGACGATGGCTAACGACGGTATCCGATTATTCCGAACCCTAGCGCACCCCTGCGGCTATTTCTCCGACCGCATGGCCATTAATCAGGTTTTGGACCCAGAATCGCCGCAATTGGCGCAGTTTTATGCCCGCGCACTAGCACACGGCTTTCGCCGCGCGGGCGACGCCATTTATCGGCCGCACTGCCACACCTGCAGCGCCTGCGTGCCGTACCGCATTCCAATTGCCGATTTCCGGGCTGATCGCGCGCAACGGCGCACCCTGGCCCGCAATCAAGATATAGCCGTACATTGGCGCACAGCAGAGCCTTGCGAAGAACATTTTGGCCTGTATCGCCGCTATCTGGCCGAACGACACACGGGCGGCGGCATGGATCATCCCTCGCTCGATGATTATCAACGTTTCTTATTGAGCCACTGGGCCAATACTTGGTTTATGGAACTGCGGCTGCAAGGTGAGTTAGTCGGCGCTGCCGTGACTGACATCGTAGCCGATGCCGCATCCGCGGTTTACACCTACTTTGATCCGCAGCATGCCAAAAGATCATTAGGCACTCTGGCCATCCTCAAACAAATCGAACATTGCCGCAGTCTGGCACTGCCGCATTTGTACTTGGGATTTTGGATAGAAGGCCATCCTAAGATGCACTACAAACAAAACCTAAAACCTGGCCAAATCCGCGACGAAAGTGGCTGGAAAGCGGCAGACTCTGAAAATACCCCGCCCATTTGACACTCCATGAACCACCGCGTCACTCATTGATTCGTCCTTGCGAGGTCTTCGATGCGGTAGCGGCGACGGCCGTGGCAACCCGCGGACGTTGGAAGTGGCTGGGGCAAACGTCCCTTTATTGCCGCGGTCGCTTAAGGCTCCCTCGCAATGACGAGTCTTGTGGGTTCAGGTACGCAGTTCCCGACGGGAACTTAAGATCTCGCAATGACGAGGTGGTTCATCGCCATATTCCCGGCGAGAGGAGACGGGCAAGAGAAAGGGCGGGTTTAAAAGCCCGCCCCTACAAACATTGCGCTGGTTCGCACAAGCTCAGTCTAAATCCAAGGCGCCACGGGTTTTTTCGCGGCGCCGGTCTTCTTTGTCTTCAAACTCGGACATGCAACGGTCGGTTTGTTTGACCATCGCGCATTCCAGGTAATCGGTAATTTCTACCAATGCGGCGCGAATGGCCTTACCGGCTGGGGTTTTGTTTTCGCTGGCTAGGGAACCACCGAAGCCACCACGATACAAACCTAAGCTCATGCCGCCGCCTTTGGCAGTGCCTTCGATGGTGCGCGAGTAATCGATCTCCCCGGTGGTGGCGTTAATCACGCGCAAATCGATCGCTAAATAGGCTTTTTCGCTTTTGCCACCCACCGACACACCGCCGAAACTGATGCCTCCGCCGGTGCTCGCGGTTTCTTCCTCGTACGAGGTGACGGTGCCGGTGATCAGAAACTGCGCCCCAGTGAGTTGTCCGATCTTGGCGCCGGTGCCCGCCGCAATGCGGCCAGAAGCCGCCATATTCTGCTCGTCCAACACCGCGCGGATTTTGTCGCGCTCCAATACCTTGAAGGCATTGGTCGCCGACAGTTCATTGCTCAACATGCCGGCCAACTCCCAACCCACACCACCACTCCACCAACCGGCGCCGGACTGATTCTCGAACTCAACCACTGCGATGGTCGGTTTATCACCACGCGCAAACGCCGCGTCCGACACGCCCGCCAATCCACTCGCTACCGCAAGTCCACACCACCAAATTGCGCGCATTGACTCATCCTCAAGGCTAAATGACCCGTTTGGCAAAGGTGCAAACGGTTACTGGAATCGAACTGTTTGGCTCACCAACTACAGACTTTTCAACACAAACGGTGAAGTGCGGCATTGTGGGACAGCCGGGGAAGCATTGCGAGCGAGCTGCTTCTGGCTGAAGCTGCACACCAATGAACCTCACGGCATGGATCAAGCCGTGGTGGGTTCGACCTGCGCTTCATCGGTCGAACGTATTTGGCCGCTGGAGCGCGGACCCACCGTCGATGCTTCGCACCACTGTCAATCAACAACTCCGGACATGGGTTCTTGGAAGGCAAAAGTCTACCCGCTGCAGATTTTAAGGAAACAAAGACCGCTTGCACCAGTCACCATCGACGCACTCGTAGCGCACGCGATCATGCAGGCGAAAGTCGGCGCCGTACCAAAACTCGATCATATCTGGCACCACTCGGAATCCTGACCAGTGTGGGGGGCGTGGCACATCCTGACCATCGAATCGTTGCTCAAACTCGGCGACCCGCGCCATCAGTTCAGCGCGACTGCTTAGGGTTTGTGACTGTTTTGACGCCCATGCGCCGATCTGCGACATGCGTGGCCGCGATGCGAAATAGGCGTCTGCTTCGCAATGGGACACTTGTTCCGCCGCACCTTCGATTTTTACTTGGACTTGGCGATCCAGCGTTTTCCACAGGAATAACAAGGCGCACTGCGGGTGCGACAGGATCTGCCTGCCTTTATTGCTTTCAAAGTTGGTGTAAAAAACGAAACCCCGGCCATCCAACTCTTTCAATAACACGGTGCGGGCAGACACGCGACCCTGACCATCGGCGCTGGCCACCGTCATTGCCGTTGGCTCCGGGTCAGCGGCGGCGCGGGCGCGCTCTTGCAAGTCGCGGAAGTGGCTGAATGCCTCGAAAAGCAGACTCATGACGCTAGGATTCCTTGCAGTTCGGCCGCATAGCCGTCCCGAAAATTAGCATATCTGGGCCGCCAGCCTAGTGATCGTGCGAGTTCATTGCTGACTCGTTTACCACTCGCGGCGGCTGGACCTGTCTGACGAGCTAATGTTGGCAAGCGCAAACCAGCAGCAATCCAATCGAGCACCTCGTGCTCACGCGCCGGTTCATCATCATTGCCCAGGATCCGCGCAGGCATCTGTGTCAAGGTCGTCAACTTCGCAATCAGGGCTGCGGCATCGTCTAGGTGAATGCGATTGGTCCAATGTTCGCCTGCGGCAATCGGCGTACCGGCACGTACACGACGCAGCAGCCAATGTCGTCCTGGCCCGTACAAACCTGACAGGCGCACCACCGCGCAGTGGCTCACCAGCGCCTGCGCCTGCGTTTCCGCTTCCAGCAAGATCTGGCCATTGAAGCCGCTGGGCGCGCACAGGCTATTTTCATCGACCCATTCGCCGGCATTTTGGCCATACACCGCCGTGCTCGACACGAAGAGTAAGCGCAGACCAGCGGCGGCTTGTGGCATTGCGTCGATCAGTCGCCGCAGCGCATCGATGTAAATCGCCCGATAAGCGGCGGCATCACGGGCCGCCGGTGTCGGCGCGTAAATGAGCGTATCAATCTGCCGCGGCAATTCGGCAAAGCCCGCAGCGCTAGCCAAGTCGGCAGCGATGGGCGTGATGTTGCTTGGCAATTGCGCAATATTGCGGCGTAAACCAAACACCTGCGCGCTACTCAATTGAGCGGCGCAGCGCATACCTAAATCGCCGCAGCCCGCGATCAGAACGCGCGGCGGACTGACACTCACGCCACTGCCGGCGCGTTAACTGGGGGGCGCCGCGAAATCCAGCGCAACCACAGCAGCCACACGACCAACGCGTCGATGATGATCAGTGCCTGCCACAAATAAAGATGAAACCACTCAAACCAGATCATGCTCCATTGCCCCATATAAAACAGGCTAATGATGCGTACCAAGTTGAGCGCCTGAATGGCGACGAAGCCGAACGCAAAACCAACCAACTTCTGCGTCCAGGTCGACGGAAAGGCCGCTAATGCCGCGACCAAAATGATGACGGCTTCAATGCCATTGCAGCCGCGTTCGATCGACACGGCAAAACCATTGGCGGTACTTTGGATAATTTTGCCGTAGCTTTGCACATCGCTATCGAACAGCTTGATCAGCCACGCACTGATCTGCGCCAACACGTCCGTGAAGGGCAGTACGAAGTACGTCTCGCCAAACTTTGAGATTTCAAACGTAAACAGCGCTGCGAGCACACCGAGAAACACTAGGAAGAAGCGGATCATCAGGCGATAAGTGGCGTCCAATAAGGGCGGCGATATTAACAGCCTGATTGTGAAGCCGCGCATCACGACCAGGGCCAGGGGAGAAGCCTTCGATCACAGATCGAACCCACCCCCTGCCGGGTCGGCGCTGTGCGCTGACGCTGTTCCTGCATGGTGGGTTTCTTGCTCGCTCCGCGCGTTGCTCTCGACCTAAATCAACCTAGAAACCTCAGTTGGACGGGCTAGCAGCCTGTCGGACTTTCAGCGTGAGATGCGTTGTGTGGCTTAAGCGGATGGATGCAAGGCGCGGCGCGCAGCCAATGGCTCTTCCATTGGCAAGCGTCGCAACGCCGCAGACGCCGTTGCGACCCGCAACCCGCAGGGCCGGAAGCGCTTTTGGCGCACTACGGAGCAGAAAGACGAATAAATGCAATAGAACCACCGGCATATTCGTCACAGCTCTGCGCCAAAAGCGCTTCCGGCGCACTCGCGATGAAGGTCCGACAGGCTGCTAGGTTCAAAGTTGTCACCTCAGTTTGGCTCGCACACTAGTGCGAGAGCAGCGAAGCAAGCTCCGCTCAACAAAAAGCAAACGACCCGCCGGCCGGGTAACATCCGGTTCATGAATCATGCAAACAATCTCTACTTGATTGGCCCGATGGGCGCCGGCAAGAGTACCGTTGGCAAACGGCTGGCGCGTGCGCTAAATCTGCGTTTTGTTGACTTAGATCAGGTCATCGAAGCTCAAGCGGGTGTCAGCATCCCGTTGCTATTTGAGCTGCACGGTGAGCTTGGCTTTCGGGAGCGCGAGAGCGCCGCGCTTGCAGAGTCCTGCAGTCTCGACGGCGTGGTGTTAGCCACCGGTGGTGGCAGCATCCTGGCTTCGAAAAATCGCGAAATTTTGCGCACTCGGGGATTCGTTTTGTATCTGGAGGCGCCTGTTGAACTGCAGTTGGAACGATTGTCGCGTGATCAATCGCGCCCCTTGTTGCGAGCGCCGGATCGAGTTGCTCGGCTTAACGAATTGGCACAGCTACGAAATCCGCTCTACCGCGAGCTCGCCGATCTCACGGTTACAGCTGATCGCGGCGGGCCTTCCGCCACGGCGCGACGCGCGCTTGTCGCGTTGAAGACCCATTGGACCGCGCGTGGTACTACCGGAGAGTGAAGTGCAGAGCGCACATGAGTTGATCGTAAGCTTAGGCGAACGTACCTATCCGATTCGTATTGGCCAAGGATTATTGGACGATCCAGAAGCGCTGCGCGCGGCGATCGGCGGGCGACAAGCCTTGTTACTGAGCAATACGACGATCGCGCCGCTGTACGCTGCGCGTGTGGAAACGGCGTTGGCGGGTTTGCAGTGGCGCAGCTTGTTTTTGCCGGACGGCGAGCGCTACAAGACCCTCGAATCGGCCAATCGCGTTTGGCAAGCACTGGCCGAACTAGGCGCACAACGTAATGCCTGCTTGATTGCACTGGGCGGCGGTGTAATTGGCGATTTGGGCGGTTTTGCCGCGTCTTGCTGGATGCGCGGGATCGATTTTGTGCAACTACCGACCACGCTGCTGGCAATGGTCGATTCCTCCGTTGGCGGCAAAACCGGCGTAAATCTGCCACAGGGCAAAAACCTAATCGGCGCTTTTTGGCAGCCGCGTTTGGTTTTGGCCGACATCTGCACGCTGCGCACCTTGCCGGATCGTGAATACCGCGCCGGCCTAGCCGAAGTCATCAAGTACGGTGCAATCGGCGATGCCGGTTTTTTCGCGTGGTTGGAAGCGCAAGCACAAGCGCTGGTCGAACGCGACGAAGACGCCATCGTCGAAGCCGTCTGGCGTTCCTGCGCGCACAAAGCCGGCGTGGTGGTGCGTGATGAGCGCGAAACCGGCGAACGCGCCTTGTTAAACTTTGGCCACACCTTTGGCCATGCGCTGGAAACCATCGGCAATTACACTGAAGTTTTGCACGGCGAAGCAGTCGCGATTGGCATGCGGATGGCAGCGCAGCTCAGCTGTGCCTTAGGAATGGCAGAGCAGAGCGATTGTGATCGTTTGCAATTGTTGCTCAGCAGCTTGGGACTTCCGCACGCGCGCCCACACCACGCCGACCCAGAACGCATCGTGCAGTTGATGCGGCTGGATAAAAAAACGCTCAGTGACCGATTGCGATTAATTCTGTGGAAAGGTATTGGCCGCGCGGAAATCGTCGATAATGTAGCGCCGGGCGCCATTTTGGATAGCCTTCGGCGTTTTGGATAAGGGCCGGTTTGAAACCCACCGGTGAGGCCGACTTGCACGTGGCGCCAACATTGCTATCCAATAAACCCGTCAAACTGAACAACGGCGACCACGCCCGTCGCTTCGGCTAGACTGCTGCCCATGCGTATATTCATGCAATCCAATCCTGGCTCGACTGAGCCGCAAAAGTACTTCCAGTTGATCCTGCAGCAGGATTTGCTCGGTGGCTGGTCTTTGATTCGGGAAACCGGACAACAAGGCGCACGCGGCAGTCTGAAGCGGGAACAATTCCTCGATCTTGAGGCCGCCCAAGCCGCGCTGGTGAAGGCACGCGACCAGCAACTGAAAAGAGGATTTCTAGTCATGTTCAGTCAAGGCGCGGAGGAACCGGGCAGCGGGCGCAACTACTATGAGTAGCGCATTGTCCGCCTTGCTGCTGAGCATTTCGCTAAGCGGTGCCGCTGACGAGCGCATCATTTGCGTGCCTCAAGCGGACGGTAATGGTTGGGATTGTGGCAAAGGTGCCAACGCGCCCGCACCCCGCGCCCTGCCCCGCGCGCGCAGCGCGAGCAAATCCACACCACCACCCTACTTGGTCGACCCATCCCGCGTGTACCCGGAGACTGGCGTCACCGACAGTTACCGCCCACCGGCTTCCCCGGCAATTACGGCACCGCCACGCGCCAAAGCACCAGCCGCTCCAGCGAGCGAACCGATCGTCGAGCCCATTGCAAAAGCAGCAGAACGCCCGGTCAGCCCGCCAGCGGCACAGCAACCTACTGCGGCGCTGCCACCAGCCGCGCCAGCAGATGTGGAGCGACCGCTGGTCAAGCCGGAACCGGTTGCGTCCCCAACTGTGATTGCGCCCAAAGCACCTAGCAGTGCGCCGCAAGGGGTTGCCGCTGAATCAAACACCTCGCGGTCCACAGCTGATTTTTTGGCTCTGCCGGGGAGCGCATTCACGGTGCAATTGGCCGCGGCACGCAGTTCCAGCGGCTTTGCAGAGCTTGTGTTGAACTTGGGTTTGGCGGCCGCCGACACCTACACTATCCGTGTACGTCGCGCAGACGAGGCTTGGTGGTTATTGCTGTGGCGTGATTTCCCTGATTTGCAGCGCGCACGCAGCGCCGCCGCCGGTTTGAACGGCAGTTTTTGGCCGCGCCGATTGGCACCCTTACAAGCGGAAATGCGCGCCAGTTCGCCTTGATTGGCATTTGGGAGCCGTTTTCCCGTCCCAGCTTTCATTTTGCACGCATCCCATTTGGAGTCACCGATGAGCCTTAACGACTGTGGTCGTCACAACCGCTTTTTGCGTGCATTACGTCGACTACCAGTCGACACCACGCCAATCTGGGTGATGCGCCAAGCAGGGCGTTATTTGCCCGAATACCGCGCTAGCCGCCAACGCGCGGGCAGTTTTATGAATCTGTGCCGCTCTCCGGAAATGGCCTGTGAGGTTACTCTGCAGCCGATCAATCGATTCGAGTTAGACGCCGCCATACTATTTTCGGACATCCTGACCATTCCTGATGCAATGGGTCTGGGCTTGGAATTTATCGAAGGCGAAGGTCCGCGCTTTGCGCGTCCATTGCGCACGCTGGAATCCATCGCGGCGCTTGGCGTTCCTGATCCGGAGGTAGAATTGCGTTATGTTCCCGATGCGGTGCGCTTAATTCGGCGCGAGCTTAACAATCGCGTGCCACTGATCGGGTTTGCCGGCAGTCCTTGGACTTTGGCCTGTTATATGGTTGAAGGTGGGCCGACCGAGCGTTTTGCGCACATCAAAGGCCTAATGTGGGATCACCCGCAGGCATTACATCAATTACTTGATGTGCTTACTCAATCGGTCAAACTCTATTTAGAAGCGCAAATTCGCGCTGGCGCTCAAGCCGTCATGTTATTCGACTCCTGGGGCGGCGTTTTGGCACCCGGCGATTATCGTGAGTTTTCGCTGCCTAACCTTCGCCAACTGGCGCAAAGCATTGACCGCGGCCCAGAACAGGTGCCCATCATCATTTTCAGCCGCGGCGCCAACGGTCACCTGGAAGCGCTCGCGCAGACCGGTGCCGATGCGCTCGGCATCGATTGGACCGTGTCGCTGAGCGAAGCGCGCGCCCGCACCGGCGGTCGGGTTGCGCTGCAGGGCAACCTTGATCCAGCCGCCATGTACGCGGCACCGGAGAGCCTGCGTTTGCAAGTCGATCTGTTGTTACGCGATTACGGCAGCGGGCCTGGACACATTTTCAACTTGGGCCACGGCATCACGCCGGACGTTAATCCGGAACAAATGACCGTGCTGGTGAACGCCGTTCATGAGTTTGGCAAACGGCAGGAATTGCTGGCCTAGGGAGTTCCGCGCGTGGCGGCTCACGGGCCTTTCGTTCAGATGGATCGCCCACTGCGCGCATCCCCACGGGACGCCGTTTTCTTGGTGCCCCTTTTCTACCCACATTTAGCCCCTACGGGCCTGAAGCCTGCAGGTCACTCGCTTTTGCGAGGCGCCACCCAAAGCTCGTGTTGGTCCTGGTCGCGTGGGACTTCCACCCATAACAGCGCGCCGCGATGGAAACGAATGCGGCCGATGCGACGCTGTTGTCCATCCGCGCTCACGTCAAAGTTGTAATCCAAACGCCAGCCAAACTGGCCGTCCTCGCGCGCCCAACGTAGTTGCTGCAAAGCGACCGTCGAATCGAGTAATTGCAGCCCAGCGTCACGACAACTGCTCACCGCAATCCCGAGTGCGCGTTCATGCAGGCCGCGCAAAGACAGCCAAACCAGCACGGTGCTGGCGACTAGCAACATGCCTATGAGGGTCGCTGCGCTGCTCATTTCAAGGAAAGTACACGTTTGGGGCGCGCGATCATCGCATCGCCTTGCAGTAGTTGCACGCAGGACGGGTTCTGCGGCCCGTGTTTGGCTACAATGCGTCGTTCTAACATGAGCGGAAATGACCTCTACGTGGGGCCAATATCTATACCAGGCTACGCAATTGAGCGCGAACTCGGCGTCGGCGGCATGGCGCGCGTCTATCTGGCGATCCAATCGTCGTTAGAGCGTCGTGTCGCGCTGAAAGTGATGGCGCCGGCGCTCGCCGCAGATGCCAGCTTTTCGAAGCGTTTTTTGCGCGAAGCACGCACGATTGCGTCATTAACGCATCCGCATATCGTGGCGGTCTATGAAGTCGGTGTGACTACCGACCACATGCATTATTTTTCGATGCAATACCTGCCGGGCGGTGATTTTGCGCACCGTATGCGCAAAGGAGTAGAGCAATCGGAAGTGGTTCGGGTGCTGGCGGGAATCGCCAAGGCACTCGGTTTTGCGCATTCGCAAGGCGTGGTGCACCGCGATGTGACGCCGGGCAACGTCATGTTCGATAGCACCGATACCCCGATCCTGACCGATTTTGGCATCGCACGCGCGTTGAGTGGTACTTCGCGCATTACCAGCACCGGTGTCAGCATTGGCACCAGCAACTATATGAGTCCAGAACAAGCGCGTGGTGGCGAAATCGACGCGCGCTCGGATTTGTATAGTCTTGGGGCCTTATGTTTTGAAGCGCTCACCGGTCGGCCGCCGTTTCAGGGGCCAGATGGTTTCGCGGTCGCCTACGCCCACGTATTCGAACCCATCCCGCGCGTGGCGCCAGACCTGCAACACTGGCAAGCGTTTCTCGATAAGGCGCTGGCCAAAGACCCGGCAGACCGATTCGCCACGGCCGACGATTTCATCGTGGGCATTCAGGCGGTCAAGCTTGGCTCAACCGCAATCCTGGCGCTGCCAAAGAGCGATATTCAGCAGAAAAATAGTACGACCACGCTGATTGAAAATCTGGCGCGCCAAGTTGGACCGCCAGCACCCGGCCAGATCCCGTGGGCGCGGCTGGCGTTGGTCGTGGTTTTGGTGTGCGGGCTGGCGGCCGTTGCCTATGGCCTGTGGAAACGGCCCGGCGGCGTTCCGCCACCCGTTGTTGCAGCGGTGACGACACCCGTCTCCACTGCTCCGTTGGTGCCTAGCCTGATCGCCACTACTGACGATCCGCAGGATGTGCTGTTGCCACCAACAGATCTGCCGACGGATGGGACAGACGGGATTGATCTGCCCGCTGACGGATCGCTGCCAGCAGAAGGCGATCCCTTAGTGGCAGCGCCTGCGGCAGCTGAGTTCACCGTGGCCACACCGCAACAACGTATCGCGGTGTTTTTGGAACTTGGACAGGCTCTGCTGCGTATGCAACGTTTGCAACTGCCCCAGGAAGCCAATGCCACGCTGTTTTTTGCGCGTGTGCTGACCTTGGATCCTAAGAATGAGTCGGCTAAAGCAGGCTTATCATCGGTAGTCGATGCCTATTTGACGCTGAGCGATGCCGACCTCAATGCCGGCCGGATTGCCGAAGGTAAAGATCGCTTGGACCGCGCCAAACAGGTCTCCGCGACGCCGGGCCTTGATACGCCGGCGCTAAAAGCGCGTATTGACGAGCGCTGGAACCAGCGCCTCAACAAACTGCGTGAATCGGCTCGCACCGCGATGGAACAATGGCGCGGAGACGATGCAAAAGTCGCTATCGACGCCGTCCTGGCGCTGGAGCCAAATGACCAGGAAATGAAAAAGTGGCTGCGCGAGTCCACCACGATCGGCAAACCTGGTTATCGTTTCAAAGATGCCAACGGACCGAATCTGTTGATCGTCGGTGGTGGATCGGTCATGTTGAGCGGCGCCCGGCGTGGCGGCGACTTGCGCGTGCCAATCGCGGTCAATTTTGCGGTGGCTTTGCGGGAAGTCACTGTTGCTGAGTTCAGCCGTTTTGTGGAATCGGCCAAACACAGCGTGGCGCGCGAAGGCTGCAGTAATCGAGAAGGCGGATTTTTCTCCAAATCACGGGACCGAAATTGGCGCAAACCGGGATTTGATCAGGGTAGCGACCATCCTGTGGTTTGCGTCAGTTTCGACGATGCCAGCGCTTACGCAAAATGGCTGTCGCAAAATACCGGGCAAAACTATCGCCTGTTGTCCGAGGCCGAATGGCAATACTTGGCAAGTCAAGTGAAGAGTAAACCATGTGTCAGTGGCAATCGCGCCGATCAAAGCTACAAGAAGGCCGAAGGTGGCAACGGTGCCTTGAGTTGTGACGACGGCTTTGCAATGACCGCGCCGGTTGGAAAGTTTGAGGCCACAGCAGGCGGGCTCTATGATATTGAGGGTAATGTTCGGGAATGGGTCGCCGATTGCGCCAATGACGCCCATGCTGGACGCAAGGCCGATCAGCTCGCCCGCAACGGCAATTGCGGCGAACGGATGATCATGGGTAGCGCTTGGCACAGTGATAACGACGAGGCTGCGGTAGTCTCGCGTCGAGCAGCCAAGCGTACTTGGTTGACAAATACAATCGGGTTTAGAGTGGCACGCGATCTCGCGCTGCCAAGTAACGCGCAGCAATGAACATTTGCGAGCGCGCGATTAGGTCTAATTTGGGGGACAAATGAAGCTTCTTTTTCCTAACGGAGAGCATGCACCAGTCGAACTGGATGCCGGACGCGCATTGCTGGGCAGCGCAGCCGAAGCCCAGGTGGTGCTGTTAGCGCCAGGGATTGCGCCGCGCCATGCAGAGTTTGAGGTGAGCGGAGCGGCGGCAAAGATTACCGTGCTGCATCCCAGCAATGCCGTGACGGTCAACGGCAAGACGATCACCACCACTAGTGAAATTAAACCAGGCGACTTGGTGACCTTTGCTGGCGTGCGCGCGCGCGCGGTGGCGGTCGAGAAAGCCAGCAGCACGCCAGCAAGCCGTCCGCGGGCTGATGAAGTCCCCGATGATGGTCGAACCAAAGTGCGTATCGCCCTACCCCGCTTTGTTCTGCGCGGCGTTTCTGGGGTCACCTTTGGCAAGATCTACCCGGTGCAGGGCACGGTGGTTATTGGCCGG
>Ga0163149_10005664_pt1 | contig 13106 bp, 10 predicted proteins | sample OliLakLV19MP5G1_FD_148604 | JGI IMG/M metagenome (GOLD analysis project Ga0163149, IMG submission 148604) | Freshwater microbial mat bacterial communities from Lake Vanda, McMurdo Dry Valleys, Antarctica - Oligotrophic Lake LV.19.MP5.G1 | ecosystem: Environmental > Aquatic > Freshwater > Lake >...
ACCCTCTTCTGGGCGCGCTTTCTTGTCTTTACCTCATGGTCGGCCTGCCCATGGACACCTGGTTGCGCTTCCTGGTCTGGCAGATACTCGGTCTCGGTCTGTACCTTGGCTACGGCCACAAACGGTCTGTCCTGCGGCGGACCGGGCGCGCGGCCGTCGCGCCTGCCCAAACCGCTCCGCCCGCGCCGACCATACTCTGACTTTCAACGCGAGGCCTGAAGCCGATGAAGACCTTCTTTCAAGCCGCCATCCTCGTGAGCCTTGCCTGCCCATCCGCCGCGCAGGGCCAGTTTGCCGGGGAGTGGATGCTGACGCTGCAACCGCAGTTCGGGGCCGCGAGCATTTCGCGACTGTCCTTGGTCGTCTCCAACGCGCGGGTCACGGGTTCGCTCGGGGACCAGCGGATCGAAGGAACGGTCCTGGGCCCAAATCTCGAATTCAAGTCTGGGGACGGCGCCTTCAAACTCGCTGTCCAAGGCGACGCCTTGGCGGGTGAAGCGATGTTCCCCGACAGCACAGCGAGGGTTATCGCGGTTCGAATCCCGCCGCGCCCGGCGAATCCCCGAACGCACGACTTCGATCCCACAGAGTTTCATCTGTACTTCTCGTCCAGGATCAAGCCGGCTCTCCAGATTCAGTTGGGTGACACCGTCCGGACCTGGGCGGTGGATACCGGCGGCCGTGACAAGGAAGTCACACGCCGCTCGGGGGGCGACAACCCTCAGACGGGCCCCTTCTTCGTCGAGGGTGTCGTCCCCGGCGACACCCTCATCATCCACATCAACAAGGTAAGCGCCCAATCGCGATTGGGCGCGCAGCGGCAACAGCATCATGCGGCGCGCGCTGGAGCCTCAGGGCTTGGGCACGATGGCGTGGGCCTCTGAATTCCCTTCCCGGTGGACGCTGGATCGGGTCAGGAATGTCGCCTCTCTCGACCGTTCAACCGAAGCCCTCAAGGCACTCGTGATCCCCCTCCAGCCGCTGGGATGCATCGCGGTAGCGCCCCCCGATGACTGGTCGATTCGCACCCGAGACTCCGGCCGATTCGGAGGAAACATGGCCTACAACCAGATTCGCGAGGGGCACGACGCTGTACCTGCCCGTCTTCCACCCGGGCGCTTTGTTCTTTCTCGGCGACCGGCACGCCGCCCAGGGTGACGGCGAGTTGACGGGCGACGCGCTCGAGACCTCCATGGATTTCGAGTTCGGTGTGGACGTCATTCCTGGCCGAGAACGCGGACTTCCTGATCAGCATCGGCATCGGCGGCTCGATCGATCAGACCCTGCAGCAGGCCACCCGCGGTATGGTCCGCTGGCTGGAACGCGATTATTCGCTGAACGCCAACGAATCGGCGATGGTGCTGGGCTTCACCGCGCGATACGACATTGTGGATCTGGTGGGCACGCAGGTCAGCGTCGCCTTGAGAGTGCCGAAGCAAACCCTGGCGCCCTTGTCCAGGAAGTGACCGGTCTGGCCGGCAATCGAACTGGGCACCGCGCCGCCGTCTGGGGGTCAACGTGACCGGCGGTGGCAGGGTGGTTGAGTCCGCCCATGCTCACGCCGGCGAGGTCAGTGAGGCACCACCCAATCGATCGGGGGTAGCTGCACTTCCAAGGGAAGGCCGGTCAGCTCACCCGTGCGCGCAAAGGCCAGCACCGCCCGGGCGAATTCGGGCGACGCGTCCATGGCATCATCGAGTGCCGGGTGGGAGCCGCCATGCACGACGATGAGCCGTCCCTTCTTGAAGAAGGGCGCAAGCTCCAGGGCATTTTCCAGGGGTGTTGAGACGTCGTAATCGCCCTGGGCGATGAGAGTGGGGATATCGGTCTCGAAGTTCTTGCGGAAGTCGTCGCCCAAATCGATATTCCACACGGGACACGCGGCCTGATAGTTGAAGCCCAGGTGACCGAGGACGCTGACCGCGGGGTCCGCAGCCAACTGCGCCCGTCGTTTCGGGCTGATTCCGGAGCCGCAATCGAGCATGTAGTAGCTCGCGGTTCGGAAGCTCTCGGTCTGAAAGTATCGGACCCACTCTTGAGCAGCCCCGGTGAAATCACCGCGATACAGGGCGAGGAGGTCAGACGCCCAGGTGCGCATACCGGCGCGCGACGCGGCATTCGCGGTGTAGCCGGTGGCCATGTCCCGCACATCCTCGGGTCCAAACCGGACCGCTTGAGAGATGCCGGTCTTTGGGTCCTTGACGGTCACGACCACGGGCTGGGCGGTAACCCGTTCAATGACCGTCTGGAATGCGGCCAGGATCCCGCCGGGCGGGATCAGGCCGCTGAGAGCCGGCGCGTGGTCGGCCTCGGCGGCCAGCCTCTTCAGGGAGTTGAGAACGAACGAAGGCATATCGTAAGTGTGATTCGGGCCTTCCATGCCTCTGAGTACCGCGCGCTCGACCATTTCTGGATAGCGCCGCATGGTCGCCATGGCCCAATGCGACCCGAAGCTGCCGCCCCACAACACGATCCGGTCGTATCCAAGAGCCTTCCTGACGTCGTTCAAGTCGGCGGCCGCCTCGAGAACGGTGAACCCTTCAAGGTCCAGACCCTGTTCGGTCCAGAAGGCCTTCTCGCGCCGGGCGGCGGCCTGCACGGCCTCAATGCGCTCGGCATCGGATATGGGGCGGTCGAGGGGAAACGAGGGCTGGATCTCGATCCACGTGGTTGGCTTGGAGGGGCCGATGCCTCGCTGACTGACCACAACCAGGTCGGCTGTCCGGTGCAGCGCGCGGAGCCGCTTCTCGTAGTAGCCCTTGCGCGCGAGAAGGGGTTCGAGGCCCCCGAAATTCGGCCCGCCATACAGAAGGAAGATGGGCGGAGCGTCCGGTTGGGGCGCCGACGCCCTGAACCGGTAGACATCGAGACTGATGACTGGACTCTGGGCACGACGCCGATTCACCGGGACGAAGATCACTCCCCGTTCAGCCAGGGCCAAGCCACCCGCCTCCAGGGGGATGCGCTCTGGATACAGAAACATCGATCCAGCCGGCGGAGCTGGCGCCGCAATCTTCCGCGGCGTGGCTTCGGCCGCGAGCGAGACGGAGGGCCGGGCCGTCAAAGCCAGAGCGGTCACCGCTCCCGCTAGAAGGAACACGGTCCGGGGACGAAGGCGCGGGCGCGGCGACTGGTTCATGGCGGGTACCTCGGTGGCGATGGCGGGAGGGTTTCTCAGGGAACTGAAACCGGGTCGAGATGCATCTTCTGAAGGGTGCGATTGAGGGCGACCAGATCGGTGTCGAGCGCGGCCCGCAGCGTCGCCTGATGCTCCTCGAGCTCGGCCGAGAGTTCCTTGAAGACGCCGCACGCTTGTTGGGTCGGTCGCGCGTCGGATTCCTCAATCACGCGTTGAAGGCCGGCGATCCGATTGTTGAGCCGGATGGGAAAATTCAGGGGATCTTTCGGGCTGCGGTTCTTGACCTGGTAGAGGGCCTCCTCGACCGCGGAGAGTCGGCCGAGCAGAGCGTCCACCTGGGACTGGATGGCGGCGGCGGCCTGTCCCGCGGCCTTGAGTCGGTCTCCCACCTGCGCTCTGATTTTTCGAATCCTGATCACCGCGTCATTCGCTTCGCTGGTCTTGTCCCTGACCTTTCGGGCCAGCTCATACTGAGCGCGCAGATCGGCATCGGTCACGTCCTTGAGGCGCGGGTCCTTCAAGACAATGAGAGGGCGTTCCTGGGCCTTGCCATCCGCGGTCAGCCGAACACGGTACGCTGCGGGAGGGACGAAAGGGCCGCGCGCCGGATTGACGCTGCGCAGAATCATCCCGGGAAAGGTGGTGGCCCCGTAGGTTCGCAGATCCCAGATCACCCGGTTCACTCCAGCCTTCCCAAGACCTGCGCCGCTGAATCGTCGGACGCTGTTCCCTTCCTGGTCGAAAATCTCGACGACGACATTCTCCGCCGTCGTTTCGATCCGGAAGTCGATCGAGGCAGGCCGCGCGCGACGATAGGCAGGGCCGGGCTCAAAGAGATGAAGCGGTGCCTGCGCCACTTGAGGCGTGAGCTGACGCAGTGACTCGATCCCGTCGAGAACATAGAACGACCGGCCGTGGGTGGCGATCACCAGGTCCCGCTCCTCGGAGACCAGGTCGGGAACCTGAGTGTCGGGCAGATTGAGCGACAGCGGTTGCCAGCGTCCTCCGTCGTCGAGGGAGACATACACGCCGTGCTCGGTCCCGGCGTAGAGGAGGCCGGGGCGCTTCTGATCTTCGCGAAGGGCATGGACGTAATCGGCGGGCCCGATGCCGGCGACGATTCGGGTCCATGTTCTTCCATAGTCGGTCGTTCGCCACGCATACGGGGCCCGGTCATCGAGGCGATATCGCTTGCCCGCCACGTAAGCCGTACCCGGTGAATGATGCGAGGCGTCGATCAGGCTTACGGTTGTGAATTCGGGCATGTCCGGCGGCGTGATGTCGGTCCAGGTTTTTCCGCCGTCGCGCGTCAGGTGAACCTGACCGTCATCCGACCCCACCCAGATGGCGTCCCGCTCCAGCCGGGAGGGCGCGATGGTGAAGATCGTGGCGAAGAACTCGGGACCATTCTGGTCCTTGGTGATCGGACCGCCCGAGTCCCCGAGGGTTTTCGGATCGGCGCGGGTCAGGTCCGGGCTGATCCTTTCCCAACTCTGGCCTTCATCCCTGGTCCGCCACAAATGCTGCGATCCTGCGTAGATCGTGCCGGGGGTCAAGCTCGAAACCGCGATCGGGAACGTCCAGTTCCAGCGCTCCGGTACGCTGGCCGCCGACTCGCCCGAGTAGAGGCGGGGATAGGGCTGAATGTCCCGCGCCTGATCGGTGCGGCGGTCATATCGGGTCAGATAGGCCTCCTGGCCGCCCGCATAAAAGATGTCCGGGTCGGTGGGGTGCGGAACAACGTAACCGCTCTCGTTGCCGCCAACGGCGTAATACGACTTGGGGGCTGGGTCCCGCAGGCGCGTTCCCCCGTCGCTAACGACACAAGCCGTGGAATTGTCCTGCTGGGCGCCGCAGACGTGGAACGGGAAGTCGATGGTGGTGGCTACGTGGTACATCTGGGCGGTCGGAAAGTTCTGCTCGGACCATGTCCGACCGCCGTTGATGCTGATCGCCCCACCCCCATCGTTCGCTTCGATCATTCGTTTCGGGTTCTTGGGATCGATCCAGAGATCGTGATGATCCGCGTGGGACTCGGGCAGGACTTCAAAGGTACGACCGCCGTCCGCCGATCGATTGAGCTGGAAGTTCAGGGCGTAGACAGTTTCTTTGTCTACCGGATCAGCCACGATGCGAGAGAAGTAGAACGCCCGCTGGCGGAGGTCCCGTTCCTCGTTGACCCTGGTCCAGGTGCGTCCGGCATCGTCGGAGCGGAAGACGCCTCCGTCCTCCGCCTCCAGGAGCGCGTACACACGGGAGCTGTCCGCGGGGGAGACGGTGACCGTGATCTTGCCGAGGACTCCTTTCGGCAGACCCTGATTCCGCGTGAGCTCGGTCCAAGTCGAGCCGCCGTCCGTGGACTTGAAGAGACCGGATCCCGGCCCGCCACTCGAAAGCGTCCAGGGCGTGCGATAGACCTCCCACAGAGTCGCGTAGAGAACCTGCGGGTCGTTGAGGTCCATCGCGATATCAACCGCGCCCACCCCGGGATTGCGATACAGAACGCGCGTCCAGTTTCGCCCGCCGTCCGTGGAACGGAAGACCCCGCGTTCTTCGTTGGGTCCATAGGGGTGCCCGAGCGCAGCCACGTAGACCACATCCGGGTTGGTGGGGTGAACCACGATTCGGCCAATGGCCTGGGTCTCGGCGAGACCCATGTGGCGCCAGGTTTTGCCGGCATCGGCCGACTTGTAGACCCCGTCGCCCTGCATCACATTTCCGCGCAGCTGAGTCTCGCCCATTCCTATGTAGAGCACGTCGGGATTCGACGCCGACACGGCCACCGCTCCCACGGAACTGCTCTGAATCTGACCATCAGTGACCGGCGCCCAGGTCATGCCACCATCCGTGGTCTTCCAGAGACCGCCGCCCGTCGCGCCGAAGTAGTACTCGTTGGGGCGGCCGGGACTTCCGGCAACCGCGATCGACCGGCCACCGCGATTCGGGCCGATGCTGCGCCACTTGAGCACGTTCCAATTCTGGAGGTCCGGCTCGGATCCTTCCCGGGCCACGGCCGAGACGCCGAGCGTCACGAGGGCCAGTAGGCAGATCCAAGGCCTGATCATGGTGGAATGAGCTGAGACGAGATATCTTGTCATTGGTTCAGGAAAGAGTGATGCGCTGACCCAGGCCGCGCTCTCGGGCCAGCTTCATGGCCAGGGACCCCGCGACGAGGTCTTGGAAGGCCAGGCCCGTGGCATCGAAAAGGGTGATTTTCCTCCGGGCGGGTTCGACCGGGCCGTCCACCCGCTAGAACCTCTCCGAGAGTGGTGAACGGCCCATCGCGCCGCACCAGGCCCGCGTTGAACGCGGCCTGCGTCTCCCCAATCGTGGTGGCTTGAGTCACGTCGTCCTTCTTGAGCGATCACGTAGGCTGATTAAAATATACAATATTCGATCACTTCTCAAATCTTAGCGCTGATCTACTATTCCGTATCCTCCTTTCTTCACAATGATGCCTCTCAACTACCTGGGCCTCGACGAAGGGGTGGACGCGGCGGCATCGACCAGCGAGCACCTCGGCATCGTGGACTCGGTGCGGCGACATGACGCGGATCGGGCCGCCGAACTCATGTCTCGCCACATCGGAAAAGCCGAGGATCGTATCGCTTTGGCCCTTGAGGCCGCAGGCTACTAGTCGAGCCTCCACCTACCAATCCGCAGGGCTTCGGCCTACAGCGAGTCTCACGTCGCGCGCGTGCTGGTCTGGTTCGCGAGACAAAACTGGCGCAGGCCGAGATCGCCAAGGTCGAGAAGCAGTTTTCCGAGGTTCTCCCACGCGAAGGCATCGAGGTCGCAGTAGACGTGGCGGCGCCGAAGAAAAGGAGCGCTACAGCGGCTGACCTTCGGCGACCAGGGGCAAAGAGAACACGAACCGCGTGGGACCCCCGGGCGGGCCGCTCAGGGAGAAGGGGGCTTTGTGGTGAACCAGGATCTCCCGCACCAGGGTAAGGCCGAGGCCGCGGCCATCGGCCTTGGTGGAAAAGAAGGGCGTGAACAGTCTCGACTGGACGTCGCCGGGGATTCCCTGCGAACCGTTCTCGATCACGACTGCCACTTCTCCACCGTCGCGGCAAGCGCGCACCAGAACCCACCCCCGCGGACCCGCGGCTTCGATCGCGTTCTTGGCGATGTTCAGGAACGCTTGCTCGATCTGAGCGCGGTCAGCCAGGACCATGGGCAGGGGCTCGTCGAGCTCGAGAGTCCAACTGACGCCCACCTTCAAGGCGGAGGCGCGCAGCAGCAAAGATGTGCCGCGCAGCAGGGAGGCGAGATCGCAAGGCTGTAGCCGCGGTTCGGGCAGGCGGACCACTTCGGCCAGATCGCGGACGAAGCCGTTGAGCGTGGACAGGCGGGCGAGACACACCCCCACCGCGTCCTCGAAGTCAGCGCGGTCCGCGTCGGGGATGTGCCTTGAATAGGAGAGGCTCGACTGCAGCAGCGAACTCGAGGCCGCCACGGAGTTCCCCACCTCGTGCGCAACCATGCGGATGAGCTTCTCGTACGCGTCCTTCTCCGCGGCCCGCACTTCCTCGGTCATCTCCTCGAGCAGCAGGAAGCGGCGGTCATGACCGCGATCGGTGAAGCGGCCGGAGACGATGCGAATCTTGCCGCCCGCACCCGTGGTGTGAAAGCGGGCGAGGCCCGACGTCGCGGCGGCGAGGTCTGACCCCAGGGTTCCCGGAATCTCCGCGGGGGAAAGGCCGCGCGCGGCGGTGGCGGAGAGGCCGAGAGTCCGGGCCGCCGCGGGATTGGTCATGTCGATCCGGCCGTCGAAGTCGAGAATGACGATGCCGGAGGGCGAGGCTTCGAGGACCTGGGTGAGGAAGTGCTGCTGCTCGCGGAGTTTCGTGCGCTCTTCGCGAAGGTCGTCGGCCATGCGGTTGTAGAGGGCGACGAGGCGGTCGAGCTCGGGCCGGCCGGTCTCCTTGAACCGCGTGGTGAACTCCCCTTCATCGAGAAACCGCGCGCCCTCCGAGAGGACCTCGAGGCTCGAGAACAGGCCGCGGACCAGACGGAATCCGATGAGGACCGAGGCCACGAAGAACACTTCAACCGCCAGCAGCCAGGCGCGGTTCGTGACCAGCAGGGGGGCCACGAGGGCGGCGAGCGCCACGTGGAGAACCGCGACGTAGAGGAGGTAACGGTTCTTGAAGCTCAAGGGTCAGAAGGCTCGCGTGGTCAGACCGTGATCGCGTGTTTCTCGATCCGACGATAGAGGGCGGGCCGGCTCATGCCCAGGGACTCGGCCACCCGGGTGAGGTTTCCCGCGTGGTGCTTGAGCGACTTTACGATCATGGCCCGCTCGATCTGGTCGAGGGTCATGCTGCCCACCGGCGGCAACGGGTCGCGGGCGGAACCGGGGGCTTCCATGGCCGCGATCTCGCGGAAATTGGCGGCAGTAAGCACCGGACCCGGAGACACCAGCACGGCGCGCTCGACGGTGTGCTTGAGTTCGCGAATGTTGCCCGGCCACTCCTGGGCTTTCAGGTGATCGGTAGCACCGGCGCTGAGTTCCAGGCCCTCGCGGCCGTGGGCGGCCATGACGGAATGAAGGAACTGGCGAGCCAGGAGCGGAATATCGCCGCGGCGGTCGCGCAAAGGCGGCAGATGGATGGCGATGAGGTTCAAGCGGTAGAGAAGATCCTCGCGGAAGGCCCCGCTTTCCACGGCGTCGCGGAGGTTGCGGTTGGTGGCCGCGACCACGCGCACATCCACGCTCCTCGTCTGGCTGGATCCGAGGATTTCGAAGGTGCGGTCCTGCAAGACGCGAAGCATCTTCACCTGGGAAGCCGGATCCAGCTCGCCCACCTCGTCGAGGAAGATGGTGCCGCAGTCTGCCAGGGTGAACCGCCCCACCCGGTCGGTGCGGGCGTCGGTGAAAGCGCCCTTCACGTGGCCGAACATCTCGCTCTCGAAAAGTCCCGTGGGAATGCCGCCGAGGTTCACCTTGACGAAGGGACCACCGCGGCGACGAGAGTTGCGGTGGATGGCCTCGGCCACCAGTTCCTTGCCGGTGCCGCTTTCTCCCGTGACCAGAACGGAGGCGCCGGTTGCGGCGACCCGGCCGATGATCTGAAGCACGCGCAGCAGACCCGGGTCTTCTCCTACGAGGCCGGCGAAGTCGAAGTCGTGGTCGAGCTGTTCGCGGCTGGCCGCGGGCGCATCGGGGCCCGGGCCGCGGGCGAGGCCGAGAGCGGTCTCGACGGATTGGACCACTTGGGTATTGGTCCAGGGCTTGGTGATGAAGTCTCCCGCTCCCAGTTTCATTCCTTCCACGGCCAGAGGAATGGAGCCCCACGCGGTCATGAGGATCACCGGCAGATCGGGATGCGCGGCGCGGATCTCCCTCAGCAGAGCGAGCCCTTCGGCCCCGCTCGTCTCGCGGCTGAAGTTCATGTCCTGAAGGACGAGGTCGCAGGGGTTCTTTCCGAGCCACGAAGTGGCGGCGGCGCGGTCCGGGACCGCGGCCCACGCGTGCCCGGCCTGCTTCAGGAGCAGGCCGAGGGAGGCGTGAACGGACACGTCGTCATCGACGATCAGGATCATTCGTAACGGAGGGCTTCGCTTGGATGGATCGTGGTGGCCAGGCGCGCCGGGTGTAAACCACACACGAGAGCGAGCCCGTACAGAGCCACAATGGTAAGGGAAAGCCCCCCGAAGAAGACACTCGCAGGCACCGGCCCCAGAAGATCCAGGAACGGGAACTGGAGGACGACGATGACTCCCGCGGTCATGGCGATGGTCGCCATGACCAGCAGTTCGCCGATCACCTGACGCCGCACGTCCACCGCAGATGCGCCGAGCGCGCGGCGGACGCCGATCTCGCGGATGCGCGTGGTCACGCTCTGCCACAAAACACCGGAGAGCCCGAGCGCCACCATGAGCACCAGGAAGCCCGCCACCACCGCAGCGAGAGCGATGGGGGCCGAGTAGACGCGCCGGTTCAGTTCGGCGGCCTCCTCCATCTGGTCGATCTTGAACGACCAGTCGGGAGCGGCCGCGAGCAGCGAGGCGACCAGGCGAGCTTCCACACTCGCGTCGGCTCCGGGTCTGGTAAGCAGGGCGAGACTGCCGATGCGGCGCATCTGTCCGCTTGGATACTCAAGTCGGGTGAGCAGGTACCGGTCCTCGGTATCGAGTTCGCCTTCCTGGCGGAAAGCTTTCATCACCCCGACCACTCGTCGCTCGGCGGGAGGTGCTTCGCCCTCCTCACGATCCCCGCTGATGCTCTGACCGATTGGATCCGCGTCGCCGAAGGCATGGGCGGCGAGGGCTTCTGTGATCACCACCGCCTCGTATCCCGCCCCATCATCCTCGGCCGAGAACCAGCGTCCGCGGGTGACCTCGAGTCCCATCACATCCTTGTACTCGTCGGTGCAGCGCGCCATCGAGTAGCGGATGGGCCGTTTGCGGAAGGTGTAGTTGCGAGTTTCGTTCGAGTGGGAGAAGGGAAGCGGGGAGGCCCAGGCCGCCTCCATCACCGCCGGGTCAGCCTTGATGAGCTGGAGCAACGCTTTCTGCCGGTCCTGATAGGGGTTCTCGACCGACGGTTCGGTCGTAGAGAGCTTTCCGGTGGAAGAGTTCTGCCCGCCGTCGCCCGTGCTCTCCGTGAAGGTGATGTCCAGCGCGAACACGTTCCGGTAGGCGAAGCCGAGCGGGCGCTGGTAGGTCTCGAAGGCGTAGAGAGAAAGCGTCAGCACCGCGAACAGCACCAGGAAGCAGGCGAAGATCTCCGTGATGACCAGCGCGCTCGAGCGCTTGCGATTCCAGATGAGCTTGAAGAGATGGCGGATCATCGCGAGCCTCCGAGGGCCTGAATGGGTTTGAGACGGGATAGACGCCAGGCCGGCCAGAGGCCGGAGAGCACGCCGAAGGTGAGGGCGAAGGCGAAGCCCCAGGCCGCGATCCGGAAGTTGATGGCGAAGTGGGCGTAGGGGACGAGATCGGCGCGGTTCAGCGCGAACAGCGCCAGCGCGGCCATGATCAGGGCCAGCACGCCCCCGACCACGGAGATGATCACGTTCTCGAAGAGGAACTGGAGGAGGAGATCCCGGGCCGAGGCCCCAAAGGCTCGTCGAACGCCGATCTCTGACGCCCGTTCCAGGGCGCGGCTCACGTTGAGGTTCACGAGGTTCACCGCGGGCAGGACCATGAACAGGACGGCCATGGTGAGAAGGATGGAGAGAAGACGGCTCGCCGTGTCTTCGGACTCGAAGTCGCCGAGAATGACGCGAGAGAACGTGCCGAAGACCGACTCCGGCACCGCAAGAATCCGCTTGAAGTTCGGCGGCACCTCGACCCTGGCGAGCCGCGCTTTGAATTCCTGCTGCACGCTCTCGATGAGGCTTCGGTCCTTGACCAGGAACATGGCCATGAAGCCGCCCCGGATGCGCTGCCGGTAATCGTCGGACTTGGCGGTGGTGACCGGGACGTAGATGTCCCCGCTCGCCATCAGCCGGAAGATGGGCACATCGGGTACGACACCCACCACCTTGAAGGTCTGGCCGTCCGCCTCGAACGACTTCCCCACCGCCTGGGCTTTGCCGAAGAACTTCCGCCGGGTCGATTCGTTGATGACGGCGACGAATCGGCCGTCGTTCACGTCGGCGTCCCCGAAGGGCTCGCCCTCGAGGAAGCGGAAATCAAGAATGCGGAAGAAGTCGGCGTCGGTCCGCTTGAGGGCGGACTGGATGCGCGTGCCATTCCAGTACGAGACCACGTGCTGGGGCGTGGTCAGAACCGACATCCGCTCGACTCCGGGAATGTCCCGCAGGTACTGGTCGTAGAGCTTGAATCCGCCGGGGCCGGTGGACTGCGAGTCGTCCCCTTCCATGCGGACGGCGTAGACGGAGAGGGTCCGATCGGCGCGAGTCTCCGGCGGGTAGGCGCCGAAGATGTGGTCGAGCACCGCCGCGGAGAGAGTGAGGACGAGCAGAGTGAAGCCGATGCCGAAGAGGCTCACGAAGGTGAAGAACTTCCGCCGACCGAGGATCTTCAGGCTGAGTTTCAGGTAGTTCCCGAGCATGGCCTAGTTGACCCTTCGGCCGTCGAACATGCGGATGGTGCGCGCGGTCTTCTCGGCCTGGCGGGGATCGTGGGTCACCATGACCAGGGTGGTCTTCTCCTTCGTATTCAGGTCCTGGAGGATGGAGAGGATCTCGTCGCCCATCTGGGAGTCGAGGTTTCCCGTGGGCTCGTCGGCCAGGAGGATGCGGGGCTTCCCCACAATGGCGCGCGCGATGGCCACGCGCTGCTGCTGCCCGCCCGAGAGCTGGGAGGGGAAGTGATGCTTGCGGGCCGACAGGCCCACGCGCTCGAGGGCCGCCTCCGCGGCCTTGCGGCGCTCGGCCGCTCCGACCTTGCGGTACAGGAGCGGGATCTCCACGTTGTCGAGTACGGAAAGATCGGGAATCAGGTGAAACGACTGGAAGACAAAACCGATCGACTGGTTGCGCAAGCGCGCGAGTGCTTTGTCGGAAGCGTCGGTCACCACGGCCCCGCCTAAGGAGATCGTCCCCTTGCTGGGCGCGTCGAGCAGTCCCATGAGGTGCATAAGCGTGCTCTTGCCGCAGCCCGACGGCCCCATGATGGAGACGAACTCCCCTTCCTCGACGTCGAGGTTGATGCCGGACAAAGCCACGGTCTCGATGCGGTCGGTGCGGTAGACCTTTTCGATGTTGTCGAGGCGGATCATTGGAACGCTCATTTCAGTTTCAGCTCCCGTGCGTGAAGGTAGTTGGTCATGTCGGAGACGATCATTTCGTCGCCCGCTTCGAGCCCGCGCGCGATCTCGACCACGTCGTAGCCGATAAGCCCCAGGTCCACACGGGTGCGGAAAGCGCTCCCGTCCCGGACCACGAAGACATCCTGGGACGCCTCTCCCATGAGGAAGGGCCCGCGCGCCACCCGCAGGGCATCGGCCCGCCGATCGGTGACGATCTGGACATCCGCCTTGAGGCTCGGC
>Ga0163149_10005666_pt1 | contig 13104 bp, 14 predicted proteins | sample OliLakLV19MP5G1_FD_148604 | JGI IMG/M metagenome (GOLD analysis project Ga0163149, IMG submission 148604) | Freshwater microbial mat bacterial communities from Lake Vanda, McMurdo Dry Valleys, Antarctica - Oligotrophic Lake LV.19.MP5.G1 | ecosystem: Environmental > Aquatic > Freshwater > Lake >...
CGCGCGCGGAGGCGTTCGGACTCGTCCTGGAGCGCCTTGTCCTCGACCTCGCAGCCGCGAACGATCACGGTCGGGCACTGGTAGCGTTGCGCGAGGCGCACGTGGCGACGCAGCGAGTTCACGGCCATCTCGCGCTGGTCCTCGGAGAGCGAGCCGAGCTTGCTCCCGGACATGTGCTCGGAGCGAGGATCGAGACAACCGGTGACGATCGACCGCACCGAGATGCCGGTCTCGCGCCGGGAGTCCTCGAAGCCGTTCAGCTTGACCGGTGCGTCGAGCAGGCCCAGCTCGATCCTACGGAAGCCCATCGCGACCGCGGCGAAGGCCTGGTCCTCGATGGTCTTGAGTCGCGACCCGTAGCAGGCCGTCGACAGGGTGAATTCGTTGGGGATCCCGGGTTGGGTCAATCGACCGCCTTGTCGCCGTCTTGGGGGAGCCCGCGGCGACCCCCTAAGGTTCGGACGCGGGAGCTTCGGACCAGAGAAGAAACCGACCTCAGGGAATGGGATGCTCTCGGTTGCACCCCAACCCGGTTTCGTCGAGTACCCGGAAGTCGCTTCCTCCTCGGACGGAGATCGCTCGCGGAACTGTTCCGTCGAACCGAGCGATCGTGCGAAAGATAGGAACTCCCAAAAGGAATGGTCAAACGCCTGATGAAGAGCGCGTCGAACCCGGGCCTCCGGCCTCGATCTCAGACTCGCACTTCAACCTTCTCACCGAGTAGGTATGCGTTGCGCTCGAGGATCGGATCCACTTCGGCTGCCAGGAATTCTTCGACCTGCTCCGGCGCGCGGCCGACGAAGCGCGCCGGGTCCAGGAGGTCGTCGAGGTGCCCCGCCAATCGACCGAGGACCGGATCCTGGGCGAGCAGCGACCGCAGTGGGTTCTCCCCGCCCGCGAGGATGGCCTCGGACGCGGTGCGACTCGCCCGCCGGATCGATTCGTGCACGTCTTGCCGATCGGCACCGGCCTTCACCGCCGCCATCATCACGTGTTCGGACGCGAGGAACGGCAACTCGGCGGCGAGGTTCTTCGCGATGACGTGGGGACGCACCACGAGCCCGCGCGCGACGTCGAGGTGCAGGATCAGGATCGCATCCGTCGCGAGGAAGCTCTCGGCGATCACGAGGCGTCGGTTCGCGGAGTCGTCGAGCGTGCGCTCGAGCCACTGGTTCGCCGCGGTGTGCGCCGCATTGTCGAGCCCGGCGATCACGTAACGCGCCAACGAACAGATGCGCTCGGAACGCATCGGGTTGCGCTTCCACGGCATCGCCGAAGAGCCGATTTGCTTCGATTCGAACGGTTCTTCGAGCTCTTTGCGGCTGGCCAGGAGCCGGAGGTCCACCGCGAACTTGTGCGCGCTCTGCGCCACCGACGAAAGGACCTGCAGCACGCGGAAATCGGCCTGGCGCGGGTAGGTCTGTCCCGTGACGCCGAACGAGCGCTCGAAGCCGAATGCACGCGTGACGCGCGCATCGAGCTCGCGCACTTTCCCGTGGTCGCCGTCGAAGAGTTCGAGGAAGGAAGCCTGCGTCCCCGTCGTGCCCTTCACGCCGCGGAAGCGCAACGTGGCGCGCGCGTGGTCGAGGTCCTCGAGGTCGTGGACGAGATCCTGGAGCCACAACGTCGCGCGCTTCCCGACCGTGGTCGCCTGCGCGGGTTGTAGGTGCGTCCAACCGAGGGTCGGCAGGCTCTTGTACTCGCGGGCGAACTTCGCGAGCGCCGCGATCACGTTGACGAGTTTCGCGCGGACGAGGTCGAGGCCTTCGCGGATCGCCAAGAGGTCCGCGTTGTCCGTCACGAAGCACGAGGTCGCACCCAAGTGCACGATGGGCCGCGCGCTCGGGCACAGGTCACCCCAAGCATGGATCTGCGCCATCACGTCGTGACGCAGTTCGCGCTCGTACCGCGCCGCCGCCGCGATGTCGATCTCGTCGACGTGGGCTTCGAGCTCGGCGATCTGCTCCTGCGTGATCGACAGGCCGAGTTCGCGCTCGTTCCGCGCGAGCTCGATCCACAAGCGCCGCCAACGCGTGATTTTCGTGCGCTCCGAGAAGTTCGCCAGCATCGCAGGGCTCGCGTAGCGCTCCGAGAGCGGAGAACGCCAAGTGTTGGAGGGGTCGGTCACAGCCAGGAGATCTCCGGGAGAAAACGCGGCAGGAAGGTAGCGAGTCCCGCCGCGGCGATGCACGCGAGGAGTCCGAGGAAGATCGCGCGCGTGAACCGACGGGGGTCGTTCGCGGCGCGGAGCACGCTGACCGCAGCCAGTGCGCCGACGAGATCCGTCACGACGTCGAGCACGGACGCGTCGCGGCCCGGGACCGTGGATTGATGCAGTTCGTCCACCACTCCGTGGACGACGCAGAACGCCACGATCCAGAACGCGATGCGCGCGGACGGCGCCACGGTTGCGCTCGGGCGTCTCAGTGCCAGCACGATCCACGTCGCGAGGCCCGCGTACTCGGGTGCGTGCGCGAGGTTCGAGACCCAGGCGCCGGTCGGCGAGCCCGCGGACAAGTCGCTCGGTGGGCGCGACGACAGGGTCCAGATCAACGCCATCCACCCGATTGTCAGCACGACACCGATGGCCGGGTGGACGCCCCGCAGGCGTTCGACGAGTGCGCGCAGGTGTTCCAAACGCGTCAACCGCGCGCGTACGTGCGCACCGCCACGAACTCGACGCCCAAGCCGTCCTCGCTGCGCACGACGTCGAGGCTGTCCAGCATCTGCGCGAGGAGGAAGAAGCCGCGTCCGCGCTCGTCCTCGATGTCGGGCTCGTCGGGTTCCGTCAACAGCGCGCGCAGACTCTCCGGATCGGCGCCGCCCTGATCGCCGACGCGCAAGGTCCAGCCGTCTTCGCGGACGACGAGGACGAGCGACATCCGTACGCGCGAGCGCAGGTCCTCCTCGCGCAGAGTGCGCTCACCGCCGCCGTGGTCGACGGCGTTCGTGAGCAACTCGCCGGCCACGAATTCCAGCGTGTCGATTTCGTTCGCGGGGACGTGTTCCCGCTGCGCGAACTGCCGCAGCACGCCGCGCGCCATGCGCTCCGCGCTGTGCGCGGCAGGCAAATCGAGCCGCAGCTCGTGCGGTCGTGCGGCTCCGTTCCGAGTCATCGTGCGAGCGGTAGGAGATCGAGAGAGAGATCCAGCGCCGGCGCCGAGTGCGTCAGTGCTCCGACGGAAATCCGATCGACTCCCGAACGCGCGACGTCGCCGATCGTGCTCTCGTCGATGCCGCCGGACGCTTCGAGCTCGACCGGTCGACCTCGCGCCGCCGCGCGTGCCCGCAGAATCGGCGCGAGCCGCGCCATCTCCTTCGGCGTCATGTTGTCGAGCAAGACGACGTCCGCGCCGCCGTCGACTCCGGACAGCGCTTCGCGCTCGTCGCGCGCCTCGCTCGTGATCCTCACGCCGGGGCCGATGGCGCTCCGCAAGTCCGCCAGCACGACTTCGATCGGTCGGCCCGCCAACTCGATGTGGTTCTCCTTGACCATGACCTCGTCGAAGAGGCCGAAGCGATGGTTCTCGCCGCCGCCGCAGCGCACGGCGTACTTCTCCAGGGTGCGCAGGTTAGGCGTCGTTTTGCGCGTGTCGAGGATGCGCGCCGGATTCATGCCTGCATCGGCGGCGAGCGCGACGTAGCGCCCCGTCATCGTCGCGATACCCGACATGCGCTGCACGAAGTTCAGCGCCGTGCGCTCGGCTGTCAGCAGTGCGCGCGCGGAGCCTTCGACACGCACGAGGATCTCTCCGCGACGGATCCGAGCGCCGTCGCGACCGAGCACTTGGATGCGCGCGGTCGGATCGCACAGCTCGAACGTGCGCGCGAACACTTGGAGTCCGGCGGCGATGCCGTCGCTCTTCGGGAGGAGCGTCGCGACCGCGCGCGCGCTGTCGGGCACCGCGTGGGCCGAGGTCAGGTCGCCGCCGCCGCGATCCTCGGCGAGCGCGGGTCGGACCACCGCGTCGACCTCGGTCGTCGTCAACGCGTCCGGGATGCCGAGGCGCGGCGCGGGCAGTGTCCGCGTGGCGCGTGAACCCGCCTCCGAACTGGACGCGGAGGATCGAGGGTCCGAGGGTCGTGCGGTCACGGTGACTCCCCGCGAGTGTACGCGCGGTCGCCGAACGGCTCCACGAGCCTTCCCGAGAGCGCTTCCGCGGCCGCGTCCGTGGTGGCCTCGCCGATGCCGGGAACGTCGCGCCAGGCGTCGGGCCCGCCGCGCAATCCGTCCCAACGAGCGCGGACGATCGCCAGCGCGCGCGCCGGGCCGATGCCGGGCAGCGCACGCAGTTCCTGCGCGCTCAGTGCATCGGGATCCAGAGTTCGAGCCTTGGTCGAGGGCGATACGTGGTCCGGTGTGGTGGCGCGCGAGCTCACCGCGATGCCCAAGGCGAGCCCGACCAGGCACCACGCCGGTACGTCGTGGTTCGTGCGCTCCTCGCCGCTCATCACTCGGCAGGACGAGCGAGACGGCCTCCGGTCGCGCGGAATTCGCGAGAAAACTCCGGCTGCTAGGAATCGCCGACGAGCCGGGCCAAGCGCTCTCCGAGGCCGAGGCTCGGCCCCGTGGGCACGTCCCGCACGAGGAGATCCGCGAGTCCGCGAAGATCCGCCGCGAAGCGCGAGTCGGGCTCGCGACAGACCACCGGTGCGCGCGAGTTGACGCAGCGAACCACGGCCCGATCGTCGGAGAGCATCCCGAGGCAAGGCACCTCGCGACCCAGGAACTTGCGTGCCGCACCGCGCAGACGATCAGCGACGTCCGCCGCTTCGGCCGCTGACGTCGCGCGGTTCACGACGAAGCACGGAGCGGCTCGCGGATCGCGTTGGACGAGAACTTTCAAGAACGCATACGCATCCGTGAGCGCCGTCACATCGGGCGTGGTGACGAGGAGCACGCGTTCGCATGCAGCAGCGAGCGCGACGGTCTGCGCCGAGATGCCCGCGCCCGAATCGACGAGGACCCAGTCGTAGTCGCGCTCGAGATCTCCGATCGCGCCGGCGACGAGTGCCATCCCCCACGCTTCCAACGCGGCGACGTGCGAGACGCCGCTGCCGGCCGGAAGCAAGTCGAGGTTCTTGCCGCACGACGCGACGACTTCGCGCGCGGAAGCACGACCCTCGATGAGATCGACGAGCGAATGCTCTGGTGCGACGTCTTGCAGGATGTGCGCATTGCCGACACCGAGATCAGCGTCGACGATCAGCACACGACGCGACTCGGCCAGGACGCACGCGAGCGAAGCGGTCACGACGGACTTGCCGGTTCCGCCCTTGCCGCTCGCGATGCACAACGAGCGAGCACGCGATCCAGGTCCGGCGAGCGGCCGACGGACGAGCGCGGAGGACACCGCGGGTGCGCGTTGTCCGTCCCAGTGGAGGATCCGCCGGGCGTGGTCCCAGTTCATCGGGCGCGTTCTGAGGTCGCGGCCCCCAAAAAGGCTTCGCGTCCCTGAGTCATGGAACCGTCCCGAAACTTCGATCGCAAGGGTTCAACCCGGATGCTCGGTTCCGAGAGTCACAGACGCAAGTCCCTGTCCGATCGAGACCTGTGGAAGTTGGTGGCGTGTGGAATTCCCTTCCGGCGGACGGTACGGACGCAGAAAGGATTGCGCGTTCCTAGGGAATAGTTACTCTGCTGGAGATTAGGCCATCGAGCCCGGCTCGCGTCCTTCCGCTCCGCTTGGAGCAGGCGCGGTCTCGGGGCAGCGAGGCCCTGATTCCCTCATCGCCTCACAGCACGAGCTGCATCCATGAACAAGATTCTCCTGTCACTTCTCGTCGCGGGCTCCGCGCTCGGTCTCGGGTCACAAGCCCAAGCTCAAAGCAACAGCCTCGACAAGCCGGGCAGTCTGCTCATCTTCCCGTACTTCAACAACAGCGTCGGCTCGCAGACCTACATCACGGTCACGAACACGAACAGCGACTTCAACCAGAACGGCCAACTCTTCGCCGGCACGGTCGACGTCGAGTTCGTCTACATCGGTGGTGAAGACTGCCTCGAGTACAACCGCACGCGCCGCCTGACGCCGAACGACACGGTGACCGTGTCGTCGTTCATCGACAACCCGAACGCCCTCCGCGGCTACGTCTACGCGTTCGCGAAGAGCCCGGCGTCGGGCGCGGCGATCTCGTGGAACTGGCTCGAAGGTGACTCGATCATCCTCTCGCCGCTGCGCTCCATCGTCACGAACGTGCCGCCCGTCGTGTACACGGCGATCGGGGCGAACGGAACCGCCACGGACGGCGACGGCGACGGCCTGCGCGACATGAACAACGTCGAGTACTCGGCGAACGCTCAAGAGCTGCACATTCCGCGCTTCGTCGCGCACCCGGGGTCGGGCCTGATCCTCATCGGCCTGACGGGTAGCCGCTTCACGACGATCGTCAACTACCTCGCCTACAACGACAACGAAGAAGCCTTCTCCGGCCAGATCTCGTTCGACTGCTGGGATTACCGCTTCCTGAGCGACATCTCGGGCATCTTCTCCGACAGCTTCCTCCAAGGCAGCACGAACGACAACGACCTCGAGACGGGCGTCGCCAACAGCGAAACGGGCTGGATCCGCATGGTCGGCGCCACGGCCTTCTCGACGGCCCAGCAGCGCAGCAACCCGGCGTTCCTCGCCGTGCGCATCGACATCACCACCTTCGCGTCGCTGCCCTACGGCATCGGCACGAACCTGAACGGCGACCTGCTCGTCATCGGGCCGTTCCACGACACGAACTGAACTGATTCGTGACCCATCGGACGCCTCGGCGTCCTTGGAACCGAGGGCGGTGCGCAAGCGCCGCCCTCGGTGTTTTCATCGACCTGTCGCGGTCCCTGGCCCTACCCGTGAGCGGTCAAGAGTCGCCGCGCAACGCGGCCAGCTCGTCCGCGGACAGGAGCGGTCCGCTGGGCATCAGCGCCTTCCGCTGGGCCGCGACCTCGCGATCTTCCGCACCGTTTTGGTCGCCGCTCTGCCCGAGGTAACCACGCAGCGCGCCGATCAGGACGCGTTCCACGTCGACTTCGACGGCGACGGCGAATCGCTCGCCGCCCGCTTCGGCTTCGAGACGACCGCCCACGCAGCGCAATTGGATCAGCGCGACTTGCCCACGCCGCCACACGATGGATCGCGGAGCGGCTACGGCGCGCGCATCCGGATCGATGCGCGGCAAGCCGGCGAGCACGCGCTCCACGAATCCGCGGGCCTCGGCGTCGAGATCGGCATCCCACGCGGTGGCGAAAGAGGCGGTGTCCGCGCGCGCATCGCGCCGGATCTCGACGAGGTCCCCACTGCCGCTGCGCGCGCTGCGCACGCGTCTGGAGACGAACACGCGCAGATCGTTCGAACGCAACACGGCCAACGCCGCAAGCGTCGCCTCCGCGGGATCCTCGAGCACGAGGACGACGCACGTCGGGAGTGATTCGTCGGCCGAGATGCGGCGAGCGAGGAGATCCCCGTGCGAGTCACACCACGCGAGCGCGTCGATGGCCAGCAGGACAGCCTCGTCCCCGGCGCCCATGAGCGCGAGGATCGCTCGACCTTCGCCGTCGACTCCCGCGCAGCGAGCCCTACGCAGCGCGCCCCCCGCGCATCCGATGCGCGGCGCCGGTTCCAGGACCAAGTCTTCGTCGCGGACCTCGAATCCGCCTAGAGCCAGTGCGAGATCCGCGAGTTCGCTCGGCACCATGATCCGCAGGATGCACGTCCGAGAGCGGTCACGGAAGAGCGTGATCACGAATCGTTCGAGATCCGAGTCGGTGAGGAACTCACGGGCTGTCGCGTCGAAGAGCAGTGGCTCTCGCCCCGAGAGATCGTCGACTGGATTCCTGCCTGCCTTTTGCGCCCGAGTCGCGCTGCAAGGGTCGCAGAGAGTCGGCGCGCGCTCTCAGAGCTCGTGAAGAATTCACGGGCGACGTGCCGCGGAGCGGCGCAGATAGCGTCTGAGAGCGTATAGGCTCGATTGCTTCAGACGCTCTCGCGACGCAAAGCGTCACCACATGATCCGAGAGCCCGTAGACTCGATTTCTTCACGGGTCTCAGAGCGTGTGAAGGCATCACACGCTCTCGCGACGCGAAGCGTCGCCACATGGATCCGAGAGCCCGTAGACTCGATTTCTTCACGGGCTCTCAGGCTCGGCGCGGGATGCGTCCGGCTGCGAGTGCTGCGCGCTGAATCGCCTCGGGCAATGCGCGCTGACGGCGCGACGGCGCGACGGGCGCCTTGCGCCGCTGGACTTGCGCCAGCGCGAGCGCCAGCGCATCCGTCGCATCCAGCGGGAGGTCGAGTTCAGTGAGACCGAGCACGGTCGCGACCATCCGCGCGACCTGTCGCTTCTCGGCCGCGCCGTGCCCGACGAGGGCTTTTTTCGCGACAGCCGGCGGCATCTCCACGACTTCGGCCTCGATCGCTGCCGCGCAGGCGAGGACGACGCCGCGACCTTCGCCGATTCGCAGGGCGGACTGCACGTTCTTGGAGGCAAACGCTTGCTCGACGACGACCACGGTCGGCACGAGCTTGGCCATCAGTTCGTCGAGGCCGCGCCTCAAGTGCGCCAAGCGTTCGGGAACACCGAGTTTCGCCGGTGCGCGCAACACGCCGGCAGCAAAGAGCCGAGGGCCGCGTGCGCCGTCGACGACCGCGCCGTAGCCGATGACGCGGGTGCCTGGGTCGATGCCCAGGACGACGAACGGACGCGGAGATCGTGTCGTGGCCAAGCAGAGACGCTTCCCGAGCGCCCGTTCGGAACCCTACGCTCTCCAGCGAGCGTAGAAAAGCGCGCCCCGACATGACCGCAGAGAAGATGGCGCTGCCTTGGACGTGTGCGCTCGTCGTCGCCGCCGGCAGCTCGACGCGCATGGGCGGCGCGTCGGCGCGCAAACCGTTCCTCGCGCTGGGTGCGCGCACCGTGCTCGAGCACGCCTGCGCCGCGTTCGATGCCACGCCGGCAGTGCGCGAGATCGTGATCGTGGGGCACATCGAGGACCTCGATCGGATCCGCGCGCTCGCCGCCTCGTCGTCGGCGCTGCGCAAAGTGCGTGCGATCGTCGCGGGCGGCGACATGCGCGCCGACTCGGTGCGGGCCGGAGTGCGCGCGACCGCGAGCGAGGCCGAGCTCGTCGCGGTCCACGATGCCGCGCGACCCCTCATCACGCGCGACATCGTCGAGCGCGCTCTCGCGCTGGCCGCGATCGAAGGCGCGGCACTCGTCGCCGTGCCCGTCGTGGACACGGTGAAGACCTCGTCCGACGGAGTGCGGGCGGAAGCGACGCTCGACCGCAGCGTCTTGTGGGCGGCGCAGACACCGCAGGTCTTCCGCCGCCAACTCTTGCTCGAACTCCTGGACCGCGCGGCGCGCGAAGGATTCCGCCCGACCGACGAAGCCGCGCTGCACGAGCGCTACGCGGGCCCGATCTCGATCTCGCGCGGCTCGAGCGCGAACGGGAAGCTCACGACTCCGGAGGATGTCGCGGTCTTCACGGCCCTGCTGCGATTACGCGCCGAGGAACACGCATGACGATCCGCGTAGGTTTGGGTTTCGACGTGCACCGCTTGGTGGCCGGTCGCGAGTGCCGGCTGGGCGGCATCGTCCTGCCGCATCCGACCGGGCCGCTCGGCCACTCGGACGGCGATGCCGTGCTGCACGCGATTGCGGACGCGGTCCTCGGCGCTGCCGGGCTCGACGATATCGGCGCGCTGTACTCGGACCAGGACGCGCGCTGGAAAGACGCGGATTCCGCGTCACTTCTCACCGAATGCATAGCGCGCTCGAGAGCCGCCGGCTGGCGAGTCCTCAACGTGGACGTCGTCATCGCGACCGAGGGACCGCGCATCGCACCGCATCGGGCGGCGATGCGTGCGCGGATCGCCGAACTCCTCGACGTCACGGCGGACGACGTCAACGTGAAGGGCAAGACACTCGAAGGTCTAGGCGCACTCGCCGCCGGCGCGGGCGTCGCCGTGCAGGCCGTGTGTCTCTTGGAACGAGTCGGCTGACGAGCATCGCCGCGGAGAGCGCGTGAAAAAGTCACGGGCTCTTACGTCACCGAGCGACGCGACCAACTCCCGAGAGGCTAGTGGGGTGAGCCGGAAGTACGCAGCCAAAGTCGGGCTGACGGCGACTTCCTGGCTAGGCGCGCTGACGACGCGGGTTCGCTGCATCCCTCGGAGGAGCTCCAAAGTAGTTCAGGGAGTCGCAGGCGGCCCGAGTCATGCCGCGAAATTCGGGATGACCGCACTGGGGACCGATCTCTACACGGTCTCTCAGGGTGTCGCGGCCAGCACCTCGTCCCCCGAATCGGGCGCGCCGCCGAGCGCCTTGTAGAGAGCCACGGTCTCGCGAGCGACCGATGCGCGACTCGCGACGAGGTCGGATTCGGAAGTCAGCACAGCGCGCTGCGAATCGAGCACGTCGAAAAAGTCCACGATTCCCTGCGCGTTCAAGTCGCGCGCGAGCTCGAGCGCACGCCGGCTCGAAGTCGTGGCCGCTCGGAGTCGGGCCTCGCGCTCTCGCTCGCGCACGACGCTCACGAGTCCGTCTTCGACCTCCCGCAGTGCGCTGAGCACGGTGCCCTTCCACGCGAGCGCGGCCTGCGCGCGACGTGATTCCTGCGCGCGCAAGTTCGCGCGCAGCTCGCCTCCACGGAACAGGGGCGCGAGAAGACCGCCGCCGATCGACCACGCGTTGCTCGCGGCATCGAAGAGGTCGCTGGCGGTGCGCGCTTCCTGTCCGAACGAAGAGGAGAGCGACAATCGCGGATACAGATCGGCCGTGGCTTCGGCGGTCAGGGCCGTCTCGCGCGCCAATTCGCGCTCGGCGCGTCGCACATCGGGGCGCCGACGCACGACGTCGATCGGAAGTCCCGCTGCGACGAGCGCCGGAGCACTGGGGATCGCCAGCGGAGTCTCGAGCAGGTCGACGAGATCGCCGGGCAAGCCGCCGACCAGCACCCCGAGGCGATGGATCGAGGCACGCGCGCGGCTCTCGAAGGACGGGATCGAAGCCGATGTCGTCTCGACCAAGACTTCGGAACGAGCCACGTCGAGTTCGGGCGAGAAACCGGCCGTCGCGCGCGCGCGGGTGAGCTGCAGCGTATCCACCTGCGTGGCCAGGTTCGTCCGCAGGATGGCGAGCTGCTCCTGCGTCTCGCGGAGCACGACGTACTCGCGCGCGACTTCGGCGCACAGCGAGACGAGCGCATCCTGGCGCGCTTCCGTCGCGGACCCGACCGCCGCTTCGGCCGCGTCCACGCGCGCGGCCAGACGGCCGAACACGTCGATCTCCCAGGATGCGTCGAATCCCGCCTCGAAGAGCGAATAGTCGCCGCCGCGTTGGAACGCGCCGCCGTCGCTCGGTCCGTTGCGCGAAATCCCAGCGCGCGCATCCAACGCAGGCCGTGTCGGGCCGACCGATGCGTCGCGCACGGCTCGTGCTTCGAGCACGCGTTCGCGCGCGATCGTGAGGTCGACGTTCCCCTGGATCGCTCGCTCCACCAAGCCATCCAACGTGGCGTCACCGAAGCTGCGCCACCAACGTGCGTCCGACGCGACTTCCGTGGTCGCCGTCGACTCGACGAAGCGACTCGGGAGTTCGAGTTCGGGCGCTTCGTGTCGCGGGCCGACCCGACATCCCGAGACGCCGGCCGTGACGAGGAGGACGAACGCGGCGCCAGCGCGGATCAACGCGCACCTCCGCTCGCATCGCTCGGAACTTCGATGAAGACGTCCATCTGCTGACCGACGTAGACCGGCAGTCGAGCCGGATCGAAGCGGAAGAGGACCTGCAAGACCCGCGTGTCGACGCGTTCGGTGCTCTCGCCGGTGAGTGACCGTTTCGGGACGACGAAGGGGTCGATGCGCACGAACTCGAGTCGTGTCGAAAGGTCTCGATTCCCGCGCACGCACCCTTCCGCCTGCGCGCCGGGACGGAGGCGCCACACGTCGTTCTCATCCACGTCCACGCGCACGTGCAGGACCGAGATGTCGCCGAGCAGCATGAGCGGAGTCGCGAGCGCCCCAGCGGGCGCGAACTCGCCCTTGCGCACATTCACTTGCAGGACGGTCCCGGCGACGGGCGCGCGCACGGTCAGGCGCTCGACCTCGATCTGCGCGGCGTCCACTTCGGCACGCGCGGCGGCGACACGCGCCTTCGACGCGGCGAGTTCCGGTCCCCACGCTCCCGCACGGAGTTTCGCGAGCTCGGAGCGAGCGGCGGCGGCACGCGCTCCCGCGGTCGCGACTGCGAAGCGGCGACGATCCCACTCCTGGATCGAGAGCGCGCGTTTGTCCGCCAGCGAGTCGGCGAGTTCGAGCTGCTTCTCCACGTCGGCCAGCAGAGACTCGGCTTCCGTGACGCGCGCTTCGGCGACCGGGACGTCCTCGGCGCGGGGAAGTGCCGCGAGGCGAGCGACATCGGAGTCCGCCTGGGCGAGCAACGCTGCCTTCACCGCGAGCTGAGCGGCGCGCTCGCGGTCGTCGAGGCGAAAGAGCGGTGCGCCCGCGTCCACCAAGTCGCCGACCAAGACTTCGACCGAACTGACGACTCCCGGCACGGGAGTTCCGACGGAGATGTTCTGCGATCGCGCTTCGACGATGCCCGCGCCCGCGATCACGTTCGCGAAGGGCGAGCGGGCCGGCTCGGCGACGGGCTTCGCGGGGACGACGGCCTTCGAGCCCTGCGCGACGGTGCGCACGGCGAAGGCGAATCCGAGGACTGCGAGGAGCGGGAGTGCGTACTTCAGGATCATGTGCGGCCTTGCGCGGTGCTGGTCTCCGCGACGTTTTCTTGGATGCTCTCGATGCGACCATCGTTCATGCGCGCGATGCGGTCGGCGAAATGGAAGGTGCGCGAGTCGTGCGTGACGATGACGAGCGCGCGCCCGGGGGCGATGGCGACATCACGCAAGAGCGACATGACGCGCTGGCCGGTGTCGGCGTCGAGAGCGCTCGTCGGCTCGTCGCAGACGACGAGCCTCGGGTCGTGGACGAGAGCGCGCGCGATCGCCACGCGCTGCTGCTGTCCACCGGAGAGTTGCGCCGGCCGCGCGGACGAGCGGTCGGACAAGCTGACGCGTTCGAGTGCCGCGTGAGCGCGCTCCAGCGCGTGGGATC
>Ga0163149_10005667_pt1 | contig 13104 bp, 13 predicted proteins | sample OliLakLV19MP5G1_FD_148604 | JGI IMG/M metagenome (GOLD analysis project Ga0163149, IMG submission 148604) | Freshwater microbial mat bacterial communities from Lake Vanda, McMurdo Dry Valleys, Antarctica - Oligotrophic Lake LV.19.MP5.G1 | ecosystem: Environmental > Aquatic > Freshwater > Lake >...
TCGCGCACGCCGCCCACGTCGCGCGACGGAACGATCGCGTGCGATGTTCCCTGCGCGGGTCCGCGTGATCGGGGTTCGACGCACGTCGTCGCTCGGGCTCCGAGCCTGCGGATCGCGACTCACATCGCGCACGGGACGACCATCGCGCCCCCACATCCAATCTCCACGCGCCGCCGACCAAGGTCCGCGTTGATACGGCACAGATCTCTGCGCCCACCGGACGGAGTGCGCCCGAACCGGCGCACGCTACGCGCCCGGCTCGCTACTCGTGTCGGTCGCCCAGCGAGCTCTCCGCCGCCGGTAGCCGTTCGACCAGACCCAACCCCGCGGGCCCTTGACGAGGCCCCGGCGCCGCACGAGGGCTCCGGACCGTCATGTCGAACCGAGGATCACGCATGGCGTCACGCCGAGGTGGACTCGATCGCCGCGAACCCGAGGCCGATCTCGGCTGCATTTCGAGGAACGACCTCTCGATCCGTCGGTGGATTCGGCTTGGATCTGCGTCCATCGCGCTGGGCAGCAGCGCCACGCGCTTCAGCGGGCCCGCCGGGTCGATCGACTGAGCTTCCGCTTTTCGTGTGAGTCGCAGGCCCCGCAGTCCGATCCAGCCGGGCCAGCCTGGGTCGAGTCGCTGCGCGCTCGATTCCAACGTGCGCGAGAGACCGCCCGAATCCCACGTTTTGGGCCCTGGACTGAGGAGTTGCAGCTGCCGAAGGCGGCCCCGCACCGATCCGAGGGGCCGTCGACGTGGCGAACACACCGTCGGGGTGCGAGCGACGCACACACCTTCCCGAAGCATCCGCCTCGCTTACGCGCCGTCAGAACGCGCTGAAGAACACGCTCGTGAAGGTCGTGATCGGTGCGGCCTCGCGGTACTCCTCGAGGCTGCGCGACACGATCTGCAGCGCGGTCTTCACCTGCTGGTAGATCTCTTCCTCCATGACGAGACGGCCGAGGCTGCCCTGTCCGCTGCGCACGGTGCTCGTCACCGACGCCAGGTTGTCCATGAACGTCCGCACGTCTTCGTAGACTTCGGGTCGGACGAGGAGCGCGCCGATCGTGCCTTCGCCGCGCGCGATCCCACCGATCGTGTCGCGCACGTCTTGGGCGAGCGTGTCGTCGTTCACGAGAGCACCGATGAGCCCGCGACCTTCGTCGATCTTCTGCGTGATCGAGGAGACCTTCGCCACGGCCGAAGCGATCTCCGCGGCCAGCGTCGGATTCGACACGAGGAGACCCAAGGTTCCCTCGCCCGATCGCGCCTCGACGGTGAGCCGCGTGGCCTCGTCGAGGAGCCCCGACAATTTCTTGGCCGACGCAGCCAGGTCGACGAAGAGCGAATCGTCGGCGAGCAGCAGCCCGACCGTGCCTTTTCCCGCGCGCGCATCGGCCGTGATCGCCTGTGTGTCCTCGAGAGCCTTCGCGGCCGAACGCACGGCGATTTCGATCTGATCGGCCAGCTCTTGGTTGCCGATCAGGCGACCCAGCAGGCCCTTCCCTTCCCTCAGGTCGACCGTGACCTGCTCCACGTTCGCGAGGATCCGGCCGATGCTCGCTTCGCTGTCCGTCACGAGGCCCGTGACGCGGTCGAGCAGGCCGCCCGAGACGATGCCATAGAGCTCTTCGGTCTTCGGGATCGGCGCCGCACCGGCCGGGCCCGGGTCGATCCACACGTTTTTCCCGCCGAGGAGCGTCGCGTCGCGGATCTCGATCGTCGCGCCTCGGCGCAGCTCGAGCGGCTCGTAGAGCGACGCCGTGAGCACGATGCGCTTCTCCTCCGGCGCGTTCGGATCGAACGTCATCTTCTTGACGCGACCCCAGCGCATGCCGGCGACGAGCACCGGATCGCCGTCGCGCAATCCGTTCGTTTCGCGGAAATACGCCGAGACTTCTGGCCGATCCTTGAACGGTGTGAACTCCGTGAGGAAGAGCGTGTAGTAGCCGAGGACCCCGAGCGTGACGAAGAAGAACAGGCCGAGGAGGACGGTGCGCTGGCTGGACATCGTGGGTTCGCTCTAGTCGGGATCCGACCCGAGAAACTGGACGAGACGCGGATGATCGGACGCGAAGAATTCGCGCGGAGGGAGCTGCAAGAGCACTTGGCCCTTCTCGAGGAAGATCACTTCGTCGGCGACCGTGCGGATGCAGCGCACGCGGTGCTCGACGAGCAGCGCGGTCACGCGCAAGCCCTCGTGGAGTTCCCGCAGGAGATCGTTGATCGACTGCGCGATCTCGGGATCGAGTCCGGCGTTCGGCTCGTCGTAGAGCACGATCTCCGGATCCGTGATCAACGCGCGCGCGAGTCCGACGCGCTTCTTCATGCCGCCGGAGATCTGTGCCGGCATTTTTTCCCAAGCGTCGGGGATCTTGACGAGCTCGAGCTTCTCCTGGACGCGCTGGCGGATCTCCGCATCGGGCATGTTCGTGTTCTCGCGCAGGGGCAGCGCGACGTTCTCGCCCACGGAGAGCCAGTTGATGAGCGCGCCTTCTTGGAACAGGAAGCCCATGCGGCGTCGCAGGTCCATGAGCTCTTGCCGTTTCAACTTCGCCACGTCGCGACCTTCGACCGCGACCACGCCGGAATCCGCGCGCATGAGGCCGATCACGTGACGCAGGATCACGGACTTCCCCGTACCCGACGGCCCCATGATCCCCATGCACTTGCCGCGCGGGACGTCGAAAGTGAGCCCGTCGAGCACGGTTTGCGCACCGAAGCTCTTCTTCACGTCGCGGAGCGAGATGACGGACTCCAGGGGCGCGTTCATGCTTGGTACAGCACCCACGTGATGAAGTAGTTCGTGATGATGATCGCGATGATCGCATCGCGGACCGCGGATCGCGTCGCGTTGCCCACACCCAACGCGCCGCCTGTCGCGCGCAAGCCCGCGGCGCAACCGATGATCGACACGATGATCCCGAACACGAACGCCTTGAGGAGCCCGCCGTAGACGTCCTTCGGAAGCGGCAGGATCTTGCCCGGGTCCGCGAGTGCCTCGACCGCACTGTCGAGGTAGAGCTGGTAGGAGACGTTGAGCTGCGACTGCGCGACGAACCCACCGCCCACGATGCCGATCGTGTCGCACAGGATCGTGAGCAGGGGCGCCGCGATCGCGAGCGCCACGACGCGCGGCAAAACGAGGAGTTTCACGCGATCGACGGAGAGGACCTCGAGCGCCGACAACTCATCGCTGACCGACATCGTGCCGATTTCGGCCGCCATCGAACTGCCGGCGGTCGCCGCCAGGATCGTGGCGGTGATGAACGGCCCCATCTCGCGCGCCATCGACAGCGCGACGATCGTGCCGATCTGATCCTGCTGACCGATGCGCGCGAGTTCGATGCCCGTCTGCAACGCGACGATCATCCCGATGAAGAGTCCCACGACGAGCACGACGTGGACCGTCTGCAGCGCGCTCTGGTAGATGTGGTCCGCGACGAGCCGCGCGCGCGCGGGGACGTGGTACAGCCGCACGATGACCGCGAACAAGAGCTCGAGCTGCTCTCCGAGGCTTCGCGCGATGACGGTGACGGGCGTGAGGACGTTCATGGCGATTCGCTGCGTACCGTAGCGAGCGGAGGCGTCGGTTCCACCGCCGCGGGGCGATCCTCGTCACCGCGCTCCAGCGGCCACCCCGGTCCGGGGACGGCCGGGATCAGGAAGCGGAACGATCCGCCGGGCCCCGATCGCCAACGCAGGAGTCCGAAGAGGATCGATGTTTCGCGCCAGTCGTCCGTTGCCTGCTCACCCGCGCGCGTCGCCCACAAGCCGCTGAGAGAGCGACGATCCTCGATGTCGTCGCGCTCGCGGCGGTAGAGGCCGAGCCAAGTGCGTTCGCGGACGACATCGCGCCGCACATCCTTCGTGTAGAGCTCCCAGATCCAGGCGTACATCGCGTCGATGTCGGGCGTGCGCCACAGTGGATTCAGCGCAGGGAACGCCGTGTGGAACTCGTCGTCATTGCGACGCTCCACGTGGAAGAGCGGCCAGAACTTGCCGTAAGACTCGACGTTGCCGGCATCGTCGCGGCGCGTCCAGTGCTGCACGAACGGCACGATGTTGGTCGCCTCGCGCTCCGCGTCCAGGTAGACCTCGCGCCGGTCGTTGAGGAACGGCCAGCCCCACCACGTCGATTCGAGCCCGTCGCCGCGGTACTCCGACCAGAACGGCCACGCGCGCGTACGCTCTTGATCGGCCTTCGGATCGCGCAACACGCGCACGATCGGCCACGGCGCGTCGACGGCCGAATAGCCGGTCGATGGGTTCGACGACCAGCCGAAGAACGGCCACAACACCGTGGTCGCTTCGTAGTCGCCGGCCGTCGTGCGGCCGTACAAAGGAAACACCATCCATTTCGTCTCGTGCGCCGCGGGCGGGAGCTGCAGGTTGTTGCGCTGCCACAGGAAGAAGGGCCACAAGAGGAACCAGCGTTCGTACTTGCCTTCGTAGATCGAGTTCCCGACGAGCGGCCAGACGCGCCAACTCGGGCCGCCCGCTCCACTCGTCCAGGAAAAGATCGGCCAGAGGACGTGCTGCGTGACTCGGCCCGCGCGCTCGGTGCGCATCCAAACTGGGAACAGCACCCACTCGAGTCGGTCGTAGGAGAGGAACGTCTCCATGACGCCCGCGAACGGGAACCACGCGCGCAAGGTGCGGCCGTCGGCGCGTTTCGACCAGTAGATGCCGGGCAGAGTGAGGAGCGTCCAATCCTCGCTCCCGTCCTCGGCACGTCGAGCGTCGTAGCGGGTGATCGGCAGGAGTTGCCAGACCGTTTCGTCGGGGCGATACGTCGCGTAACCGAACGGCGTCAGGAAGTGGTCGAGCACCTCTTCGTCGCTGCGGTCGCGGATCGCGAGCGGTCTCATCGCGATCTGCGAGAAGGCCGCTCCGCGACTCGGGGCTCGACTGCGGAACACGCCGCCCACCGCCTCGACCTCGACGCCGCCGCCGGCCATCGAGTGCTGGGACCAGAATGGTGCGAGGTTCACCTCGGTGCCGTCCGTGGCACAGCCGGTGACCAGAGCGGCGAGCATCGACGCCAGTGCACACAGCTTTCTCTTTCCGACCCCGAGCTTCGCGGCACCCATCGACCGCGCTCCGAGTGTGGAGCTCGCGCGACCGGCGTCGTGACCCATCTCGTCTGCCTCGCGCCCCACGCACCGAGGATCCGCGAAATTGGCCCCGTCCCGCAAGCGCGGTGGTCTCGCTTTCGTCGATCGAGGCCCGTAGGGTGCGCGCTCGAACGCACTGCCATGAAGACCGTTCTCTCCGGCATCCAACCCAGCGGCCGGCCGCACCTCGGCAATTACTTCGGCGCGATTCGGCCTCACATCGCGCTCGGCGCGGGCGACGACCTCTGCCTCTTCTTCATCGCCGATTACCACGCGCTCACCACGAGCCGCGACGCGAACGCCTTGCGGGATTCGACGCGCGATGTCGCGCTGACCTATCTCGCGCTCGGGCTCGATGCGAAGAAGGCTGCGCTCTTCCGTCAGAGCGACGTCCCCGAAGTCCAGGAGATCGCGTGGCTTCTGGCTTGCGTGACCGGGATGGGGCTGCTCGAGCGCGCGCACTCCTACAAGGACAAGGTCGCGAAGGGGATCGTCCCGAACGTCGGCCTGTTCACGTACCCGGTTCTGATGGCCGCGGACATCCTGGCCTACGACTCGGACCTCGTGCCGGTCGGCAAGGATCAGGTCCAGCACGTCGAGATGGCCCAGGACATGGCCGCCTCGTTCAACGCTGTTTTCGGCCCTGTCTTTCGCCGGCCCGAGCCGCGGATCCCGCGCGAGGAAATCCTGGCGAAAGTGCCCGGCCTCGACGGCGAGAAGATGAGCAAGAGCTACGGGAACGACCTGTGGATCTTCGAATCGGGCAAGAAGCTGCGGCAGGCGGTCAATCGGATCGTGACGGACAGCGAGCCGCCCGAAGTCCCGAAAGACCCTGAAAAACTGCTTCTTTTCCGCTTCCTCGAGTTGTTCCTCGAACCGGCGGATCTCGCCGAGTGGAAGGATCGTGTCCGCGTCGGCGGCGCCTCGGCGCCCGGCTACGGGCACATGAAGGTGCGCATCGCCGAAGCGATCGAGGCGCGCTTCGAGCCGGCGCGGAAACGACGCGAAGAGCTGCTCGCGAACCCGGCCGAGGTCGATGCGATCCTCGCCGACGGCGCGGAACGCGCGCGAGCCAAGGCCGTGCTGGTGCTCGATCGCGCGCGCCGCGCCTGCGGCTTGCGCTGATCGGACTCCGAGGTGCGCGCCTCACCGCCCCGGTACGAGAGAGACCGTGAATCCTCCGCGTGCTCGGACACGGCTGGCGCGGCGACGGCGAGCGTGGCACAACGTCGTGTGCACGGCGCCTCGCCGTGGCGCGCGAGGAGCCGATCGATGAGAGCCACGAGATCCCTACATTCTTCGACTTGCACAGCCGGAGTCGCGTTCGCGTGTGCGTTGCTCGCACTCGTCCCGGCGAGTTGCGGCACACCTCGTGAGAAATCCAAGTCCAGCGACGCCTTCGCGCCCGCTCCCGATCCGAACGCTCCGCCGCCCAGAGACCTCGTCGCAGCGAAGCCGAAGCCGTGGACGAAGCGCTTTCTCGAGGCCGGTGTCCTCGTCGCCGACGAAATTCGCATCGAAGGTCCCGCGCCGCTGATCGAGCACGTCGTCACGCGACCCGAGACGGGCCTCCACGTGGTCGACGTCAAGACGATCCCGGCCGGTTTCCAACAGACGATCACGGTGAGCACGCCCGGCGCGGAGATTCGCGCCCAAATCGATCAGCTCGCGATCTCGGCCATGCGTCGGCTCGTGATCCTCGAACGACCCGGCCCCGTGGACGTGCTCGTGATCGCGGCCGGCGACGTGTTCTGGACGGACGGCCCGAAAGCCGAACCCGTGCGCACGCAGAGCCTTCGCATCGAAGGGCCGATTCCGCGGTGAGCGCACGCGCGCTGCTCGCGACGCTCGCTCCGGCGCTCGTCCTCGCCGCGGGATGCTCCATCTCCCGTGTCGTCTCCGTCCCCGAGGCCACGAGTGCCTACGATCGTTTGGACGGGCCTGCGCGCGCACGCTTCCTCGATGCACGCGAGCAATTCCTCGCGGGGGACGTGGCGCAAGCCCGCGCGAACTTCGAGCGGCTCCTGGACGAAGCGCCCGACATCGTCCCGTTCGGAATCTGGTGGCAGGAGTGCGAGGCCGCGCTCGGCGGAGTCGACGCGCTGAAGTTCCACAGCGAGGAACGCGCGGTCCTGCGTCCGGGCGTGGGAGCCGAACTCCTCGCCGCTCGCGCGCAGGACGACGAAATGTCCGCCCGAGCCTGGCTCGCGCGTGCCGAAGTTCGCGACCCCGACTGTGCTTGGATCCACCACGCCAGAGCATTTCTCGCGATGCGCGAAGGCCACATGGACGAAGCGCGACTCGCGCTGGAACGCGCGTTGGCCTCGGATCCGGGACACCTGGCCGCGCGGAGGCTCGAAGTGAGGTTGCTCGTGCGCGACGGCGCTACTGAAGCGGCGCGCATGCGGCTCGCGGGTTGGATCGCGCGCGCGAAGGACGACCCGCGAGTGCTGCCGCGCGATCTCGCGGACGCGCAACTGGACTTCGCGCTGCTGTCACTCGGTACGCTCGAAGTCGACGACGCGGAGTTGGCGCTCGGAGCGCTCGATCCGCAGTTCGTCGAGCCTTGGCGACTCGCTGCGGCCGAGGCCTGCGTCGCGCACGAACGCGGCGACTTCGTCCGCGCGCGACGTCGCGTCGACGACGCGCGCGCATCGGCTCCGCGCGAGATCCTGCCCGCCGTTCAGGAGGCTCTGCTCTTCGACGATGCCGAGCCGGATCCGTTCCGCGCGCGCGCCGCATGGGTGGCGGTGCGCGAACTCGCGGCGAACTCGGACGATTTGCTGGGTGCGTTCGAGACGTTGCGTGCCCGCGTGCGCATCGAGCGGATCGATCGCGATGCGGCGGCGGCCGCGCGCGTCCCCGACGAACCCCGATGAAGGCGCTCGTCCAGCGCGTCGAGTCCGCGCGTGTCGTCGTCGCGAGCGAGGTCGTGGGGGAGATCGGTCCCGGCCTCCTGGCATTCGTCTGCGCGGTGCGCGGCGACGGGACGCGCGAGGCCGCGCGTCTCGCCGAGCGGGTCGCGAGCTACCGCGTTTTCCACGACGAGGCCGGGAAGATGAACGTCTCCGCGCTGGATCTCGGACTGCCGATTCTCGTCGTCAGCCAATTCACCCTCGCCGCGGACGGGAAAAAAGGTCGCCGGCCGTCCTTCGATCTCGCGGCGCCGCCGGATGTGGCGCGCGAGCTCGTGGACGCGTTCCAGAGGGCCTTGGAAGCCCTCGGAACGCGCACGGCGGCGGGCCGGTTCGGCGCGGCGATGCGGGTCGAGCTCGTGAACGACGGTCCGGCGACGTTCCTCCTCGAAGAGGTTTCCGGGCTGCCGGAGCTCGGCGCCGGGCCGTCCCAAGTGGTTGCTTGACGGTAGGTTGCCTCCGCCAGACAATCCCGCCCCCTCGCCTCGGCGACGTCGCGCCGTGCCCCCCGCTTCCCCGCCATGCCGCCCCAACACGAGACGATCACCAAGAAGGAACTCGTCAACCGCATCGCGGACCAAACCGGTCAGACGAAGGTGGTGGTGAAGGACATCCTCCAGAAGTTCTTGGACGAGATCATCGACGAACTCGCCCATGGGAACCGCTTGGAGTTCCGCGAGTTCGGCGTGTTCGAAGTGCGCGAACGAGCAGCGCGCGTGGCCCAGAATCCGCGCACCCTGGAGAAGGTCACGGTGGCCGCCAAGCGCGTCGTGAAGTTCAAGGTCGGCCGCACGATGCGCGAGAAGGTCTGCGAGGACGAACCGAAGCAGCGGCCCGCCCCGAAATCGAAGCTCCCCGAGCCGCTCAAGCCCGCCCCCAAGCTGGTCGTGCCGCCGCCGGCTGCGCCGCGCAAGCCGCCGCCGTCGAACTCGCCGTTCTGATCGGGCGCTACGGACATGCGTGGGGCGACTCGGAGCCCGCGCGCAATTGCTGACGCTCTCACGTCGCGCAACGGCGCAGTTCGTTCCTAGGCGCGCGAAGGTCCGAGTTCGTCACGCTCGGTCAGATCTCCACCGGAGAAGCGTCCGAGTTCCTGGCCGTACGTGAACCCTCGCGGGCTCCGCGAAATGTCCGCAAGCTCCGTGAACTGTTCGCAAGCTCCGCGAAATGTCCGCAAGCTCCGTGAACTGTTCGCAAGCTCCGCGAAATGTCCGCAAGCTCCGTGAACTGTTCGCAAGCTCCGTGAACTGTTCGCAAGCTCCGCGAAATTATCGCAAGCTCCGTGAACTGTTCGCAATCTCCGTGAACTGTTCGCCAGCTCCGTGTCTCCGCTTCGGTCAACCGTACGTGGCGCGCGCGAACTCCACCGCCGTCTCGACTGCGGCGAGCGCCGGGGCATTGTTCTCCGGGCCGCGCATCTCGATCGAAACCCAGCGGGGATAAGCGAGGGTCTTCAGGGCTTCCGCGTACGTCGCGTGCGGCACCGGCCCATTCGGCGCGAGGGGGACGAGCTGTGGCTGACTCGCGTGGAAGTGGCGAATCCATGCGCCGCCGCGCGCGATCTCCGGAGCGCCTTCGCCGGCGAGATGGAGCCCACCCGCGTCGAGGTGCAGCCCGAAGCCGGGATGATCGACGAGTTCGACGAACTGACTCGCGCTCCGCGCGTCCGTGATCCAGTCCGCGCCGTACACGGGCGGATTCGGCTCGATGCAGAGACACGTGTCGTGGTCGTCCGCGATGCGACCGAGCTCGCGGAAGAACGGCACACCGATGGCCTCGATCTCGCTCTGCGAGAGCGAGCCCACGAGTCGGTTCTTGGGCGAGCCGAAGACCAGCGCGCGCGCGCCCAGCCGACCGCCGAGACGGATCACGGCCGTCAGGTAGGCCAGCATGTCCGCGCGCGACGCGGCGCTCGCGAAGATGGAGAGCTCCGGCCGGCCGAAGAGGAGCGCTTGCATCGCGACGATTCGGATGCCGCGATCCTCCCACGATGCGCGGTAGCGTCGAGCCGTGTCTTCGTCGATGCGGTCGGGCGCTGGGCCGATCTTGCTCGGAGCGATCTCCACCCCGCGCACGTCGAGCCGAGCGAGCAGGTCGCGTACGTCGGGTTCCTCTTCGGCGCGCCAAGCGATGTTCGAGATCGCGAGCTTCATCGAGCGCTCCGGCCTGCACGCTCGGAGCGGACGAAACGTCGCATTCCTGCCAGGACCTCTGCCTTTTCGTACAGGTAGGGGCCGCGCTTCCCGAACGCGGCGGCGTGCACGGTGTGGAAGTCGTACCTCGGTCCGGGGAGCGGCAGCGAGTTCGTGAACTCGCGCTCGAATACTCCCTGCGCGACTTCGGACGTCGTGACGGGCTCGGTCGCGAAGTGCACGACCCCGAGGCCGCTTGCAACGGCTGTTTGCGCATCGCGCCAGACGTTCGCGAGGTCGTAGAACTGGAACGAACCGTCCTGGTGAACGAGGTCGAGTCGGTTCTCGTTCAAGAAGTCGAAGACTACGTTCTTCTTGAGGCCGGGACCGAATAGCGCGGGCAATCGGATCGTGGTCGCGCCCGGGAAGCGCTCGGAAACGAAGCGCTCCAGAAGGATCCGATGGCGCCCGTACGGTTGCGCGAGGTCCGTGTCGAGCGCCGTCGTCTCGTCGACGTCGATCGGACGCGCGTGCACGTCGACGGTCGACACGAGGACGAACTTCTTCGCGCGCACGCGCTCGAGCGAACTCATCAATCGCGAGAGAGAAGTCCAGTCCGCCTCGGGCTCCTTGTTCGCGAGCCACTTCGCGGCGGGAGCTCCCGCGCTGACGACCAAGTCGAACTCGCGGCCCTCGATGTCGGCCAAGTTCTTCGTGTTGTAGAAGTCCGTGAACGATCCTTGGGCGCGCAGGTTGCCGCCGACGAATCCGGTGTGACCGATGAGTGCGCTCTTCATGACTTGCTAGGGATCGTATCCGACGAAAACTGCGTGGAAGAGCGTCTTCATCACGCGCCAGTTGCCGCGCAGCGGGCTGATCTTCGTCGGCGTCTTCTCGCCGACCGGGTACGCGCGCGTCACGGGCATCTCCTTCACGCGGAAGCCGAGGCGCGCCGCGCGGATCGCCAAGTAGTAGTGCAGCTCGTAGGCCGCGAAAACGTCACGAAACGGCTGAACGCGCGGGTCCGACAGGAAGCGGGCGCTGTAACCTCGGAACCCGTTCGTGGTGTCGGTGTAGCGATGACGCGCGGCCAAAGAGATCAACGGTGCGTGGAGCAGCTTGACGCCGATGTGCCGGCTCATCGGTGTGCGAATCGCCACCCCGCCCGGGATGTAGCGCGATCCCTGCAGGTGATCCCAACCCGCGAGGAGCTCGGCCGCGAAGCGCGGGATCGCGCTGGTGTCGTCTTTGTCGTTCCCGTCGATGAAGACGAGGCCCTCGTAGCCTTGTTCGAGACCGTAGGCCATCGCCATCCGCATCTGGGCCGACAACTTGCCGGGACCCGTCTTGGTCAGCACGCCGCGCACACGGAGTTCGCGCAGCGCGTCCTCGGCGAGGGAACCGTCGGTCGAGCCGCCGTCGGCGATCACGACGTCGAGTTCGGCGGAAACCGGCCGCATTTTGTCGAGCTGGCGTCGGATGCGTTCGCCCTCGTTGATCACGGGCACGCAGACGAGCACGCGCGAACGTTTGGGTGCGAGCTCCAGTGCGTGGAACGAAGGCACTTCCCATCCGCTCGTGCGGAGGACGTACGGCGCTCCCGGCGGCATCAGGTCGACTCGCCGACGACGTTCGGGCGATCCGCGTCGCGGACCATCACGGAACTCGTGCGTTCCTCGGCCACGAAGTACAGGGGACGCTCACGCGTCTCGTCGAGGAGGCGCCCTACGTACTCGCACAACGCGGCCAAGATGAGGAACAGGAACACGAACATCACCGCGTGCTGGACGGAGAGCGTGACCCAACCCTCCGCGACGTGCTTCTTGAAGAAGACGACGGCGACGACATAGCCGAGGTACGCGACGTTGAGCACCGCCAAGAACAAGCCGAGGACGCTCACGATCCGGAGCGGCTTCATCGAGTTCGTGACGACGAGCGAGAGTGCGCGTTCGACGCCCTCCAAGAAGGCCTTGCGCCGCGGAGGCGACCGGCGATCGGTGGCTTCGTACTTCACGAATCGGTGCTGGAATCCGACGACCGCGCCGAAGATGCGCAGCGCCCGCGCGCGATCCTTGATCTGCGCGACGGCGTTCATCGTTTGGCGCGTCATCGCCAGGAAGAGTGTGGCGTTCTCGGGCAGTTCGATGCCGAGCAGCGAGCGGATCAAGCGCGTGTAGGCCTTTCGTCCGAGCGCGTAGCCGAACGGCTCGGGGCGCGAGGTGCTGCGCACGCCGAAGACGACGCCGTTGGCCTTGCGCGCGTCCTCGACCATACGCGGGACGAAGGACGGCGGATCCGAAGCCGGCTCGAGGACGACGACGACGTCGCCGATCACGGTGTCGAGGCCGGCCGAGATCGCGATCTCCACTCCCACTGACCGCGAGAGCCGCACGTAGCGCAAGCACTCGAATTCAGCGAGCAGCGCCATGACGGCGGCCTGGGTCCCGTCGCGCGAGCCGTCGTCGACGAACACGATCTCGTGGTTGTGCCAGGTCGAGCGGACGATCCCGACGAGCTCTCTCGCGAAGCCATCGAAGATGTCCGCGTCGTCGTGGAGGGGGACGACGACGGACACGAAGTAGCTGGCGTTCATGGGCGGGGGGCCTGGACCATCGATCCCCATAAGGTCGCGTCGATGCCGCTCCGCTTCAAGCAGGTTCGAGCTTGTCGGCGTCGGAAGGGCGCAGAGTGTGCTCGAGTTCGCGTTCGACGTCGTAGACGTTGTCGATCTTGCCCCCGAGGACGCTGATCAAGCCCGGCAGCGTGGCGTCGCGCCGGAAGAGGATCGGGCGGCTGTCGTCCGATTCGCTCGCGGGCAACAGGGCCTTGAGTTCCCACAGCGAGTCGCGCTGCACGAATTGGCCGGCGAGCGGCATGTATCGCGCGGTGTCGAGCTTCATCTCCTCGAACCGTGATCGCTTCGGCACGCGGTCGAAGTAGGCCAGGGT
>Ga0163149_10005680_pt1 | contig 13085 bp, 10 predicted proteins | sample OliLakLV19MP5G1_FD_148604 | JGI IMG/M metagenome (GOLD analysis project Ga0163149, IMG submission 148604) | Freshwater microbial mat bacterial communities from Lake Vanda, McMurdo Dry Valleys, Antarctica - Oligotrophic Lake LV.19.MP5.G1 | ecosystem: Environmental > Aquatic > Freshwater > Lake >...
GGACATGTCTTGCCTCAAGATGGAGGCAACAGGAGTGTGTTGGAAGAGTCGAAATATCACGGAGCAAGTGAGCGTCCGGGTAAGACCCTGCGTACAAAGAGTACCAGGACCAATGCAACTAGTGGCACTGAGTGAAGTCAAATGCTTCACTGCAGATCAACCTAGCTAGAATAAAAGCAAGAGCTACTGCTCATTAATTCAACACAACATTTAGTGTTAGATGCTTTACCAACAATGGGCTACTTCACTCTGCGAGTGTGGAGCTTCTGTGCAATCCACATGACCTAACCACACAGTTTGGAATCAAATCCTTGGGATTCCATTCCAACATCCAATCCTTTGGTCCCAACCCTAGCAGATCACCTAGCAACCCAACACCCTAATCTTCTCACTCTAATGCTACAGGTGGCATTAGTGACTGACTAATTAGCAGGCAAGGATTTGATCCTATGCTGTTGCTGTGCATTGTCCATTTGGATCAATGAGGTGAGGACAGGGTGGCACAACAGTTTTGAGTCGTGATGAATTCAATTCCACGACTAGATGTTTAAGATTTTTTTCTGAATCATTCAGCCTAGACGTTTCAGACTTATTCAGACTTGTTCAGACTCATTCAGACTTAATCAGACTAAGACTAAGTCTGAAACTTCTTTAACACGTTATTTCTCTTACATAGAGTTTCAGACTTATCATGACGTTTCAGACTTATTCAGACTTATTCAGACTCATTCAGACGCATTAAGACTTATCCAGATTCAGACTAGATTCAGACTAAGTCTGAATTAGCTTGCGCACGCGGGCAGGAGATTAACACGACTGGAATGCGCGCGCATTGCAGTGCCACCCATGTGAGGCGATGGGGGAATCCAGAGTGGATGCTGCATGGTGCATCCTACTAACAATGAGACTGGTAGCATGTTCAGAGAGGAGAAGAATTAACCAGCTGTCATCCTCTCTAGCTACTGCTAGCTAGGTAGCTAAGAGCTAGATTTACTATTGCTAGAAAGTAGCAGCAAGGTTCTTAATAATTAATTTTATTGCTACCAGCTAGCTAACTAGCTAGCTATTAGCTAACATTGCTACAACATCATCCTCCAGTTAACCTATTTAATTTAGGGCTCCACTGAAGCAGCGCTCACGACCCAAGGTGTTTGCGGGCCTTCAATTGGGATTTCATTTGGTGCAGTTGGCACTGGCCCAGGGGTTTTGACTACTGTGTTGGAGTAGACCCAGTTTTGTAGATTGCTGACATTCCCAAACGAAACACCATGCCAATCACCCATTTGATTTGCCCGTAATGAAGGAACATTCAAGAAGGTGAGGCACAACTCTTGATTCCTGTATTCCGCAAAACCACCTCACAGTGGATGCCCTTCTTTTTTCGTTCGAGGACACAAACATGCAGCCGCCACCATTGAGTACCAGCATCGTGCTAAAGCAATAACAGACTAACACTCAGAGAAGCTCTTGGACTACAGTGCTCCAAGTAGTTGATGAATGAGACATTCACAATGGCATTAAGACTTTCCTTCCATGGCAATAGGAAACTCCTTGTTTGGTGTTAGGCTCTTTGTAATCGTTAGAACACTGTCAAAGCAATGCTGTTAACAACGAGCTTCCTTTGGCAGACACATTGCACTGTGAGACAACAAAACTTCGATAATCCTCCATCTTTCACAGCAACTGCCCTCGTCTTTTGACAGTCATCTATCACTAGTTCACCTATTTGGTTATTGATCGATAAGCTGATCGATCGACATCATTTGTTGAAGCTGGCATCCGTCAAACAAGCACGCAAACCACATGCATCAAAATGAAGCGGAAACAGTTGAGATTGGTCAGAAGACCGCCGATGCAATAGCCAACTGGTTGGAAAGCCATTGGCTTACCCGCTATCCATGGCCTACAGAAACAACTGTGGCCGGACAAGGGAAGAGAATTCGCCAGAGAAGTCAGCGAGACTCTCAAAAACGAACATGGTGTCAAACGGAAGATCATTGCCAGTTGCAATCCGCAAGCGAACTCCATGATTGAAAGATGTCACAAAACACTTCACAACATGATTCGCATTGCACAAATCAAGGGCAGACAAGACCTAGATCCTCTTCTTGGTTTCAAAGGCGTTCTGGCGGCATGTCGGAAAGCCACACTAGCATTTGTGCAAACTGCAGAGAGGGACCGGATGTTTCCCTCGACACTTGTGCCAATCGTTCCGGATCTTGTTTTCCGTCCAAGTGTTGACTAGATTGTTCCAAGAGGACGGAAGATTTGACATAACAAACTTGCATGCTCCTGGAAATGGAATGTTGTTGAGCCAATCGTTCGAGACCTCTTTGTTTCCAAAAGGCACTGCATTGTTTTAGTTTGTTGACCACTTTGGCTTTGTGTTGTTCTTGATCTGCCATGGTTGTTTCCATTGCAGGATTGATATCATTCTTGGTGAGATGTTCCATTCGGGGGCACATTGCTTCACCAAAGGCATCCATCAACACGACATCACTTCCACTGTTGACGAGTAAACGTGATAACCGTTTCGCTAATCTACGAGCCGTTTTCAAGTCTTCCTTGGAATGCCAACACGTTTCATTGTACTCTTCCAAGGCCAGTGGCATTGGTTCTACCACAAGCCTTGGTTCGACTTGGATTTGCACACGCTGATTTAGTAGCTTTCTGCGTTTCTTTTGCAGAGGTTCCACATCGTTTTCGCTTTTGCGACGGCACATTTCTCCTTGTGGTAGTGGCAGTGGACTGGGTCGTCCATGGAGCAACAAACTGTCGGCAGAAAGAACACAACGAAGTCCTTCATCCTGCACTGGCTCTGCTTGCTGCAGTTGCTGATTCTCAACTACATGTATGTCCATCATCAACAAGTCATCGAATTGGTTGTTTGCCGGTACCAACATTGCTGCCTTTCTTTCTTCCTTGCTTGAGTGATTGTCGAGTGCCGATTGTGAGATTGTGAGGTCACAGCCTACAAGATCTTGTAATGCACAGCATCACTGCACTAGCTAGATGAGCTTGCTACTAGCCTGTTGTAAATGCTGTTGCTAGCCTGTTGTATCTTGTTGTTGTGTGAGCGATCGATGAGTGCTGTTGCTGCTGGCAGCAGCTAGCAGCTAGCTGGACTAGCTAGCTAGTGCAGTGGTGCGACGTGCTAATGCGGTGGTACTCCAATCTTTTTCATTTTCATTTTTTCTTTTCCTTCTTTCATCTTGCCATCATCTACTTCATACATTGACAATGGGCTTCTTGCTGTGACTCCGAGAGCATGCCTTGAGTTTGTGCCTTCCATGTGACCAAACCACATTGCTTGGAACCAAACCCTTGTGATCCCATTCCAGAATCCAATCCCTTGGTCCCAATCCTAGCATGTTGCCTCATGACCCAATACCCTAGTCTCATAACCCTAATGCCAGTTAGCATGAGTGATTGGCTAGCAACAGATCTAACCCCACACCAAAAGGCAATGCTGGCAGTTTGTGCACATTGTCAAGTTGGATCAATTTGATGACAAGCTGAGGTGACAGTGGAGATTCCAGAGTGGCTTCTTGTGGCTGAGGCTTTAAAAAACAAACCTTATGGTAACAGTGTTGTCCTAGGTGTCTGCTTCTGGTCTGGCTGCCTGTCACTGCCGGGTGTGGAGAACTGACACGTGGCCGACCTCATTCTCAAGAATTTTCAGCTTGACAAACATCTATGGATTTTTGCCCAGCTTGGTAAACTATGAGAGGAAGGATCTCCTGAGAGGGATCTTTCAAGCACAGAAAAAAATCACAGCAGAATTCCTGTGCTCTCAGTGCCAAGGCCTACTGTGTGAGGCTGTCATGGACCCACAGGAATGAAGGACAGACGGCCCACTGACTGGCCGGGCAATCTATCAACTTGAATTTAAAAACGAATGAATCGTGTTACGAAATCACGCCCTTCGCAGGGTTAGCTCTAGCTAGCTAGCTAGCTAGCTAGAGTAGCATTGGCCTCATGGTAAAAATGCAGCGATTTGGAAGAAGCTACCGGTACACTTGTACGACGTATCGTACTAGTACTGCATACTAGTAGTACGGTGTAGCAAAGTTAACGACCTGTTGTCAAATCAAGAGAAGCTCAGTTACAAAAAAATAATACAAAATAATAGCTACCAAGCTAGTAGTACGTCGTAGTGTTCTCTAGTTTTACCATGGCCAAAGACGAAGGATATGATCCCAGAAAGTACGTTTTTTAATGCTTATTTTAGTAACGGCTGATAATTTTATTCAAATGTTTGTTGGATGGGAAGGTGTTGTATTGACTGAATCATAAACCTTGTCGCTTACCTTGCCCGTTTCTGCGAACGCTGCTATTATTATTACAGGTCCAAGGTGTCCGACGATCGCATGGAGCGTTGGCGCCAAGAGGCGATCACTGGAGATCTGACGGAAGTGCCTGGAATCGGCCCCAAGGCGGCTGAAACTTTGGCCAATGGAGAAGGCGATGATAAAATCACCAACACTTACCAGTTGTTTGGTAAATTTCTCATGCTGAAGGGTCCGGATGAGGAAGGTCGCAAAGTCGAATCCTTCGAGCACACAGAAAAGTTCTGGTATTTCTTGAAAAGCCGTGGCATTGCAAGCCACAGATCTGCTATTGTGAAGGCCATCGCTGGTAAGGCTCGTGTGTTGCTTTTATTGCATGCTTTTATCTGGTTTTCATCTTCGACGACCTTTATTGATCCGACGAAACCAAACATTTGTTTGAGTTGGTGTTCAGTCCATACTGAAAATTAGAATTAGAATTACTCACAATGAAATATTCCATTGGCCATGCACAGAAAAATCCGCTACTTTTTTTCGTGACATTGTAAGTAATTTTTGCTGAACCAAACTGAAGGTTTCTGCTTGGAATTACAATTGCGAGTGTGCTTTAGAACAAGCAAGCATGTAATTTTCACCATTGAAGAATACTTGAATCGTTTTGGCCTTTCATTCGTTTTGCTGTGATTTAGAAAGATCAATCTCACTCGTATTTGTCGTTGCTTTTTATTATTCGTTTATTAAAATGACACTTAATTAGTATGACGCGAACCTTTATGAATCGGACGAAGAGGAATAAATTTTCGTCCACAGTTTGGTTGAAGTGGCATCTTTTGTGTTGTGCACTCCAGGATGCCTGAGAGTAAATTGAGATAGTACCGAACTTGTGCAACGTATTTTTTCAAACGGGGTTTGAATCTATAAATGACTAAAATCGGTCCACGAGAAGGGGCAAGTTGTGGTAAGGAAGGGCAGGAAAATAAGCAACTATAATTTATTTGTGAACCCACAATTCATACATGTAGAAACAAGTATTTGTGCACTGTTCGCGCCTACTAGATAGCATACTGTTATTCGAAATCTTGAATGGGTAAACAAGTACGAGCTTTTTTTAAGTGTCATTTCTATTTTTCTATTAGGAATAAATATCTTTTACTGGAGTATAGAGAGTATGATACATTATTTTGCACAGATCGTAGCATAGATTATGGCTCTTCCTGATCCAGCCCAACTGTATTCTTTTTTTGAAAACTCATTCCAATGCCGTTGCCCTAACTGGCGAGCTTTTCATTTTGCTATGCACAGTACGTAGTCCAGGAATGCTGAAACACCCCATTCTGCAGGCCGCAGAAGGGGCGTAACTATTTCCCCTTCTGAATACCAATCTGGATTGTGTTGTGCGAGTGCCTGCCAATCTTGAGAAAGCCAAGGCGCATGACCCCATGGCGGCGCTACTACTAGACAAATTCCACGTGGATTGTGTCACAGGCGGGTGGCACTGCCAGAAGTGGATGACGCGTATACAGTCATAGCTACGTGGGTGGTAACCGCCATGAAGGTTTGGGAAGCTATTTCGCCCTTGGTGGAACAATAGAGGATGTATTTGATTGCATAGGCTTTGCTGTCAGGGACAGGGAAGCTGCTTTGGTTTCGTTGGTAGGCGATTGACTTGATTTCATGGATGCTACCATCAAGGACTTGGACGCTGATTTAGTTCTGGTGGTGGTGGATATGTTTGGTTGCATGGGTAACGCCGTCAGGGATAGGGAAGCAGCTTTGGTTTTGGTGACTGGAGCGTGGTTTGGTTGCATCGGTAACGCCGTTAGGGACAGGAAGGCTGCTTTGGTTTTGGTGACTGGAGATGATAATGGAATGGGGGTGGTACATTTCGGTGGTGGCGGTTGTTTCAAGGCTGCTGTTTGCAAGTGCCATTCTGTAGCTTGTACTTGTTGGTGACAGAGCGTCTTCCATTGCAACCACGATGGACCAATCCCACATTTTTGACGCAAATCCTCTTCGGCTTGAGACTTGTCTTGATCACTTAAATTCTCGGCCCTTTTGACAATATCCAAATAAATTTCCAATTCATTTTCCAACACACAACATAATTTATGATAAGCGGTGGTGGTCAAATCTTGCTTGTGATATTTTTCACTCCCATGAGATTCTTTCCGGTTCCATTCCGCACTGTAATTCCCACTACCCCCAATTTGCTTGTCGAGGTTGACCATATCGTCCCATTCATGTTCGGTACGAATGACAAAGACTTCCTTGTCGGGATATTTCCAAAAGGTATGCAAGGCGTAATAAGCATAATTGTATTGGAAATGGACATTGATACCCGCATTGTGACGTCCTTGTAAAAGCTGCCGTGCATAGATGCGACAACGGGCCCACTTGGAGGCGGTCAAATTGTGCGTGACGTAGTCATAGTGAGCTTGTTGCTGCGAGGTGACATTGCTGTAGTTGCTGATAGTCGTTGTATTCGTATCCAGGGATGGTTCCTTTTGGACCTTTTCTCCCCATGGTTGCAATGTCGCTTGGGCAAATTCTTCCATGGCGGGACTTGTCGGAAAACATGTCTTGTACAAAAGATGAGCTGGATGCTTTGGATCTTGCAGCATATTGCGGCGCACTATTTCACATCCATAAGCCGGTGTAACGGGTTGTCCATCCTTGTCAAGGACAACCTGAACCATGCGTGTTTTGTTGTCGTTTTTGCTCAGTACAATCGGATTGTGACAATTGTCAGGGTGACTGTACCGCCAAGAACTCACGACACGATCGATTGGATTGCGAATCGACACGACAAAAGATGTCGCATTTTGGACCACCTCTGGATTCATACTCCAAATGTGCACGGCGTGATGGGTTTGCCGTGCCAATTTGAGGTGCGTAGGAATTCGATGATAGCACACTTTTTGACTTGTTCCGTTGAGTGCTTGACATCGTTCGGCCATGTTGTTCCGAAAGGTCATTCCACCCGTCTTGCCAACATGAACAAAGACAATGTTACGCTCGTTGTCGGTATCATTAAAAGTTGTGTTTGTTATTGTTTTCGACAAAGGCAAAGAGGGTGGTGGCGTATCTTGTGGTTGATCTTGCTGTATCATTTTGGAGTTGACAACGGATCCGTCATCTGCACTAGCACGTAGAGCAGCCTGCTTGACAGTGGTCCTAACAACACGCGGCTCTAGTTGATGCTGATAGGATGAGGAAAGGTACAAACTAGCAGCATCAGCATCAATAGCAGCACCCTCATGATGAGTGCTATTTCCACCGAGGGATGGTGGTCGATGCACGACATGCAATGCCAACATGACTACTATTACACTGCCAAACAGCGCAGCACGAAGGGCTCGACGACCACGATGGTAGATCAAGGATTCATCCGCCAATCTCCCTACTGGGAACAATCTCTTGGGTAACAACTTCATTCTGTCGTGCAGTGTTATTATTATCAATGTTTGTATTGTAGGATTCGTCGTGGTGGTGAATCTTTCAAAAATAATGACGAGCTGAGTGGTGGAGCTGTTTGTTTATTGCTCCCGTAAAAATTGTGACAGGATTCCTAAGAAAAGGAAGGTTCTCCCGGCTCATCGGATTTTGAATGGCAAACAGTACAACACCGTAGGTTGTTCAAAAAATCACCAATTATTAGGGTTAGTAAGTGGCGGCATTAGGCATTAAGGACCTATCACAGGTCGGTGGGATGTGTGCGACCTTTTTAACGCGATCAATCAAGGATAGCTTTCTGGCCTACTAGATTATAGATTCCTAGGATATACACAGCCTAGCTAGATAGCTAATTAGGATATATAACTGGCCAAAGAGCTTCTACTATTATGAGTTCTTCTTATCCAAAGCGTCTCGATTGTCGTCGACCCATTTTACTTCTTCCCACATCACTTTGGGGGGCCGAATGTTCGCCAAGATGGCCAAATGGACCAACTGCAGAACCATGGAGCTGGTAGGGGTTGCCGGAAAGGTCAAAAAGGCAAACTCCAAGCCGACCAAAAGGAGGATGCGGATGGGCATGGGGTCCAAAGGCGACAATGATGTTGGCGACGGCGACCACAACAAAAAGGCACAGCTGGATATGTACCATGCAAAAAACTGATAGTGCAACGTCCGTGCGAAGGCGATTCCACAAAAATTGGAAACAAACATGGTGTAACAAATGTAGTGAGGTGACAATCGGGTGGTATTGTCTTTGGGTTGTTGCCGTTGGTGTGTGTGGATCCATTGGACACAAAAATAAGCCAAGGCTCCCAAGTGACATGCCAGCAGCGCCATTGCAAGAGGCTTGGACACAAAAATGTCTTCGGGCAAAAACTTTTAGCAGCAATGATTAGAATTTGTTAGTTTGTAGTCTTGTGTAACAATAAAGCAGTAGAAGATTGTGATCATCGTAGACGTACCTTCCAGTTGACGGTCCACTTGTAGAAAAAGACTCGATCCAATTCAAAGGCTTTGCGCAAATAGGATTCCGGGTATGTCAAGAGAAAGGGTGCCCCCAAGACGAGTTGTGGCAGAGCACAACAAAGTAACAACCTGCGTATGACCAAATACAAGTTGCCCCTCGCTTGCTGTATCAACAAAAGCAGTAACCCCGGTGCAAACAACAGGACATTCATCTTGATGGAGACAGCATAGGAAAAGGCACAGCATCCACTGTTCCAATGATTATTGATAAAAAAGTACAAGGACAACCAGAGCAAAAGCATGGTTGGGCCTTCATTGAAGAGTCGCAACATGAAAATGGAATGCAATCGTTTCGAGCAACAGCAGAGTCCCATGGCAATTCTCCAGCTCCAAATGATACGAGCTTCCTGCAATACTAACGGATCCTTCTTGCGCCGTAGTGGTTCCCCTTTTTTATTAGATGATTTCGATTGTTTTGATTTTGTCGTCGCCGGAACATGGTTGTTGTGTTTGGGAAGGGTCTTGGCTAAAAAACGAGCCGCCCGAGTATACACCACCAAGACGAGGCTTTGGTAGATAATATAAAACGCCATAAAGATGTATTGTGCCAACTTGATATTGCTTCCATGGTTGGTGACATATCGCAAAACCGCAAACAGATAGAGAAAGCCAGCCGGATAGACCAGAGGTCCCGTCCCACCCCGAATTTGTCGATAATCATAAATGCCATCGTCCCACCACATGCTCACTTCTTCCATGTAGGCTTCCCAATCAATTTCGGTGTACGGCACCTTGGCAATAATGACGCCACCCAAGAGTATTTCGGCGGCAATGAGACCCGCCAGAAAGACACGATCCCATATTTGATTTTGGGTAGTGGATATCAAAAGATAGTCCAAAAATTCCTTGGCTGTCATTGTCATTTTTTTAGTATAAAATATCCGTAAGTAGTGGTGTCTTGGAGTTGGCTTTTCTCTTCCTCTTTCTCTTGGTTGGGGATTGCTGGCCAGCAGATTGTCGGATCACCTTGCACGAGGCAGTTGAGTGGAATCAAACGATTGAATGAATATACTTTACTGCATCAGAATCGAAATCCAAAGGGTATGTGATGGTGAGTGCCTCAACTGTCCTTTTTGTTGTTGCGGGCGTTGCTTGGAATCAATAATGATGGAGGTGAACGAACTCAGAATGATGTTGATTTGGTTAATTCGGGTTAGGGTTAATGGACGTCGAATGATTTTAATCTTTTTTTTCCACTGAAGGAAAAGGTAGCACTATGTCCCATTCAGAAGTTGTACATACAACACAGTCAGTGAGTGGCTAATTTGTTGGGGAGCTATTGTAGCTACTGTACTACAACGCTTTCAGGCTAACACAAGCATGTTATTATTATAATGCGTTATTAACGCCTACAACAATATCTAAGCCTGGTTTCCGGAGTACTTGATGCTGTAGGAAAAGAAATATGGAGTTGGTCCAGGAGTGGGTTAGGTCGTCTGGCCTCGGGACCCGGCTAGAGTTACTAGTCTAGGGGTGGCGGCTGGAACGAAGGCGGGCAAGACAGACTTCACAGCATAAAGCTGAAAAAGAGTCCTTGGTATTGCCAAGGCTTGTCCATGAATATATCAGCCATCTGCACCAACGGACGAGACAATGGCAAGGCCAATTGAATGTGTCAAGAGATATTCAATGAAGGAATCAAGTGGCTGCGCGAGAGACCAGGTCCTGTTTCATTGCGTCACCGCTTGCCACCACCTCGTCTGGGCTGGCGCCACCAATCAAACCCACTGCAGTCCTTTTCCAAACAATGCTCGGATCCTTCTATAATCGCCCCAGCCAGGAGCTTGCCATAAAAACCATGATAGAGGAGTCCCCGACTACTGAGACCTGTAAATATCCAGTGGTTCTGTTGTCGGTGGCGGCTGTCGGTTGTGGAACTACTTCTAGTATCCGTGGACATGGCGTCTCTCGTCCTCAGCTTGCCAATAATGGGTAAGCGACCCCGAGGACAACGCTCGCTTTGGACACGGGTTCCAATGGTGTAGCATTCTATCACGGCATTTTCGTTCTCCCAAAGATGCGGGCTCAAAACTTCTGCTCGCTCCCGGAGCTCTTCCCTGACCTTGTCGTGGGACCACGGTTCCTCGTCAAACTCATGAGTAGCTCCAATCAAGATCAAATTCGGATCCGGAAGAGGAGATACATACTTTCCACCCATCATGGCAGGCATGTCACGATTAATAGTCGCACTGCTAGTCGTTGGTAATCGCATTTGAATGGATTGCCCTCGCACTAATTGAATCGGTGGAAAAAATGGTCCATCACCCTCCGCTGGCGGTGATAGATGATGAAAGAGCCAATCGACAGTGTCTTCTTTTTCAAAAAGTCCTGATCCTGCCGTCCAAACAACCGCATCAAACTGGTCCAGTAATTGGCCAGACGTTGTTGTTGCGGATGGAAGCAGTTGATGTAAATTTTGTTTTTGCCATTGGACCTTGTGAGGAGGCTGAGCGTGTTGGCAAGCTGCCCATAGTCCTTGCAAATACGACGGAAGATGCAGTACTTGACACCCATTGTATAATCGGAGGGCGCCAAAAAAATTGCTGCTGGCCTCGCCGGAATAGGATGAGGCTGGTGCTTGGTCCAGCCATTCACAATATTCGGGACTCTCAAGTGCTGTCGCTTGTAATTGTTTAGCTTGTTTGAGATTGGTGGCGACACGAAAAATCTCGTTCCGCAACACAATCTGTGCTGCATCCATCCCGGGTGCCTTGCACGCGGCTTCAATCAAATGATTTGTCGCCAGTATTCCTTCTCTGCCCAAGTACGCCAGTTTCCCTCGTGGTGACAGAGGATGAACCAACCTGCAGGCAATAAAATGATGAATTTGAACACAAGAATGGTGCGTGAGATATGTTGGGTATTCGATTGGAAATAGGAACAAACGAAACGACTCAAATGTGTGGAAACCAGGTCATCTAAACAACCGCAATGTTTCCTTTTTTTTTTTAGTCTCAGAGATCTTGGTGATAATGTCTGTCGTCATGAGTTTTGGACTCAATGAGGAGTAGCAAATATTTTATATTCTTCCTAGACTAATAATCATAAAAATTATCGGCTTATACAAGAAACACAGCACAAACACAACACAACAAACAAAGGAGTGTAGTATAAAACGTACCCTCCTGCTACGGCAGAAGCACCACCAATCCCAGCGTGTGGTTCTTTGTCCAAAATGGTAATGTCCAAAGACATGCCCTTACTTGAAGTTGCCAATTCCAACAAGTGAAAGGCCGTCGATAATCCTGCTAGACCTCCTCCCACAATGGCAATCTTTTTGGGTTCAACATTCGTAATACTATCAACATCGTTGTTGGCCGACAACGTTGTCAAGGAGGCAAATCCAATGTTCAGATGGCTACCAAACGATGACACTACTGGCTTGAACCGTGGAAGGGCGACAAATGCCTTGGAGCCGGTCCAACAAAACATCATGCCAATAATAATAAGAAAGTAGCAATGAAAAATGGTGGTTCTGGATTTTACCACCCCCCTCATTTGTATTATTGTGTATATGTATATCGTGATAATGTCTTCTACTCAATCTCGAGCGGTTTTCTTACACCCAGCTTCAAGCTGTTGGGGGTGGATTTTGAAAGCCATTCGCAGTCCCTGATTCATTCAAGCAAAGCCAAGGCAACTAAACAACGCAAACAATCGCGCTGCTATTTCAGGGCTAGTGTTGCCGTGTGATTGTTTATTTCTAATTTATAATATGGATGCATGCAGATAGAGGCTGTGTGGTTACAGGTGTCGCTGAACTTGCTCATGATTTTGTTTTTTTTTGGTTGTTTTGGTATGTCGATCGATGGACGAGGACCGATGGATCTAATGGATGGGAGGGAAGCGGACCAGTGTGCGTTTGACAATTATGTCAAATGGCGGACACTTGCTCCATTTAGAGCCTCCTTTCTTTTCGCCTATTGTTTCCACTTTCCACAATTGGCTACTATAACACCCAAGTAGTAGCTATTGCTAATAGCTAGAAGTATAGCTAAAAGTATAAAGGTCTTATACTATAGGTATAAACTCGTAGATTAATGTTGCTTGTTTCCCTTTACCCCATCCTCTGTTGGTTGGATTGACTGTCACTCGCCAGGCAGGTCTGTGCTCTGTTTCCTTTTGTTTTATCATTGTTTGAGCTTGTCGCAAATATTGGAAGGAACAGCCGGCGGGCAGCTCTTCTGTTTGTAGTATTGTACAGTACAGAGAGTAAAATACATAAGGTATTTTTTTGGATGGGAGAGGCAGGTTTTGTAGTAGATATTTGAGGCATTCTTGTACCTCCATTTATTTCTGAGATACTTTTATTAT
>Ga0163149_10005684_pt1 | contig 13077 bp, 6 predicted proteins | sample OliLakLV19MP5G1_FD_148604 | JGI IMG/M metagenome (GOLD analysis project Ga0163149, IMG submission 148604) | Freshwater microbial mat bacterial communities from Lake Vanda, McMurdo Dry Valleys, Antarctica - Oligotrophic Lake LV.19.MP5.G1 | ecosystem: Environmental > Aquatic > Freshwater > Lake >...
TTTTGCATGCAATAGCAGCAGTTCTAGTGGTGAAACATTAGAGTTGGAAAGTTTCTTTTTTAAGGTAATCTTTGCTTGATTCGCCCCTTGTTGTTTGGCAATTCTACGGTGAAGAAATATCGTTTATCAAGTGCAGCCATAGTTTCCACTCTTGCTTTGACCAATGTTCAGTTGCACAAATCCCAATGTTCACTTCCCAATTGGACAACCATGTGCAAAACTTCTTCACCACCAGCACTGATTGCTTCTTTGACATCTACATCTAAGATCATGACAACACCTCCAAAGTCCACACAGTGAGGTGCCAAGGAATGTCTCATGATTGAGGAAGGTGGAGCAAACATCAGAGAACATGTCACTAACCGACACGCAACTTTCAACATGCTTCATTGTCATCAACGAGAACATGCCGAAACAATCCAAATTTGAATGACACTTCCCATGTGCTTAGTGGCAGAGGGCAAACCTTGAATTGGAATGCCTGTGATGTGGGCTATTGATCTTTGCCTTTGTGGTTTTGAGTGCGTAAAATTTTAGGCTGAGCTGCAATGATGATGAATGATGTCATTGATCGCACCATCAACCATTGAACCGTGCTTGAAAAAGACATTTCAATCTATAGTAACCACAGTTATAATAAATAACAACTACTAGTAAGTGAAAGCATTGCTAGCACTGCTAGGTCTAGCATCATTTTACAATTTAGCTAACAGTGTAGTAGTGCCACTGTGCACGCACAGTCATAACTACACTTCAGAAGGAAGGAGGAAATGGAATGTGTGCGGCCTTAAAACGATGCGTAGAGTATGTACTAAAATTTCGAAAGATCCGCTTGGAAACCGTTCGAAGAGGTGGTTGTCGAGGGTCACAGCAGATAGATCCGTTGTAACTGCATGTGAGCAGCACTCAACTGCACGAGACAAGCAAGGAGCCGAAGCCGACATCATCACAAGCCACCGTCGAATTAATAACAATACCTGCTGCTACCGTAGCAACAAATAAATAGATACAAGTGAACAATAAAACCAAAGCGACTTGAGTAAGGATGTCGTCTACAGCTACCCCGATGGAGACTGGCGAAGGTGAGCGCATTGATTGCTCTGCATAATGTAGTTTCAATAATTGTCGCCTTTTTGGGTTGGTTGTTTCTGTCGTGTTTTTTCGTGTCTCGCGACTTGCGACTGTAAATGCTTGACCGTTTCCTTACTGCCTGTGTATGTTTTGTAGTCGACGAGAAGTTGTACTCTCGGCAGCTTTACGTGATGGGCCATGAGGCCCAACGTCGCATGATGGCTAGCAATGTCGTCATGATTGGTTGTGGTGGTTTGGGAATTGAGGTCGCCAAGAATGGCGTCTTGGCGGGATTGCACTCATTGACGGTGATGGATCCGCGACCTGCCACTTGGATGGATTTGGGTGCCAATTTCTACTTGACCCCTGAGAATGTCAAAGAAGGCACGCGCAAGGATGAAGCCTGTGCCAAGCAGTTGACGCCATTGAATCCCTATGTCTCCATCGCTGTTTCGCCGGCCAAGGAGTGGTCTTTGGAATCCATGTTGACTTTGATTCAACCAGCCAACGAAGGTGCAGCTACCCCTGCCTGTGTCGTCGTCACCGAAGTATTGCCGAATGACTGGTTGTACGCTATCAATGATCAGTGTCGCAAAATCGAATGCAAATTCCTGTACGCCGTTGCCAACGGACTCTTTGGTCGTGCCTTTGGAGACTTGGGAGAAGCCCATGTCATCAACGACCCCGATGGCAACCCACCCGCCAGTAGTCAAATTGAAAGTGTCTTGATGGAAAATCCCGCCGTCGTCAAAACATTGGAGGACCAGAGACATGGATTGGAAACTGGGGACTTTGTTCGTCTAGATCGTCTCAAAGGTTTGGATGGAATTCTCGAGGGAAAAAAAGAATACAAGGTCAAAGTCACCGGGCCTTACACCTTTGAGTTGGAAGGAATTGACTTGAGTTCCAAGACAGCTAGTGGAGAAACGCAGCAAGGATATATTACGCAAGTCAAGCAGCCGCAGACGCTCTCCTTCAAAACATACAAGGAAAAAATGCAAGACCCTGGAGAATTTGTCTTGTCTGACTTCGCAAAATTTGACCGGCCTCAATTGTTGCATATTGGATTCAAGGCATTGACTCAATATTTGGAGCAAAATGGAAGCCTACCAGCACCTGCTGATATAGGAGCAGCGAAAAAAATTGTTGAAATGGCCGCTGCTCTTTCGGAGGAACCTCTCACTGACGCACAGAAACGAATTTTGACATTTTATGCCCTGGGATCTCAGGCACAACTCAGCCCCATGTGTGCAGCTATGGGAGGAATGGTCGGACAAGAAGTTTTGAAGGCGTGCTCTGGAAAATTCACACCTCTCCAGGGATTTTTCTATCTAGATGGCGACGAATGCTTGCCCGACGAAGTGCCTGATTTGTCTCTGTTGACACCAACAGGCTCCCGATACGATTCGCAGATCGCTGTTTTTGGAAAAGACTTACAAGAAAAGCTCTTGGAATTACGATATTTTATTGTCGGAGCTGGTGCAATCGGCTGTGAAATGCTGAAAAATTGGGCTTTGATGGGAGTTGGATGCAGTGACAAAGGCAAGGTCCATGTCACCGATATGGATCGGATCGAAAAGTCGAATCTCAGTCGTCAATTTTTGTTTCGCAATACTGATATTGACCAGTTCAAATCGGCAACTGCTGCCAAGGCTTGCCAAGTGATGAACCCCGATTTCAATGTCACCGCGTACCAAGAAAAGGTGGCACCCGACACGGAAAATTTATTTGGCGATGACTTTTACGACAAGCTATCGGGTGTTTGCACTGCCCTTGATAACGTGGAAGCCCGTCTCTACGTCGACCAGCGTTGTTTGTTTTATCGATTGCCCATGTTGGAAAGTGGAACACTGGGAACCAAGGGCAACACGCAAATCGTCGTCCCACATGTGACGGAAAATTACGGTGCAACACGTGATCCGCCAGAAAAGTCCATCCCTGTTTGTACCCTGAAGAATTTCCCCAACCAGATTCAACACACTTTACAATGGGCTCGCGATTGGTTCGAGGGGGCCTTCAAGCAGAGTGCCGAAGAGGTCAATGCCTACCTCAGCACCCCTCCCAACCAATACCTCGAGGGATTACAGCAAAACTCAAAGGTGGACACACTTAGACTCATCCGCAAGACGTTGGTCGACGAACGTCCAGTGAGTTTCGATGACTGCGTCGTATGGGCTCGTCTGCAATTCGAGTCACTTTTCAACAATCAAATCCAGCAATTGTTGCATAACTTCCCCGAGGATCAAGTCACTTCCAGTGGCACCAAATTCTGGTCTGGATCGAAGCGTTGTCCTAAACCCCTCGTCTTTGATGTGGATGAGTTGTGTGAAGATGCTGGTATGAAAAATCATTTGGACTTTGTTGTAGCTGCAGCGAACTTGCGTGCTTCCATGTATGGAATCAAGGGCCGAACCGATGAAGAATTCTTTCTCAAGGCCATGAAAGATATCATCGTCCCAGACTTTTCTCCACAGGAAGGCGTCAAAATTGCCGCCAACGACGCCGAGGAAGAAAAGAATGGCGGCGACAACGTGATGGACTCGGGAGAAGCCGAGGCTGACGAAATTTGGAACAACCTTCCCGGCCAGAGCGAACTTGCCGGATATCGCCTCCACCCCATTGATTTCGATAAGGATATGGACGACCACATGCTTTTTGTCACAGCGTGTTCCAATTTGCGTGCTTTGAACTATTCTATTCCGACCGAGGACACTCACCGATCTCGCGCTATTGCTGGCCGCATCATCCCTGCCATTGCGACAACTACGGCTTTGGTGACTGGATTGATTTGCTTGGAGTTGTACAAGATCGTGGGTACTCCCCGAAAGGAGCTGAAGATTGATGCATACAAAAACGGTTTTATCAACCTTGCCATCCCGTTCATGACGTTGAGTGAACCAACCGCTCCGGCCAAAACGAAGGCGATGCTCAAAGGCAAGGAATGGAATTGGTCTCCTTGGGATTCTCTCGATATGAATCTAGGTAACATTACGATGGGAGAGTTCATGCAGCACTTCGAAACTGAGTACAACCTGGAAATCTCAATGCTGAGCTACGGAGTTTCAATCCTTTACAGTTTCTTTGCTAACAAGAAAAAGGTGGAAGAGCGCAAAGCCATGAAGATGACGGATGTCATAACGAGTATCACCAAGAAAGAGTTTCCACCCAATCAACTTTTCATTATTTTGGAAATCATTGCCAACGACAAGGACACAGACGAAGAGGTTGAACTGCCTTATATTCGCTTCCGTTTCCGGTAAGTGCACGGCGTTGGACCGATGGACAGTAGAGCTGGTTCTCGGGAAGTTGTTGGCCATGGGGCCTGTTGGTGAAATCGAAAATACTAGATAAGCGTAAAAAAAAGAGAATAACACAAGCAATAAGCTATAGATAAAACGAAAAAAAGACAAAGAACATAAGCAAAAAGCTACAAAAATAGCAAATTTCAAGTAGAAGTTTCTTTAGTCAGCCTGTGGCTCTAGCAATTAGGACTGATTCAAATACATATGCAGAATTTAAGTTTCTTCAGTCGGGCAATGTTCCCGCAATAAGGACGGATGCAAATGCATATGCTCTAGTTTACAGTAGTGTAATATTTAGGGGGTTCGCAAAGGTTGTGCTGTGAAGCTCGTGAGGTGTCCACGATGCTGCGGTCAATATTAATACGTAGGATTAACAAGTTTGTGTTGCCTCATGCCTCTGACGCTACGTTGTTGCTCTTGAGAATGGTATCGTTACCGCTGTGATCTTGTTTCGTTCCCGCCTTGGCATCGGAATCGCTATCACTCTTGTTGTTGTTGTTGTTTGGAGGACAAATGCGACTTCCTTCAATGCGGCTGTACATGGGCACTATTAGGGGAAATTGTCGATTGGCTACCACTACAAAGCGACAGGCTCTCCTCGTCCCCCACGTCGGTGCTGGTACATTGGACATGTACTTTGGGTTGTAGAGAATTTCCTGCCAAATTTGAATTCTACCAAGGTTGGTTGTGTCGACGAGTTTTGGGCCTAGCCGGAAATGCTTGTCCTTGTCGGTGATGTTTTGAGCGCTTTTCAAATCGATTTTGTCGATTTTGGAAGCTGTTGTTGTAGTTGTTGAGGACGAGGAATGCGCACTGGAATCTCCCAAAACAACATCATCAAAGGCTTGTCGCAATAAAATGACACCCAAGGGCCCCTTTTTGATGGGACGTGTCAAAGTGCCTTGATAGTGTTGTAGAAATAAATGCAAATATCGTTCCAAAATGGCATGGCCTGGAGTTGCTGCCATGAAGGCTTGAAAAAAGTTTCCTAGATGATTCGAATCTTTGTGTACGAGGGAGGTTGCAAAGGTCGTGTTGGTTTGTAGTGCCTCGAAGAGTGGCATGCGCACTCCGATATCGGCGTCCAGATAAATGCCTCCCGTTTCCCAGAGCGCTGCTCCCCGGCATATATCGGCCTTGTACATACCCGCAGATTCTTGTTGAAAGTATTTAATTAATGGAGCATTAGGGCCCAGCATAGCTTGGAGGGAACGGATGCAATCCTCGTCGGTCAAGAATCGTACTTGAGCACCGGGATGCAGTAAAATGCTGTGTTGAATGTTCTGTTGCAAAGCCATCAGCTCTTCTTGTTCTGAGACGTTGTCTTTGGAAGCGGTAGTGTTGCTCCCTTTTTCAGTCACTAAAGTTGTTGAAAGTGTCGGTTTGTACTCGAGAAGATTGATTTTGTGAGTGAATATCAAAACGTTGGGGATATCGTGGCTATGCTGACGAGCACGCGCCTCCTTTTGTTGATGTTTTTCGTCTAAAAGTGATGCACTGTCCTTTCGTTTGCGAGAAGCATCTTGGACTATTCTATCTTGCCCATTCGTATCTGATTTTGGAGAAGGATTCATAATTTCTTCACCCGCCACAGTGGCAGGATCAAAAATGCCATCATTGAAATGATTGTTGTCTCCACCTTGATTTCCACTGGACGATAAAGAGCTGTAGGAAGAGGTTGGAGTCGTCGATGATAATGACGAGTCAAACGTTGATAAGACCGGCAAACCCCGCCCATCCGGTAAACGCTCCAAAAGTGCCCCCATGGCGAAAATCCACACTCCACAAGTACCCACAATGAAAAAAGGCAGCAGCCGTTGTGTCTTGGACTGCGGTTGCACATAAATGACAGGCAATATTCTTTGGCCGTTGCGGCTCATTTTTCTCACGGGTGGCGCCATGGCAAGGGAGGATGCGGATATGCTTCTCATACTACAACAAGTGTAGGTACAGTAGTCAAATAATATAGAGTTCCAAAAAGTACGAGATGTTGTTTGTTTCCTTCAATTTCCTCAATACTTGGCACTATCAAGCCCTTGTCATCGATATCTGCAATGTCGTTTTGCCTTGCGGGGCTGCTCTTGCTGACTATCTAGCTAGCTAGCAAAGGACCCGAATGCTATTATGACACGGTATTTCTGTTGGTGTTGTTTTTATTTCAAGAGAGAATGCGTGTGCGTGTTTGCCCGTTTCAAGGACGGCAAAAACCGTGGCAGCTGCCGCGATTAAAATTCGTCTCCCGCAAGGACAGAATTTTGAGAACTAGCGTGCGTCTCTCTTTTTTCTGCGAGCAAGGCAGTCATTGGACTTAGATTATCTATAACCTTCATGCCAAATATGGTGCACGCCGACCGTGGCGGACGTTGACACGGTGGACCGTTAATGTCGGCGAGAGATTAGGCAATGTTTCAAATTTCCTCAGCACCATCATCAACCACATGCATGCAAGCTCATCAACAAGTGCTCGATCGCAACAGTCGAGCTAGTAGTCTAGTGAGAATGAGCAAAAGAGAGCAGCAAATATACAGTCATCTTTACTGTACAACTACTTGCTACTGGTAGCTTTGTCAATAGCGCAATAGATAATAATATCACGCATCAATACAGCCAGGTCTATTTCGCATACAAGGTGCAAGGCACATTGTCGAGTGATAGAGCGAAACCTACCTACCTACATCCAACCAACAACGAAACCAAACCTACCTCGCCAGTAGGTTGTCCGCTGCTGTGCTGCGATTGAGCAAGCAAGCTCGAAGTCCAAATTGACATCGAGCACTAGGCAGATACTAGTAGAGATTCTAGTAGTAGCAACCCACAAATAGATGTACTGAAGACCGTGTTTACCATATCGCACAACACCACTTCAAACGATATACTAAACTTTTAGTTCATTCACTTCTGTCTGTACTGTCATTGTACGCTTAAGAAGCATCTATGGGGAACGCGCCGCCCACATCGACATCCAGGCCTTTTAGGAACAACAGTTCACAAACAAGTACGAGCAGCGCCGAAGCGAGCAGTCTAACAGGCTCCCAGTCGCAATCATATCACAATCAACAGGCACGACAAAACAACCAATCCCAACCCAAGCCCAAGATGAAGTCCTTTCCTGGGTCGGTCTTGCTAGAGTCAACATTTTGTGGCACCGTTGATCACACAGAAGATCACTCCACGGAAGCAGGAAGAGACCAAGAACGACTTTGGAAACGGGGGATAGACCAGTTTGGACTGTGTTCAGGCGGAAGTCCTTCGTACGATGCCACACACTCTGCCTATAATCAATCCAATAGCTCTGGAACTCCTCCCAGGCGGCAAAACTCAATCTCAGAATACTCCGACGACAATGAGGACGACGGCAGCAACAACAAAGATACACCGATGAACGCCACTTCGGCTCTCTTCGCCAGAGCACTCGTGTCGGAAGTTACGGACAACCCCAAGACAATGACTCCTGCTGCCATGGCGGAACGAGAGAAGAAACTACTACGGGCGCAACAGGCCGCCAAGAAAAACAAGGGGTTAGGAGGTAAAGATGGACCACGTCCCGTGGGAGCTCCTGGAGGCATTGGACAGCCAAATCTACTTGGCAGCATTGCGCAAGCCATCAGAGGAGGGGGCGCCGAGGTTCACCCTCCTCCTACCACGCCTTCTTCCTCTATCATGCCACCAAATTCATTGCAAGAAAACAGAGCGCAGCAACAATATCCCACTAGTAGCAGCCACAGCCAATCCGCGGCGGCAGGACAATCTAGTGGAAGTAAATACTCTGTCACCATTGGTCTCAGCTTGAGCCGCCGTCATTCGACTGTGGGACATCCTGATACTGTCACACGTCAAACAGCCTTTGATTTCAATGAACTACAAGATCGTCAATATAAGTATGTCAGTTCCACGGATAGCAGTGGTTGGAGAGCTGGTGGTGGAGAACGTGGCGGCGATCAAAGTCAATTGGCCAGTGCGGTCGAGGATGCGGACGCCTTGGTTGACGAATTCGGCAATGCATCCTTACATCCACATGGCGTCCCACGGAAGAGCCCGTCTCCTTCGAATATTAGCAGTGTGCCGTCACAATCGCAGCCCGCTCAATTCCACAAAATAGCAGCGCCAGATACAGTCCACATTCCGATCATTCAAATCGACGCCGAGTCTCCACAGGCAATAGATGCCATCATTAGTGCATTGGCACGAGGAGAAATCTTTATCCCACACATGGCTGTTCTGCCTGAGTCACTCAGCGTCAACGGCATTTCTCCACCTGATTTGGTGGTGCGATTTGGCTGTGAGCGCAACGATGATGTCCCGCCGGATGAGTGGCCTAACTGGTGTTTGGAGTTTATGCACAACCAGTTATACGAATACTTCCATAACGCAGGAGTACGATGGATGAAGCGACCGTTCAGCATAACCTTGGCGCGCAAAGTTCGCTGGAAGACGGTCAAGCACATGAACCGGTACTTTGCTCACGCCGAACGAGTCATTGATGCCTGGAGAGAAAAGGGCCCGCAGTACTTGGATCCACAACTATCTTATATTGAGGGTGGGGCTACCCCAGAAGAAGTTGCGCGACCTCACGGCCTCTACCTATTTCGAAATGGAGTTCCTACCAATTACTTTGCTCCCAATTTTGATCCTCCCTACACAACGAAAATGACAAGGTCGCTTCTTTTGAATGTGCTCGGGAAAAGTTGGGATAAGAAACGGAGAGAATGGACAACAGAACCGATTCCGCGGTTGGTGACACCCTCCATGTTCATGGCTCATGTGTGTGGCTGTGCCGATCCTAGCGCTGGTGGTTTTATGGCGAACGAAGTCACTCATGTTGGAACCTCCTTGGGGGCGAGTCATCTGTCAGATCAGAGACTGGTGACATTGGATCAACATCAACCTAAGCAGAAGCAGCAACTTCCACAAGATTATGTAACTGGTGCCACTGCTAGCAATATTCCTGCTACACCTGCAGGCATTGTGCCGGCCAGTAGTGCAACTCCTCACTCCATCACTTCGACCGATGACTACAGCGCTGGCAGCCGTTCTCGTAGAAAACAGAAGGCGCCACATATGCACCAACCGACAGCACATTCTTCGTCCCAGACTGCCCACGGCCACATTGTTGTTCCAACTCATCAGCACATGAAGTCACCTGTGCATCATCATGAACAAGCAAGCCCATCTTCATCCGTAAACCAAGAAGAAAAGAAGATCGACGATGATTGCCGGCGTCAAAGGGCGGAAGCCCCTGGCAAATATATGACATTTCGAGCCGATGGCCAGACCATTCAAGATCCGCCGCCTGCAGCACATTTACGCGGTTCTGGGCAACAGCAGCTACCCACGCAGTCTGGTACCACTTCTGGGACAGTAGTAATCCAGGATAACAACTTGGTTGCGTCAGTACATCGCGTCACAAACAGATCTGAGCCGAAACAAACAATTCAGAATGACAAGCATGGGGCTGGAAGTAAGAAGGGGCGAGACAGACACTTGGTGGAAGGAGGAGCAGGGATGAGCAGGTCCCCAAGACACTCTCCCTCGGTTGGCGTCGGCCAAGGTCTCCCCAATAGTGACACGGGTATTTCTTTGGAATATTCGATGGATTCTAGCAGCATGCTTCAGGGAGACGCCTCATCATCTGCAGGTGGCCAAGAAAGACAGCAGCCCCGTTCTGCAGGCGTTGGTGGCGGGTCCATGATGATGCAGTTTGCCGAGGCAAGCGTGTCATCCAATCGTGCCACAATTGCTTCGTCCTCCAAAAGAGAGGAGCCAAGAGGCAGCACAAGGAAGGCAATGGAACCACAGCGACAGAAACCCCAGCAGCAACAGCCAGTGGCGTCAGTGACAGACGAAGAGGAGACCTTGTCTTTGCAAGATTCTGGCAGCAGCAGCGAAATCGTTCCGACTGACGAGGACCTCTTTGTTGTAGGATGGGCCAAGGCATTAGATCCGAGTAGCGGCAACTATTACTACTTTACGCTGGACCGCACAAAGACGGTATGGGAAAACCCATTGAGTGCCGACACATATGTCAGTGAAGGGTCCAGCTACTTCTCGGGGTCAGGTAGATCTTAAAGTTTTCTCAGGCAGTCTTTCAATGTTACGCTTCTCTTTGAGCGCCAGAAAACTTGTACAGTATCTCCAGTTTGTTATGTTCATCATCATTGATAGAAAGCCACACCCTGTGTTATCAAGTATACTACAACTTTAACTACCATTATATAGGAAAATTTGAGTTTTGCCTTTCTAAGTAGACTCTAAAATAATAACAACTGCTTAGTTAATTACAGCAAGGTCAAACGCTGCCGACAGCATCCCGATCCTGCCCCCAGCACACCAGTGAGATGGTTGTGCAGATGGGCCAGGGCTGGGATGCCTATTAAAACCCCCGTCAAAGACCACCAAATCTTCACCTCGCCTGCCAAACCTACTTACTAGAACCTTTGAAATGCGGTTACTTGTGCTGACCTTTTTTATCTGTGAAATCATCTGCCCACCTTTTGGCTACTAGTACAACTAATCCTAATCTTGTGCCAACGTGCTACACATATGTTGTGCCAGTGTGCATCCTTTTCCAAAGGCTGTGCCGCCTGGCTTCAATCTAAACAGTAAGTTGTCTTCTTTAAATGTCAATCGTGCTAATCGTCACTTAAAACAAAATGCTCTAAGTGCACCCCAAAAAGCCGCGTTCGTTGATAATCTTTCACTCTACCGGTTACATCTCACTTTTTCATTCATACTGGGCTTGATTTGTCTAAGTGACTACACTAGCTAGCTACTAGCCTTTATATATGTGACTTCGTTGCTTTCGCGCAAAACGGCACCGCCGGGGGATGTTTTCCGCGCAACAGACGAGTCACTTGTTTTCCCGCAACGAACCGCTGACTCGTACACTGGTTGATAGAACTTTACTCTTTCATTATTTCGTACATATCTCACTCGTCAACACTTTCATCGTCGAAAAATCTATTTTCGAGCCACCTTGATTCTATACACCATGAAGCTTACCATGAAGACCATCATCCTACTCTCCGTTTATCTACTCTCAATGCCATCAATTGTACTTGCGACTCTCAGCCAAGTGCCCTTTGGTGGCGTTAAGTTGCAGTTGCAATCGAGCACAACAGAAAAAGACCCAGAAACACTCCTTGTCGAAGTTCTCACTCAAACAGTCAAGTATTTGGACAAGTCTTTTTCTGGTATCTATGAAGGGACCGAGACAGACTTTTCTCACATCGGACTTTCTGTCGATAACTTCGACATCGACCCCAGCTTTGAACTTGATTCCGTAAGCTTCACATTTTCCGGAACAGCTTTCTTTGAATCGGATATTCCTCCTTCAGAAGAAGAAGTTCTCAAGGCTCTCACTCAAAGCTTTCTTGGAAGGAACAGCCAGAAATTCACAGGTACTCTAATGCAAGCACCAAGCCCGTTCCTGCAGCGTTTGAGCTATGCCGTCGTTCAAGTCCATGGATATGCAAGCCCTGAAAGTGCCACAGAACAAGAAGATGCAGCGGTTTTATATAATGAAGAACCTGAAAAGACTATTGAAATCAAAACGGTTGCCATTATTGTTGGGTCCGTATCGGGGGCGCTTCTCCTCCTTCTATTGTGCTACTGCTTCTGGTGTTTTGGAGATGATTGCGATCCAGAGGAATCAGAGGACGAACAGCCAAGTAAACCCACCATTGCCACCTCCAGAACAAGCGAGACGCAAGATATTGAGGCGATGATATCCCCAGCACCATCTTCTCCACAGTCCATTGGCTCCCAAGACTCTAGTGTTTTCACCTACAACCCGAGTTCCAAGATGAGCTTTGACGCGAGCACCTTGTCAACTAATACAAATGATACCGGTAATCTCGATCTTGCGTCATGGCAGCAAAAGAATATCATCAACAACAGCCGATTTGCTCCTTTTGGACATGACATTTCGGCTATTGAGATGTTGAACGATAACAAAAAAGATCTTAGCTTGATTGAAGAAGGAGATGAGTCAGCCACACCAGCAAAAAATTCGGAAAAATATCTGTCTAGGGAGTATTTGTCAACTCACGATCGGGCGTCAGATAGGTACCACTGGGAGGAAGAATCTCAGAGCAATGACGTCGTCGAAGATTTGGTTAACTTATCGCAACAAATTAATTACCACCGACGTCGTTAGAACAACCAGCAACAGCTTGCAATTCTACATGATTACGTGCTGTCACCTTTGGCTTGCTTGACTGATTTCAAGCATTCTTTTGTAAACAATAACTGCATATTTACTTCTATGTCTATTTTTGTCATGATAGTACCATCATTTTAGCTTTTCTAAAACAGAGCAGGCGAGTCTATGTTCGACATCTTCCAGACTAGCTGAAAAATGTCTTGGCAGCAGGTTCTGGCTGCCCAGACTTTTGCAAGCCGATTTGTTTCCACTAACCTTTCTCTTCCCGCTATGAGCTACTAATACGGAGGATACGCGTACTGGTAGCTCAAATGCCCGAACCGTTTCATACTCACAGTCTCTTAGTGGACTACATCTCTACAAGACCTATTTGGATGCATTGCATGGCGGCGAGCAGGAAGCCTGGGACTTCCCCCAGGACGGTTTACTGGTTGGATCAGAAGAGAAGGCAGGCAAAGCCTGTAGACGAGCACTGGGAGGATGGAACTCCTTGTCTGTAAAGACATTGAGTTTCCACCCCCCCCCCCTTGCTTGGTTCTGGGC
>Ga0163149_10005689_pt1 | contig 13071 bp, 6 predicted proteins | sample OliLakLV19MP5G1_FD_148604 | JGI IMG/M metagenome (GOLD analysis project Ga0163149, IMG submission 148604) | Freshwater microbial mat bacterial communities from Lake Vanda, McMurdo Dry Valleys, Antarctica - Oligotrophic Lake LV.19.MP5.G1 | ecosystem: Environmental > Aquatic > Freshwater > Lake >...
GGATAAGAACTTAGTCACATTCTTAAGTGGTTTTCCAATAAACTTTTTAGCAGAAAGACCTTTTACTGTGGTTAGCCATGCTCCATTACATTCTGCCCCAAAGTAAGTCTTTGATTTAAATGGCCGCATCTTACTAGCTTGGAATGTTCTAGTCGCTTTTGAATTTGTAAAGCTTAAAATCTCAGTGGTGTTTGTTCTGTTTTGAACATCAGATTTGCTTGACCCAGCTATCAATCTTAGAGTTGAGCAATCAACTGCATTTTTTATTGCAAAAGTTACTGTGCCAGCAGTTAAATTTTTCTTAACTGATAACTTTAAGTTTTGTCCTGGGTTAGATACATCAATTGTTTCAGGAGTTTCATCTGGAGTGTCATAACTTATAGGCGCTGATAAGCTAGTACTAGCCTTAGTAAAGGCTGCAGAATAAACAGTCGTATTCCCAGCAGTATCGTAAGCGGTGAGAGTAAATGTATGTGCTCCATCAGCAAAGTTAGAAAGATCAACAGATTTTTGAAAACCGGAATTGCTGGTATATGGTTTTTCTGGATGTAGATTTCGAGCTGCTAATCTAAAATCTTCTGGTAAAAATGAGAGAACTAGCTCTCCATCAATATGACCTTCAATTATTGCTAAACGAATTCCATCAACAGCATATCCTGCAACATCGAGCGTTGCATACCTGCCTGAACCATCAAGCAAAGGAGCAGCTACTGATAAAACAGGAGCTGTAGAATCATCATAGTCATTATTTATAACAACAGGAGCACGTGAAAGAAACGACCTGCCACTTACAGTCGCATATAGATAGTACACAGTGCCATTTGCTTCTAAGCTTGTATCCCAAAGTAGGACATCGCTTGAACGGTTAGCTGAGAGAGTCCCTATTAATGTACCGCCTGTAGTAGAATTCAATGTGTTTTTATATATTGCTACGGACTCAGTTCGATCTCCACCTACCACAATTGCAAACTGATCTCCTGCTTCGTGGTCAGCAGCTAATCTGACATCATCAATGATTAGAGTTGTTGTGTCATCTCTTTCATGACCATCAATGCGAAATGAAACTATCTTAAAATCCTGAGCAGGATTTGCCCAATAATCTCCGGTTTTAGAAACGCCGCCCTCTTCAATGGCTGCAACAGAGAGATCTGCACAGTAGCGTCCCCGCCCATTGGTTTTCAAGATTATATCATCAGAGGTATAACCATTTAGTGCCGCATCCTCCCATCCATAACGCAGGACTGTGTGATCATCATCAACATCGACATCAGGTATTACAAGAGTAACACAAGCACGTTTATATAGGGCAGCATTAATCGGATTGGCAGTTTGACGAAGCACCATAAAAACTTGGGTGTCCCCATCGGCAGCTCCTCCGCTTTGAAGATTTTGAGATTGAAGGTAATCTCCATTAAAAGCATCACCTTTATTGTCAAAATACTGATTTCCTGGATAGAGAGTAACATTTTGTTGATTCAACAATAGTGACCAATCAGAGCTTGAACTAAAGTTTGCGGGATTTGTTTTTACATGGGTAAACCAATCTCGGCCACCCTCTATATCTGGCATTTTGAAATAGGCTGATTCTCTTCCACCAATTGTTATAGTACCAGGAGCGGAAGTAAAAGCAGGAAGGACAGGAGCTGTTGTCACAGCGGTGCTCCCTAATCTAATCCAATCTACACAAAAAGATCTTCCATTTTGGATGCCGGGATCAAATCTAATAGCTCCGATTTGGCCTTGCCATGCGCCAACGTTAGTACCGCTTTGATCTTCCATGTCGACAGTGTAAACACCATCGACAGTAAAGACTTTATCTCTTGCTCCGATTGGAGAGAGGTTTTCATCAAAGAATATAATTTGCATCGTATTGCCAGCATTCAACCCAGAAATTGAAAATGTAAGGTATCTAAATAAATCGGAATCAATAAGAGCGCTTGCTCCTGGCTGGCTTAATCTAAAACTAGGATCTGTTCCTGTAGTTGTTCCGCAAAATTCGCCACCTGCGAAACTAGTTCCAGTTATCTGAACAATTGAATCACTAACGATATCTGCTGAACTTGCCATATCAACTGGGGCAAAATGTTGAGTATAAAAATCATCGTAATCTAGTCCTAATACATTGTAGGTTTCAGGGAAAAAATGGTCACTTTCTAACGTAACGTTTGTGCTTGATCCTGTTGCCACTGCTGGCTCAGTACGCTCCAGATACCCGTCAGTTGGATCAGAATTATCATCAACAAAAAATGAGACTACTTTTCCAGAGGTAGCGGTATATGTCGTATTGAAAGTTGGGCATGAGGCAGGTGTTAATTGAATCCAATCAAACTTTACCTGTGTACCAATTAAGTTTCGAGCTGGAAATATTCCTAATCCAATATGCTCACCACTATTCCAAGCAGGTTCACCGGATCCGATTGTTGCTGAATTTAAATCAACTTGATAGGTGTGCCATCCAGCATAGGTGTTCTGTAATGTGGTTAAAGCAGAGGCCCCATCACTTCTATCCCACCTTATTGAATAGAAACTGTTAGCACTACTCCACATTCGAAAAGATAGCAGAGAATATGTTGAAGAGTTAATTGGATGAATTCTGCCATATCTAGAAGTGTAAGAATCTACTATTTCGCCCGCGCTTGTTGGAGTCAGGACTCTAAAGAAAGGGACTAGACCTACCGCAGTCATTGTAGCTAGTCCGTCAGCATATGAGACTGCACCAAGGTCTTGGTACTCTGACCCTAAGTTTAATAAATTATCTAGCACATCTCCAAATTGAAATGGAGTTGTTCCATTCATATCTAAGGGGTCGCTCCACTTTGTAGTGAAATAATCATCACAAGCCGTTACCGTATCGTTATTCGGAGCGGTAATTGTGAATTGAGCATTAGCAATAGGTGAGCTGAGAGCGACCAGCAAAAAAATAGCAGGGACAAAAATTGATGGGACAAAAATAGCAGGGAGAAAAATAGAAGGCACAAAGAGCTTTGTCTTATTAAACATCTTATTAACTTTTAACCTTATAGTAATTATATATCGGCAGATTTGTCAGTTTAGTAAAGTAAGCAAGCCCTAGGGAAAATTCGTAAAATCAGTATTATTATCTGTAATTTCAAGGGGGTGACTCATGTGTAAAACTATTATAGAGATTAGCAATTATATAAATAGACCCAAATACTGATTATAGTTGGCAATCATGGAAACAGAGAGAGAACTAACAATAACTAACACTAATAGATTAATACTAATCTTCCTTTCGTTTATTTCTGCTGCCCCATTTGTTTATCTTCATTCATATTTTAAGAAACTTTTTTGGTTTGGAGACGAGCTTCATCTTCTAACTCAACTTAGACAACAGGGAATGTGGGCCTGGCTTTTTACTCCTTTCGCAGAGAGTTTTGTGCCAGTTTTTAAACTATTATGGGGAGGGAGTGTCGTTCTCTTTAATGGCAACTATTTTGCAATTCAAGTAATAGTCTGGCTAACCCATGCGCTAAATTGTTTTCTACTTGGAAGATTGCTCCTTAAGGGCGGAGTCTCTTTAATTGGAGTAGCGTTTTCAATCCTTACATTTGGATTAGCTTGGAGTAATATCGAAACACTTGGCTGGACTGTGCAGTGGTCAGCTATTTTATCTATTACTTTTTTTCTACTTGGATGGGATTTAGTTCAGGGAGAACAATATCGTAATAATAAAACTTCTTTGAAATTTTATATCACATATTTTTTATTGCTTTTATTTAGCACGTTGTCTTTTGCTCGCGGAGTGCTCTCCTGTGCTGTTTTATCAATCTATTCGTTTTTACTAGGCGCTACCCATTCGGATGCCTATCCAGAAAAAAGACGGAAATATTTCTTTTTTGCGGGTTTATCATTAATTCCTGCAATTGCTGTTACAGTTATTATTTTTCTAATTGCTGGCGGAAACCATCGACAAATTGGAGGCATTAATTTTGAAACAATCTTTAAGATGATTGGATATGCCATCCATGTCTTTTTGTTAAATCCGTTTTTTCACCTTTTCTCATTTGAAGGACCTCCAACTGATTCAATTTTATTTTTAGGCACAGTTAAAGTATTTATTGTCATACTATCTTTTGTTTTTGCAAAAGATAAGTCATTAAGAATTCTAATTTTAGGTTTCTTACTTTTTGATCTTGGCAATGCTGCACTTTTGGGATTAGGCCGTTATCATGAAGGACTTAATGCGGCAGTGAGTTGGCGGTACCAGTATGTATCATTAATCGGATTTTTACCTAGTTGCGCTATTGTTATAAACCAACTTTTTGAATGGGTATTTAAATCACCAAAAATTAAAACTATTGCTGCCATATTATCTCTGGTTTTATGGCTCAATCTTATTGTCACGCCGTGGCAATCACACATAGAGCATTGGCATTTTTGGCGGGGTAGAGATGGTAGAAAAGCTCTTCTTAAGGACAATCCAAATTTTAGAAACTGGATCGGGTTACCGAGTATTGTGCCTTTTGATGAGGGGAAAGAGACTGTTCGGAGATTTAATCTACACTAGTTTTTGTATACTGTGTTCATTTTAGAATGAGTGCTATCTGACTAGAGCCCTTATTATGGACTGCACTGCTGTGACTTAAACGACAGAACCAGTGATCGCACTACTCCTATGGCAAGAGAACTTGAGGCTTGGGGGGTAAGGGTTGAAATTACAGATAGGTCAAAAGCCGATTCAAACGTAAAAAAAGCATTTATTAAAAATAATTCGTTAGGGGCGATATTAAATCTTAGAAATTCGATTAATCCCGATCAAAAATTTACAGTTAAGTTAGAAGTTGATATTAAACCACCAATTGGAGCTAAGTTTGAAAATAGACTTTGCGAATTTCCAACTGATTTCTATGTAGTTTGTCATGATGCTGAAAATTTATTTGCTGGAAAGATACATGCACTACTATGTCGGCAATTTATTAAGGGCAGGGATTGGTATGATTTTTCAAGATATCTTAGTTGGAAGACAGAGATTAACCTAACCTTACTTCGTAACGCCTTAAAACAAGTTGGGTCTTTACTAGCCTAAAGATTAGAAAGTTATGTTATCCGCGCAGTCTTGTGTATCACAGGATCTATTTGTAGGAGAGGATAAGTTGCATGAAATACAGCGAGTAGCTCGTTATGAAATATCAGTAACTGACTGATATTAATAGATGCCGAGATAATCCATAGGATGGCATTTTTGTTAAAAAGCTTTTATGCATTCACTACTGACTGAGTTGGCATTGATGCTTCTTTTGCATTTTGGATCGCAACATCAGCCAACTCATATCCAACTTTAATACTCTCTGACATCGATCGATCTTCAGGATAGTAGTAACAGGTATCAGCCATAAAGAATCCATCAAGAGCACTTTTCATAGGAGGTAATTTTTCATAAAATCCTGGTTCACAGATCGGCTGAGCATACTGGTAGCGATGAAAATGAATATCCTTAATCCACTCTTTTGTGAAATCCTTATTTATTTTCTTTAAATAATCGCAAGCTTCACTGAGGAACAGATCGGTGGAAGCACGATATTTTGGATGACTTTGTGGCATGTAATACGGCAAATAAACTAAATGCTCGTTATCTTTTAAAGGATTTAAGTTTGTGTATTCAATAATTCCAGGGATCTCAATTGATGGATCGTTTATGTTTAGCCAAAAATAAGGGGAGATCTGTTTCGTTAGTTTTAATAAAACACAGACTACTCCAATATTAGATATTGCTAAGATCTGCTCTTTCTCTCGGGCTGGTAACTCAGGTACTAAGCGGGCAGTGTAGGGAAGTGGGACAGTCGAGACAACGAAATCATACCTTTTAAAAGTTTCTCCAATTCTAATTCCATTTACCTTGCCAGCATTTGCTACAACTTCTGAAACTGGAGTTTTAAGGTGGATCGTGCCACCATGTTTAAGAATCGCCTGTTCAAAAGCGTCAATCAGCACATCAGATCCACCCTCAAGGTATCCAAGCTGCTCTTGAAAGATGTTTTTTCTCGATTTTCCAACCCGTTTTATCCGAGTACCAATCCAAGCTGCAGACAAATTATCTGCATACTGGAAAAATTTAAGATCAAAAAGCGGCTTCCAAAGAACATTATAGGCTTCTATTCCTACCCAGCGCTTAATCCAGGATCGAGCCTCTACCTTATCTAAAATACTCCAATCAGAGATTCGACCAGTAGATAGAACATGAAGGCCGTAGCGAATTTTTGAAATAAGGCTTAATCCAGGAAACTTTAGAAGTGCCCACGGGGTGCCCCATTGATGAAGCTTTCCATCATGATAAAATCCCATTGCCGTGTCTTGCCACCTAATTAGATGATCCACCTTAAGTTCTTTAGCGCACTCAAAAAGAGGGAAATCAGTTTTACACAGAAAATGATAATACCGTTCAACTTTAGTACCATTAAAATCAAAAGAAGCAGACATGCCACCAAGTCGATCATCAGCTTCGTAAAGTGATACTTTGTGCCCTGCCTTTAACAGGCGTAAAGTAGTAGCCAATCCCATTGGGCCACCACCAATCACAGCAATCTCTCTCATGTGGTCTTTCATGTAGTTGACTCCAATACAATCTGGTTGAATCTTGGATCGCAATAGGTTTCTCTTAATGCTTGTTCAAGTGGAGTCGGAGTAACTAAGAACTCTTTTTTGATATCTACGCCTTTAAAATAATCTCCTGCAACTAGGGCTCTTAACTGTTGAGCAGTAAAGGGAGGTTTCTTAACAAAGAGACCATAGATTTGTAGAAGTACTTCAAAGAGTTTAAACGGAATTTTTACTATAGCTGCCTTAGCATTGGTCAGTTGCTTAATCTTTTTTATAATATCTATATAGTAAATCTCTTCCTGGCCCACTACATCATAAGCTAGACCTTGAGGTTTTGTGGCAATGCAACGCTCTATGACCCGACAGAAATCACGGGCATATAATGGCTGTCTTAAAAATTTTCCAGTTCCAGGTACTGGAAATAACATGGATCGGTTCATATAGCGGTTTAACCAGCCTAAATGTTTTGGATCGAACCAGCCAAACATTAGAGTCGGTCTTAGCACACAGTGAGGAATTCCAGATTCCTCAACTATTTTTTCTTGCTCCCGCTTTGTGCGTGTATACCAATCATCCGCTACTGAGATAACTACAGAGCTACTAATATGGACAATGTAAGGGATCTTTGATTCAGTTGCATGTTTTAAAACTAGCTTTGTGGCGTCAAGATTGTTTCGTGTAAAAGGTTCTTCAGTGAGACCAGTAATTTGGGCGTGAAGCATAACCAGGCAGTCCGACTCAGTTAGCTCCGCACACCAGGAACCCTCTTCAGCAAGATCGTTTAAAATAATTTTTATTTCTGGGTGAAGGCTTCTTAGAATTTCAGTATTAGTTGAGTGCTTATCTATAGCGACAATATTTGTATAGCCGAGCTCCTTAAGGAGTAGAATGAGATTCTGCCCGACAAGACCGGCAGCTCCTGTTATGACGATTTTTTTGTTAAGCATAAAGTTAGGAGGGTATTTAACACTGAGATGAATTCTCAGTCAAACTAACTAATTACGACTCCGTAAGCTTGCTAGGCATCACTAATTGACATACAGATTGATCCCTAGATCCCCACATAAAATTAGTGTACTCAATCAGTTAGCCTCTCCTACAAACAAAGGATGATTATTTAATTCAAAGTGATGACAAATCAAAAAAAACAGAACTTACTATTTGATCTCTGGCTTCCAATAGCAGTTCTATCTCTCTATGTCGTAGCTCTTTCAAAAAAGTTTTTCTATTGGGATTTTGATGATGGTTTTATTGTTTATCGCATAGCTAAAAATATCTTGGAGCATAGTGAGTGGTCTTATAATTTAGCTGAAGCTCACAATGCTAGTACTTCAGTTTTAAATACCTTATTAGTAACTGCATTTGGGTTTCTAACATCAGATATCCGGCAAGCTGCACATTATTTAGGTGGACTCTCATTGTTAATAAGTGGAGTTTTCACCTTTCTATTATTTAGAAGTAGAGCAGGGACATCATTATCCCTTATTGGATCGGCCTGGTTGATCCATTTTGTCGCACACAGCTCTACCTGGGGAATTGAGACTCATCTTTTTTTAGCTCTTTTTCTATTTTTTATATATCAAGAGAGGTTATCTTGTTTCACCTGGCCAACAATCTCTTTTCTTATTTTGACGAGGCCTGATGCGATTTTGCTGGCTGGATTGAAATTTTTAAAGAGTCTTTTTAGAGAGAGAAGCTCCCTATCTAAAGGTGTAGTTATCTGTGGCTTAATTCTACTGCCTTGGATCGTTTTTTCCTTGATTAACTTTGGACAGCTTTTCCCGGACACTTTGTCCTCAAAAGTTTGGCAGGGTAACTCCGGATACTGGGGAAATGGATTGGTTTATCTTAAGGCACTCACTAAACATCTATTTGTAGAAGATTGGCAAAAAGCAGTTATCTTCGCATTAGCTCTCCCAGGATTTTATAGTTGGATCAGATCGAAAGACACATTTTTATACTTTTTATCTTTCTCTGTTTTACAGCAAGCAGCTTATATTATTTTGAATGTTCCAGGATATCACTGGTACTTTTTTAGTTTTGATATAGCACTAATTTTAGGTGTGATTGAAGGGGGCTCTTTACTATTCAAGCAGCTCGAACCTATATGTAGAAATTATTCTATTCTTATTAAAAATTCTGCCTTTTTACTTACATTAGGATACCTAACTTTTCTATCAGGGACTCTTATCTCTTTAGATACATTTTCTAAAGATGTAAGAAATGAATCCTATAAGAAGGCCATAAAATATTTAGATACTGTCGAAACAGGTCAAGGGGAGCTTGCGACTTTAGAAGTCGGCACGTTTGGTTACTATAGCTCACGACAGATCGTAGATCTTGTTGGATTAACTTCTAAGAATCCAGAATATATCTCAGGAAAGCATTTAGATAATTATTTTAAAAACCCTGCTGAATTGGTTCTTTTACATAAACCACTTTGGCATTTTGAAAGAGCACTTTATGATGATCTAAGATTTAGAATTATTTATGAATTTAAGAATAATATTGAGGATCCGTATTTTGCACTTCAATACTTTAAGTTAAAGGCCGATAAGAAAGTTTTAACGCCTGATCTGATACGGGAATACATAACTTTAAACTATACGGATTTTCAAAAACTAGGTGAAGATAAAAATACCTTACTGATACCAACCAAAGAGGCACTCTGCATCTTAGATCAGATTAATGGCCAGCTTGTTGTAACTAATGAGGTAACTATCCCACGTCATGTCCTAAGAGTCTCAGGATGGGCAGTCAATGAAGATTCTGAGGTTCTTTTTGACCCAGAAATTTATCTGATTAATGTAGAGGCCAATGTAGCGACTAAAGAAATTTACACTCATAAAGCCACACGATTTGCTCGACCCGATGTCGCTACCCATTTAGGAAATGATAACTACAATATGGCAGGATATGAGGTAGAAGCTTCCATCCTGGATCTAGCTCCTGGAATCTATGAAATAGGCGTGGTTCAATCATTAAAAGAGATTGCAATTTTCTGTAAATTTGCAGTGAAAGTTACAATTAACTAAAAATCTCAAGAAGCAAGATCTAGATCATTATTTTTTATCATTGATCCGCTCAGTTAAAAGTTCATTGATGTATAATCCAATATTTAAACAGGAAGTCGCGCCAGGGGAAGGTGCATTAAGTACATTTATTACGTTTCCATCCTGTGAAATCACAAAATCATCGATAATTGATCCATCATTTCTTACTGCCTGAGCCCGCACTCCTGATCCTCCAGGGATCAGGTAATTTTCCTCGATCTCTGGAATTAATCGTTTTAAAGCTTTGGTAAAGAGAGTTTTGCTAAAAGATCGCTTAATCTCATTCCATCCCTCAGACCAGTATTTTATAGATAGTTTTATAAACCCTGGATAAGTAATGTTTTCAAGAAATTCTAAAATTTTAATATCTGACTTTTTGTACCCTTCTCTAGCAAAGGCAAGTACTGCGTTCGGACCACACTCTACGCCACCACCTATGCGTCTAGTAAAGTGAACACCCAAAAAAGGAAAATTCATGTTTGGAACAGGATAGATCAGAGTTTTACAAAGGTGATGATAATCCTTTTTTAGATCGTAGTATTCTCCACGAAATGGAATAATTTTTAGTTCAGGGCGAAATCCTAAAATAGTTGCTACTTTATCACTATAAAGACCTGCACAGTTGATAACGTATTTAGCGATAATTTCATTTTTATTGGTAATTAATGTGACTTCCCCTTTTGATCTTTTTGAACTTAGTAATTGAGATCCCAAGTGAACGGATACTCCCTTTGACACAATAATCGATCTTAGCTTTTCAGAAACCTGTTTATAATCAACGATGCCAGCCTCTGGAACATAGATCCCTTTTATGCCAGCTACATGAGGTTCAGATGTCTTGATAAAATCTTGATCTACTAATGAGCACTGCACCCCGTTTGCTTGACCACGACGATACAGTTCATTTAATGTTGGAAGCTCACTCTCATCACAAGCAATTATAAGTTTCCCAAGTATTTTAAAATTAATATGATGCTCTTCACAAAATTTCTCAAGATCGGATTTTCCTGCCCGACAATTTTTTGCTTTTAGAGATCCTGGTTTGTAATAGATACCAGAGTGAATTACCCCAGAGTTGCTCCCTGATTGGTGGCGACCAACTTTTGATTCTTTTTCAAGCACTACAATTTTTAGATTTGGATGGTTTTCTTGAATACGATAAGCCGTAGCCAGCCCAATTAATCCACCACCTATAATTGCAACATCAAATTTTTGCATAGAGATGATCCCCATCGCTACTACAATCATGTATAAAAATTACCTTTGTTTCTTTGGAGGAGAAGTTAATAAGACTCTGAGCACACTTAAGCGCATCACTAAATGCGTTAAAGACGGGAACAATGACAGTAACTGGACTTATATTGTGCATCGATAGCAGTCAAAATTAATAATCTATATAGTACACGTTGGAGTGTTCTTCTCAAGGACTAAGGCATATGTACTAACATTGAATGACGACAGATATATCCAATGATTGATTAATTATAATTTTGTTGTATAGTTATCCCCAAAATCAACTTCTTTCGGAACCTACTTTTTGGACTTACTATACTCTTACTTGTGTAGCCCAAAATTATACGCATTGCCTTATTTATTAAAGCATTTATTAAGGTATAATTTTAGTCTTACTTTTATCCATTGAGCTATCAACTTTGAATCAAGAAACAAAAGATATATCAGAAAGGCAGTCAGCCAGTGATCTTTTAAGGCGTAATCAGGTGTTAGAATCCCGCCTCCGTGATCTAGAAAATACCCTTGAAAAGATAGCGTCATCGACTTCATGGAAAGTAACTAGCCCACTTAGATTTTTAGGACGAGTAAAAAGAGCATTAACCCCCTTATTTAGAAACAGAACTTACGAGGTTTCAATTTTAAATGTCCAGCACTTAGAGAGAGATGGGGATACATTTACAATCAATGGACCAACTCCCCATATTATATTTGAAGCAACATCAAAACGACCGATAAGTTTTTGGATCTCCCTATCTTATAAATTTAACTCCCCTGAAGATCATTTAAGTTTTGCGTTCTACTATGATCTAGGTCGTGGATTTCTGGGGGAGCATCGAAGGTTCATTACTTGCTTTAATGATCAGCATGAAACCGAAGTTGTGAATCTCAAAGGACAAGCCTTTAAATTTAGACTCGACCCGTTTTCTAGAGAGGGGAGTTTCTCGTTAAAGGATCTAAAGATTAAAGAATTGGGTAAAGCAGAAGTAGCATCAAAATTTACAAAAAAGCATTTTAACTTTATCTCTTTAAACCCATCTCGAATTTTTAAATTAGGAAAGAAAGCTTTTGCTGTATATAAAGAGGGGGGATTAACTGCTCTTAAAATAAAGATCTTTGCTGACCACTATACAAATAATTATGCAGAGTGGGTTCAAAAGTACGACACCTTAACTGATATTGATAAGGCGGCTATCTCTAGAGCTGTTCAGAATTTGACCTATCAGCCTCTTATTTCAGTAATTATGCCTACCTATAATACAGCGGAAGAATGGCTGCGAAAAGCAATTGAGTCAGTCCGTGGACAGTTGTATCAGAATTGGGAGCTCTGTATCGCTGATGATTGTTCTACTCAATCACATGTTCAGTCAATTATTAAGGAGTATGCATCAAAGGATCTTAGAATTAAAACTGTTTATAGAGACACTAATGGTCAGATCGGAGCCGCTAGTAATTCAGCCCTATCTTTAGCAACTGGCGATTATGTTGCATTCTTAGATCACGATGATGAATTAACACCTCATGCTCTTTACATGATAGTCGATGCTATCAATAAAAATCCAGACGGTAAATTATTTTATAGCGATGAAGATAAGATTACCACCTATGGTATGCGTTTAAATCCATACTTTAAAAGTGATTGGAATAGAGAATTATTTCTATCACAGAATTATATCTGCCACCTAACTGTTTGCAAAGCTGATCTTGTCAGAAAAGTAGGAGCTTTTAGACCTGAATTTACTGGATCTCAAGATTGGGATCTTTTACTAAGAGTTATTGAACAACTAACTCCCAAAGAGATTATACATCTGCCGTTTGTTTTGTATCACTGGCGGGTTATTCCAGAATCAGTTGCTCATGGTTCAGGGGCAAAACCATACGCTATAATAGCAGCAAAAAAGGCAATAACTGAACATCTACAAAGAGTAGGAGAGAGTGGGGAAGTTGAGATTATAGAGAGCCTTTCACAGCTTAAGGTGAAATTTAAAGTGCCAGATCAAAAGCCTCTAGTGTCCCTGATAATTTTAACTCGCGACAAATTAAAACTTCTTAAAAAATGCGTTAATAGTATTTTAGCAAAGACTGAATACAGTGCTTACGAAATTATTATCGTTGATAACGGAAGTGTAGAGTCAGATACCTTAGATTATCTAGATACTTTTAAAGAAAATCCAAAAGTAAAAGTATTAAAGATTGATGAGCCGTTTAATTTCTCTCGGTTAAATAATTT
>Ga0163149_10005692_pt1 | contig 13065 bp, 10 predicted proteins | sample OliLakLV19MP5G1_FD_148604 | JGI IMG/M metagenome (GOLD analysis project Ga0163149, IMG submission 148604) | Freshwater microbial mat bacterial communities from Lake Vanda, McMurdo Dry Valleys, Antarctica - Oligotrophic Lake LV.19.MP5.G1 | ecosystem: Environmental > Aquatic > Freshwater > Lake >...
GCTCCTGCAACCCCACTTACAAGGCCCCAGCGTTGCCAAGAGTGCCCCCACGCACCAATACTTGACAGAGTAGTAAAGAGTAAAATGAAAGAGTAGTTTATGGTTGCCCCGCACGCAACAAGATTTCAAAATGTAATTTGGTAAGCCAAATGACAATATAATGATAGACATTTGACAATTGAGAAAGAAGCGTACAGGCGCTAACAAAAGTTTATGAATTGCGGGCTGTGCGTTATCTTTATACCATAGCATCAATATTTACTATGAAATACATACCCCTGTTAATCCTTGGAACGTTATTCCTACAATCATGTGCTACGTTAAGAGATTCACCAAAGTATCAATTAAGCGAGGGGTATTACGCGTTCAGGCAAACTGATTCTAAATACAGGAAGGCTTATATTAAACCCGAAGATGATACATTGAAAGTCTATCCGATAAGTGGTGAACCATCATTTTCAATAGTACCGTCTAAGGACGAATATTTCAGAAGTAACAGCTTTGATATTGATGTGATGACGATTCTCTTTAAGTATCGCCCACAAGGCTCAATGATCCCGCGTCAATTAAACACCAACTTTAATGGGAATGTGTATTTGGGTTACAGAGTTGACAGATTTAAAATAGATTTCGAAAGAACTCCGGCCGGCCAAAAAAAATCCTTTATACACAGTGGGGTGACAGTAGGATTATTTGGAGGAATTGGATCAACGGCAGTTAATCCGTGGACAACAGCGAACCAAATTACAGACGAATATGATGGAGTTGTCCTATCAAGGGGTTTTGCAGCTATGGTTGGCCTTAACTCTCTTACCGTTGGGTTGGGGGTAGGTTGGGACTATTTAACAGACAGAGATAAAAATGTATGGGTGTATCAAAATAGACCTTGGTTTGGACTAACATTAGGTCTTAACCTCAATTAGGTAAAATATACTCATCATTACTTTAAAAAGTTGAGTCAGAATAGCACCGGTATTTTTTGAATAGCCCGAGACCACCACACAGCGTGAACAATAAAATTCATACATTGAACCTTCTTAACAATCCAGGATACGCTTAGCTATGAACCTATTTAACTTCCTCCGCTATTACATCACTCTGCTCTTCATTGTCTCCCTTTTCGCTCAAAGTTTCGGTCAGGCAGAAAAAGCCGAACAGGATCTGCAAGCCATCATGAAACAACTCAAGGTAGTGGGGCTTTCCGTGGCCGTTGTGAAGAAAGGCGAAATCATTTATACGAACTCATTCGGGTTGAAAGACATCGAAAGCAACACGCCCCTCACCAATCAGAATATTTTCAGGATCGCATCGATATCAAAATCATTCTCGGCCACATCGATCATGCAACTGGCTGAGGCTAAAAAATTATCGCTGACTGATGACTTCAGCAAACTGGTTGGTTTCAAAATCAGGAATCCGAAATATCCCAACACCATCATCACACTTAAAATGGTGATGTCACATACTTCCAGTATTAATGACAGCCAGGGCTATTTCAATCTGAATGTGATCGATCCTGATAAAAATGCGGACTGGGCAAAATGCTATAATGATTATGAGCCCGGCAAAGGATACCAATACTGCAACCTCAATTACAATATGGTGGGAACGGTCATTGAAAAAATATCCGGAGAACGTTTTGATCAGTATGTGAAACACCACATCTTAGATCCATTGAAATTATACGGAGGCTACTGTGTGGATTCGTTAGATAACAATCGGTTTGCTACGCTCTATACCTATGATTCGGCAGCACAAAGTTTTACGGCATCATCAGCCGCTTACGCACCCCGGAGAGAAGAGATCGCTAACTACGTAATGGGTTATAGCACTCCCATCTTTTCACCCACCGGTGGAATGAAAATCTCCGCCACTGATCTGGCCAAATACATGACCATGCATATGAATGGCGGCACCTACAAAGGCGTTCAGATCATTTCGAAAAAGAGTTCGGCCGTAATGCAGACCGCGATAGCCAATGAAGAAGGATATGGATTAGCCATCAGCAACCTCGATGATTTAATTCCCGGCAAAATGATGACGGGGCATACGGGTTCCGCCTATGGTCTTTACAGCGCCATGTTCTTTCATCCCAAAGAAAAATTTGGAATCGTAGTAATCACCAACGGATGCAACGGCACCTACACAAATGGTATCCACGATGTATTGAGAACAACCCTGAATAGTTTGTATAACAACTTTATAAAATAGCTGATTAAATAAGCGGAGATGATTAAAAAATCATTTACGAAACCACTTTGATCGCATTCACTGGGCAAGCCTTTGCCACACACTGTGAGTTGGGTAATGACGCATAGATAACATCCCATTCGCTAAAAGGCTAGTTCAGTATCCCAATGGCAAAGGGGTTAGCTCAACCCGCCTGAAAAAAATCTCCGCTCCTTCCGATTGTATCTGAATGCGGCCTTTGTCCGGCTTCACCTGGGTGGCCCTGTTTACCAGAACCCCATTGAGAAAAATGTCGATCTCTCCATCCACCACCAGGCACTCGAGTGTGTTCCACTCTCCTACGGGTGTCTCGACATCTTTTTTACCCCGAAAGCCAATCCCATCTTTCCACTCCGGATCGCGCGCTAACCAATTGAGACGGCCCTGTTTAATCGTTTGCTCATGTCCTTTCGGATCGTATCTAAAAGAATCTTCTTGTTTATCTGCGCCCACGGTACTGGTGATCTGGAACTGATCACTGCCATCGCCCACGATAATAAAATCTCCGGTGCCACCTTCAATGATCTGGCATTCGATGGAGTGCATCCATATTCCCTCTGAACCTCCATCTTCTCCTTGCGAATGCAGCAGCAAACCCGAGTCGCGGGTATTGTCTAACCGGGGCACAAAGGTTTTTCCTCCCCACTTAAATTCTAAATGAATTTTATAATCTTCATATTCAGCCTGCGTGGTGATGCAGCCCCATTCCTCACCCGAAATTCTGATCATGCCATCGGTCACCGTAAAAACTTTTTTAGGATCGTTATCACGACCACGATGCTGAAGAAACGTGTACCACCCATCGAGGTTGGAACCATTAAACAATGTAATAGTTTCTCTCTTGGAATTTTTCTTAGCTGCCTGGGCCAAGACAGGCACCTGCGCTGTTCCACTCAGGAATAGCGTAACGAATAAAATAAAAAAGGTCTTTCTCATAACTGATTTTCTTGCTGGTCCTTCTGCTCATTCATCCAAATAACTTTTTGTTCTGGTGTGTGCGCCCGCCCGATGATGTCACGATACAGGTCTGGTCTTCGAGCTTTTATATAACGATAGCCACCTGCCTGGGTAAGTTTCTCTGGTATTGCAATTGCGGAAACAATATCATCACCCAATGTTCTGCATTCCGCAATCACATCGCCAAACGGATCGATAATCATGGAGCAACCATTTTTCAGTTGATCATCATCCATGCCAATCGGGTTAGCGAAAACTACATACACGGCATTATCATAGGCACGTGCCGGCAACCATTTCATTAACCAGTCACGTCCTTTCATGCCATCAAATTCTATTCTCAACGAAGTGGGCTCCTGCTCGCGATTCTCCCAGAGTTTCGGATCGACAAACCCCGCACCCGGCCGGCTGGAAGGCGTGCACATGGTAACGTGAGGCATAAAAATAATATCTGCTCCCAGCAGTTTGGTGGCCCTCACATTCTCGATGATGTTGTTGTCATAACAAATCAATATGCCACACTTCCATCCGTGCAGGTCAAAGACACAATATTGATTGCCCGGTGTGAGGTGCGGATTAATGAACGGATGCAGCTTCCTGTACTTCGCAATCAATCCATTTTTATCAACGCACACGTACGCTTTGAATAAATTGTTGTCTGCATCCTTTTCAAAAAGGCCAGCCAGGATAGTAATATTATTTTTTCTGGCTATCGCTGTTAGTGCCACAATACTTTCTCCTTCCGGAATCAACTCTGCCAGGTCAAGCATCTGTTTCTTCGACAGATTTCTTGCAAACGAATAACCGGTAATTGAACACTCGTGGAAGGAAATTACCTCAGTGCCTTCCGAAGCAGCCTTGCTGGATAGATGGTCAATCACAGAAAGGTTATAGGCCTTATCACCACTTCGGTTTTCAAATTGTGCGGTTGCGATTTTTAGTTTTTCCATTTCTTCTATGTCTTATTGGGGCCGTCTTCCGGTTTTTCTATTTTCTTATAAGACACCCATATTCTATATATCCTTATCCCCTCACAAATTCCTCTTCTTCATCTCACTCACTGCATAATCCGCAGCCCGTGCCGTCAGTGCCATGTACGTGATCGATGGATTCTGACAAGCGGTGGAAGTCATGCTGGCCCCATCCGTAACAAACACATTCTTCACGGCATGCAACTGATTCCATGCATTGAGCATAGACGTCTTTGGATCGCGGCCCATGCGGCAAGTACCCATTTCATGAATAGCAAGGCCCGGTGCCTGGTGATTGTCGTACGCTTGCACATTTTTAAAACCGGCTGCCTCCATCATCTCAGCAGCTGCATTCACCGCATCCTTCGTCATCGCATCTTCATTGTCGCGCCATTTACAATCAATATTCAACAAAGGTATGCCCCATTGATCTTTCTTCTCTTTGTCCAGCGATACACGATTATCAGGATGGGGTAGCATCTCTCCCATTGCAGTCATGCCAAAACTCCACGGGCCCGGAGTCGCCAATTCATTTTTCAATTCAGCTCCAATGGTTTCCTCGTCCACACCTCTACCCCATCCTCCGCGTGAAGCGCCACACGAATACGCATAGCCACGCACGAAATCTTTTTGCTTGTCGTTGGCTACGTTACGGAAGCGTGCTAAATATGTTCCGGTTGGTCTGCGACCATAATAATACATATCTTCAAAGCCATCTACCATTGCAGTGGCACGTCCGCGATAATTATGATCCATGAGATGACGACCCAACGTATCGCTGTCGTTGCCCAATCCCGTAGGGAAACGATTGGAGGTGGAGTTCAATAAAACCAAGGTTGTGTTAAGTGTGGCCGCATTGAGGAATACAATCTTCGAATAGAACTCCACCATCTCCTTCGAGTTCGTATCAATTACACGCACACCTGTTGCTTTGCCCTTCGCTTCATCGTAAATAACAGAATGAACAACCGAAAAGGGTCTAATGGTAAGATTGCCTGTCGCCAATGCAGCTGGTAGCGTGGATGAATTACTGCTGAAGTATCCGCCAAACGGGCAGCCAGTCTGACATTGATTGCGATGTTGACAATTATTCCTTCCTATTTTCTTGTGAACATCTTGTGCCTGCGAAAGATTGGCCGTGCGACTGATAATATAATAACGATCAGGATGCGATTTTTTTAGTTGATTCATGAAGTGTTGCTCCACACAATTCATTTCCATAGGCGGAAGAAATTCTCCATCCGGCAAATGTGGTATGCCTTCTTTACTTCCACTCACACCTACAAACTTCTCCACATAACTGTACCAAGGCGCGATGTCCTTGTACCGAATCGGCCAATCTACACCGATGCCATCTTTTGCATTGGCCTCAAAATCCAGATCGCTCCAGCGCTGTACCCAACGTGCCCACAATAATGACTTGCCTCCTATCTGGTAGCCGCGCACCCAGTCGAAGGGTTTCTTTTGATTGTAGGGATGATCAGTGTCTTTAATAAAAAAATGTCCTGAATATTCATTGAAGGCATATTCCACTTTGCGTTGAATGGGACTTTCGTCATAGGCTGACAGGGTAAGGCGATTGCGATGCGGCAACTCCCAGGGATTCTTGCTGGTGGTAGGATAATCTTTGATGTGTTCTACATTGCGGCCCCGGTCGAGCAGCAGCACCTTCAACCCTTTTTCGCAAAGTTCTTTAGCAGCCCATCCGCCACTGATGCCCGATCCCACCACAATGGCATCGTAGGTCATTTTCTCTTTTGCATCGCCTTGTAAATTCATGATTCGAAAATTTAAAGAATCCAATTTACGAAGGGAATGCCGGAGTGCAAGGGATGAGAAAAAAAAGTAGTTAGGCCCCGCGGGTTTGACTTTTACGCTGCCTGTGGCACCGAAAAATCATACTTTTGTCATAAAATTTTTTTGCTACTTGTAGTTGAACTGCTAATTTATAATGGTAGCTGTTTTAAGCACTACGGTCATTCCTGGGTAATTTCCCGTAGCATCATCTTCGGCTGTAATAAAAAACATGGTTGGCTTATGCGGTGTCACCGTCTTTAAGGAACTGGTTAACATTCTTGAAAAACCCGTTTTGTTTGTTTTTAGCTGGCCAATGTTCTGTATGCCATTTTCGCTTGTCTCCATCCATACCACATAGGCTGCTTTAGGTGGAGTGAGTCTGCCAGGATCAGCCAATTGATTAACTTTCAAATCGATGTTGTAATTATTATTATTATCCTGCTTAATAGTAACTGTGCCTTCCGCAGCAGGCACAACAGCAGAGTTTAAAAAAGTAATTTTTTTCGAGCATGAGGTAAATAAAAATAGCAGTAGTATCATGAACAAGATATTTTTTGAGATCAATTTCATTTTAGTTTCCATGCCTTTTGTTTGTTAAAATTTGTGTCAAATCGTAAACCATACCAACTCTTTGCAAGCAGCACGATTGATTACTGCGAAGGTCATAATAACGCAGTTGATAACGATTACACACTTATAGTTAAAAGTTATATCGTTCCTACTTATTTTTGAATGTCATCCAGTGTAAGCCTGTCTTTACTACCGTAAATATTCCGGTTGAATCCGTACTTTAATCACGCAAATGTGTTTGCCAGGACTTAGTCCATCTTATGATTACCTACCTGCGAAACATTGGATTGCCAGCACGATATGTAAGCGGCTATCTCGAAACAATGCCGCCACCAGGAAAAGAAAAGCTGGTAGGTTCAGATGCTTCACACGCCTGGGTGTCCGCATATTTTCCGGATATAGTTTGGGTTGAGTTTGATCCTACCAATTGTCTTATGCCCTCCTATCAACATATCACCGTTGCCTATAGACGAGATTACTATGATGTCGCTCCGATTAAGGGAATTGTTCTTAGTTCTGGAAATCAGGCGTTACAAGTAAAGGTGGATATAGAACGGATAAAATCCTGAAGAACTAATCGGTAGATTCTCTCTTCCCATTACACGAAAAAATTAAAACTGAAAGAAGAAGAATGAACTTACCTGATAGGTTAGCAGTGATAGGCGATAAACAGATAATCAATTGTGATCGATGAATTTACAAATTTAATATAATGAACGTCATCCATGATACACTCGCGAGGCGATGATTTTCTTGTCCCGTATTTCCAGCACTTCGGCCACGAGTAAGCCCTCCTCTCCTTCAACATGTCTCCTATACTCCATAAACACACGCGCATCATTGGCTGTGAGTGACATCACTTCATACCGCAACGAAGGCAAGCGATCAAACGCATCGCGCCACCACGTGCGCAGCGCTTCTTTTCCTTTTATCAACCCTTTTGTTTCCGGATGTCGAAGTTTCAACTTGGGACTGTAATGCTCGGCATCGTCATGATACAAGTGAAGAAGGTCCTCAAGTTTGTGCGCATTAAAGGCTTCAAACCAGGCGAGGGCGATGGCACGGTTAGTATGATTCATGTGTTCAAATTTACTATTCCATCCGGTTAGTATCAAAGAAGTTGGTCTCTTTGGGGCCTCCCTGAGATTCCCTACCTTTCTGATTATAATCCCATCAAAATGAAATACCTGCTACCCCTGCTCATCGTCACACTGATCGGTTGTAATGAAAAGAAACCAGAAATAGCCGTTAACACGAACTCTGTTCAGCACTATTCCATTCCCCACTTTGCCGACTCCACTACCTTCAGCAACATGCAAAAGGCTTTTCCTGTGATTGAAAAACTTTATCGCGACTACGCGGAGAAAAATCATTTTCCTGCCATCAGTTTCGGTGTGATTGCGGGAGGACAATTAGTGTACGCTGGCAGCGTTGGCACAGCCAATATTGCAAACAATACACCCGCCACAACAAAAAGTCTATTCCGAATTGCATCCATGAGTAAAAGCTTTACTGCCATGGCGATTCTAAAACTAAGAGATGAAGGAAAACTGAGCTTAACGGATCCGGTTTCGAAATATATTCCTGAAATGAATCAAGCCGGTGCATTGACGGAAGATGCTCCCGCTATTACCATACAAAACCTGCTCACCATGTCGGCCGGATTTCCGGAAGACAACCCGTGGGGCGATCGCCAACTCGATGACACTGATGAAGAATTATTAAAACAGATCAGCGAAGGAATTTCATTTTCCAATGTGCCCGGGGTTACTTTCGAGTACAGCAACCTCGGCTTTGCCTTGCTGGGAAAAATCATCACCAACATTTCAGGCACACCCTATCAAAAATATATTACAGAAAATATTATGAATCCCATTGGCATGAAGGATTCCAAGTGGGAATACGATGAAGTGCCGAAAGAACAACTCGCAGTGGGCTATCAATGGATTGATAACTCATGGACAGAAATTCCACTGCTGCACGATGGATCGTATGGCGCTATGGGCGGAATGATTTGTTCCATCGAAGACTTTAGTAAATATGTAGCCTTGCACCTTGCTGCTTGGCCTGCGCGCAATGAAACAGATCATGGACCCGTGCGCAGAAGTTCTATACGTGAAATGCATCAGCCATGGCGTTTCAACAATTTGTTTGCCGATGCAAAAAACCGAACCCGAGAAGTTTGTCCGGTGGCAGTGGGCTATGGCTACGGACTAGGCTGGCGAAAAGATTGTAAAGGCCTGGTGCGTATTTCACACAGCGGTGGACTGCCGGGATTTGGTAGCGAGTGGCGTATCTATCCGGATTATGGTGTTGGTATTGTGTCATTCAGCAATCACACCTATGGAGCCCCGGGCATGCCCAATGCAATTGCTTTAGATACGTTGATCGCGATGGCCGGGTTGAAACCACGGGTTCTTTTGCCTTCCGAAATTTTGAATCAGCGCAAAGAAGAGATTGTTAAACTATTGCCAGAATGGAAAGAAGAGCAAACCAGCATCTTTGCTGAGAATTTCTTTCCGGATGAGTCGCTGGAGAGAAGAAGAGAAGCAACAAGAAAAATATTTGAAGAAGCGGGTGCCATTAAAATTGTAAAAGCGCTTGAACCCGAAAATCAACTGCGGGGAAGTTTTGTGCTGGAAGGTGAGAAAAAGAACGTGTTGATCTTCTTCACACTCACACCTGAGAAGGAAGCATTGATTCAACAGTTGGATATTGAATTAAAGGAGAAATAATTCTCTGTAATCTCTGTGCTCTCCGTGGTAATTGTATTTTTTTACCACAGAGCACACGAAGAATACACACAGGCTTCCTCAGACAATATCCAGATACTATTTGAGAGTTCTTTATATTTACATTTACATTCACATTAATTTAAATAGACATGGTGAACCGTTATGCCGGAGAGATTCACATCAACCCGGTGCGCACATTGAGAGGTGATGACTTCAACAACGATGGCAACATCAAAGACATTGAAGCCACGTTGAAGGAAGCCATTGAATTAAATGAGGAAATCAACGACCGCCTGAAGAAACTGAAAGCCTGGCTCGAAAAAGGAAATGCAACTGCTGGAATCAAATTTCATTTTGCCGATGGTGGTTACATCAGCGTGAACGGTTTGTCTGATGCGCAACTACACCAACTCCACGCCAAGGGATTGATTGAATTATTCGATTACGCTACCGACCGCGATTGGGTGAAAAAATACGGTGCGCAGTTTGGACTGATGTGGCAAGGAGGCAGGGCGATTGAGATTTAAATACTCACTCCTTTCTAACATGAAGTACATCTTAGAAACCGAACGATTAAGACTGAGAAAACTTACACGGGATGATACTGCATTCATTATTGAATTGGTCAATAGTGCCGGGTGGATAAAATACATTGGTGACCGTAACATAAAAACAGAAGAACAAGCCATCAGCTACCTGGAGAATGGTCCCATAAAAAGTTACCATGACAATGGATTTGGCTTATTGATGGTGGAAACAAAAGAGGGTAATAGAAATATTGGGATGTGTGGCATCCTAAAGCGCGACACGTTAGAACATCCTGATATCGGTTATGCGTTGCTGCCATCGTTTACCGGAAACGGTTATGCATTTGAAATGGCCCATGCCGTGTTGCAGTATGCAACTGTCCAACTGAAATTGGCGACTATCTTCGCCATTACAGTTCCTGAAAACGTGAGATCAATAAAAATTCTGGATAAAATCGGATTAACATTTATGAAACGAATCCAGTTTCCGAATAATCATGAAGAACTTCTCTTATACGCAATTGAAATTGGTTAGGGATTCTATCCCATTTTGAAACTTACTTCCTACATATCTGTTCTGTAAGAAGCCCCATAGAAATTTTGACTCCACCTGAGTAAATGGTATATTGATCAAATTTCAATACCCCACATGATGACAAATCACTGTTACGCGAAGCATCTACAAACATTCTGCGTGCAATCTATTTGTATTTTATTCGCGTGGGTGTTCGCTGGGTGCAATCCTTCATTGCCCGATCCTGTAAAAGTAGCATATGCTTCGTTGCCCGAAAAAGTAGATTATAATTTTCATATCAAACCCATCCTGGCAGATCGTTGCTATGCATGCCATGGCCCTGACGTAAATTCGAGAAAAGGAAATCTACGACTTGATATTGAAGAAGAAGCCTTTGCAAAACTTGCTACCGGCAACGTTGCCTTTGTAAAAGGTAAGCCCGAGAAAAGTGAGGTCTTTCACCGTATCATCAGTGATAATCCTGACTATAAGATGCCTCCACCTTCTTCGAATTTGTCTCTTTCTGCATTGGAGATTGCCTTCATCACCAAATGGATTGAACAAGGGTCCGAATGGAAACCACACTGGTCTTTTCTAAAGGTTGAAAAACCCGAGGTGCCTGAAACCCAAAAGGATTGGATAGCGAATAATCCAATCGACCATTTCATTCAAGCTGAACTTAGAGGCCGAGGACTATCCCCTAACACGGTAGCAGATAAAGAACGATTACTAAGAAGAGTGACGCTTGACTTGACGGGCTTGCCTCCCACCATTGAAGAAATCGATGCGTTTCTAAATGATAAATCACCCGCTGCCTATGAGAAAGTAGTGGATCGGTTACTAAAAACGGAAGCCCATGCCGAACGTCTCGCTATGGAGTGGTTGGATATCGCACGCTATGCCGATTCGCACGGTGTTTCTTTTGATGGCTATCGCGACATGTGGCCCTTCCGGGATTGGGTGGTAGTGTCCTTCAAAAAAAATATGCCGTTCAATGATTTCATAACAAAGCAGGTGGCAGGCGATTTATTGCCTGATGGCTTGAAAGAAGATAAACTCGCAACAGCATTCTACCGACTCAATCCAATGGAAGCTTCAATGGGATCAATCAGCGAAGAGTACCGTATTGAGTATGTTGCTGAAAGAACAGCTACGACAGGAACCGCCTTTCTGGGGTTAACTATTGGTTGTGCCCGATGTCATGATCATAAGTTCGATCCGATCAGTCAAAAAGATTTTTACCAGCTCTCCGGATTTTTCAACAATGTTGATGAATTAGGGTTAGGGCCAACGGATGTCAACCGAGCTCCTACTATGATCTTGTTTGAAGATCATCAACTGGAAAATATCGACTCGCTCAATAAATTAATAGATACCAATGATGCAATTCTTACCAAACCCGAGGTAGTGCTTATAAAAAATTACGTGAACAGTTTAGATAATCCAGGAAAAATTGAAAACGAGATTGGCTATTATTCGTTCGAGAAACTGGAAAAGATTAAACGTAAAAAGAAAGTCTTCGATCCCTTTCCGGAAGATACGAAGGAGCAGGAAAAGAAAGAGAAGTTGAAGAAAAAGGGAAAAGAGAAAGACAAAAAAGGAGAAGAGAAAAAGAAAAAAGAAATTGAGTATGAAGAAGTATTTATCGTAGATAATAATAAAGTATCAGAGGCTACCCTTGGCGTATCAATAGTAAGTGGTAAACAGGGCAATGGGCTTTATTTCGATGACGACTATGATTATGTAAGCCTAAATAAAGGAGGATGGATCGAACACTACGAACCGTTTAGCGCAAGCATTTGGATTAACCCAAAGAAAGTCGGTAAGCCACACATGAAAACGGTCATGGGCAATAGTAACACATATAGTGCACAGTATCGTGGTTGGGATTTTGCTCTTGACACTACAAATCATTTAAGGCTGCGACTTATTCACCGCCTGCCCGATGACTTCCTTGAATTGATTTCAGAAGAAAAAATACCTTTTGACCAGTGGACGCAAGTTGGATTTACCTATAGTGGCAATCAAAAAGCAAGTGGTATTTCTATGTATGTGAACGGTAAGAAGCAGTTGACACGTATAATTTCTGATCGTCTCGCACGATCCATAAAACCAATTCAACAATATACCGCAAAACCGGATACGCTTTCTTTACGATTGGGTAGAGGATATGAGTTGTGGACGGGTGATCCCGGCATTTATGAAGGATCTATGGATGAAGTACGATTATTCGACCGTCATCTTACCCAACTCGAAATGGCACAGTTGGGTGAATATGAAATGAATCCTATTCCACCGACACTATTAGCTGAGCACCATCGCTCAAAAAGTAAAAATGCGATCGATGCTGAAAACGAACTCAAAGCCCTGCGCAAAGCAAAGGCAGAGATCATGAATAATACCACAGAGATCATGGTGATGGAAGATATGCCAACGCCTCGTCAAACCTATTTGCTTGGCAGAGGTGTCTATAATGTGCATTCTGAAAAAGTTGAAAGTAGTACACCTGAAAATATTTTACCTTTCCCCTCCGAGTATCCAAAAAACAGACTCGGCCTGGCGAAGTGGCTCGTCAACAAAGAGAATCCACTCACCTCACGCGTAACCATCAACCGCTACTGGCAAATGATTTTTGGTACCGGCATTGTAAAAACCACCGGAGACTTTGGCATACAGGGTGAACTACCCACGCATCCTGAATTATTAGATTGGCTCGCTGCAGAATTTATGGAAAGTGGTTGGGATGTACGAAGCATGCTGAAGTT
>Ga0163149_10005696_pt1 | contig 13061 bp, 9 predicted proteins | sample OliLakLV19MP5G1_FD_148604 | JGI IMG/M metagenome (GOLD analysis project Ga0163149, IMG submission 148604) | Freshwater microbial mat bacterial communities from Lake Vanda, McMurdo Dry Valleys, Antarctica - Oligotrophic Lake LV.19.MP5.G1 | ecosystem: Environmental > Aquatic > Freshwater > Lake >...
TGAAACCAGCTTGCATGACTCGCATAGAAGGTAGCTAGCAAGTTGAAAAGAGTCGGTTGAAAATGTAGGAATATTATTTTGCATATTTATTTTTATTCTTTGAATGTTTTATAACTTGTCTTTTGTGCTCGATATGAGCCAGGACAAGATTTAGCCACTGTTCTGCTGCAGCTTTAACCAAGTCATTTTTATGATTATTCTCAATCTTTATTCTCATACGCTCAATTTACTGGGTATGAGTTAAAAAGGATGTGTCAGTGTTTAGGGAGGAGAAGTGATACGAAGATTATTTGAACCACTTTTTATATCGATGATAAAGAGTTTTTATATAGTCTTCATCGAATTGCTTTAATCTAGTAGTAATTTCACTAAATGTAAGCTTTTCGACATCTCTTAATTCAAATATTTGTTTTGCCAGGTCCAAGTTTTCCCATCGCGGAAATTTTACCTCGGGTAATTCTAAAGCCTGCATATCGAATTCAATTGTTTCCCAATTCTTTTCCACCCATTCTAAGAACTTATTCTTTGTGATCGTGCTTGTTATGCTAATTCTGACTTCACGTTTTTTGTCTTTAGGCGATTCCTTTTTCAGTAGGACTGCAGCTGTCATTCCTATACCTTGTACCTCAACACCTGGTTCTAGAAAAAGTGCACTAAATGAGTTCTTGATAAGAAACGTTCTCATTTCTCTCGACATACCTACCGGCAACTTATGGTCATCCATTAGTTTTAGTACCACGTCATCCGGGATATCCTTATTCTTGTACTTCTTTCGGATTATATCTACATCTTTTTCAAATTGAGTATTATGCTCAAGAATCCAAAGTAGTTTTTTGTAATCATCAGTAACTAAATTAACTTTAGGAATATTAATTTTCATACTCATTTTTATTCTTATATTTGAACAGAAGTTCTAGCTAATTATAGCTTATATCTGTATAATTGGGTGTAAGTTGCTGAAAACAATTATGGATAAACCAATTAAACTTCTTCGCATTCGTGAAGCAGCCGAAATGTTAGGAGTAAACCCTGAAACGTTGCGCAGATGGGATAGAGAAGGAAAACTCTCTGCCATAATCATTAGTAAGCGTGGTGATAGGCGCTACAAGAAAGAGGATCTTGAAGAGTTCCTAAAGAAACTAGTTAAAGAATAGCACAGAGGTGCAAATAAGAATAAAAATAAATAATATGGCATTCAACGAAAACTCACGAGTAAAAATTCCTGGAATATTACAGTTAGTAAGGTTGGGATATAAATACCTTCCTCTTCATGGCTCTAATATTGATGCAAATACCAATATTTTTATTGACATTTTTAATGAAAGTTTAGTCCGAATAAACAAAGACATAAAACCAGAAGATATTAAGCGGATTTATGAAGAGGTTTCACTTTCTCTTGATAATGAGGATCTCGGACAAGTTTTTTACAATCTAATTACCAACGAGTCTGGGGTTAAATTAATTGATTTCGAGAACTTTGACAATAATTCATTTCATGTCGTCACGGAATTGCCTTACAAGAATGGAGAGGATGAGTTTCGTCCAGATATAACAGTGCTTATTAACGGTATGCCTCTTGCTTTTATTGAAGTAAAAATTCCAAACAACCGTCAAGGAATCATTGCAGAAAGAGAGAGAATAAATATCAGATTTCAAAATAAGAAATTTAGAAAGTTTATCAACATTTCTCAGCTCATTGTTTTTTCCAATAACATGAACTACGACTCAGAGTCGGTAGAGCCTGTTCAAGGTGCGTTTTATGCCACAGGATCGTATGATAAAGCTAACTTCAATTGTTTCAGAGAAGAGTATCAATCAGAAATAGATGCAAAGCTAACTGAATTTACTGATGAAATTGAGAACGTAGTATTAAGAGATACAAACTTATCATCAATAAAGCATTCTCCAGAATTTGTAACAAATAAAGAAATTAATACCCCTACAAATAGAGTACTTGCCTCACTCTTTAACAAAGATAGGTTAAGGATGATTCTTAAGTACGCCTTTGCCTATGTGAAGAATGAAAGTGGTTTAGAGAAACATATCATGCGCTACCCACAGTTGTTTGCAACTTATGCAATTGAAAAAAAGCTTGAAGAAGGTAATAAAAATGGAATTATTTGGCACACTCAAGGAAGTGGCAAGACTGCGCTGACCTTTTATAACGTTAAGTATTTAACTGATTATTTCCAGAGAAAAGGTGTGATTCCTAAGTTTTACTTTATAGTCGACAGAATTGATCTCATGAATCAGGCAAAAGGTGAATTCTCTAGTCGCGGCTTAGTGGTTCATATGGTGGATTCCCGTGAGGAATTACTCGAAGACTTTAAATCACAGAGAGTGATAAATAACTTTTCTGGAAAACCTGAGATAACAGTGGTTAATATTCAGAAGTTTAAAGATGATCCTGACTTGCTCCGATCTGCTGCCTATGATTTAAACATTCAAAGAATATATTTTCTGGATGAAGTACATAGAAGCTACAAGGAGGAAGGGAGTTTTCTTGCCAACCTTTACACCTCAGATAGAAGTGCGATTCTCATTGGGCTTACAGGTACGCCTCTAATTGGAAAAGATCGAAAGTCGCGCGATACCTTTGGTGATTACATTCATAAGTACTACTACAACGACTCAATTGCTGATGGTTATACACTCAAGCTCATAAGAGAAGGCATAGAATCTAATTACAGAATACAGCTCGACAAAATACTCAATGATATTGAAGTACTCAAAGGAGATGTAGAGAGAAAGGAAATATATTCCCATGAAAGTTTTGTTGATCCAATGCTTAGTTATATCGTTGATGATCTCGTTAAGAGCAGGATTAGATTTGGTGATAAGACAATTGGTGGTATGGTTATTTGCGACAGCTCTGATCAAGCAAAGATGATGCAACAGGTTTTTGATAGCAAGTACAAAAACAAAGAAAATTATAATCTGTCTGCGTCAGTTATTTTGCATGATATTGGCGATAAAGATACCAGAAAAGATGAAGTAGACAAATTCAAAGAGGGCAAAATTGATCTGCTTTTCGTTTATGAAATGCTTCTCACAGGATTTGATGCTAAAAGGCTAAAGAAGCTCTACATAGGGCGAATCATACGAGATCACAATTTACTGCAGGCACTAACAAGAGTAAACAGGCCATATAAGGATTTCAGATATGGCTATGTTGTGGATTTTGCAGACATCCGAAAAGAGTTTGATAAGACAAACAGAGCATATTTTGATGAACTACAAATGGAGCTTGGCGACGAGATTAAGACTTACTCAAATATTTTCAAATCTGAGGGTGAAATTGAAAAAGAAATTGAGGAAATAAAAGAAACACTCTTTCAATATGATTTAGCAAACGCAGAGATTTTCTCTCAACAGATTAGCCAAATAGAGGATAGAAAAGAGATATTACTTCTCAAGAAGGCCTTGGAGAATGTAAATAATTTATACAACGCTATTAGGCTTTATGGTCATTTTGATCTACTAGATAAGATTGATTTCAAAAAACTACATAGCCTTTATGGCGAAGCTAGTCGCAGATTAGATCTGCTAAATCTTAAAGAAACTTTAGAAAAAGGTTCCGGCACTACCAACCTCCTAAACGTTGCCCTAGAAAATATTTTATTTCAATTCCGAAAGGTATCAGAAAATGAGTTAGTTATTGCCGATAAGCTTAAGGATATTCTTAGGAAAACTCGTGAAGAGCTAGGAAGAAACTTCGATAAACATGATCAGGTATTTATTACCCTCTATGAAGAGCTCAAGCGTTTATTTGAAAAGAAAAATTTGGATGAAATCTCACAAGAGGAGATGGAAGCGAATATTGATTCCTTGAGATTGATTTTTGATAAAGCTACGGAGTTAAATCGTAAGAACAATTTACTAAAAGCAAAATATGAAAATGATGCAAAATACGCACGTATTCATAAAAAGATTATGCAGGATACTACGGTTCCTAAAAAGGAATCACAGATCCATGAAGTCCTCTTTAAGATTAAAGAAAGTGTAGACGATAAGGTCTTAGTTAATACCAACCTTCTGAAGAATGAGGAATATTTTACTCAAATGATGATGCAAATCGTTGCTGATAATTTTGGCAAATCTGAGATTGGTTTTGATCCAGATATTATCAAAAATGTAAATTCTGCTCTAACCAAAGAATATATGAGCGAATATGGAGGAATGTACGCATGAGCCAAGACTTTACAAAAAAAACAAAACTTCTCATCGATAACCTAAAGGGAGTTTGTGCTTCATATGGACTTGGAAATGATGGAAACGAATTTAAAATCATTACCCAAGTGTTCTTATACAAATTCATGAACGATAAGTTTGGATATGAATTAAAACTACTTGATGAGAATTTAAAAAAATCTGAAAACTGGGAGCAAACATTAAACACATATTCAGATAATCAATATGAAATGCTCTTACTTAGAATGAGTCCAAGTAGTGCAAAATTAAAACGAGAACATTTCTTATCGGTGCTACACAATAAACAAAATGAAAAAGATTTTGCTACGATTTTTGACAGTACCCTTCGAGATATTTCTATTTTAAACAATGAGATATTTTCAGTTAAGACAGATACAGGTGCAAAAATTAGATTGTTTGATGAGCTGAGTCAGTACATAACTGATAGTTCAAAACGAGATAATTTCTGCAGAGCAATTATTAACCAATTAGTCAATTTTAGTTTCGAAGAAATATTTTCTGAAAAGTTTGACTTTTTTTCGACGATTTTTGAGTATTTAATTAAAGACTATAACAAAGATGGAGGAGGCAAATATGCAGAGTACTATACTCCTCATGCTGTTTCAAAAATAATGGCTTCAATTTTGGTAAATACATCAGTAAATAATGTTACATGCTATGATCCCGCAGCAGGATCAGGCACTTTACTAATGAATCTAGCTCACGCAATAGGAGAAGATAAATGCACACTATACTCTCAAGACATTTCCCAAAAATCTTCGAGCTTATTAAGACTAAATTTGATTTTAAACAATCTTGTACATTCAATAAATAATATTATTCAGGGAAATACCATATTAGAGCCTTATTTTAAGTCAAACAGTGGCTTGATGAAATTTAATTATATTGTTTCAAATCCACCTTTTAATCTAGACTTTGGCGATTTCAGGAATAATCTTGATTCAAAAACCAATAGAGAAAGATTTTTTGCCGGTATTCCAAATATCCCTGATAAGAAAAAAGATAGCATGGCAATTTATTTGCTTTTTATTCAACACATCATTTTTTCTTTAGATGAAAATGGAAAAGCAGCAATAGTTGTTCCTACAGGATTTTTAACTACGAAGGGGATTAGCAAAAAGATCAGAAAATATTTAGTTGATCACAAAATGCTCAAAGGGCTTGTTTCGATGCCTAGTAATATTTTTGCAACAACTGCCACAAGTGTCTCAATTTTATTCATTGATAAAACAAATAAACAAGGTGACATTCTCCTGATGGATGCTTCTAAATTAGGAACGAAAGTAAAAGATGGGAATAATCAAAAAACGCTACTTTCAAACGAAGAAGAACAAAAAATTATTGAGGCATTTAATAATATACAGGAAATCGAAAAGTTTTCAGTTTTAGCTTCATATGATGATATAGCAAGCAAAGACTATTCCTTTAGCCCAGGTCAATACTTTGAGGTGAAAAGAGAGTATGTCAGCTTATCAAATGATAAGTTCAAAGTGATAATTAAAAATAATCAACAAAAACTGAATAATCTTTTTTTATTGCAGTCAACAATTGAAGATGTGGCAATGATTGTGTTCGATTACTGGTTTACACAATTTGATTTTCCTAATGAGGAAGGTCATCCATATAGCTCAACAGGTGGAAAGATGGCTTGGAATAAGGATCTTAAAAAAGAAATACCACTGAGTTGGGAGGTTAAGCGATTAGGATCTGTTTTAAAAACTACACTAGGAGGAACGCCAGATACTAATAATTTAGACTTTTGGGAAAATGGTGATATTCCATGGTTAAGCTCCGGAGAGACTGATAATTTTCCAATCATAAGTTCCAATACATTCATAACAAAAAAAGGGCTAGATAACTCACCTGCAGTATTGTTGCCTAAAGGATCTGTTGTTATTTCGATTGTACGTTATATTCGAGTTTCACTACTTGGGATTGACGCAGCAACAAATCAATCTGTTGTAGGAATTTCTGAGACTAAAAATATTAGGAAAAATTTCTTATTCCCGTTTTTAAAATCTCAAGTTCCTACTTTAATGAGCAAAAGAACTGGAGCACAACAGCCACATATTAACAAGGGGGAAATTGACAATATATATCTAATAATTCCTCCTGAAAATGTATTGAATAAATATTATGAAATTACGCAACCAATTTACGATGCTTTAATAAACTACAAGTTAGACTACGAAGGCTTAACGTTTCTGAAAGATAACTTTCTTCCACATTTAATTGATGGGCAGGTATCAATTAATGATTGAACTGGCACATATTAATATTCAACAGTTAATATTAAATTCGTTTAGTTAAAATATGAGTAAGTTTCAAAAACAAGACATTATTGAAGAACAAAGCGCTACTATCTTAAAAGATGCTTATGACCCTAGCTATTTTCTATTTAATGACATGGGAGTTAAGGATAGATATCCTGATGTTGATGGTCAAATAAGACTAAGAATTCCTGCAGGAGTTTATTTAAATAAATATCTACATTATCAATTAAAAGGTACTGAAGAACTCAAAAATAATAAGTATTTTTGTAGTAGAGAAATTTTAGATTATTTAGTTGGAAAAAATGGAACAAATGTTCCGACCATTCTGTTTGTAGTGGATGTTAAAACAAAAACTGTGTACTCCTATTTTTTAGATAAACAGAAAATTGCAGCTCTTGAATTAGATAAAGATCAAAAAGGTAGAACTCTTGACCTAAAAGGATGTGAGTTCAATAAATCAAATAGTTCAAAAACTAATGACCTCTGGGAGAAAATTGCTAAAAAAGACAATTACAATGAATTAAATGACTCCTTATCCAAGATTGTTGCTGACTTTCATGGCAATGTAAGAAAATGCGTTGCTATTTTATATCTTTTACAAAGAGTAGAGAAAGACAAACTCCCGGAATTATTTAATAGGCTACTTTCGATATCCACAAAAGAGGCAGAAGTTATAATCGAAAAACTTGATGCCGAAGGAATATTGAATAAGACATCGCGGCTATATCTTGTTGAAAATGAGCAGATAGGAATTGAATGCCTGTTTGATTTAGTAGAAACACTAGATTTAAATACACTCCCTAAAATCTTTAAGGATAAGGATGATCTGAAGCTTATCAGTAAGCATTTGGCTATTATTAAACACCCAAAAGTAGACAAATATTTTGAGCTCCAATTCAATAGTATGCTTTATCTTTTTGGTAAACCTAAGTCTAACGACGAGCTTATCGACAACTTGGAAATTATAGAAGGATTCGCATTTAGAGATACACGAACAATTCTTAAAATCATTGCTTCAATTATAAATCCTGGAAAAATACTCCCAACGAAGAAACACAAAACAAGTTATGGCGACTACTTTGGGAAAAGCTATAGAGATGTACTATCGAAAGTAATTGATATTCTAGATGATATCCGGTATCTAGAGACAAAGGCTGTATTAAAGTATCTGTTCATACTATCAAAGAAAGCGAACGTAATACCTGAAAGAAAGATTGAGGAGCTAACGGAACACCTCACACAATACGATATTTATGCTTTAAGAAAAATAGGGTACTTTCAACAAATTAAAATATTGCAGGAAATAGAAAAGTTAAGCGATAAGCAATTAATAAATAATTCAAAGATAGTTAGAGAAATAATAAAAGATCTTCTAGATCCTAGTTTTCATGGCGAATCAATGTCAGATTATAGAACACTTACATGGTCTTTTGGTGGACTAAGTGCTACACCAGCATTAGAAGATATACGCAGTAGATCTGTAAAACTAGCCGCTAAGCTAATATCCATATTACCGGAAGAAAAATCGAAACTAGAAGTAGTAAAAACTTTGTCGCAAGCAATGTATCCTCCATCACAGGGGAACTATAGCAAAGAATTAGAAATATTAGTTTTAAAGAATACGGATGAGATTTTGAAATATTATTCGGTAATAATCGACTCCGCTTCCGATCCGCTAACTCAAGAGATTGAAGAACAGGTAAACAATCTTATTAGAAAGAGTGATGGCAACAAAAGCGAGCCTTTAACGGAACTAGAAAAAAAGATTGCTGCAGATACCGAGTATGATTTGTTTAGAATTTTTGTAGGATATGATTATAAACTCAGTAAAGATGGAGATTGGAGAGCAGGACAAGCAGAGAGGAAGAAAAAGATTCAAGCATATGTTGATAATGTTACTTCGGGCAACTATCAAGAATGGCTAGAGAGAATTAAAAATATTGCTGTTAATTACGAAGATGTTGATCCAAGTAAATTCCAATACTTTTTCGAATTCCTTACGAAATTAGGCAAGGAAGAACCAGAAATTGCCAATAAATTTGTTACTGAAAATGAAAGCCTATTCAAAAGATTTTTGATTCATATAGTAACTGGCATATACGAAAGTTCACAAAATGATTTAGCAACTACACTAATTAATAACTGGGTTGATAAAAATAAGCACATAACAGCTTGTGCCGTAATTCTGGCTGGCTCAAAGACATATGATAAAGAGTTATTTTTAAAAGTAGCCAGAAAAGCAATTAGCGAAGGAGATATCTGGGCAATAAACAATATTATTCGGGGAACCACAGAGCATATTAAAGTGGACCCAACGTTAAAAGTATTGTTCTTAGATTGCATAAAAACACTTACTAAGATTAAAAATACTTCATGGATAAGTACAATTTGGTTTAGAGACAAAGACTTATTAAACACCCTAAGTAAAGATGAGGCCATTCAGGTATTAGATAATTTAGTCTGTGCACCAGATGTTGATTATCATACGGAGGACATCTTAGCTGTATTCGCAGATAAGTATCCAGAAGAAATAATCACTTACTTTCATAAAAGACTACAGGCAAAGAAGCTAGCAAAAGATATTCCGAGATATGAAGTGTTGCCGTTTAGCCTTCATGAACTAGATCAGACATTGAGAAAACATTCAAAAGTGATCGTTCCTCTTTTATTAAGTTGGTTCGATACTCAAGATGAAGTTCAAAAGCTAAGAACAGCACACTTCTTTGAAGCCATATTCCCAGAATTCAGCGATGACTTAGAAGAAACTCTTTTGAATATTATTAAGGAGAATGATCCAAAAAAAGCAAGTAATATTTTAAGCATACTGTCAGCTTATAAAGGACAGATATTTCTCCATAAAACTATTCATTCGTTTATTGAACAATTTCCTCCAGACAAAGGTACCAAGAGCACGTTGTTTATAATACTGTCTAATACAGGAGTAGTAAGCGGAGAATATGGATTATCAGAAGGGTTTAAAAAGAAAAAAGAAGAGATTCAAACTTGGAAAGAGTCTCCAAATCCTGCTATAAAGCAATTTGCACTAGAATATGAGAAGCATCTCGACGATGTAATTGCCCATGAAAGAACACGAGAAGAAGATACAGTGACTTTAATGAAAGCAGGACACTAAGCTTTTAGTGAGAAATCAGACGCTTCATTAATCTTGCATCTTCTTCTATGAGTGAGCGGCGTAAGCGCGTGGAGAGATAAGTTAAATCATTACACCTGCGGCAAAAGAAGCTTTTTGACATTGGCTTTCTGAATAATTTTCCCATTCGTTTTTGGCAGTTAGGACAAACAAACCAGATTCTAATTCCTCCATAATTACATTCTGTAGCAGTTACTTTGACTAATTGTCCATTAATTTCAATAGATGTTGGATTAAATGCAGCCAATCCTAAACTAGACGCAGAAACAGGTTGGCAATGTTCGATTAGTGTTTTTGACATAAAAAAGTTTCCTAAATCATTAAGCGTTTTTGTTAAATTGTTGATTATTAGCCACAAAAGCCTCTTTCGCATTCACCTTTACATTAATTGCTGGATGTCTTGATTCTTTAAGAAAAGTGATCGCTGTCATAAACTGCTGGTTGGAAAAATTTGCCTGTTTGCCGATCTCCTTTAGGAGATTAATCTTTACTTGGTTATCATACTTCCTAATGTTGCCTGTGGAGTCCTGTAGCAAGTGTAAATGAACCTGGGAGAGCCGTAGTGATCGAAAGTAAGCGTTGAGTGCCTGGTCAACCACAAGGGCTTCTGAGGCTGAAATAGGAGCAAATTCAGCTAGTAATCGTTGTCTTGCATCATCAACTGCTGTTTGATCGAGTATATGTACACTAGAACTGAGTTGACTACCGCTTGAGACATTTGTTATTCGAGCATATTTGAGAAAAGAATCTGTCAATCTTGCTACTAATGTGTCATCTTGAGGTGATTTAGCTGCCTCTTGGTTAAATTGCTCTATTTCTTCAATTAATTTTTCTTCCTTTTGCCTCACGGAGTTAATTTCTTTATCAAGGATAGACTTCTTTTCTTCGAAAGTTTTCGCTTTCGAAAGAGCTTCAAACATGTTAATTTCTTGTTTTTTTATTGTTATTGTCTTATTCATAGTGAAGGATTGGGCATTATGGGCTCATTAAGTAACTTCTTGATCTCAAACCATCTTTGGCGCAGCTCTCCAACATAAGAAGGGTTCTGGAAGGCGGTAAAAATAGCCTCAAATTGAGGAGTTATATCAATCTCATGACTGGGGAGCCACGTAGGACGAGAGGCATAAAATGCTATCTTGTCAAAGGGTTTTTTCCAGTCGTATCGCACTATTTCGCCATCAAGCCTAAGGTTCTGAAGCGTCATATTCAAAAGTAGTCGTTTTTCTTCTGGTTCAGAACCCGCAAATAATTCTTTTGCTCGTGAAGCTATCTGTACCAGATATTGTGCGGTCAAATAGTACTCTTCATCTGCCATATGTAGTTTAGCTAATTTTGCTTGTAGTAGCTTTTGTTCAGTACGGTAAGCATTACGCTTATCTTCAAAGAAGCTCTTAGTAATACTACCGTCTATTTTGTCATCATACATTTTTTCAATGCGGTGCTGGTATTTGTTATATTCTGCTTGGTAGCGAGTGCGTAGTTGCTCTGCAAAGTACTTTTTATCCTGATGTGAGCCTTTGAGAGTGTTCACAATGTCATCAACGGCTTCTTGTGGTAGTTCCAGCTGTCCGAACACATCCATAAACTGTTTGGTTAAGTCTGGCTCTGACAGCCAGTCTGCGCCGTGTTTGCCTTTGGACTGGGTGCAGTGATAGTAATGGAAAATGAGGCCACTTTTTTTAATCTTTCTCTCTGGTGTAATAATGCACCCGCACTCAGCGCACTGGATGAGGCCACGATAGGCAAAAGATAGGCCTGCAAACTTAAACTTCTTTTTGTTGTAGCTCGCACGAACTGCCGTAACTTTGTTGTATTGCTCTTCTGAGATAATGCGGTCGTACTGATGGGGATACTCAATACCGTCGTATTTCATCGTGCCACAATAAAAGGAGTTGTTGAGGATTTTTTCGACTTTGCTTTTGGCTATTTTGATATTAAAAATTTCATCGATTTTGTTGCGTACTTCGAGCATTGAGTAGCTACCCGTAGAGTACAACTCAAAGACTTTTTGCACGACCAATGCTTCGTTATCATCAATATATATCCAGTTGCGATTGTTGCTTTCATCCTTAGCATTTTTGTAGCCGTAGGGTGCGCCACTCGGCCACTCGCCATTTGCTATTTTGCGTTGGGCAGTAGTGACGGCATCATCTTTGAGACGGTTGAGAAATTGCTTGGCAAGGTAGACTTTGGTATCCCAGTCGGTAATATCCCGACCTATGGTCTTTTGATCAATCACAAGGCGGTCATAGACGAAATGGATTTCTTTTTTGTGTTCACTGCGTAGGTCATCTATGAGTACGGCATCACGGTAGTTTCTGGTAATGCGGTCCACACGATAGGCAATAATAGCCTCCACGTCTGTCTTTGATTTCACAAACTCAATCATCTCGTTGAATTTGGTCCTGATCTTGCGGTCGGCACTCTCACTAAATACAAACTCACGGACGACTTCAAGACCGTTTTCTTGGGCATACTCACGCAAGATGGGCAACTGTATATCTTTGAGAGATAAGCCCTCTTTTTCCTGTCTTACTGTGGAAACTCTGGCGAGAATGACGGCTTTTTTCATAGGTTTAATTTAGGTAGGCAAGCGCAAATGCTTCATCCTGTTCAATAGATATCTCAACCGCACGCTTGGCTTTTTCTAGTAAGTCATGCGCTTCTTTTCGCATCTTAAAGGCTTCCAGTACCATATTTGCTAGTTCATCCTGTCTTGCTCTAGCAAGCATTGGGATTTTGATTTGCATTGCGCTGTCTGGTTTGAGGTGAGCAATGATAGCACCGCCTGACATTCGCTCTATTTGAGCTTTGCAATACATTGAGTTGAGAACTAAAGCCAAGTAATTATTATTGATTTTGTCGTTTGGTTTGAAGCGAAGGAATGCACCGCTGACAATAGCTTCAATATCTTCATTAAGGGCGTATGAGATGCCAATAGTGCCGTCCTTAGTGAACAGAACCTCGCCTTTTTTAGGTCGATAGTTGTCCTTGAGACTTTCAAATAACTCAACTGAGAGCTTTTTTTCTACTGCCTCGATACCAAAAATACTAAAATCTGCCACACGTACAAAGTTTTCACCCTCTTCTTCGTATGCCTCACTGCCAATTTCAATACCTTTTTTGATCGTTACAATTTCGCTTAGTGGGACTTGTGGAATGCCAGAAGTTTTTATCTCAATCTCATCATATTTTGGTTGCCAGTACTCAGCATCAAAACGGTCATCGGCCAAACAGTCAACTAAATCACGTGTTGAGGTATTGGTATCAATTGGTGTGTAGTCAGTAAGATTGAGGTCGGCAAGAAGCAGTTGCTCGGCTTGAGAATATAGTCTCTCAAGAGTGCTTGTTGTGTCGAGATACTTGAGTATCAACTTTTCAACCTCATTTTGGATTTTCAGGGAAGCTGTAACTATTTTGATAGT
>Ga0163149_10005697_pt1 | contig 13060 bp, 17 predicted proteins | sample OliLakLV19MP5G1_FD_148604 | JGI IMG/M metagenome (GOLD analysis project Ga0163149, IMG submission 148604) | Freshwater microbial mat bacterial communities from Lake Vanda, McMurdo Dry Valleys, Antarctica - Oligotrophic Lake LV.19.MP5.G1 | ecosystem: Environmental > Aquatic > Freshwater > Lake >...
GGCGTTCACTCCGGTGCTTCGCAAGCCGAACAAATTCCAGACGCGGCAGAAGTTCATCGAATCGTGGATGGTCTCGAAATTGAGCAACGGCAACACCTACGTGCTCAAGGAACGCGACAACCGCGGCGTGGTCACGGCGATGTACGTGCTCGACCCTTGTCGGGTCAAGGTGCTTGTCGCCCCGAATGGCTCGGTCTACTACCGACTGAGCGACGATGCCCTGGCCAAGGTGGCGGACGACGAGCAAGTCGCCGTGCCTGCGAGCGAGATCATTCACGACACGATGGTCTGCCTGTTCCACCCTCTGTGCGGGGTGTCCCCGATCTACGCTTGCGGCCTGGCCGCGACTCAGGGCCTCGAGATTCAGACGAACTCGGCCAAGTTTTTCCGCAACATGAGCCGCCCGAGCGGCGTGCTGAGCTCTGACCAAGAGATCACCGACGACTATGCCGCGGCGCTGAAGAAGCGCTGGGACGAGAACTACTCGAACCACAACCAGGGCAAGGTCGCCGTCCTCGGCGGCGGGCTGAAGTACCAGGGCTTGACGGTCAACGCCGTCGACTCAGACATGGTCAGCCAACTGAAGATGTCGGCCGAGATGGTCTGCTCGACCTTCCACGTGCCGGCCTTCAAGGTCGGGATCGGCGCTCTGCCTGCCGGCCAGAAGGTCGGCGACATGAATCAGATCTACTACACCGACTGCCTGCAATCGCTCATGGAAGCGGCGGAGGCGTTGCTCGACGAGGGCCTCGGCCTCGACGAGAAGAAGGAAGGCCGCCAGCTGGGGACCGCCTTCAACCTCGACGACCTGCTGAAGATGGACGGTGCGACGCAAACGACCGTGCTGCGCGATCAGGTCGGGGCAGGCATCCGCCACATTGACGAGGCTCGAGCGGTGTTCGATCTGCCGCCGACGCCGGGCGGGAATACCTCGTATCTTCAGCAGCAGAACTTCTCGCTCGAGGCGTTGGCGAAGCGCGACAGCGGCGACGACCCGTTCGGCGCGAAACCTGCACCCGCCGCGCCGACGTCGGCGAAGGCCATCAAGGACCTGCGTAAGGACATTGAGATCGCGCGGGCCGCCGACCTGGAGCGCGCCGCTGCTGCCGATCGGCAACGCGCGTCCGAGCTGGAGCGATTCGCGATCGATCAGCGCGAGGCTGGCCGCGTGATGGCCGAAAGGATGATGGCCGAGGTCGCGGTGCTCGAGGTCCGACGGCAAGCCGAAGAGACCGCCCGGCGCGAAGAGACCGCCCGGCGCGAAGAGGACGCCCGCCGCTCTGTCGAAGCGGCGCGGGTCGCCGAGGATGCGGCCCAGGCCGTCGCCGCTCAGGTGAAGGCGACTCGGGCAGCCGAGGAAACCGTCTTCGCCGAGCTGCAAGCCGGCCTTGAGCGGATGGAGCCGATCTGTGCCTAGGGACGGCCGCGACGAAGAAGACGACATCTTGATCGCCGCTGCCATCGCCGCGATGCGCAGCCTCTACGAAAGCGAATAGCCCATGGCCGAAATCACATCCCCGCTGGCGGCCGGCGTGCTGGCGGCGTTCCGCGACTACGTCGGGCGCAGCTTCGAGCCGGTGTTGCGACGCCTGAAGGACCTAGAGGCCCGGCAGCCGATCCAGGGCAAGGACGGGAAGTCGGTCAGCATCGACGAGGTGCGCGAGCTCGTGAAGCTGGCGACCGAGGCTGCATTCGCCGGAATGCCGAAGCCGAAGGACGGCATCGACGGAAAAGACGGCGCGCATGGCCAAGATGGCCAGCCCGGTTCGGCTGGCGAGAAGGGCGCGGCCGGCATCGACGGCAAGGATGGCTCGCCCGGAGTCGAAGGCCATAAGGGCATGGACGGTTCGCCCGGAATCGGCCTGCCCGGAGAAAAGGGTGCGGACGGTATCGACGGGCCCGCGGGTCTCGACGGCGCTGACGGCCTCGCGGGCAAGGACGCAACCCCAATCGACGAGGATGCGCTGGTCGCCCGCATCGCTGAAGTGGCCGTGAAGCACATTCCGGTGCCCCGCGACGGCATCGACGGCAAGGACGCGGCGCCGATCGATCCCGAGCGAGTGCGCGACATGGTCAAGGCCGAAGTCGCTGCGATCCCTCGCCCGGAGAACGGCCGCGATGGTCGCGACGCGAAGGGCAAGGACGGGACCGACGGTCTGTCCATCGACGACTTCGACATCAAGCAGAAGGACGACCGAACCATCGTCGTCTCGCTCCGCAACAAGGACAAGCAGGTTGCGCGCGAGATCAAGCTGAAGGGCCTGCCGATCGACCGCGGCGTTTACAAGTCTGGCGCTGCCTACCAAGAGGGCGACGGGATCACTTATGGCGGATCTTGGTGGCTAGCGCAGAAGGACACGAGCAACACGCCCGGCGATGCTTCCGGCGATTGGCGCCTGGCCGTCAAGCGGGGCCGCGACGGTAAAGACGCATGAGCTACTACATCGACCCCATCTTCTGGCGGGCAAGGTACGTAGTCCCGCTGCCGCCCGGGATCAAGGTCATCTCGACCACGGCCGGGCCGATGATCTCGCTCGAGAAGCTGCGCCAACAGTGCGAGCTCGTGGCGATCGACGGCGACTCCGACGCCGACTCACACCCGGACGACGAGTTGCTGATCGCCTACCTCGACGCCGCCATTGAGCATGCCGAGGACTTCACCGGCCTTGCGATCGCGCTGCGGACCTACGAGATGGCGCTGGACAGCTTCCCGTGGTCGAGCGCCTGGACATCTCGCGGCATCGAACTCCCGCGGCCGCCGTTGATTCGCATCGACAGCTTCTTCGCCACCGCCGCCGGCAGCGAGGGGGAGCTCGACGAAGGCGACGACTACCTCGTCGATGACTACCGCACCCCGGCGCGCATCGTTCCCGTGACTTCGTGGCCGAGCATGACCCGGGCGACGAACGCGCTCAAGATCCGCTTTACGGCGGGCTACATGACCCCGGCCTATGAGGAGGCTTCGGACTTCTCGGCATCCGACTACGCGGGCGCGCAGCAACTGCCCGCGGCGATCCGGCAGGCGTTGCTCCTCATGGTGCGGCACTTCTGGGAGCATCGAAGCGATTCTGTCGACAAGACGCTGGCGACGATCCCGAACGGCTTCAAGGATCTGCTCCGGCCGAAGAAGGTCATCTTGGGCATGGCGTGATGGGCGAGCGGCGTCACTGGGTGACTTTCGAGAGTCCCGAGACGGAGATGGATTCGGACGGCGCCCAGGTCGAGACGTGGGTTCCCGCGTTTCCGCTGAACCACCGGATGCCGTGCCAGGTCCGGGCGCTGTCGGGGCGCGAACTCTTCGCTGCGCAGGCGTCGCAATCGAAAGTTTCGACAGAGATCGTCACGCAGTACCGGCCAGGATTCAAGGCTTCGATGCGAGGCCGGCTTGGCGCGGAGGTGTTCAACATCGAGGCAGTGATCCTCGACCCGGAGAGCCGGAACCGCACGATCACGCTACGATGCAGCAGCGGGGTCAACTTGGGGTGAAGTACCCGGAGCGGCCGGCGTGGTCTGGCCGCACGGTGGTCTGCATCGCCAGCGGCCCGAGTCTCACGGCAGAGGACGTCGAGACGGTCCGGGAATCGAAACACCCGGTCATTGTCACGAACACGACCTTTCGCCTGACTCCGTGGGCCGACGTCGTGTTCGGAATGGACATGGCCTGGTGGAAGATGTACGGCAAGGAAGTTGCCGAGGTCTGCGCGGGCCGGAGGATGTCGACCTCGCACGCCGCTCGAGCCTACGGAGCGGAGTCGCTGTGGCAGACGCCGTGGTTCCCGCAAGCGATGAACTCGGGCGCGGCGAGCGTGGGGCTGGCGATGGCGTCTGGCGCGGCGAAGATCGTGCTGCTGGGCTTCGATTGCCAGAAGACGGGTGGCAAGACTCACCACCATGGCGACCACCCGAAAGGGCTAGGTAACGGGGCATCGCTGAAGAAGTGGCCGAAGCACTTCGAGACTCTGGCGAAGGACGCGCAGAAACGAGACTGCATCATCGTGAACGCAACCAGGGAAACCGCCCTGCGATGCTTTGAGCGAGTGCCGCTACAGCTGGCCCTATGAGGCGGACGATTCGTGGCGGGACGGGGCTAGGGGACGCTCTCTACGTGCAGAGCGTGTGTCGGCATCTGGTGGAGAAGGGGCAATCGATCCGGGTCAATAGCGCATGGCCCGATGTGTTCCGGCCGCTCGGCGACAAGTGCGCGGTCGCGCCGTTCAGTCGCACAGCACAGGTCGTCGCGCACTACCCGTCCCGAAAGTGGGCGACCGATACGACGCAGTTCGAGGACTGCTGCATCACGGCCGGTGTGCCGAAGAACATCGACTTGCGGCTGGATTGGAAGCCGACGAATCAAACGCTGATCGACAGCATCGGATCGCGGCCGTTTCTCTGTGTCCAACTTCCGCGCACTCCGATGGGTCGCACGGATGGATTCGGCGCTGAACTGCTGCCGGACTGCAACGTGATCCAGAAGCTGATCGACAGGCTGCGGGAGAGGTTCTGCATCGTTCAGATCGGCTCCGGCCGGCCGTTGCACAAGTTCCACGGCATCGACGTAGATCTGGCCAACAAGACCACCGTATCGGACTTGCTCGATGTGGCGACCGCGGCCAGTGGGTTCCTCGGCTATGTGTCGTTCATCGTCCCGCTGGCTGAGTCGCTGTCAAAGCCTGCCCTGCTGGTCTGGTCGCGGCGAGGATTGAAGGCCGGTAGCCACTTCATCCGAGCGGTGACGCCGAAGAAGGTGTTGCACAAGCCGAGCTCGAAGTTCCTTTGGGACGACGCGACGGAACAAGAGATACGGGAGGTGGCCGATGCGTTCATGCGATAGCAGTCTCCTGCGCGAAACGTTCCACGGGAAACGTGTTGCCATTGTCGGCAGCGGCCCCGGCTCACTCGACAACGCGCCGGGTTTGGTGGATTCGCACGATGTCGTCGTTCGCGTGAACAACTACAAGACCGGCAAGGCTCAGGGCTACCGTTGCGATGTGTTCTACAGCTTCTTCGGCGGCTCGATCCTGAAGCCGGCCTTCGACCTGCAGCGCGACGGCGTGAAGCTCTGCATCTGCAAGTGCCCGAACTCGAAGTTCATCGAGTCGGAATGGCACAGGAAGAACGGCAAGATGCTCGGGACGGACTTCCGCTACATCTACAAAGCGCGTGCCAACTGGTGGTTTTGCCCGACATACATTCCGGACCGCGCGGAGTTCATGGAGGTCTTCGAGATGCTCGGCAAGCACATCCCGAGCACCGGCTTCTCGGCGTTGCTGGCTGTCCTCGCGCACGCGCCGGCCAGCATCTACCTGACGGGCTTCGACTTCTTCGCCTCGCGCATTCACAACGTGAACGAGCCTTGGCGGCCGGGGAATCCGGATGACCCGATCGGGCATGCGCCGGAACGCGAAAGAGCGTGGCTTGCAGAACATTGCGACATGGTCACGATGGACGACAGGCTTACCGAAATCATGGAGGATGCGGGTGCAGTACTGGACGATTGAAATGGAAAAGCAGGTCGGGTTTCGACTCCAGAACTTGCTCGATAGCCCGCAGTTGCTGAGCGTCTATCGGCAGTTCGGAGGCCAGCCGTTTCGACGCTCGAGCGTGTTCCATGGGCTCGAGGGCTTCTTGCGCGAGAACAACATCGCCGGCCGTCGTTGTTTCGAGATCGGCACATGGAATGGCCTCACCGCGGTCGTGCTGTCCCAGTTCTTCGCCGAGGTCGTGACCGTCGACATTGCACACAACGAGCTGAAGCACGAGATCATCAAGCATCTCGGCATCACCAATATCCGATGCGTGGAAATCGACAGCAACGAAGACAAGGCGAGGGTCTTTGATGACACGAAGTTCGATCTCGCGTACCTGGACGGAAATCACGCACAGGACACCGGGGGCGACTGGAAGCTGACGAAGGGCTGTGGCCGAGTTCTGTTTCACGAGGCGTGGCCGTTTCAAAAACCAGTTTGGGATCTGCTCCATTCGCTGCCAGAAGATGAGGTCGTCTGGGGCGGTGATGGTCTGGCGCTGTGGAGGCGGCAGACGTGACCTGGCCGACCAGCCTCTACGAATACAAGGGGCAGATGTTCCCCGAGTACCTCAAGACCGGCAACGCCTGCCAGTTCGTCGCGCCGCTGGCCAAGGAGTTCTGCGTCGGCATTGGCCTCGACGTAGGGGCGGGCAAGTGGCCGCTGCCGGGAGCCATTCCTGTGGATGCCAAGGACGGCCGGGACGCGATGGAGTTGCCGCACGGGCAATACGACTACGTGTTCAGCAGCCACTGCCTCGAGCATCTGGCGAACCCCATCGCAGCCTTGGAGCATTGGCGAACCCGTCTACGGTCGGACGGTGTTCTGTTCCTGTCGCTGCCGCACCCGTCGATGACGTACTGGAAACCTCAGCACTGCCGCAAGCATCTGCATTCGTGGCAGCCCGAGGAAATGGCCGAGATCGTTCGCGACATCGGGTTCGTTGCTGTGATCCACAGCGAGCGGGATCTGTCGTGGTCGTTTCAGGTCGTCGGAAGGAAACCATGACCATTAAGGATCGAATCGTCGAACTGCACGGAGAGTCGTTTCTCCGCAAGAGCGCCCTGAACATTCGCGACGGCGAAGGCGTGTTCCGGGAATTTCTCGAAGGCGCCGGGTATCGCACGATCCTGGAGATCGGCACCTACAAGGGCATCTCCGCTGCATGCATGGCGCAGTACTGCGAGAAGGTCATCACGATCGATCTGGCGCACGGCAAGCTCGAGACGAACGGCGAGGATCACGATCGGCACGCATTCTGGGAATCGCTCGGCATCGACAACATTGAGTTCCATGCGGTCGCCGACGATGAAGAGAAGGCGAAGCTGATCGCAGGGTTGGAGTTCGACCTGGCCTTCGTCGACGGCGCGCACGATACCGAGGGCGTTCGGCGCGACTTCGCCCTCGTCAAGCACTGCGGCGCGGTCCTGTTCCATGACTATGATGACAGCGGGCCGCAATTGGAGAAGCGCAACGCCGTCTATCGGTTCGTCAACAAGCTCCCGGCGCATCAGCTCCGGGTGCTCGACATCTTCGCGCTGTGGACCGATTCATAGCCTCGCTGCCGGCCGAGTCGGACGGCGACCTGATGCTGTGTCGCGACTTCGGCATCGCCTATCAGCACGACAGGACGAACCTCTGCGCGTACGACGATGCCTATTACGACAAGTGCAAGTCCTACGAAGGCCAGCAGATCGCGCAGGCCATCAACGCGGGGCGCATGGCGCTGGTCAACAAGTACGTCGGCCTGGGCAAAGTGGTCGACGTAGGCATCGGCTCTGGCGAGTTCATCCGCCTGCGCCCGAACACCTGGGGCCACGACGTGAACCCCGCCGGCATCGAGTGGCTGAAGCGGAACGACCTCTGGGCGAAGAACCTGCAAGGCTTCGCCGGCGCCACGTTCTGGGACGTCCTGGAGCACGTCGAGACGCCGGAGGACTACCTGCAGCAGATTGGACTGCACGCCTTCGCCTTCGTGAGCATTCCCCTGTTCTACGCGCTGGGCGCGGTGCGGGCATCGAAGCATTACCGGCCGGGCGAGCACCTGCAGTATTTCACCGAGCAGGGATTCATCGACTGGATGGAGCGCCACGGCTTTCGCCTCATGGAGATGCAGGACTTCGAGATCAGGGCGGGTCGAGAGTCGATCTACAGCTTCGCTTTCAGGCGGTACAGATGGCCGGTCTGAAGATGGAAATGCAACTGCATGGGTTGACCGGCGTGCTCGAGACGCTGAAGTCGCTCCCCGCCGAGGTCGTCAGCAAACGCGGCGGCCCGGTCAAGGCCGCACTGCGCAAGGGCGCGAACGTCATTCTCAAGGCCGAGAAGGCGAACCTTCGTGCGGTCATGGGTCACCGGACGAATGACGAGCGCCAACTGTCCACCGGCCTGCTGTTGAAAAACCTCGTCGCCACCCGCGGCAAGCCGAGGGGCGTCAACGGCGAGCGGTACATCGTCCGCGTGAAGCGCAAGAACTATCCGCGCAAGGGAAAGAACGTCAGCACGGTCAAGGTCGCGCAGCTGCTCGAGTACGGCAGCAGCAAGCAACCGGCGGAGCCTTTCATCCGGCCGGCGTTCAACGCCAAGGCGGCTGAGGCGATCCGCACCATCGAGATCGAGCTCGTCAAGGGCGTCAAGAAGGTCGCGGCGAAGCTGGGCCAACAGAACAAGGGGCGCTGATGCTTCCTCCGGTTTTCCAGGCGCTGAAGGCCTCTGCGGCGGTCAAGTCCATCGTCGGCAGCAACCCTCCCCGCGTCTATCGACACGGCCGGGTGCCCGAGGGCACGCCAGAGCGGCCGATCACCGAACCCTTCGTTACTTGGTTCATGGTCTCGGGCGTGCCGGAGAACAACCTCAGCGACCCGCCGCCATGCGATCGCACGACGGTGCAAGTGGATTGCTGGCATCGCACGGATTCCGGCGTCGAGCTTCTGGCGACCGCGGTTCGCGACGCGCTCGAGGTCATCGGCGTAATGACCGCGACGCAGATCGACGACTTCGAAACCGAAACCAAGTTCTTTCGGATGTCGCTCCAGGTCGACGTCTTCATCAATCACTGATCCTCTCCGTTTCCCCCACCACCGGCCCGCTGAATGCGGGCCTTTTTCATTGAAGGAAGCATCATGGCTGTCATTCAAAACCAGTTCGAAACCAAGGGCACGCATCTCTACTTCATCGATGCCGTGACCACCACTGACCCCACTGTCACCAAGCTGACTTGCCCGACCGGTATCACCGGAATCGGCGGCGGCACGAAGGACAAGATCGACACCACCTGCCTCGATGAGACCGGTGCGTATCGGACCAACGTCGGCGGCTTTGCCGACCCCGCGGAACTCTCCGTTCCGTTCATTCTGTACAAAGGCGACGGCTCGCACCAAGCCCTGTTCCTGTTGCGCGACTCCGGCGCGACGGTGAGCTGGATGCTTGGACTCAGCGACTCCATCGCCGTGCCGACGCTCGACAGCGACATGACCGCGCTCGTCACGCCGGCCGCCCGCACGACCTTCGCATTTTCCGGCTACGTCACGCAAGTGACGTTGGACGCGACGATCAACGAAGTCATCCGCGGCACCCTCACTATCCAACCGACTGGCACGACGACCCCCTACTGGGCATCGTGATGGACTGGCTGCTGACGCAGCCGGGCACGGTACGGGCTGAAACACGCCCATTCGGTGACGGCAAGGATCACACCTTCCACTTCAAGGCTCGCGCGCCGAACGAGATTGCTGCCCACTTCGGAGCAGTCCAGGCGCTGACCAAGGACGGCCAGACGGCCGAAGCCGCGGTCGCGGTGCAAAAGGAGCTCGCGCGATTCATCGCCGATTCCCTGTGCAACGAAGACGGCACGCCCATGCTCGACGCAAAGAAGGCCGAGCAGATCGCCCCGGTTCTGAAGAACGAACTGCGCGCGATCATCGTCGACGGATCCAGCAAGACCGTCTCCGAACTGGGAAACGTCTAGCAGCCAAGGGCGAGGAATGGTTCTGGCACGTTCTCGCCCTCGCACTCGGCGGTCGCACGATCGCCGAGTGGAAAGCCGCAATGGCGGCCGACCCGGTGGAGTTCGAGAGCTGGAAGGCGTTCTACACGCTGCACCCCTTCGACGACCGCTCACGATTCCACCGGCCGGCGGCGCTGATGGCGTCCATGGTGGGCGGGAACGAGGTCGGCGACCTGCTGGACTGGCTCGACCGCAAGCCCGCTCCAGAGGCGGGCTACAGCGACGTGGACCTGTCGTTCATGAAGGCGTTCGGCGTGAAGCCGCCGCGTAAGGACTGAGCATGGCAGCAGGCAGCATCATCGTCGAAATGTTGCTCAATACGGGCACGTTCGAGACAGACACCAAGCGCGCCGGCCAGAACCTCAGGCGGCTGCAGAAGGACGCCGAGGCGGTCGGCCGTGCTATCGGTGTCGCGTTCGCGGCTGCGGCTGTTGCGACGCTCGCCTTTGCCAAGAGCCAGATCAACCAGCTGGACGCGCTGAACGACCTGTCCGACGCCACGGGCTCGACGGTCGAGAACCTGAGCGCGCTCGAGGACGTGGCCCGGCGCAATGGGCAGTCGCTCGACGATGTGACGGGAATCCTCGTCAAGTTCAATGCCGCCCTAAAGGAAACTGACGGCAAGAATGGGATCAGCCTCGCGCTCAAGGCGATCGGTCTCGACGCGAGGGCGCTGCAGCAACTCGACCCGGCCGAAGCACTGCGGCAAACTGCGGTCGCGCTTGCCGGATTCGCAGATGACGGCAACAAGGCGCGGATCGTTCAGGAACTGTTCGGCAAGTCCGTCAGGGAAGCCGGCCCATTCCTCAAAGACCTTGCCGAACAGGGCAAGCTAAACGCGACGGTCACTACCGAGCAGGCGAAGGCGGCGGAAGAGTTCAACAAGCAGATCTTCGGCCTGCAGAAGAACGTCGCCGACGCTGCGCGGGCGATCTTGGGCGACCTGATCCCCGCGCTGAACACGCTTGCGAACGACCTCAAGAACGGCGGCATCTTTGAGGTCCTTACGAATCTGGATCGTGCGTTTGGGCTGACCGCGGCGACCGGTTCCCTGCTGCTGATCGATAACCTGACGAAAGTCAACGACAAGATCGCCACAACCCAGGCGTCTATCGCAAAGCTGCAGAAGGCCGAGCCCGGGAACATCTACGCCGAGAAGGGGCTGGCCGATCTCGAGAAGAACCTCGCTGGCCTCAGGGGGGAAGCGGCGGCCATCGAGAAGCAGATGATCCGCACCGACGCGGCGCTGAATCCCGGACGCGGCATCTACAGCAACGAGGAGCGAAACAAGCCGAGACTTGGCCCGTTGCCTGGGACTCCCGGCGCCAAGGTCACGAATCCATTCGACGCGCTCATCAAGAGCGCACGCGAGATGCTGGCGGTCGCCAAGGCATCCACCGAGGCCGAGGGCGATCTAAGCCAGGCGCAGACGGCGCGGGTGAAGATTCAGGCCGACCTGACCGCCGGCACGCTCAAGCTGACGAAGCCGCAGAAGGAACTCCTGTTCCTGACGCTCGAGCAGGCCGACGCCTATCAGCGCGAGGGCGAACTGCAGAAGCGATCAACGCAGGCGACCATCGATGCATTCTCGGCGCGAGAGAGCTTCCTGCAGCAGCAGAAGGCCGTCACTGATTCCTTGCTCGACGAGGTAGTCGCCGCCCGCCAGCAGGCTACGCAGTTCGGGGCAACCGCGGCCGCCATCGAGGCGCAGGCGATTGCCAAGAATCGGGCGGTCGCAGCATCCAAGGAACTGCTCGCCATCGCCCGTGAGGAACGGGACGAACTCGACCCCATCGCGGCCGAGTACCGCAAGCAGGCGGCGGCCATCAGAGACGCAGCCAAGGCGCGCGAGGAACTGATCGCCAAGCAGAACCTGCTCCTGAACGATCCGACCGCGGGCGCCGAGCAGGCGGTCAAGGACTACCTCGAGGCCATCAGCAAGGCCGGGCTTGCGACGCATGACGCCATATCCAACGCGCTGACCTCGCTCGAGGACTTGACCGTCGAAGCCTTGCTAGGCGGCGACATCAAGTCGGCCGCGAAGAGTCTGGTGAATCAACTCATCAGCGAGTTCTATCGGTTGCAGGTCGTCCGGCCTTTGCTCGCGTCGATCTTCGGCGGCGGCGGGGGCGGTGGACTGGCGGCGCTCCTGAAACTGTTCGGCGGCGGACAGAGCAATCTGCAATTGGGCTCGACGACGATCACGCCTCAGCTGGTCGGCGAGTTCGCCACGGGCACGCCCTACGTTCCGAAGACGGGTCTCGCGCTGGTCCACGAGGGCGAGCGCATCACGCCGCGGGCGCAAAACACGGCTGGCTCCGGCGGCACTGTCGTCGAGGTTCACAACTACTCCGGCGCCACCGTGCGCGAAGAGTCGAGCCAGCGCGGCGACAAGAAGCTGACCCGCCTCATCATCGGCGAGATCGCCCGTGATTCGCGCAGCGGTGGCGTGACTCGTCAAGCAACCCGGGAGGCGGTCGGCCCGAGACCGCGCAGGGGGTGACCCTCCCGCTCATCTTCCCGCCGAGCTCGCTGCCCCTGTTCCTGGGGCGCGGGATTGGCGTCACGCTCGGCGACGACTTTGCGGGCGTGGCTCGCGGCAGCGGGCACAGCCGCAAGCGCCCGAAGTCCAGCGGGAAGCCACGCACGGTGTCGGTCACGTGGCAGCTGACCTACGCGCAGATGATCGAGCTCGACCTGTGGGGCGAGCAGGCGCTGAACGTCTGGACCGAGGAGTTCACGGCCGAGGTGCCGAACATGGGCCCCGGCCGGCTGTTCTGGCGGGCTCGCTGGGCCGAGATGCCGCGCATGAGGCCGCAGGGCACCCCGCGCGGGCCGGAGTGGGCGGTCACCGGGACACTGATCCTCTACGGCGAGGGTGCAGCCAGCAGGCCGTCGACGGGCGCACTGAGCGGCGAGATTCTGATCGCGCGGCTCGGCTCCGGCTTGCTGGTGCTGCCCGCCACGCCGCTGGCGGGCGAGATTCTGATTGCGCGGATCGCGGTCACGCTGCTCGCGGGCGAGATCGTCATCGCCCTGACGTCGACCATCCTGCCGCTTGCCGGCGAGATCGTCATCGCGCGCACGGGGTCGGGAAGCCTGTCAGCGGGCGGCGGAGGCGGAAGCGGCGGAACGATCATCGTCGGCGAGGAGGACGGCACTCCGCTTCAGGCGGTCGCCACGATCCTGTTCCCGAACGGGACGCTCAGTATCGACTCGGACGATACGGCGATCTACACGCCGTCTGCGAGCGGCAGTGGGAAGCAGACGTTCTATCAAAGCAGCGACCCCGGCACCGATGCTTCGATTCACGACGACTGGATCGATAGCGATACCGGAATCAAGTACACGCGGATCGATGACGGTTCGTCGATCCAGTGGGTGGAGTTCTGATGCAGTTTCCGACAAGCCCAGCCGTAGGAGATCGCTACACCCTTGCCGGCCGTGTCTGGGAATGGACCGGCGCTTCTTGGAAGCGGGTGGTCTAGATGGCGATCAACTTCCCCGACAGCCCGGCGCTGAACGATAC
>Ga0163149_10005700_pt1 | contig 13059 bp, 10 predicted proteins | sample OliLakLV19MP5G1_FD_148604 | JGI IMG/M metagenome (GOLD analysis project Ga0163149, IMG submission 148604) | Freshwater microbial mat bacterial communities from Lake Vanda, McMurdo Dry Valleys, Antarctica - Oligotrophic Lake LV.19.MP5.G1 | ecosystem: Environmental > Aquatic > Freshwater > Lake >...
GACACCTCCATCATGCCTTCAGTGGCAACACCCGCACTACTTTTTTTCACGCTATTTGCAGCGAGAAAGTCGGCCCGATTTGCGAGTTTCGCAAGAGGCTCTCGTGTTCTGTTAAGGGCTGTTGGAGATTTCTACTCAGGACAGTTTGTCCGTGGCAGGTGGCGTGCGAAGCAGTGTCCGAAGCAGCGTTTCTATTTCGGTTCAGTAAAGTTCAATCAGCCGATCAAAGCGCGGCATCCAATTGGTCGACCAGAGTTTGCAGAACCTTGATGCGGCCGAAGTTTTTATCTTCGGCCTCGACCAGGGTCCACGGTGCCGAGTGGCTGGAGGTGCGGTCGACCATGTCGGCAACTGCCGCCTCGTAAGCGTCCCGACGCTCGCGATTGCGCCAGTCATCGGCGGTAATTTTGAAGCGCTTGTGGGCGATGTCTTCGCGTTCCTTGAAGCGTCGCAGCTGTTCTTCAGGGCTGATCTGCAGCCAGAATTTCGACAGAACGGTGCCGCTGGCGGCGATCTGGTCTTCAAAGTGGTTGATCTCGGAATAGGCGCGCATCCAGTCCGGCTGTGCGCAGAACCCCTCGACGCGCTCGACCAGCACGCGGCCGTACCAGGATCGATCAAACAGCGTAACCCGCCCATGCGGTGGAAGGTGTCGCCAAAATCGCCACAGGTAGGGATGGGCGCGTTCCTCTTCGGAGGGCGCAGCAATCGGGATAACCCGAAAAAAGCGTGCGTCGAGCGCGGCAGTCACCCGCCGTATGGTTGAGCCCTTGCCAGCGGCGTCACTGCCCTCAAAGACGACAGCAAGGGCGCGATGACGAAAGCGCTTGGCACGTGAAAGCAGGTTCAGCTCGCCTTGCAGCTTTTCGAGGCGTCGCTCATAGCGGCGTTTCCCGAGCTTCTTGCCGAGATCGAGATCGCGCAGGAGTTTGACGTTCTCCAGCTGCGGCAGTGGTGCCGGTGCTTCGGTGTGCACCTCGGGCACGTGGGCCAGCCGCGCCTGCAGCGCTTCCAGCAATATCCGGCCGGCTGTGATGCTGCGGTAGCGATGGTCCGCGCCTGGTACCACGATCCACGGTGCACCGGCGGTGCTGGTCTGGCGAACGACGTCGGCCGAGACCGCGCGAAACCGGTCGTATTTGCGAAAGCGCCGCCACTCATCCGGCGTCACCCGCCAACGCGTCTTTGGATCGCTCTCCAGTGCCTTCAGTCGCTTGCGTTGCTGGTCTTTGGATAGGTGAAACCAGAACTTGATCAGCAGCACGCCCTCGTCCACCAGCATGCGCTCGTGACGCAGGATTGCGGCCACGTGGCTGTCTAGGGCGTCCTGCCCGTCGTCGCCCAATACCCGCCGCAGCAGCGGCGCGGTGTACCAGGAGCCAAAGAAGATGCCGATGTTTCCCTTCGGCGGTAACACGCGCCAGTAGCGCCACATCGGTGGTCGTTCGGCTTCTTCGCCCGTCGGCTCGGAAAACGCATGCGTGTGGATATGCCGCGGGTCCATCCACTCGTTGAGCAGATTGACGGTTTCGCCTTTGCCTGCACCATCCACGCCGCCAATGATGATGAGGACCGGGAAGCCTGGTCGGCTTGCCAGCGCGTACTGGGCGTCCAGCAGCGCACGCCGCAGCAGCGGTTCCTCGGTCTGGTACTGGGCTTTGTCCATGCGGTGTTCGAGGTCGGCCGAATCAAACATGTCGTGCTCCCGAAGACGTTGATGTGGCAAATGTAGGCGCTTGCGAAGCGCAGGATTTGATCGGGATCAACCATACTCCGCAACTGCTCCCACACCCAGGCGTCGCCATGAAACGTGCCCAGTACGCGCAACGCGGTCCGATCCCGCAGGATGTGATCGATGCGGTGGAATTCAGCCTGCCGCCACTGGTCTCTGGCGAGGCCTTGGTCGAGGTGCTGGCCGCGCCGATCAACCCATCGGACGTGCTCACCTTGACCGGGTTGTACGGCATCCTGCCGCCGTTGCCCGCTGTCGGTGGCAATGAAGGCGTTGGCAGAGTGGTCGAGCTTGGGCCAGATACGCGCGGACCGGCGCCAGGCCAGACCGTGCTGCTGCCGGTAGGCTGTGGCAGCTGGAGTACCCACGTGGTGGTCGCCGCGGCACGGCTGCTGCCTTTGCCCAACGACGCGGACCCGCTGCAGTTGGCGATGATGACGGTCAATCCTCCCACCGCCTTGCTGATGCTGCGCGAGTTCGTCGACCTGCAACCGGGAGAGTGGGTGATCCAGAACGTTGCCAATTCTGGCGTCGGAGGCTATCTGGCCCAGATCGCCAAGCTGCGTGGCCTGCGCACGGTCAACATCGTGCGCCGCGAGAGTGCGGTGGCAGCGGTGCGCGAACTGGGCGGCGACGTGGTGCTGGTGGATGGCGACAAGCTGGCCAAGCGAGTCAGTGAAGCTACCGGTGGCGCAGCAATCCGATTGGGCATCGACGCTGTCGGTGGTGCCGCCACAGATCATCTGGCGTCCTGTCTTGCCGAGCGCGGCGTGCTTGTGAACTACGGAATGATGAGCGGTGAGGCGTGCCAGATTTCGCCGGCCTCGTTCATTTTTCGCGATGTCACCCTGCGTGGCTTCTGGCTGTCGCGCTGGTACAAGGAAGCCAGCGCCGAGCAGCGCGCGGGCGTCGTTGGCGAAGTCGCCAGCTTGATTGCCAAAGGCACGCTGCATTGCGCTGTCGCCGCCACGTTTCCGATCGAGCGCATTCGTGAGGCGGTTGCGGCCGCCGCCGCAGGCGAGCGCGAGGGCAAGATTCTGCTGGTGCCGGGCGGCTGAATTAACGGCGGACGCGAGTGGGGCTCGTCGGTTTGATTCTGCATCCACTTATAGGGTCGAATGCCGCAGCGGTTCGCTTCGCGTTCTACCCGGGCGCTGGAGATGCGCGCAGAGCATGACTCTGCGCGAGGGCAGCTGCGGGCTGCTCGGTCGTTGCAGCCTCCCGCCACGCCACTCGATCACGACCGCTCTGCTTGGCAGCATAGAGCGCCTCGTCGGCGCGACCGATGATCTGCTCCTCAGTGTCGCTGGGATTGGCGTGGGTGGCGCCAATGCTGACCGTTACTTGCCGATTCGGCCAGGTGTGCGCGCGGAAGTCGTTGCAGATACGTTCGGCAACGCGGCAGGCGCGCTGGACATCGATGCCTGGCAGCAGTACCGCAAACTCTTCGCCACCATAGCGGGTGGCGATGTCACCGGGACGCAACGCATGCTGCAGCAGGCGACCCGTGGTTCGCAGTGCGTCATCTCCGGCCAAATGGCCGAAGCTGTCGTTGAAGTCCTTGAAGCGGTCGAGATCGAGCATGAGCAGACTGAAGTGCAGTTCCGTCTCGCGCCGGCTGCGCATGAGTTCGGTCAGTTTGCGATCAAACAGGCGCCGATTGCCGAGTCTGGTGAGCGCATCGCTTTCGGCAGAGCCCTGTAACTCATGAGCCAAGCGACGCTGTCGTTCGACCTTGTCGAGCAGGTCGCTTGCCCACCAGATCAGCGTCGCCACGGCACATCCCGAGGCAACCGCAAGCAGGACAATTGTGTTGCCGGTGGACAGCCACTTGCTGGATTGCGCCAGCTCCGCGAGAAAACTCAGCAGGCTTGGAATGAGCAACGACGGCAGCAGCGCCCGACGCGCCAGTGCACCGCCGAGACTATCGGACGAGACCACCCGCATCATCCCGGTTTCGGGTCGCGCAGCCAGCCAGCCCAAGGCCAACAGCAGCAAGCTGAAACCCGTGTGGATGGCGATTGGGTTGACCAGCAGTTGGACTTTTCTGGCACCTAGGCTGTAGCCGGCAACACCGAGTGAAAACAAGGCCAGCGCCAGCACCGTGATGGCCAACAGGTGGCTAAGCGCGGCGGAGCGACCAAGCGACACGGCCAACCCGAGCATGCCAAGCAGCAGCAACGCTGCCGCAGTGAGCTCGGACATGCGCCCCGCAGGCAAACCTTGTGCGATGGCCTTTGGATCGGCGAACAGCAGTGTGTCGATGCCCAGTTCAACGTGGACGAGATACTGAAACAGTTCTACGCCACCCAGCAACAACAGCAGCATCGAGCAGACGAGTGAAAGAGTTGGTTTGGGATGAGTGCCCGAGCGGCAGGAGGCGAGCGCCGTGCCGGCGAGGATCAATCCCAGCGCCGTGTTTGCTTTCATGCTGCCCAAGCCTGGTACCACGGTGACCAGCAGCTCCAGGTCCAGCCACCATCCCAGCAGCACAAGAATGCCCGCGGCAACCGCGAAGAGACCGGCACCCCACGCGTACAGTTCGAATGCCCGAACCACACGCTGGTTGGGAACTGGGCCGTGCTGATTCTGCATTCCGCAAGGTCCTTGGCGACCGCTGATCCAGCCAAGTTTGGCCTGCTGCTTCAGCGCGCCTGTTGATCTGCGTCAAACACAGTGGGCCTCACTGCACGTCAACGCGCGGCCAATGGGCGCAGCGGAACACGCGAGGGTTAGATGGGGCTAGAGGCCTATCCAAATCAGCCAACTGCTGGCCCCGCCCTCACTCACTCTATGCCCAGCTGCCGATCATGCAGGCGCGACCAGATCGCGAGGGAAGCAATCGCACCGCACAGGCAAAGAAACATGTCCCACTGGGTGTCCCACACATCCCCTTGGGTGGCGAGGAAGGCGTCGGCATCACCTCCCCAAACCAGTGCCGCCCACCATTCGATCAACTCGAACAGCGCACTGAAGGACAAGCAGGCTGCGAGCACCAGATAAATGAGCCAACCACCGCGCAACAAGGGTGTCCGTCGCAACAGCAGCTCGCGCGCCAGGATTGACGGTATGAAGCCTTGCGCCACATGGCCGAGCCGGTCGTAGTGGTTGCGCGAAAGATCGAAGGCCTCCTTGAACCACAGCCCCAGCGGCGTCTCGGCATACGTATAGGCGCCACCGTAGATCAGAATCAGGGCGTGCACAGCCAGCAACCAGCAAAGCAACCGGGTCAGCGGGAATCGGCCCCAACAGATGGCCACCAGTGGCAGCCCAATCACAACCCAGATGATCTCCAGCAGCCACGTCAGTCGATCATGCGGAGAAATTCCCGAGGCTACCAAGGCAGCCAAGACGATTAGCGCAAGCGCCCAGCCTTCCTGCCTGCTCGGAGTGGTGATCGTATTGCTACCTGCCATGGTCTTCCCGAGTTGAACACAACGCCATCATCATTCCACGTTGGCAGAAACAAGGTTGGTGAACTTCCGGATGAGGGTGCATTGGCGATGCGCTGAAACTTGGACAACACTCGGTCACTCAGGCGCGGACTTTATCCGTCGATCCCGCTAAGCTTGCGGCCGCCGCCCGGATGGCGAAATTGGTAGACGCAAGGGACTTAAAATCCCTCGGCCGCAAGGCTGTGCGGGTTCGATTCCCGCTCTGGGCACCAAGCGGCGTAAGGGTTTCAGCGTTTTACGCGGTCCTGTCCAAATTTGGCCTTTGCTCGCTGGTTGCCGTTGGGTGACCGTTCGGCCCGCGCTGCGGCGGGGTCCGGTTGCCGTTTGCAGGGGCGCGGTCAGTCATGCGACTGCACCGCGATCACCAGCCGCAGCAGTAGGCCCAGGTCGTGCTCCTACCGGTCGGGCGTTGTCATCGGTGCGGCTGTCGGGCGTGAGGCTCGGGCGGGCGTGCAGGTCCAATGTCGCGCTGAACCGTTACCCAGTAACGTCGTGATGTGCCTGCCAAGCCGCAGAATCCATGCCTGCCGTGGCGTGCTCGAAGATATTGGCCATGTGTGGATTCCTGGCGAAGCGACCGCTTCTCCGGCAGTCTGCCGCAAGCATAGGGGCGGGTGGCGAGCGGGAAGGGGAGCTGCGCCGCCTGCTGCTCGCTGAGTCGCACTATCCCTGTCGGTACATGTTCCCAGCGAGAGCCTCGCCGCCGATCTCTCAGTCAGCCTTGGCGTTTGCCGTCAGTGGGTACTTGGGCCGCATGCCCTTGGGCGGTCAGCAGCTTCACCGCTTTGCGATCAAACGATACGAAGACGGCACCACCCAACCATCGGCCGTCATAGGCGATGATGCCGTCGGCAAAATCGCCGCCTGCTGTTAACACCGACAGGCCGGCCTCGACGGCGGATCGATTGACCTCGATTTGTTGAGTTTCGATGAGCTGCCGGATCGTTGCCACGACGTCGGCTCGTGCCACCCCATTGCTGCCTTGGAGAACCGAGCTCAGCTCACAGAGCGCCGTTAGACTCACCGCCACAACTTCTGCGTGCGCAAGCGCTTTGACCGCTGCGCTGGCCTGTTCAGGATCATCGGCGACAATCGCGCGCAGGAGTACGTGGGTGTCGGCGGTAATCTTCACTCGGCCGTGGTCGCACGATTGGCGGCGCTGCTGATGGCGTCATTGAGCTCGTCTATCGACAGCACGGCACCGTTTGTCTTGTGCTTTAGGCAGCCTGCCAGGGCGTGAATGGAACCGGCCGAGCGGGCGGCTGTGAGCGCGGCCTTGCCGTTGGGCAACAGGTCGATCTCAATTTTTTCGGCCGGGCCGATGCCAAGATGCTGCAGAACGTCTTTGCGAAAGGTGACTTGCCCCCGCTCGGTGACCGTCAGTATCGCCATTTGTTTGCACTCCTGAAGGCTGGACGGTAATGCGTTTATGCATTACTCGTTAAGTCGATGTTTCTGGCGTCTCGCGCAGGCCAGTTCGGCAAGCTGGGTGCTGGCCATCACAGCACTTGGCACAAGCCAAGCGTGGCTGCGATGGCCTTGTGCGCCCCTCACAAGCGCGTGCTTTTGGATCCAGAGTTCCGGTTACCATCGAATCATGCCGATTCAACCTTCCACCGAACCCAAGCCATGACCCTTACCGACAAGCGCGTACTGATCACCGGTGCCAGTCATGGGGTTGGCCTGGCCTGTGTGCATGCGTTTGCCCGACAGGGTGCCTTGGTGGTTCTACATGCTAATTCCAATCCAGACGCGGCACGCGCTGCTGCAGATGAGATTGGCGACCGGGCGCTTGGCGTGGTGACGGCCGATCTGGCAGTCGCGGGCGCGGGAACGGTGTTGTTTGCAGAGGCACTAGGAGTGGCTGGCGGCAGGCTGGATGCGGTGATCAACAACGCCGGCATCTACTTGGCCAGCCCACTGGCGGGAACTGACGACGACTGGCATGCCAGTTGGGCGCGCACGCTTCAGGTGAACTTGTTGGCGGTGGCGGACATTTGCAGATCGGCGGTGATCGCGTTTGCGGCGGCTGGCGGCGGGACGCTCATCAATATCGCCAGTCGCGCCGGTTATCGCGGCGACGATGGCGAACACACTGCGTATGCGGCGTCGAAAGGCGCGGTGCTGGCCCTGACCAAGACCATCGCCCGCGCGCATGGCAAAGATGGCGTGCTGGCTTACGCCTTGGCACCGGGCTGGATCAACACCCGCATGGCGCCCAACAACGCGGCAGGCTTGGCCGCCGCGCGCTCGGAGATTCCGATTGGGCGAATGGCCGAAGCCGCCGAAATCGCCGCCATGTGCGCTTTTCTGGCCAGCGGCGCGTGCGCCAGCGCAACCGGGTCCTGTATTGATATCAATGGGGCGAGTTACGTGCGGTAGGCGTGCTCACGGCGGACTTCGCTGTTTGCACGTTTCGAGCGCTGTCGCTGATGCCATTTCGGCGCTGCCTTTGTGCGGGAATTCAATGCAGGTGGCCCCCGCCGCTCGCCATTTACGTTCTACCCATCGAGTGAGGCCATCGCGGCCTTGCCGAGGACGGGGAGAAGGCAATGAAAGCGTTACTTTTTTCGTTTGAAGGGCGGATCGGTCGTAAGACCTGGTGGTTGGCAACCTTGAGCGTACTTGGCGTGTTGTTCGCCGCGCAGTTGCTGATGGTCGCGGGGGCGGCGGTGTCCGAAACCATGGGCTTGATCGGCGCGGTAGTTGCTCTGCTGGTGTCTTTGGCGTGCTTGGTGCCTGCGTTTGCGTTGCCGGTCAAGCGCTGGCACGACGTCGGCAAATCGGGCTGGTGGGTGCTGATTGCCTTCGTGCCCGTGGTCGGTTTGTATGCCTTCGTGATGAATGGTTTCGTCAAGGGCGACGAGGGCAGCAATGCGTTTGGCGAGGATCCGGTGGCGGATGCCGGGTCGGGCTACGCGCGCACTGCCTGACGTTTCGACGCCGGCTGCCATCTGCAGTCTGATCGACTGACACGGATCGTCTCCCATCGAAAGCAGACTATGGTCGGCCTCGGGAGCCCAGCTTGCGCGCAAGCTGGGCTCGGTCTGAGCACGTTGGCCTTGAGACTTGGCCTACTCGGCAGCGGTGGGATTGACGCAACTGCTCGGGGTCGGGGTGACACGGCGAATCGCAATCGTCCCTGACGCGTTGATGTCGCTGCGCTGGAATGTCACCGTGCCGTTCTCGCAGTTGCTGAAGCGGAAGGTGGCGCTGCCAACGCTGGTGGTAACCACCGGCGGGGTGGCACTGTTGAACAGGCCGCCGGTGCTGCGTTGCAGATCGACGGTTGCGCTGCCGGTGGTGATGGGACCAATGGCCGAGATCCAGTCGTGTCGGCCGGCCTCAGTGGCGCTCCAAGTGAACCAGCCGACGATCAGACTATTGATCGCGGGCACCACGTCAAGCACAAATCCCTGACCCGGCCTGCTGGGGTCAAACCAAGTGCCACTGACGCCGGCATTGATCGGGATCGAAGGCGCAGTTCCTGCCACCGTGATGCGACCGGCCATGCCGATCCCACCTGGCGCGCCGTGCGGGGCGCAGTAGTAGCCTACTTGGCCGGCGGTGGTGAAGGTGCGCGAGTACGTCCAAGCCGCGCTGCTCACCGCGCCATTGGTGAAGCTGTTGTCATCTGCGACCACGTTGTGGACGCCCCCCGTGTTGCGCCAAACCACGGTGTCGCCGGGTTGGATGGTCAGCTCGGCGGGCTCGTAGCGGAAGCTGATGACACTCACTTGGTGGGTCGCCGCGAACGCGGTGGCGCTCACAACCCATAACAGGCAGCCGATGGCTGGTTTCAGCAAACGCATGATGAGTGTCTCCTCACAGTGGTCCACGCGAAGGATAAAACGAATCGTGATCGCGAAACCTGGTTCGGCTTCGCTATGGCCGCACACGGCCACCCACCTATCAACGCAGGCTTTGGATAGGCGTGCACACGTTCAAAGGAACATCGCAAATAGTTTCCCGCGATGTTTGTGACATGCACATGCTCGCTGCGCACGCATAGGGCCTACTCAGGTAAGTGGCACTCCTTGTCGCACTCCTTGTCGCACTCCTTATCGCGCGGACAGGTCGCCCTGAATCGGCCCGATACTTGGGCGATGCAAGTCCTCGCTTGATTGAGGGCAGCGAGCCGGACCCAGTGGGGCTACTCCGAAACCCGCAACTGCTTCAACGCGAATGCCTGGTATTCGGCCGTTTCCTGATAGCGCTGCAGACGGCCCGACTTGCCGCCGTGGCCGGCTTCCATGTTGGTGCGGAATACCAGCGGCAGGGTGTCGGTTTTCATCGCGCGCAGACGAGCGACGTACTTGGCCGGCTCGTAGTACTGCACCTGCGAATCCCACAGCCCGGTGCCAACAAACATCGCTGGATAGTTCTGCGCCTTCAACTGATCGTAAGGCGAGTAGCTCAGCATGTAGGCGTAAGCATCGGCGTTCTTGGGATTGCCCCACTCGTCAAACTCATTGGTCGTCAGCGGAATGCTCTCGTCGAGCATGGTGGTTACCACATCCACAAAGGGCACCAAACTGACGATGACCCGATAGCGATCCGGCGCCATGTTGGCGATGGCGCCCATCAGCAAGCCACCCGCAGAACCGCCTGAAGCGGCTACTCGACCCTTGGCCGCAAAGCCTTCCTTGACCAAGTGATCGGTGACGTCGATGAAGTCGGTAAACGTGTTGATCTTGTTCATCAGCTTGCCGTTCTCATACCAGGCACGGCCCATTTCCTGCCCACCCCGGATGTGTGCCACCGCATACACCACACCACGATCCAGCAAGTTGACGACGGTGGGACTGAACACAGGCTCCATGTTGGCGCCGTAGCTACCATAGCCGTACTGCCAAAGTGCTGCCGTGCCGTCCTTCACTAGGCCTTTGCGGTAGACCACACTCACCGGAATCCGGGTTACGCCATCGCGTGCCAGCGCCCACGTGCGCTCGACCACATAGTTGGCTTTGTCGTAGCCACCGAGTACCGGCTCTTCTTTCAGCAGCTTACGTTCGCCGGTAGCAACGTTGAGTTCAAATGTAGAGGGCGGCGTGGCGAGAGAACTGTAGGTGTAACGCAGCAACTCACTCTTGGGCTCGGCATTCACAGCAAGGTCCATCGCATACGCCGGCTCATCGGCCTGCACGTAGGAGGGCTCGCCTGTGGCCGGCATGATGCGCAACCGCGACAACCCATCCGAGCGTTCGCCAATCGCATAGAACGTATCGAAAAGCTCGAATGCCTCGATGAATACCGCTTCGTCGTGCGGCACCAGATCGGCCCATGCGTCGCGGTCGAACACGGCGTCGTTGGCCGCCTGCATCAGTTTGAAGTTGGCGGCGTTCCAGTTGGTGCGAATCACCCAGCGGTCGTTGAGATGATCGGCGCTGTATTCAAAATCGCGCATGCGCGGTGCCAGCACGCGGAACTCAGCCGGCTTGTCGGCGGACGTGCAGCGCGACTCGTTGGACACCGTGCTGTGCACATCGATACAGACATAGGCTTCTGAGCGGGTCCGCGAAACACCCATATAAAAAGTGTTGTCGGCTTCCTCATACACCAGCGCGTCGCTGCTTGGGTCGGTGCCCAAGATATGCCGCTTTACGCGTTTGGTCAGCAGGGTGACCGGGTCATTTTCAATGTAATAAAAGCTGGCGTTGTCGTTGGTCCAGACCGCATTGGCGGATGCGCCGGTAATGACGTCCTTCAACATTTCACCGGTGGCGAGATCTTTCACTTTGATCACAAACTGGCGGCGGCCAACTTCGTCTTCGGCAATCAACAGCAGTTGCTGATTGGGGCTGACCACGCGCGCACCAATTTGATAGAAGCTCTTGCCCGCGGCCAATTGATTGACGTCCAGCATGATCTCCTCAGCCGCCTCCAACGTGCCCTTGCGCCGCGCGTGGATGGGATAGTCCTGACCTTCCTCGAATCGCGTGTAGTACCAGTAGTCCTTGTCTTGATAGGGCACCGTGGAGTCGTCCTGCTTGATACGGCCGACGATATCCGTGTACAGCTTTTCCTTGAGCGCAGCCAAGGGCCGCATCACCGCGTCGGTGTACAGGTTTTCGGCGGTGAGGTGCGCCAGCAGGTCGGGACTTTTGCGGCTGTCATCGCGGAGCCAGTAGTACTCGTCCTGCCGGGACGCACCGTGCGGTGCGGTCACCGCATAGGGCACTTGTTTGGCGACCGGCGGCGCCGGCAACACCGCTTCACCGCTCTGTGTGCTGACCTGCGCGCTCGGCTCGGCTGGCGGCGCGACCACATCGGCCGGTTGCTCGCCACAGGCAGACAGGAAAAGCGCAGTCAGCGCCAAGCTCAGAGGCAGTCGAATCGGGTGCATTGAGCAGTCCGGATTAGGAATGAAGTCGCGCAGTATGCCGACTGCGGAATCGACACGCTGCGGTCAAAGGTCATGCGTGTCGAATTGGCGTGGCCTTTCCGCATCGTGATCGAATGGCATCGCGGCTTCCGCCGCTCCCACAAAATCAAGTGCAGCCGAACCTGTGGGAGCGGCGGAAGCCGCGAAGAACAATCTGAAAAGAGTACCGGCAGGGCAGGGCTGCTGTTGCAGTTGTGGGAGCGGCGGAAGCCGCGAAGAGCAATCCCAAAAGAGCACCGGCAGGGTAGGGCTGCTGTTGCAGTTGTAGGAGCGGCGGAAGCCGCGATAGCTGCTTGCAGCAAATTCCTACACGGCAGGCCGCCAGTTGCCGACAGACACGCGCACGCCTGCATGCTGCAATCAGCGCATGCACCCAGTACTCCAATCCAGCCCAGTCTCACGCGGCGGCTACTCTGCCCTCCGGCACGGCAGAACCGCCATCCCCGGCGGCGTCTACCTGATCACATTTGTCACTCACGAACGCAGGCGATTGTTCACTGATTTTGAGTGCGCATGTGCAACAGCGGCTGCACTGGCCGAGCCGATGCTATGGCGGAACAGCAGGCTGCTCGCGTGGGTGTTGATGCCAGATCACTGGCATGGATTGGTGCAATTGGGCGCGATGGATACGCTTGCAACAGCCATTGGTCGGGTCAAGGCGGTTAGCTCGCGTCGTCTCAACTCGATGCGAAGTAGCCGCAATGCCGTGTGGTCGTCTGGGTATCACGATCATGCGGTACGTCGAGAATCCGAAGTCTTGCCAACGGCTCGCTACGTGGTGGCCAACCCATTGCGGGCGGGCTTGGTCGCCTCGATTGCAGACTATCCATTTTGGGATGCAAGTTGGCTGTGAGCAGACCGCGGGCTCAATCGCGGCTTCCGCCGCTCCCACAAGATCAGGAGCGACGAGTGCGGCATCAGCCTTTGTGGGAGCGGCGGAAGCCGCGATGCTGTGGCTCTCACTGGCAAGTGCAATCGCGCCTTCCGGGCCTCCCACAAAATCAAGAGCATCCTCGGTTGTGGGAGCGGCGGAAGCCGCGGTGCTGTGGCTGCAATGGGTAAGTGCAATCGCGCCTTCCGGCCCTCCCACAAAATCAAGAGCATCCTCGGTTGTGGGAGCGGCGGAAGCCGCGATGCTGTGGCTCTCACTGGCAAGTGCAATCTCAGCTTCCGGCTCTGCCACAAAATCAGCAGTCTCAGCCAAGAGCATCAGCTTTTGTGGGAGCGGCGGAAGCCGCGATGCTGTGGCTGCAATGGGCAAGTGCAATCGCGCCTTCCGGCGCTCCCACAAAATCAAGAGCATCCTCGGTTGTGGGAGCGGCGGAAGCCGCGATGCTGTGGCTCTCATTGGCAAGTGCAATCGCGCCTTCCGGCCCTCCCACAAAATCAAGAGCATCCTCGGTTGTGGGAGCGGCGGAAGCCGCGGTGCTGTGGCTGCAATGGGTAAGTGCAATCGCGCCTTCCGGCGCTCCCACAAAATCAAGAGC
>Ga0163149_10005701_pt1 | contig 13059 bp, 18 predicted proteins | sample OliLakLV19MP5G1_FD_148604 | JGI IMG/M metagenome (GOLD analysis project Ga0163149, IMG submission 148604) | Freshwater microbial mat bacterial communities from Lake Vanda, McMurdo Dry Valleys, Antarctica - Oligotrophic Lake LV.19.MP5.G1 | ecosystem: Environmental > Aquatic > Freshwater > Lake >...
GTAGTATTGATGAAAGGTCTAAGGCAAAACGGTAATGAAAGTATCAATATTAGGAGCATGTGGACGAATAGGCTTACCCTTAACTTGGATTATAGCTAATGCCGGGCATAAGGTTTTTGCTATTGATCCACAATTTACCATAGGGCATAAATGTCAGGCCCCCGACATGCCTTTTCCGTATGTTGAGGATGGATTTAAGGACGCCAATATGAAAGAATGGAAAGAACCATTCCAGAAAAATGTTGATTTTACCTCCCTGTACGTAAATATAGACGAATCAGATGTAATTGTGGTGATAATCGGAACGCCAGTTGATGGCGAAAACAATCCTAGGATTGAAAATATTGTAAGTCTATTTAAAGACGTTATTATACCAAGGACAAAGGAAGGCACCCTCGTTATTCTGCGGTCAACAGTTTCGCCTGGCGTAACCGATCTTATTAAAAACATGTATGAGGAACAACGGCCCTTCCTGCGAGAAGGTGTAAATTATTCTTTGGTGTTTGCTCCGGAAAGAGTATCACAAGGACACTCTATTGCCGAAACACCAGAATTACCTCAGTTAATTGGTGCTTTTTCTGATTCGGGATTTAATAAAGCCAAAAACTTCTTCCGTAGCTTGGGCGTTTTGATTGCTATGAGATTAACCCCGCGCGAAGCAGAGTATGGCAAGCTTATTACAAATATGTATCGATATGTTAACATAGCTTTGGCCAACGAGTTTTATATGATTGCGGCCCGCCAAGGTGTTGACGCGCACAAGGTTATAACCACAGCAAACTTTAACTATCCCCGAATGCATATGCCTCTGCCTGGTCCAAATGCTGCTGGCCCATGTCTCTTTAAAGACGGCAAACTCCTGGTGCAAGATGTTCCGTATGGTGATTTGATCAATGTTGCGTTTCATATCAATGAAGGTATGCCACAGTTTATGTTTAATCTCATGATGGAGAAAGCACAGACCGATAGGATAAGAATTAAAACCGTTGTTATTTTAGGTATGTCATTCAAGCCAGGAAATGACGATATAAGGTTTAGCGCAAGTTACAAACTTAAGAAAATACTCAAGAAGAATGGAATAAATGTTCTAGAAGTAGACCCATATGATCCTTCTAAAATTCTTAGAGGAACACCGCAGCCTACTATTAAAGAAATACAGTCCGCCGATGCATTTGTTGTGATGACTCCTCATATTGATGTTATTACTTATTTTATAGATGTTGTGTCTATATTAGGAATAGATGATGAAGTTATAATAGTTGATGGCTGGAAATCTATAACCAACAAATCAACAAATGGCGTATATACAGTGGGAGATTATAAAAATTGGCTAAAATCCTAGTAACTGGCGCAGCAGGTTCCCTAATGCAGGCCGTTATACCTCGGCTCCTCGAACAGGGGCACGACATTGTTGGTGTTGATAATCTATCGCGCCATGGCAAACCAATAGGTGAAGTGCAATCGGCCCGATATAAGTTTATCCGAGCAGATGCAAGTAGTGATATATCGATAAACAGTATATTTACTACTTATCGTGAGTTCGGTGAGCCTATTGAATATGTTATTCAAGCCGCCGCCACCATTTTTGGAGTGGGCGGCTTCAATAAACATTGCGCTGATATTTTATCAAACGATTTGGATATTCAGACCAATATGCTTATGCACTCAGTTAAACATGATGTGAAGAAATTCATATATATCTCATCGTCTATGGTATATGAAAATTGCGCGGCCACGACAACAGGTAATAAAGAGGATGAACCCCGTTCTGCCCCTGCCCCATACACAGATTATGGTCTAAGCAAGTTTGTTGGTGAAAGACTATGTGCTTCCTTTGCAAAGCAGTATGGCTTAAATTATTTGGTTTGGCGACCATTCAACATTCTTACACCAAAGGAAATTGCCGATAATACACAAGGTTATAACCACGTATTTGCGGATTTCATTGATCAGCTTGTTGGTGAAAAGGTAGAAGAATTGCCTATCCTCGGTGACGGACAGCAGGTGCGTTGTTTCACTTGGATTGATGATGTTGCTAAGATGATCGCGGAAAATTCACTAGGCGATACAGCGCACCAACATTATAATATAGGTACCCACCGGCAGACCACTATGCTTGAATTAGCTGAAATGATACATAAAATTGCGGTAAAGAAGGGCCTCCGCACAAACACGCCCCTAGAATTCAAGCACATCAATCCATATGTGCATGACGTAAGGTGGAGAATGCCGGATATCACTCGCATTGATTTGGAATTTGAATTTATTCCGTCCGTTACATTGGAACATTCCTTAGAGGAATGTGTTATGTATTATGCGAGGACCAAAATCAAGTGGTAGAGAAAATTACAACGGGGTTCAATAAAATTCTAATGGAACCAACACTCAACTTTCCTTTCGAGGAAGGACACGAGGCCAAATTCTTGGCCGAGACGTTGATTGAAACAATGATGGATGCCCCTGGTATTGGCCTGGCGGCAAACCAGATTGGCATACCGTTACGTGTATTTGCATTTGTTGATCTTAATATAGAAAAACCGCAATCACCAAAGGTAATATTCAATCCCGAATATCTGGGGTTTTCTGGTAATCAAGTTAATTTGGAAGAAGGCTGTCTGTCTTTCCCTGGCTTGATTGCAAGCATTAGTCGTCCTGAAAGCATTAAGGTAAAATACCAAGATGTTAACGGAGAAGAACATATTTCAATTTTAGGTGGAATGAATTCTCGTATATGGCAACATGAGATTGATCATTTGGATGGCATTTTATATTTTAACCGAGTGCCTCGAATACAGCGCGACCGCGCATTAAAACAATGGAGAAAACAAAATGGGAATTCTTAAGAGATTATTTGGATACAAAAAAGCACTAGTAGATAAAGTGTGGAATGCCGGCACATCCGACGCCTATTACCGCGCCGGTTATACAGAGTATGTTGCAGTTCCTGCACAAGACCATTCCGGTGAGTATGTTGTGGAACCGGTGGCTAACCGAACCAAGCCTAGGAAGGCAAAGAAATTAAACAAGGGCCTCGTCAAAAGGACGACCGCCGCCAAACCAGCAAAGAAAAGAAAATGACAACAATAACGTTAAATGAATATGATGATGAGATTTATACCCGCACCATCTGCCAATGCACCAGTAATGATTGTGATGTAGATATGTCATTATCTATTACTGGTATGGGTGACTTGGAAATTGGTTTCCATGTTGAAATGAAGTCATATGCGAATCATGACTTTGATAATGCCTTCTCATATGCAATGAAGGATTACTGGTGGAGACTCAAAACCGCGCTCAAGGTATTATTTCTTGGCCATATAGAACAAGGACATTCTATTATGTTGAATGAAAAAGGCATAAAAGAATTCCGTTCTTCGGTGGAAGAAGGAATAACAAAAATAGAGGAACATTGGACAAAAAAAGACAAAAATAAAGAGAAGGTATAACCTTCCCAGTATAAAGAAAAAGCCGCTGAAAGCGGCTTTCTTTTTGTGTAATTAGACTGTCTTGTTTGGAATGAACCAAACAATAATTGGGGTCAGCATAGCAATAACTGCCGTAACTGCGTCTGGAGTGATTCCAAGATCAACGCCGAACCATAGGTTGGCAACTGATAGAACACCCATTATTAGGGCCACGAGGGCTTTGTCGAATGACGTAAACATGTTTATTTCCTCTCTAAGTCAGGGTTAATGCATTATTCTGACTTTCATACTGGTATTTATATCCAGACGATATTCCAGAACTAAATATAAGGAATAGATCAATGAGGTAAATAGATGAAAAGCAATGTAGAACTGGTCATGGACTGGGTTTTTGTCCATGAAGGCGGATACGCCGAACGAGATTCCGAGCCAGGAGGCGCGGTAAACATGGGTATTTCTTTCGTGGCATATAAAGATGCCTGGAAGAAGTTTAAAAGGGCCGGTGAACCGACATTTGCTGACCTTAAAGCAATGCCGCGTGGTTCCGTATATGATGATCGGCCAATGGATGCGGAAGATATTTACGCCGCTTGGTTCCTAACTCCAATTTCATTTGAAACTCTACCAAGCGGCGTCGATTATTGCATGATGGATCTTGTGGTAAACTCTGGAGTGGGTGGCGGCATCCGTGCCCTGCGTAGAAAATGGAAGTTTGAGCCATTGGTATCAGGCAAGATGGATGCTAAACTATTGTGGGCCCTAAAAGCCCGTGATTCCATCCAAGTCATTGATGATATTTGTGATGCGCGCCTATCTTTGATGATGAGTTCAAAGAAGTGGGAACGCTTCAAGGACAATTGGACTAAGCGTGTTGATAAAGTACGCACCCGAGCAAAAGAAATGGCCAGAAAGGAAATTCCATAATGACTAATAATCCAATCAAAAAGGGTTTCACCTCCGTTGAATTCACTAAGTATGTTGCCGATCTTAAGCCAGTCAAGTTTCTTGATACAGGCACACCAATTGAGGGCATGACATTACACAATACCTGGATGCCAGACCTTAAGCGCGTCAAGGGGTACCTTGATTCAAAGAAATGGACCGCAGAACAGTTAATTGATAATTGGTGGGTTTCCTATCGCAAAATGAAGTGGCGTTCCGGCCCACATATTTTCATCTTTCCAAATGGCAAGATTTACGTAGCTACTGCTTTAACTGAAAGAGGAACACATTCTCCTTCATATAATCGCGCCCGCTTCGGAATTGAGGTTGTCGGCAATTATGATACGGAAATACTTCCTGATGATATGCGACAATTAACGATTCATTGTTTTGCCACACTATACAAGGCCTTGGGAATGCGAGCAACGGAAAAGAACTTTGCTTTCCACGGAGAAGATCCAAAGACTTCACATCGGGGCTGCCCCGGAAAGAATATTGGTACCAAAGCCAAGTGGATTTCCGATATAAACGCTGATATAGATTCAGAAAAACACAAATAACACTAGCATTCCTTATCAAAACGTGCTATACTGTAAGCTACTTCAATAACACGGACTAGCTTACATTGCCATGGAAATAGATAAACAAATTCTAGAAGCCTCGATTGAATTCCTGGACGCGGAAGGACTATTTGCCGACAATATCAAAGAGATATTAGCCGAGTCAAATCAGCTTGATGCTGGACAAATCCCGCACAAAATACTCCTATCAGGTGATGGGGTTCTAAAAACCAAAATCATAAAAGAAAAGGTAGTGTTACAATGAATTCACTGGAAACAGTGTTGCGTCAACGAACTTATGATGGAATGATTGAAAAGGTCATTCGCGTAAAAGATCATGAGAATTCTTATACGTACACAACTGACACGGGATATAAGGTTACGTACGTGCCAGAAAAATGGATAACCGCGGGTGTATATGATATGGAGATTGAAATAGATGACCGACATTAAACTTTTAAGACTCGTTACCGGCGAAGATATTATCGCCGAAGCAACCCTAGGCACCACCGATTGGACTATGAAGAACCCAATCGTTGTTGTTGCGATGCCCGGTCCTGCCGGTCAACCACCCAACATAGGCTTTGCTCCTTGGATGCCATATTCAAAAAATAGAACTATGACTGTTTGGGATAATAACGTTATTTGTGTAACTGAACCTCTTGAACAATTTGTAGCCCAATATAAGGCAATCAATTCAAAACTGGATATACCGGTAGTAAATAAACTCATTCTTCCAGGAAAATAATGACTGAAACATATTACACCAATGTGCAGGTAATGGGCGGCAAAATCCTTTACCGTGGTATAGAAAATGGTCGGAGAATACAAAAGAAGTTGGACTATAATCCAACTCTTTTTGTGCCCGGTAAAACAGAAACCAAATATCATGGTGTTCTGAATGAACCATTAAGCAAAATCAATCCAGGCAATATAAGAGAAACACGCGAATTCGTTGACAAATATTCGGGTGTTGAATCTTTTCCAATTTATGGACAGAGACGCTATGAGTATTGCTATATCTCCGATAAATTCAAAAAGATGATTGATTGGAACCTTAACCACATTGTAGTGGCAAACCTCGACATTGAGGTAGGTTCCGACGATGGATTTCCCGAGCCAGATGTGGCAAAGGAAGAAATCACCGCCATAACCATGAAACGGGCCGGACACTTCCATGTATTTGGTATTGGCGAATTCACACACAGCAGAAACGATCTAACATATGTTCGATGCACCGATGAAGTTGACCTTCTAGAGAAATTTATTAACTGTTGGTGTGAATTGTATCCTGATATTCTCACGGGTTGGAACACGAAGTATTTTGACACGCCATATCTGGTAAACCGTATCGTCAAGATACTTGGCGAAGCGTCTGCAAAGAGACTTTCGCCTTGGGGACACCTTCGGCTCGAAACGTCGGAATACATGAAAGTGGAACGTGCAACATACAAAATATTAGGTATTGCCGCATGGGACTACTTGCAACTATTCAGGAAATATTCAAAGGGCGGCTGGTCACATGAAAGTTATAAGCTTGATGCAATTGCCTTTGATGTATTGAAAAAACGTAAGGTATCATATGCCGAGTATGACAACTTGCGTAGACTATACAAAGAAAACCACCAGTTATTCATTGAATATAATATATCGGACGTAGAACTGGTCGACCAGATTGATGCAAAGGAAAAGATTATTGATCTTTGTTTAACAATGGCCTATGACGCCAAGGTAAACTATGAGGACGTATTCTCACAGGTTAGAATGTGGGACGTGCTTATCTACAACCATCTAAGAGAAAAGAAGATGGTCATTCCTCCAATGGCAAGCCATTCAAAGAATGAAAAGTACGCCGGCGCATATGTTAAGGAGCCAATCACAGGCCTGCATGAATGGGTAGCATCGTTTGACTTGACCAGTCTGTACCCGCATTTGATCATGGAATTCAATATTTCGCCCGATACATTGGTGCATCCCGCGGACTATACCCCAGGACTGACTGATATTGTACGCACTATGGATATTTCGGTCGACGATTTGCTTGTCTCGGCCGCCAAATTCCGCGAACCGCTGGTGGCAGAGAACGTCACCCTGACACCAAACCAACAATTCTTCACGTTAAAGAAACATGGCTTTCTTCCTGAAATCATGCAAATGATGTTTGATGATCGTAAGAAATATAAAACACTCATGTTGGAAGCCGAAAAAAAGGCTCAGAAAGAGAAAGACCCGATCAAAAAGAAAGAATTTGAAAATCTTCAATCTAAGTATGATAACTTACAACGTGCCAAAAAAGAAGCTTTGAATTCCGCTTATGGCGCTTTAGGAAATCAATGGTTCCGTTACTTTGCTATTCCTTTGGCCGAAGGTGTTACTTCATCGGGCAAACTGGTTATTCAGTGGATTGGACAAGCAGTCAACCGTTATATTAACACAATTCTGAAAACCGATAACGTAGATTACATCATTGCCTCCGACACGGATTCAATCTATGTTAATATGCATGGTATTGTCAAGATGGCATTTCAAGATAAATTGGCGGATACACCGGTTGAAGATGTAATTGCCTTTATGGACAAGGTGTGTGCTGATAAGTTTCAACCATTCATTGATAAAGTATGTGTCGAATTAGGACAGCACCTAAACGTATATGCCCAAAAAATGGACATGAAACGCGAAGTCTTGGCCAACAAGGGTATTTGGACCGCAAAGAAAAAATACTTGTTGTATGTTTATAACAGCGAAGGTGTACAATATGAGGAGCCAAAGTTAAAAATATCTGGATTGGAAGCTATCCGTTCCTCAACACCAACGGCCTGCCGATCCAAGATTAAAGAAGCCCTTAAGATTATCATGACCAAAAATGAAGATGCCTTGATTGAATTCATTGCAAACTTCCGCGAAGAATTTGAAACGTTGCCGTTAGAGGAGATTGCATTTCCTCGGTCTGTTAATGGTGTTGAAGATTATGCCGGCACCGAAACAAATGCGGTGTATTCCAAGGGTTCTCCAATTCAGGTCAAGGCCACATTGTATTATAATAAAGCCATCATAGATAGAGGCCTGGAAGGAAAACATGAATTGATTAAGCAGGGCGAAAAAATCAAGTTCATTCAATTAAAGGAACCAAATGTTTTTAGAACGCCCATCATTGCATTTCCCGTAAGACCGCCCGAGGAGTTTAACCTGCCATCGGTGGTTGATTATGAATTACAATTTCAAAAGTCATTTATTAAACCACTTAGGCTTGTGATGGATAAAATAGGGTGGAAAACAGAAAAAACCAATAGTCTAATGTCGTTCATATGAGCCTCAAACAAATGAATGCCCTTATCGGCGGAAACACCGGCAAAAGGAAAGCACATGATTTTTACCCAACACCAAAATGGGCCGTGGATGCAATTCTTGATCGAGTTACATTCACTGGTTCTATTTGGGAGCCAGCATGTGGCGATGGCGCAATCTCAAAGAATTTGATTTCTCGTGGATATGATGTAAGATCAACTGATTTGATTGACCACGGGTATGGTTTTTCTGGCTTTGATTTCTTGAAGATGCAAGAGCCATGGACAAATATCATAACAAATCCTCCATTTAATCTATCAACCAAATTTGCGTTGCATGGACTAAACATAGTATCTGATAAACTTGTGCTATTAAACAAGCTTTCCTTCCTTGAAGGAAAAGTCAGGCGCGATACTTTATTCTCACAAAGGAAACTTGAAGTAGTTTATATTTTCGGCGAACGTTTGAATTTTGATCCTAACAGCACGGGCACAGGAATGATGGCCTTCGCCTGGTTTGTGTTTGATAAAAAACATGAAGGACCCGCGCGGATAGAATGGATTTGATTGACAATATAACGTCAACCTGCTATAATAACCACTAAATAGTTGTTCGGACGGTCCAAGCTGGAAGTCCTTTTAATGGAGAAACATTATGGCCAAGAAAGCCGCACAAGTACAAGACACATCTGAATCTCTTATGAGCGAACTGTTATCAATAACAGGAAATGAATATGGCGCTGCAATTGTTGAGGATGGCGTTGCCGCTGGTGACGTATCATACTATATTCCCACAGGCAGTTTTACACTAAACGCATTGTTATCAGGTTCCATATACGGCGGACTTCCTGGAAACAAAGTGTATGCCTATGCAGGTGAACCTTCAACAGGAAAAACTTTCTACGCTCTAGCAGCAGTCAAACGATTCCTTAAGGATAACGAAAAGGGATTCGTATTCTATTTCGAATCTGAATCCGCAATTTCAAAAGATATGGTGACGGCGCGTGGTGTTGATACTAAGCGTATCGCTATTATTCCTGTAGCCACAGTTCAAGAATTCAGAACACAATCACTCCGCATTCTAAACAAATACCTTGAGTCGCCTGAGAAGGGCCGGCCACGTATTATGTTTGTTCTCGACTCATTGGGCAATCTGTCAACCACCAAAGAAATGACCGACATTGCCGAGGGCAAGGAAACCCGCGACATGACCAGACCGCAGCTTGTTAAGGGCGCGTTTCGTGTTTTGACATTGAAGATGGGCATGGCCCAAGTCGGTATGATTTGCACCAACCACATTTATGACGTTATAGGTTCTTACGTTCCAATGAAGAAAATGGGTGGTGGTTCCGGTCTTGATTATGCGGCCTCGGGCATTGTTTTCTTCACCAAAAAGAAAGACAAGGATAACGATAACCAAGTAACAGGTGTTATTCTTAAAGCAACACTTAAGAAGTCCCGATTGACAATTGAAAATAAGGTCGTCGAAACTCGATTGAATTATCAGACCGGCCTTGACCCATATTATGGATTGATTGATCTATGCTTGAAGTTTGGCATCTTTAAGAAGATGGCGACCAAGATTGTATTGCCGGATGGTACTACTGAATTTGCTTCAAAAATTGAAGATAATCCTGAGAAGTATTTCACGAAAGAACTTCTGGATTCAATTGATGAAAAATGCAAAGCCGAGTTCTTATATGGCACCACCTCATTCGTGCCACTTGATGTAGCAGAGGCGCAATAATGGAAACAACCACCTACCTTAAGAAAGAAGAAGGCATTGATTATCGATTCGTTGATGAGGTATTGCTTTTAGATTTGCTGGCCGAGGAAGCTGGTGAAATGACGCCCATTGAAATTATCGGAAATAGCATCTACGCCGGCATTATCTATATCTATGGTAAGACGAATATCTCCGAGAAGGAAGAAACCATGGGCACACTTGAATTTCAATTCAAGGTGCTGAATAAGGAAGAGGATGAAAAGGAGGCCCTCCGAAAGGACGTCACCTTCATTCGCACCTTGGGCGAAATACTCAATTCAATAATTATAGATGATTTGGATTACGCTGAATAATGTCACTTGAACAAACAATATTGAAGAATCTCGTAACCAACGAGGAATTCTCACGCAAGGTTCTTCCCTTCCTAAAAGATGAATACTTTATGGACAATGTTGAGAAAGTGGTGTTTCAGCAGATACGCGACTTTACCATTAAATATAATGTTCCGCCAAGCATCGAAAGTCTTGAAATTATTATTGATGGCACCACAAAGGGTATATCAGATGCCGATGCGGTAAAAGCCAAAGAATATATTGCTACATATGTTCCTGCCAACACCAAGACCGATATACAATGGCTTTTCGACCAGACCGAGAATTTCTGCCAAGATAAAGCCATCATGAACGCCATGATGAATAGTCTTGAGATAATGAAAAACCCGCAGGGCAAACTCGATAAGGGTTCTATTCCAAAGCTGTTATCAGATGCACTATCCGTATCATTTGATCCGAATGTAGGACACGATTATACCGAAGATTCGGATATGCGGTTCGATTTATATCATAAAATTGATGAAAAGATTCCATTTGATTTGGAATTCTTTAACAAAATTACAAAAAATGGTATACCAAAAAAGACATTGAATATCATCTTGGCCGGCACCGGCGTTGGTAAATCTCTAATGATGTGTCATTTCGCAGCATCATATCTGAATGCCGGCAAAAACGTTCTGTATATCACATTAGAACTGTCCGAAGAAAAGGTAGCCGAGCGTATTGACGCCAATCTAATGAATACCAATCTGGATGATATCATGACATTATCCAAGGAACAATATGATCGCAAAATTAAAACCATTAAAAACAAGACAGATGGCAAATTGATTATCAAGGAGTATCCAACAGCCGGCGCTTCGGTTCTTCACTTTAAGGGGCTGATAAATGAATTGTACCTTAAGAAGAATTTTAAACCAGATGTTATCTTTATTGACTATCTTAATATATGTGCCTCATCCCGCTACAAAGCAGGCGCAGCCGGACTATATGAATATGTCAAAGGCATTGCAGAAGAATTGCGCGGCCTGTCCGTGGAACAGCAGGTGCCAATCTGGTCTGCTACCCAAACAAACCGCGCAGGTTTCGTATCCTCGGATCCTGGTCTGGAGAATACTTCCGAAAGCTTTGGTTTGGCCGCAACAGCAGACTTCATGTTCTCCGTTGTTTCCAATGAAGATTTAGAAAAACTGGGACAATATATGGTAACCCAGTTGAAGAACCGTTATTCCGATTTCAATAAAAACAAGCGATTTATCGTTGGTGTTGAAAAGGCCAAGATGCGATTACATGATGTTGAATCTACGGCGCAGATTGATATCGCCAATTCCAGCCAGATAAATACACAGGCTAAACCCACCAATAGCACCAAGGAAAAATTCGCGTCACTTAAGGTTTAAAATGGAACACTACATTGTAGAAAAAGCTAATAATGCATGGCATGTATTTGAGACTACCACGGCCCAGACGGTCGGTAAGTTCCAGACCGAGAAAGGTTCCGCCAATTATAGGAAGTTTCTTATGCTGGGCGGTGCCTTTGATGGATACACCCCTTCCTTCATTCTGAATCACATGATCAAGAAATTGCCTGATATCGATTCCGAACTGGAAACGCTATTCCAAGAAAAGAATACTGTAGTAAGAATGTAATTCTATGCGTCAGAATGTCACACTTGTAATTACGAAAAGAGTTCTTATATGGAGTGTATGACCAAAGTTTATGTAATCCAGAGCGTTGCGACTAATCAAGTCCTTGACGTTCTAACAGATGAAAATGACGTTTCCCTCTATTGCGAGTTAATAGAACGAACGGGAACCCTTGTTTTTGTAACCGAACATGTTACAAATAGCTATGCGTTTTTTATATAGCTGCTATGCAAAAATAACACTTGTAAAAACGACCCAAAAGTATTATATTGGTATAGTAAGAGCGTGACCGCTCCTTTCCGTAAGTCGCCCTTCCAAGGGAACCGGCGGGTAAGTAAGTTTTCTAGTGGGGTTCTTCCAAAACTTCACCTTTTTAATTCATGCATCATGCCAGTTAGTCTGTAGTCTGGCACGATAGGACCGCCCTTCCAAGGGAACCGGCGGGTAAGTAAGTTTTCTAGTGGGGTTCTTCCAAAACTTCACCTTTTTAATTCATGCATCATGCCAGTTAGTCTGTAGTCTGGCACGATAGGACCGCCCTGACCTGTGGCGGAATATAAATCTGCGGGGTAGGTATGCCTGGAAGACTAACTTTTAGGCCTGCTAACAGGTCTCCAATTAATTGTTCGGTAAGTTTGAGTGATTAATTCAAGTTTCGTAGTGCCTTGGTGGGTGCTACTAATGCCGCACTAAATGTTATAGCATCGTCTAACGGAAAGGCGCCGGCGTAAAGCTAGAAATATGGGTTTGACTCCCATTGCATAATTATAGGCGCCTGCAAGTTGGTGGCCTTCATTTAGTAGCGGAGTATTTTTGTTTGGTATAGCCTAGTGGCTTACTGGTTTGAAGGTCCGCGCGGACCTTCAACAACGGTAGAATGGAAAATTTGCGGCCGGCGCGTGGCCGCAATGGTGCAATAACCTCCGCCAGACGCCAATTTGTTTATGAATGATGATTATGAAACTCAAACGATTAAAAGCTACCTTTGATTTTTCCCAGATTGGTGAAGATATCGCGGTTATTTGCATGAAGGCCGGCTGGGTTAAAACAAAGTCAGAAGCGCGCCGAGTGATAGCCTCCGGTGGTATCAGATTAGAAGATATTCCGATAACGGACCCCTTTGCTCGACTTGTATTTGAT
>Ga0163149_10005703_pt1 | contig 13055 bp, 8 predicted proteins | sample OliLakLV19MP5G1_FD_148604 | JGI IMG/M metagenome (GOLD analysis project Ga0163149, IMG submission 148604) | Freshwater microbial mat bacterial communities from Lake Vanda, McMurdo Dry Valleys, Antarctica - Oligotrophic Lake LV.19.MP5.G1 | ecosystem: Environmental > Aquatic > Freshwater > Lake >...
AACTTTGTCAGATCGGTGGACCCTCAAGAAGTCTTTCAAAAGTAAGTATGACAAAAGAGAGAATGACGCGTTTGTGTGTATTTGGACTTCCACAGAATCGACACTAATGATTCTCTCCTTTCGAAACACAGGGCCACTTCAGTGGTCGTGATTGGCGAAAGCATCGACTACGTTCCCACTCCTACAGAAAGTGTAAGTACCCAGCACAAGCTTTTTGTTACAGCGAGACAATGGAGACACTCGTTAGCTCATAAATTGCTTGTTCACTTTTTCATTTTTCACGATAGCCCGAGGATGCATCCATGGTGGACGATACGGAAGGCCAGATTCCCCAGACCGCAACGGCTCCCCAGACTGCAACAGGGACCTCGAGCTCTATTGGCAGTAGCTTGGCGGACCCAAACAATATTGGATATCCCGAGGATCAGAATCAAGGCAGCACACAGGAAGAAAGCAACATTACACCTGCTGGTGAAAAGCCTTGCCTTGTTGCCGACTTTTCCACCAACTCGGATGGAAACGTCGTTATCAACAGAAATAGTGAGCAGACCTTCGAAAAAACATTGGAGACTCCCGAGACTCTCATCACAGCACTTCTCTCCGAGCAGTTGGCAGCCACCAACATGTTCTACTATTTTGTGGTTGCCTTTGTCTTGCATTCCGCTGCCAAATTCGGTCTCAACAAATGGAACCCTGCCTACAAACAATCCAACAAGCAGCTTCAACTGGAAACCTACTGGGTGCAACTCGCCGTCTTCACACCTGTACTGATCATTTTGATATGGGCCACCGTTTTGGTTCGTAGCGAGAATTCTTGGGACAGCGTGGTAAAAGGACTCAAAGTCTTTTCCCATATCGCCATGATCCTCTTGGCCATTACAGGCATGGACATCTTTTTGCGCGGATACGACATGAGCAAGCTCCTCCTAGCCCAAAAGGTTACGGTCATTGTCTCGATGCTTTATGTGATTAGTGGCAACCATCACGGACTCAAGGAACCACTCGACCAATTTTTGTTTGGTATCATTGAAGCCTTTGGCGCATTGGCTGTCCATCCTTCCCTCATTTCCATGATTTATTACCGTGGATGGAGTGACTCGTCGCTCGAAGAAAAAGAGTTGACACGAGCCAAAGTGGGCTCTGTGATGCGCGTCGGTGTCGCACTCGGTTTTATTTTGAAGGCGGCTCTGCTTGTGGCTTCTGCCTGGTTTTACATTGTTCACGTGGGACACCTTGCTGGTTCCAGTCTCATCTGGTTCCTCCCCATCATTCGTACCGTTGACACTTTGGTCTCTGCATGCTCCTTGCAAGTTCAGTATTCCTTGTACAAGAAGGTTGTCTGGGGTAACTTGGGAACTTCCAAGCTGCCGGAGGCTACCGAAAATGGCAGTGATCGCGCAGGAAGTGATCACGGCGAACACTGCGATGCCAGCTATCACTGCGATGGCAGTGACCGCGGAGAAGTGGCCCACTTTCACGGAGAAGTCCAGTACGAGTCGCAAGCTTCCGTCTAAAACCAGTACAAGTTTTTCATGTACTAGAGTACATTCGGCACAAAACAGAAAACATATACCAGGAGTATAACGCCAGAAAAAATTCATAACATTTTAAAAGATACATAAGTTAAGGTTTTAAAAAAATCTTGCCCCTTGTCTCCCCCAGAATGGATAGCTTGGCCTGGCATCATGGTAGCTACCTCCTTCTGTAAACGTGCGCAATTATTCTACAATTTTGACAGGAATGGGTTGCGTGGTAGCCACAATCTCATTGAACTCGTCGCCATTGACAATATAATAGACGAGCAACTCGTGCCGTATGGTAATCAGTCGACTCGTCCGGTCTGTCCAACAATCCGTGGGAATGAGAATCTCGATGGGTTGCGTATTATTATTGGAGGATCGAACCGTCGTGTCGGAGGAGGATTGTGTGGATTGGGATGCCGCTGATGATGATTCTTGTGACGACTTTGGCAAGGAGGATGGTTTTGAAAAGGTCCATGATTTGGAAGTGAATTCGACATGCCGGCCATGTGCCTGGACAGCCACGATTTGGGATAGTTTGGCGGTAATGGACCAGGCGCGATACAATGGGGCTTGACCATGATGATTGTTCTTGCAATGATTATTTTGGAGAGGTTCCTTGGTCCCGTCCTCTTGGATGATACTTCTTGTCGGTACTACTTTTTCATTATACTTCCTCTTGGGGATAGTAGGATTCGCAGGGACTGTCGCTTGGAGCGTTGTGCCTCGACCAACCTCTGCCGAATCCTGACTCCATTCCAACGTGCAATACGCATTCTCTGGAGGACGATTCTCCTCCCATAATCCACAACACGCCACCGGCTGTTGGCTTACTGCAACAACAGGCATGCCATCTTTTCCATGTTTGCCAATAATATCGAGGGATGTATCCAGTATCTTTTTCGAGATGGGCGTGTGTGGCGTTGGTTGGTGCTTCAAGAGACAGAAGGACTCTTGTGCCAACAAGTTGGGTTGGTTTTTGTCACTGAAGACTTTGACAGAGTACTGAATCTCCCATGAAACTGGAAGCGCACTAGAATCGGAATCATCATCATCATTATCATTGCCGCAACTCATATCATTCCATTCGTGTCGTTGACTTTCGGGCAAGTCGCGGGACGGAAAGGTCACTTCAAACGTAAAGGAAATATGCCGACCATTTTTGGTTATAATGGGTGGATCCAGAATAATGTCTTTGCGATAAAATATTTGCGTTTCCGTCGAACTTTTCTTGACGTAATCCAAATCCTCGTCTACATAGTAATGCTGTGGATTGGGCACTATCGTCACCTCGGATCCAATCAATTCCGCGTGAATGGGTGCATTTAACAAAACATCATTGATTCTGGACGATAGAAAGATGCTTCCAGATATCTTAGAGGACACGCTACCTGCAAGAATTTCAGTCTGGTCCAGTGTTAGATGCATATTGCTTTTATGTTAAAGAGTAGTACAAGTACTACTACGTGCTCGTACAGTAGCTATAACTGCCGTCGTAGAGCTAGTGTCAAGTTGGTTTTTTTATAGTGCCTCAACTGCATGACATGGCGGAACCTGTTAGCAATGACAATCCATCAAAATTAATAAATAATTGGCGACGCGGGAAAGTGAGATTGTGAAAATCATTTGCACGAATGAAACACTCAGACGCACATACTTCCTCATTCCTTCTACAGTCATTATAGTTCGGATAGCGTATCTTTTGCAAGATCTGGCCAAGAATGAGGGGCAAGTTGTGTGACCCTCGTGTATGGCATGTTGGAAATGAAAGAGTTGTAACTTCCCTTTACGATACTACTACTACTCGACTAGTGGTGTTGTTGACGAGGAGAACAACTCTAGTAGCTAGCAAGCTAGTAGGAGTTAGATAGGACTAGTACAAGTTTCATTGGTTGTACCAACCAAGTTTCAGCCAGTGACATATATTCCACCGTTCAAGGCTTGGCATTGGAAACGTTGATCATGTTGGCCTTTCCTATGCAACCCGCTCTTCTCGGCGGCGCTCATTACAAAAAGAGAGAAACACCCAGGAGTAATAGAGTCTTTCTCAAGGTCACTTTGGTGGTTGTTTTTCTTTTTATACTGGTCAACTTGGTCAATGATTCCCTACATCTGCAATGGTACAAACACCAGGATAGGATTCTATTGGCGTCATCAGGCCCAACAATAAAAAGAACAACCGTTACCAGCAATCAAAACGACCATGCTATTCTTACACAAGAGACAACCACAGAAACAAGGCAAAGCCGACGAAGGTTGAGAGACAAACACAACTTTCCACGGCCAGGGCACATCACGACGGATCAACGACCAGACACCACTACAACCACAACCACAACCACAACCAGCATTCTCACTACGACAAACAACGATAAGGATCCCCGCCTAGCAGGACGGCCAAACAACGGCAACTGGGTCTGTTCTCTGTGGGAGGAGTCACTGGATGACTTTTGGCAAAGCCATCCAGACTATGAACCCATCTTGGACAATGAAACACACACTTGTTTTGCCCCCATTCCAGATCCAGCCCGGGTCGATTTTTTGTGCAAGTTACACCGATTGCAATTCCCGTCCACCAATCATCCCCCAAACAACGACAACAGCGACGACGGGGACACCAGTACTAGTACTACTCGTAGTAGTATCAGTCGTAGTAGGAGTAGTATCTGCCAGCACGTTGGTTTTTCCTCTCCTCGTCATTCTGGTATAGAGAGCGTGGATGACTTTGTAGATGAGCTAGTGGCAAAGTTAGGAGAAGAGTTGTATGCCTCTTTTCGCCAACAAAGACCCTTTCAGATTCATAGACAAATCACCGACATGAATTGTGATACTAGGAATCAGAAGAAGGACCCCTTTTGCCTCTTTTTACCCATTTCCAATTGCACCACCACTACTACGACTGTGGAGCAGCAGCAGCAGTCCCATCATGCGTCTTCTCTTGATAAGCCTACGAAAAGAAGACGAAATAGCAAGGATTCGTGGATAAAGGGTCGGACGATGGATGATGCAAGCACAACTGCTGTGGAACAACAACAACGTCGTTGGATCATGGATTATCTGCTGCGTCCAAGACAACACGTTCGGAGAGAGGTCTACAAGTTGATTCAAGAGCAATCAACCGACTTCACAACCTTGTTGGGACCCTCCTCCTCTTCTTGTACGTGGATTCATGTTCGTGGAAAGGCTGTGATCCCCGCATCGACTTTGGGGTTTCTATCGGATACGCCTCTTTTTGGAAAAAGGTGATATCCAACAACAGGAGCAAGTCTTGCTTAATGCCGATGATCTCACTGCGATTGAGGCAAGCGTTGGTTGTACACCCAGAATGCAAGTGGAAATACTTGAATATGCCGACAAGAACGAGGAAACGAGGAGGCACAGTTGTATCTTTGGTAGACAGCAACAACGACAAGTTGCAAAAGATCATACACATGTTGGCTAATTCAACTGGCATCTCCTTGCCAAAAATATGTGCACGAAGGGAGTTGGTATCCAAGGCTCCTTGAAATGGCAATGATCAAACGGCAAGCCCCCTCTCATGCCATCATAATTTCCATCATCAGCGAGATTCACTGGAAGGGTACAAAACAATAATAGTAACTGAGAGAGCCGAGCAAAATCAGTGATCAGTGCAAAATGTGATGGTGTACAAAGGTTGGGAGAAGAGACCCATGTATTTACATATATAATGTAGTGTATATCTAGCTACCAGGTTCTACTAGTAAGTAGACAGACTCGATGTATTGTAAAACAAGCTGCTGCGCGGAATTGCCAACTGCACCAAAATGTAGTAGTAGTACTAGCCAATAGCAGTCTCCTGGCTACTAGCTAGCTAATTGTAGCTAGCATGAGTAATAGTAGTAGTAAAGTGTGCAAGATCACTGAAGTCTTTTACATCAATTGAAGTTGTGTGCGTCTGACGTCGCCATGACCAAAGAGGACATCGCGGCATCGATTGCATCGATTGATCATTCATTCATTCATTGCATCACCATCACAACAAGTCAACAACGACCTAAACCAGAGCACATTTGATTGCATTGGTTGGAAGGTTAACCTGTAACGAACCTGCATTGAGCTACACTATAATTATTTTACAAGACCGTGTATAGCAGAGTTCAAAGTGTGGATCTTTAACAAAGAAATTGAGAGGCTAACGGAAAAACAGATCCGATCTCTTTAGTTGAGTCAATAACTCCGTCCACAGGTTGCAACCAAAAGGGAAGACCAAACCACTACTAGTACAACAGGACACTAATATTATATCAAAATGCTTCCACAATTCGAGTTACAAGCCAAACGGCGAATGCATGCCAAACGACGGCGTGAACAACAACGACAAAAATTGGCATTGCTCGTATGTTCAGTCACCTGCCTATTGGCGATGCTGATATTTTTCAATGTCTATTACATTTATCGCAATAACCCTGCTCCAGGAGACTATGCTGACAATGTCAAAGGGAGTGGAGGCGGCAGCAGTGGAAGCAATGTACGAAGAAGAGGGCCGTGGATTGGGAAGGATGCACAACCCTTTGTAAGTATAGCACAAGACAAGTATTTAGTTTTTTTTCGTCCTGAAAGATATTTCGCCCTCATTGAAACTATGTTTGCTTTTTCTCTTCTTTTTCTCTAATTCCTACCACAAACTCACTACACGACATTGTGCGGACAATTTTGTGTACAGAATCAAGATCAATCCGCATCTAAAACACACCATTTGATTATGGTAGCAGGACATAGCGTCACAGTGAGCGGTGATTTACAGGATGCCGACCACGATGAAAAGGATTGGTTTTTATTGGAGTACCAAAAAGGCAAAGGATTGCCAGAGGTTATCATTGCCCACATTAAAAGGGGGATTGAAGAAGCCGACAAGGATCCAAATTCCTTGCTTGTTTTCAGTGGAGGAGAAACAAGAGCATCGACAGGACCTACCACCGAGGCGGCGTCGTATTTTAATGTGGCAGATGCCATGAAGTTGTGGCCTTCCAACCCAAAGTCGACCGTGAGAGCGCGAACAGCTGCAGAAGAGTTTGCCACGGATAGCTTTCAAAACTTGATGTTTTCAATCTGCCGGTTCCGAGAAGTTACAGGAGCGTACCCAACGAAAATAACAGTTATTTCCTTTACATTCAAAGGGCCACGCTTTCAAACGATGCATGCAAAAGCATTGCAATGGCCAGAGGATCGTTTTGTCTACATCGGTATCGATCCGCCAGCAACCACAGGATTTGATTTGGAAGTGTCAACTCGCGGGGAGTATGAGAATGCTGCCAAGCCCTTCGAGTCAGATCCATATGGTTGTCATACTGATGTATTACAAGAAAAACGCAAAGCACGCAATCCATTCTCGCGGACGCCACCCTACGAGCTTACTTGTCCTGAGATGAAAGGACTCCTGAAATATTGTGGAACCAAATTATATCCAAAAGAAGAAGTGCCATGGGGGAATCTGTCATAGCACTAATAGAAACGAATGGTTTAAAAACGTGCCGTACAACAGATTCAAAATTCCAAAGCTGCTGGACTGGCTGCACTTTTCCACGACAAATGTCAACGAATTTTAAAAAAAATAACAGGGCAGTTAGACTATTAGCTAGCTTCGCCTTCTTCGTCCACCACCTCCGCGGTGGTCCGGCGATCTGCGAGAGGTTTCTGGAGCTGAACCATCAAGTCTTGTCCGTTTCGCGGGCTGATAGTCACCGCGACCGCCACTTTCTCGGCCTCCTCTGTCGCCTTCTGGCGAGTTTGACCTCCCTCTCTTAGTAGTACGTGAACGTGCACCCGCGTTTCGGCCGCCACTACTACCAGTAGTAGCTCCTTCCCGCGGCTGGAAACGTCCCTCTAGCCCGCCGCCCCTATTTAGAGAGATTAGAGTTAGATCCTGGACCCTACTGGGCCTTGGGGGCCCTGCGTGTGTATCCCTGCCTAGGCTTCCAATCTGTGGTTGCCCGCCAACATGGTCACCCCCAGCACCTCGACGAGGCGGCGGCTCGAACGTTGGAGCATTCGCGTTCAAATGGGGTGACTGTTGACACGGAACAGGCGACGCAAAGTTGCAGTTCAGTCAGTATATGTGCCAAAGTAAGGAATGCTAGACAGACAGTCAGTCGAAGATCAAAATGATGTGTGTACTTACGCGTCTACCCTCGCCCTGGCCCTGGCCTCTCCGGTTGAAGTCCCTTGGATCAGAAGGACGGCCACCACGACGGTCCCTGTCCCCAAAGCGATCGCGCGCCCTCTGGTCGTCAACTTCTAATTCTAATGCAAGCTTCTCGCCGTCCGCTTTCAAGTCATCGAAGAGTTCTTCTGCTTTCCTTTTCCGACGTTCTCTGGCTTCTTCTTCCACCTTCAGACGCGCTTGAACTACAGCAGCATCTTCCTCTTTCCAAACACCATCTGCTCGAGCTTTGGTTAGTTGCATGAAGTAAGCCTGGGCTGCTGAGCGGATATCTGGTAGAGCCTTCTCCGATTTTAACGGTTCTAGGACTTCAAACAACTTATTACCAAGGTTTGGACGTGTAGGGAACACTTCCACAATTCGTGATAGAACGATAAACGCAGCTCTCGTATGGATATACTCTTTCGATTTTAAGCATCCAAGAGCAGCCGCGCCAATCGATGTATGCCACTTCACAAAGAGCGCCTTGTACTGTTCAAAGGTTACGGGGAACAGATTTCCTTCCGCTGTTGTCCCGTCTGAAACTGGGTCCACCATGTAAGAACCTGGCTTCCCTACTACTTCCACCTCAAAAGCTTTCTCGTCATAACGCCACCGAGAGACGAATTTCCATGTCTCTAATAGCAATATCGACAGATTGGCAGCCTCGCCCTCGGTGACACCGAAAAAAGAGCCGGAAAGAACCGAGATGAGCTCGTCAAGATAATGAAGCGTACTGAATCCGGGTGTTTCTCCTTTGTGAAGGAGAGCGACAAAATGAGCACAATACATAGCATCGTCAGGACCTTGCATGCATCGCGGGAAAACGCAGAGCGAAAGGAAGGTATTGACCGCGGAAACAGACACATGTTCCTTCGGGAAAAATGTCGCTGCGACTTCTTTCATCTTTAGGTGGACAGCTTCAACTCGCTTTTTTTGCTTCAGACTCTTCGACGACAACGTCTCGGCAACCTTCTTGAGACGGGCAATTTCCTCATCGTGATTTGGTGGCGGCGCCACCCCTGGGCGCAAAGAAGAGAGCTGGGCCCCGCCTTGATTTTGTCGCTGAGTAAGACGCTCTGCTTCCTTGTTGGCTCTGAAGATCTCTGCGTTGTAAATGCTTTCGGGGTAAAACAGGTCATACAAAGTGTGCGTGTAGAAAGTCTCGAAGAATTCCAGACTCAGGTCACTCCAGGTTGCTACCGAGTGGACGAGAGGCTTGTACGCGTTCCTAGTCTCATCCGTCATGGAGAAGGCCTGAAGAGGACCTGCACCGCTACCTCCGGTCCCTTGCCTCTCAGCAGCCCGAACCAGAGGGCGACACAGCATCCACGCGGTAGCCATATCGATCCCATAAGTTTCAACAAGGTCGGCCAGCTTGGGCATGGAAGTTGCGAATTTGATAATTTCGTCACTGCATATCTTCTCCACTTCACCTTTGCCGGCGTTAGTAGCTGGTTGCGCTAAACCCGAAGACCGCGGTAAAAAATCTAGCAACATGGTCATAACCACTTGAGTTGTGTCGAAGAGACTCCCGAGCAGCTTCACAGGTTTAGGACGCCCCCCTGCATCATCAAAAACAATTCGAGACCGAGCTTGTGCCAACAACACGAGCAATGCTGCTCCCATGTCCTCATTTTGTAGTACAGCTCGTAGTTTTCGACTAGACACAATGTTGAATTTGTCGACAACACCGAATGTCATTGTTTCTCTTTGAAGGAGTGTTGATCCTGCACGCCCTTCCAGCTGGGCCGCAGATAAAGATGCAGCAGGCGAATAATCGGCAAAGCTCCACCCTCCAGTTGTTTTTAGCAGACTTCTTAACACGCCTATTTCAGTGACATGGCCATCCCTCAATCGACGCATTAAATAGCAAATGACTCCGCGAAACTCGACCGTGGGGTACCGCTCATAAAACGCCCCAATAAATGATTCCATCGACTGTAACCACATAGCCACATTGATGCCACCCTCTGAAAATCAAGTCATAAAAAGCGAGGAAAGAAAATGTGTATTGCGATCATCATTACCATCATCATCATCATCGATTTCACCAGATATATTGTCATCAGTTATACACAATCAAGGATTGTCGGATGGATGTCAAGATATGTAGATGGATGGTTGATTGATTTGCGATGCGCAAACACGGAGACACATAACGTCAGCTCATAGAATGAATAGTATATTGGCGAGGCGCATAATCATCAAAATATCGGATGGCATGGGAATGTTGAGTCATTCTTCCTTGTCTCCTGCATGTCATTATCGTCATACCTTTCGAACGTTTCCGATCTCCTTCACTGCTTGCGCTTCCACAAAGGCGACTCAACATGCAAAATCCCAATACGTCCAAACCCAAAGGTGTAACAAATCGCAGCGCGTCGACCATAACGGACACCAGATTATCATAGGACTCAATTTGATTTAAAATCGTTGTGAACATCACCAATGGATTGGAATGGGCCACCTTGGCCACGGAACGACAGGCTTCTTTGAGTGTCTCCATTGACAAACGCTTCAAACAATACCGAGCATCCTTTCCGGCATGCATTTCGGCCTCAACAAGACCCAGTGGCTTCTTTCTATCGCCAAAAAGCTGCAGTCCATCCCTTTCCAACCCGATACCCCGCCAATCTCGATACAATTGATACCTTGTTGTGTATGGAAAGAGCTGCAGCACGGACCAAACTTCCATGGCAAGTGAGGGGTTTGGATTAAAAAGAGAGAGCGCGGGTAATATAAAGGACTGCATGAACGTATACAAAGTAGGAGATGGGGCAACACTGTCTTCTTTCGAGGAGTGTTCCTCCGCCAAGAGTGCCCGTAATAATCGACACAATTGGCAAAACAAGGTAGGCCGTTGAACAATGCATTTGGACTCAAAACTACAAAGCAGGGGCCCTGATATCAATTCCACAACCTGTTCCACAGACATCTTGTCAGCTACACCCGCCTCTGTATTTCTATCTGCGTGGTGGTCGACAGTTGCCTGTGACAAGCCTTCCGGCGAAGAGCAATACTTGTCAAACATGGGCGCCAGCTGCTCCTGAATCCAGTCACAAACAGCTAAGCCCAGCCCATCGATCAACGTCAAAATCTGCTGGATCTCTTCTGGATCGGGAATGAGAATTTGTACCAATTTCCACTGATGTTGTTGCAAAAGAATTTTGAGCAATTGAATCCGGTGTGTCTTTTCCAAATCTTTCCGTAGCGCCGTCAACTTGGTCAAATTTTGTGCATCCCGTTCTTCTTCTTTTTGTTGGGCCGCGCTCGATCCTCCCAGACGAACCCGTCCCACGGAACGCACACGCTTGCGCTCCATTTGCGTGTAGAGCGAAAAGGTTTCCGCCAAGAGGGGACTGACGGGTTCCAAATAGGCTGCCATTCTGGAGAGGGGTAATAATGTGGGGTCTTGGATAGCAATGTACGCAATGGTTTGCAAAATTCGTTGTGTATTGGGGGCAGAATCGGCTGCATGCTGTAGCTTGAAGGCAACCAAGGCAGGCATTTTAGCAATGGAATAATCCTTGAGCCAATAAAGATTGGTACTGCTTTTGGAGGACCCGGCCGCTGACGAGGTAGGCGGTGGCGTATCATTGGACAAATTATGTTCTTCAATCATAACATCCAGTGCCAGATCCAAAACTCGGTTTGGGTCGACATGAAAGGTACCCATAATGGACTTGAGAGAACCATAATCTCGCCGGACGAGAGCTTCCAGTGCTTTTGAAAAGCCTTCACTCTCTTCCTGGAGAAGATTGAATTTATGTTGTCGGTAGTTCTTGGTATTCAGCATGCGCAATTTCTTCATGAGATCTTTTTCCGAGACGACAGTTCCCGCTTTTTCCAACAAGACTGGATCCAAAAGACTCTGAAGCTCCATCATCAACGAGCGCTTCTTGGATGCCATGGCACCATCTTGATCGTTGTCGTCGTCGTTGCTCCCTTTTCCGGTTCCTAACAGTCCTTGCAGAATGTGGACAAGTCCATCACGGCCACTGCTCTTGTTGCTAGCTGCATCACCCGTTTTGCTGCCATTCGTGGTTGGTTTAGCTTCGTCTTCTTTCGCAGCAGGCTTTGCAGCAGCAGCTTCGGCCCCCGGTTTTGTAGCGCTTTCGTCCTTCATGACGTTGGCTTTTGCTGCGTTGGGTTTCTGGGCACTGTCTTCCTCCGCCAGAGACGAACTAGCCAGCCAAAAGGCATCGGCAATATGTTCTTCCAGCTTGATACTACTACTACTGCTACGCAACAGACCCGACAAGAGTTTGACGACTTCGGTACTGTTGGATTCAGATCCTAGTCCATACTGGATGGCTTGCCACAAGAGCTGTCGGCCGCTATTTTTGGTCGAGTCGGCTGGAGCCGCAAACGCTGCGAGAATCTCCTCTTGGCTAGGAAGAGACTGCGAAGACGACATTATCATGGGGGGCGCCATTGTTAGTATTACGTGTAGTGCAGTGTCGTGCAATCAACTATGTCAATAGCTGTTGATTTCATTAGAGACTGTTGTATTCGATTGGTGCCATGCATACACGGCACTCAACCGAACGACCGTGCCAACGAGAAAGACGTGCGAGCTATGAGCCATGCGCCGAGTTGTTGTGATGGTTGAGGGTGGGAGGACACACTGGCAAAGGACAGACAAAGGTATAATAGGGGCTCACGAGAAACTGTGCACCTTTTTTGTTCCATGCACAGATGGTGGGCCTAATAGTTAGACTATCACTTATTCTCAAGATAGTGACTCCTAATCTTTCATACTAAACTGTGTACTGGATAACCAATGTCATCTAGCCAAAAGGATTGATGGTTTAAAGTCTTCTGGTTAACGTGTTGCTGAAGCACAGTGCACAATGTCCCTTCGTGTCAAGTCACTGGAGAGGCCCAAAACAGAAATGAAATTCTTTCACATGATCAACTGAAATTTCAAGGTAATTCAGTCTCCCCTGGGAGCTGCTGAGTTAAGAGTGTGAGATGAGATTCAAGTGAATACCCGGCGTTTTGCTGTCTGACAAATAGCACACAACTAACACGGTTACGTTTTGGTGTTTAGAGTTTCCACGCATGTGCTCATTCAGCATGAAGATGGATGATTGTAACACGCTGCATTTCGAACGGTTTTGTCTCAGTAAAATCCTCGCCCGGGTGGAATGAAATACAAGTCTTCCCCGAAACGTCCATCCTTCCCCCTCAATGATGCAAGACTGAAAAAGGTTAGGGATGCATAACAAAAGAAGTTAAATGCAGCACACTTGCTCCACAAATTAAGTAAATAACCAAAATAATGTTAGTTAGCTACTAGCTAGCAGTTACAAGCTAGCACATACATGCATGTGTGCATACATGCATGCACACATGCATGCACACATGCA
>Ga0163149_10005706_pt1 | contig 13053 bp, 11 predicted proteins | sample OliLakLV19MP5G1_FD_148604 | JGI IMG/M metagenome (GOLD analysis project Ga0163149, IMG submission 148604) | Freshwater microbial mat bacterial communities from Lake Vanda, McMurdo Dry Valleys, Antarctica - Oligotrophic Lake LV.19.MP5.G1 | ecosystem: Environmental > Aquatic > Freshwater > Lake >...
TGTCATCCGAATACTCAATTTTATATCCCATTACTCTTGTAAGTTTTGATTACAAGGTCGGGGTTATTCTAAAATCAACAATAACAAAGGATTAACAGGATTTTTAAAAGCCTACTGTCTATTTACGTTTTAAAAGAGGAGGATGCTGATATAGATCTTAGCGAACAGCAATCCGGAATTTATTTTGTGAAGGCTGGCTCCGTAACTAAAAAAATAATCAAGCAATAAAAAAGGCGGAACTATGTCCGCCTTAATTTTTATAATTTAATTTCTTACTCCAAAATGAATTTCACAAACTGTGTATGCTCAGTAGTTTTTACTTTTAAGAAGTAAACCCCGCGCGCGTACTCACTTGTTTCTAATTTATAGTTTTGTATTCCTTTAGTAATCGCTTTTTGAGAAACAACTTGCCCAATAGCATTGTAAATTGAAACTTGCAAATCGTCATGAGTTGTTCCACATCTAATTACTAAATAATCTGTAGCCGGCACAGGATAAATACTGATGTTTTGCTCTATCACATTTTCATGTAAGCCAGCGCAAGGATCAACCAACATGGTGGTCGTTGCTGTGTTTACACACCCGTTAACATCGGTATAGGTATAAACTATCTGATGGCTACCGGCACCTGCAGTGCCAACATTAAAATTATTTCCTACAACACCATTGCCCGCATATAAACCGCCAGCAGGTAATCCGTTAAATGGAACTAAGCCCGAACCTAAACACACGGTGGTAGGATTTTGATTGAACGTAACATTTGGTAATTGATTTACAGTTACATTAACTACTTCTGTTTCATAACACACATTGTTCAATGTTCCTGTAACTGTGTATTGCGCAGCTGATGTTGGATTTACAACAATGCTTGCTGCGTTTGAAGATGTATTCCAAGTATAAGAGGTAGCACCCGAAGCAATCAATGTGGCCGAACTTCCTATACAAATGGAAACATTATTCGAATTCATTGTCATTAAATTAGCAGGACATTTCACATAAGTTTTTCCAAAATACGGAATGCAATTATAAGCAGTTACCGTTACATCAATAGAATCAATGCTATTGATGGCAGGGAAACTGATCATCACACTTCCTGATGCAATAGTGCCTGTTCCTAAAATATTTCCTTGTTTAGTTAAACACACAAGCGCGCCATTTTTATTACAGTTAATTGCTAATTGTGTAACACCAACAGCTTCTAAGGTAGAATGTGTAACTGTCATTGGACTAGGAGCGTCTGTTCTTACAATTACTGAAGGATCACCAAAAATGGTCCAGGTGTCGGTCATATCCATTCCTGAAGCGCCGTAAAAATCATTCATCTTGTATAAACCATTTACAGCAATTCCTCCAAAAGAACGTTTGATATTAGTGGGTATTGCTTCACACAAAATGGTGTCCATCATGTCCTGACCTTCCATTGGTTCATCCCAGTATTGATTGATGGTTGACATAATAGTTGCAATAGCTCCTGTTGGCCCGCTTGCGTTTGCCGCACGAAGCCATGTTTCGCCAAAACAGGTTAGGCCATTAAAGTTTCCATTAACACAACCTACTGAAATAATAAATGGCCATTTTCCATTATTTGTAAGCGCATTAATTCCTGTTGTATTAAAACCAGAAGTTGCCCACGATGTATTAGAGCCATGGCCAACATAATTAATTAGGCTAACACCAGTGTTTAGTTCTGCTGCAACCATAGCCGAAGAAGGATTTCCGGCAGCATCTGCCAAACCTTGCGACCCATCATACATTTCGGTTACGTTGGTATAAGTGTATGCTAATAATTGTCCACGAATAGAACGCATGTGTTGGTAATCAATTTGGTTATCGTTGCCCGGACCTTGGTCGGAGGCAATGCCCATTGAGCGTTTATACCAAGGCGCATTTGGTGTTGGCGTTTTTTCGTATGCAATAGTACGATTTACCATGGTAGTTACATGCGCAGCAGTTTCGGCTGAGAAACGCCCTACAATTATATCAGGGTAGCGATCGTTACCAACAATATAACCGTATCCATTGTCCGAATCGCCACTCATTGTAAATGTCATTGGTGTTATGTGCTGGGCGTCCCCTACTAATAATAAATATGTTAAGCCATTGGTGTTATAATAATTTGTTACATAACTTTTAATAGCCGCTGTTGTATTACCAACAGAGGAAATTGAAACCATTGTTGTAGGAATACCAATTTGTTTTTTCCATGCAACAAATGGGGCCATGTCAGTCATATATGCATCATTACATATGATCAACATTTTACCGCCTTCTGCCAATGGTGCAGTTGGAGGAAGTGCAGAAGAATTTAAAAATTGACTTTCATAGACCTTTAGAAAAGTTGGATCGAAACTTGTGGCATCGGTAATTATTGATGATTGTTTTCCTGCATTGCGATTATAAACTCTCACTAACAATTCGCTATACACACGCAGTGTTTTTGTTTGCGGATTATATTGAAATGGCAAAAATGAAACGGCCTGCCCGTTTACATCTCTCAGCATATAAGGCGCATCTAGCTCTACTAAATTACCTGGGAAAAATGCATTTTTATTGTAAACATTTCCTTTAGTAAATGGTATATCATTTATATTAAATTGACGAGACACTGTTCCTTTAGAGGGTGCAACATCAACGTTTGCATAATCTGTAAATTTTGATTCAACAATTTCGTATGTCATATCTGCGTTTTGCGGAATGATAAGCGAGATAGTTATTTTTGGAATATCGGGCATTCCTTTTTTGTGAATAGAAACACCATTTGAAGTTTGAATGAGAAACGCATCAGATGTTCCAACCTTTACAGGTTTTTTTGAAAATGCATTTACATCAATTTTAATAAGCGACTCGTTGTTTGTTGACGAAATCAATTTAACCTGCTCGCCTTCTTTTGCAATTAATGTTGTTGAACAAAAAAGCAAAGTAAGAGCTACTGTTTGTTTGAATAAATTTTTGATCATCATTTTAAAATTTAAAGTTAAATTACTATACACTTTTTGTAAAAATTAAGTTTTCAATTTTCACAGAACGCCACTCAACGTGGGCTTTCAGCTGATTTACAATGTACTCAATTAGTTGATTGATTCTCATAAAAAGATTTTGGATGATAGCCAGACCCATTCTAAAAATCGAAATACTTAAATATATTTTTCCATTCTTATATTTTTTCAAAGGGATTTGCTTTAGTTTATGACTCAGTAGCCCTTCTCTAATCGCAATTATATATACCATTACAAGCACTCCCATCATTAATTCAATTTTGTCATCTATCTTTAAATTAATGTCTTCGATGTTAAATCCATTGCTTTTTAAATGTTTAAAACAACACTCTATTTTCCATCTCTTGAGGTAATGATTTGCAATAGCCCTGGCATCCTGCATATCAGAGATAAAATAAATATAGGGTTCTTTTGGATCATACTTTGGATTTTTAATCATTACAAAGGTATAGGTTGTATTGCCTAATACCATTGGTATACTGAATATCCCATAACGCTCTATATCTTTGCCAAACGACTTTAACGAACGAAGTTTTTTTTCCTTCATACGTTTGTAATTCAAAGTACATTTTCTCTCTTAAACGAATCACGAAAGAAAGCTGTTTGCTTAACAGATATTCAAACCATAATTGACCAATAAATTCCCTGTCCGCCAAAAGTATACTCCCCCGAATTGTTTTGCCGGATTTCTCTATAAGATCACTTAAGCCTTCTATCAGGGTTTTCCTGTCTTCTGTATTACTATTGCCTCGTTTGTTCAATTGAATCCAATAGAGAGGCATAAAAATATTTTGCATCAAATTGCCAATGGTCAGTAAATTGAAATTTTTTGTTCCACGTTTCCAGTTCGTGCGATCAACAATTAAATACTTCAAATCAAATTCTGTTACTGCTACCATCATCAAACGTATACCTGCAATAAAATCCTCTATATGCTTCATTTTAAAAAATCGTATCAATCGGACATAACCATTATTGATATTGGTTTTTTTCTCTCTGTTTACCTTATCTCTACACTTATACAAACACACCGTTCTGCTTTGTAGGATACAGGTCATTAACAATATGAAAGTTTTTATGCAGGGTACTGTGTGCCTTGGAAAAAAAACTTTAATTTTAGAACTTGTGAGTATGTTCATGGTTTTTATGTTTTCGTAGACTTTAAACCTATGAACTAAGGCTGTTGGTATCACAATATCAGCAGCCTTTTTACTCACAATCAAGTGTTTACATCATTTCTGTATAGCAGTTTAAAATTTTCCTTTATTCTGAACTTCACAATTTTGGTTATCAAACTTAAAGGCATAGGTTTATTCAGAGGAAATTGAATTGAACCTTTTCCTACTTTGTAAGCGGAAAGCTCTTTTTTAAATGCTTCATTCCCGCTAGGCAAAGCATAAAATCCAATATGATTTTTGTATCCTGCAAAGTAAACCAGTGGGCCATTAAAAACAAAAGCAGGCATTCCATAACTCATCTTTTCCTCAGCTTTAGGTGCTGCTTTTTGTATGGTTGAACGAATTTGCTGCAAAATTTTTTGAATATCTTTTGGAAAACCTGAGATATACTCCTCAATATTTTTTGGTTTATTAGAAATCATTTTCATTCTTTAATAAATTTACAGTAAGTATAGCTATCTCCTTGTTTTACGCACATTATATACAGTCCACATTTCAAATTTTCCAGGTCGATCTCCGATCTATCACATATATGAAGTTGTAGCTTCCCAACAATAGCATATATATAAACATCAAATGAATTATTTATATCTATGCCTTTGATCAAAATATTTTCTTTTGCAGGGTTTGGAAAAATTTCGATCGTATTGCTAATGGTCTTAGTTTCTTTGATGCCTACAGAAGTAGGGCATAACTGATCTAGCCAAAGTGAATCGGCAAAATCCAGCACGCTATTAAATATAGGGTCACTAACGGAGAGATTAGCTAATATGGAATTGTGATCATGTCCCGGAAGTAAATAAAAACGTTTACAGTAATTATAGACCGTCATAGAATCATTAAATATAATAGACTGTTGTGGACCCAGAAAATTATCATTTTGACCAATGAGCATTAAAAATTTTGTAGTGCTGTTCAGGGCAAGATTGTGGGCCGGTGCAGCAGCTTTCCAATAGTTTATACTATCCCCAACCATTGGTTTAATATCAGCGTAACGTCCAGGATTTATGTATTCAAAATTAACAGCAGGGTTAGAGGCGATTATCCCTGATACATTCAAACCTGCAGAATATCCGCAACCGGATAATAAGCTATTTGGATGGGTGAGTCCGTGAAGCATCACTAAATGTGCGCCTGCCGAGTTCCCATACATTAATATTTTTGACGAGTCGCCGTTTATTAAAGTCGCATTTGTTTTTGTCCATGCAACGGCACAGGCAACATCCTGTGGAATTGCAGGATGTCCGGGATAATCGCTTTGTGAAGATAAACGGTAATTGATATTTACAACAGCATACCCCGCATTTTTAAATAACTGAGCAACATTAGTGAAAGTTAGATTAGATTTGTCGCCGCTGCTCCAGCCACCCCCATGTACCACAATTAGAATGGGCGAATTAGGATTTGTAGCAGTTGTATAATCCAACCTGTGGGAGGTATGGCTGCCATAAGCAATATTCACTTGTGTTGGCTGTGCCGTCAACTGAGTAAATTGAACGAGTACTGATAAAAGTAAAAGTTTTTTCATGTTAGTATTTTAATTTAAAGTATTAAATAGGGACCCAAAGTGCAATTATAAATTTAATGATTTTGAACTTGAAAGTCCAGTTTTGAACGTAAAATTTTAAACAAAAGTCGTTTAAAATCGGTTTAGATGCCCTAAAAACAAAAAAACCACTGAGTTTCACCGGTTTTTCTATTCAAAAAGCTTTAAAATTTTACTTACGAAGATCTAATTCTGAAATAATATTAGCAGCCCCGCCTAATTTATCAACTACCCACAACATATAGCGAACATCCAAACAAATGGTGCGATTAAGATCTTTATCAAATGTAATTTTATGACTCAGGGCTTCGTAGTTACCATCGAAAGCTAAACCTACTAATTCGCCCTTACCATTAATAACCGGCGAACCTGAATTTCCACCGGTAATATCGTTGGTTGTAATAAAGCCAACAACAATATCGTTTAAAGCCACATCTTTATATTGTCCATAATCTTTTGCCGCCACTAGATCCAATTGTTTTTTAGGAAGATCAAATTCGTAATCGCCCGGTTTGTATTTATCCATCATTCCTTTTAAAGTACAAACATGGCTATACTTTACCGCATCTTTAGGAGAGTATGATTTTACTGCACCATAAGATACACGCATGGTAAAATTAGCATCCGGATAAAATATTTTTCCTTTGTTCATTTCCATATACCCTTTTAAATACGCGCGATTCAAGATGGTATTCTTGTTTGTGAATTCAGTAAAATATTTCATGTAATTATTACTGTAATTATTAAGAAAAGCCGAGGCTAATAGGTACGCCGGATCTTTATGCAGTGCTGCAGTGTCGGGCTTATCAAAAAACGCAGCGGCTTTATCTTTACTTAAAAAAACAGTATTGGTAAACACATCATTTGCTAAAGCTTTGTAGGTTTCGGTTTTTGAAAGGTCGCCGTATTTACTTTTGATGCGATCGTATTCTGCTTTTGGAAGTTGGCCAGCATCCACTTGATTGTAGAACATCTGGATTACAGAAGCTAAAATATTTCTATCAGAAGCAATATTTTCATCATCAATAAAACGGTCGCATGCAGTTTTTAATTGTTTACACAACGTCGCTATTTCTTCTGGCTTTACACCCGGTTTTTTATACGCAGCATCCAATGCCATTAAATTTGAGGCAAACGATAATAAGGGCGAGGCCAAGATCCCTTCGCGGATGAACATGCGGTGTTTTGCATAAGGTGTCCACTCAACATATGTTTTTTCAATAGCTGTAAAAATATTCTCGTAATCAGGTTTTCCTTTGGCCCAAGTAGTAAAATCTTTTTCGTTTTGTTGCTTTTGCTCGTAAACTTTGTATTTCAATAATTGCTTCGATTCTCCGTCAAAAAATTTCCAATAGTTAGCAATTTGCGCATATGAACTTGCTAATTGTAATTTGATCTTGGTATCTTTTTTCATTTCCTCCAACATATATTTCAAACGCATGTCGCGAAGATCTACCAATGTTGGATTTTCGATATCTGTTTTAATCTTTACCCCGTAAGATGTTTCATAACGGCTTGTTCCACCAGGGTAACCGTAGATCATGGTATAATCACCATCTTTTAATCCTTTAATAGAAACCGGTAAAAAATATGTTGGTTTAAAAGGAACGTTATCAGCATTGTAGTCTGCCGGCTTTCCATCTTTGCTCATGTATACGCGGAAAATAGAAAAATCTCCTGTATGACGTGGCCATTCCCAGTTATCAGTATCGCCACCAAATTTTCCGATGCTTTGAGGAGGTGTTCCAACTAGGCGCACATCTTTGTAAACTTCGTAAACAAATAATAAAAATTGATTGTCCTTAAAAAATGAGGCCACGCGAGCTTCAGTAAAATTTGCATTCATACCTTCGATCGCTTTTTTTGAGATCTCGTTCATGATACCATTCAACTTCACAGGAACTTCTTCTTTTGGAAGACCTTTTAATTTCTCATTTACTTTCTCGCTCACATCTTCAATACGCATTAAGAATTTAGCGGGAACCCCTTTAGCATAGATCTCTTCGTTCTTAGTTTTTGCCCAAAAACCATCATCCAAATAATTATGTTCTACAGTACTTGCTGCAGCAATAGCTCCATAACCGCAATGGTGATTTGTAAATACTAAACCTTCTTTGCTTACAATTTCGCCAGTACATCCGCCACCAAAAATAATAATGGCGTCTTTCATGCTTGCTTTATTAATGCTGTATAATTGTTCTTTAGTAAGCTTTAATCCTTTTTTAACCATGTCGGCATAAACTTGTTCGCCAAGTAATTGTGGTAACCACATACCTTCATCGGCTTTTAATGAATTTGTAAAGAGAACTAAACCGACAAAGAGAGCGAGAATTTTTTTCATAAGTAACGTTGTATTTTTTGCTGGGCAAATGTAAAGCTAATCAAAGGAAATTGTTGCCTAATTGGTATTAAATTAGATTAACGGCGTATTTCTTAGATAGTTGGGCCATATTTGTCTACAAAACCTACAAAATTGTTAATCATCTTATCTTGAGCTACTTGACTCCTTCTTAAATTCGGCTTGAATTTTTTTGGGAGCGAAGAAACCACCATATCATACGAGTCGGTAATCCAAATAGAAATAACCAGTATTTGTTTTTTTATTCTATAGCCCAACAATAGCATGAATTTCAGGGATTTTGTTTCCATTTCAAATTTAAAAAATCGGGCATCAAACAACCTCTTACTAATTTAATAACTGCCCATTAATAACAAAACACACAACCCCACGGCATGTTATTAAAAGCATTTTATGAAGCGAAAAGTGAAGACACTCTTTAAATTAGTGATTGGTTTCTAATAAATTTGACTACCAAAACATATAACAATTCAGACAATAATTGTTATAGCCAAAAATCAAATTGATTTCAGTTTGATTTTAACTTAAATAATGAATTTCTGCTTTGTATCCCTGCTTTACAATTAATAGCCGTTACTGAGTAAATGTAACCTACATTAATAATTGTTTTTAGTATTGTTAACCAACAATAATAATATAAAATGGGGGGGGCATTAACCCCCATTTATAAATAATAAAAAAAGTAGTGCGGCGTGTTATAAACTTTTGTGAGTGCCATCGCAAAACACTGAGTTAGTTGTGTGTTTGCAATTACACAAATAAGCAGTTTTTGTTTCTTCTGCTACAAATACTTTTGGTGAAAATTCTGTTCCTTTATGGCTGCCATCACAAAATGGTTGTTTGCTCGAATTTCCGCAAGAGCACCAAGCGTATGTTTTTCCTGCTTCTAATTGAACTGCTATAGGTGATTTACCGGCTATTGTAGGTTTTTCCATTTAATAATTATTTTATTTGTTTAAACAAATGTAGGTATAATACATGAAGTTCAATGGCTTATTGAGGTTCGCATTTTACATTAAAAGAAAGAGGACGAGAATGGATATCTACCAGCAAAAAAATTTTGCCGACCACTTTAAAAACCAAGGTGGTTTCATTAAACGGAAAGCATTCTTCTGTTTTTTGTTTAGCGATACAATATTCGCGAAGAGTTTCGATGTTTATACGATAAAATTAAGGATATTTTTCTCGGAGATGTCCAGGTCAACAATATCCAAAGGGAACCCCCGTTATTTTAAAGATGCATTTACTAAAAGGCGCACTATATTTAGCGATTATTTTGATCGTTTTTTCCTGCAAAAAACAGTCGATATCTGAGTCGGAATATGTGGTGGAGAGGGATAATTCGCAAGGGCAAACAATAAGAACAGCCACCGCAATGATTACCCCTGTAATTACGTATCAGCCAACAATAGCAGATTCAATAACAGCGATCTTTGTTTGTGAAAAAGGAAGATATTTTACTGTGAATGGGGTAGGAGTAAGAAACTTCATGAATTCATTTTATTATTATGATGCAGCGCTGCCCTTAAGTTTTGATTCATTAATAAAAAGGATACCTGCTAAAATGCCAGCAAACATGATCCAATTTGCGCTGGGAGATTCAAGTGATATTTCTATAACGTATCCAAAAGGAAATACTATTATCCATTCAACAAAAGGGTATCCAAATTATATTTTAGATCAGTTTCCTTTTTCATGCGGATCGTGTTTTTACCTAGAAAATGAAGCAACACCTTATAAGATAAGATTTAATGGTAGTAATTATAATACAGATAAGATCTTTAGCCATGGTAATGGATATTATGGAATTATAGAAGCAGACATTATCTTAAAACCGTACTCGTGCTCTTCAGGAAAAAGATGTTCATTTAGCATTTGTTTTGATAACTACTCATACTTTAAAATAAATGGTAAATGGTTTGTTTGGATCAACAGAATAAGCGATTTTGGGGAAGCGGGCCGTTAGTTAACAATAAAATAATATTGGAATATCTCTATCAATCAAAAACATCTACCTCCATTATCGTTCGCGCCAGGGATGTGAAGGGTTTAGCTCTTTTTTGTTCCGCCTTTTCGGAGGAACAAAAAAAGCCGAAACGAAGCGGAGCCCGGAGCAGCCCGGCCCCTTTGCTCCATAATTGCATTGGCAAAGGGGGGCGTCCAAATACAATCATTATAATTAAAGTTAAAAAAACAAAAATCCCCACCAATTATTGCCGCAATTTAACCACTTGTAAAACACTTTAAATTACCTCACGTAAACACATAATTTTGTGCGGCTAAGAGCGTTAAAACTACTGAAAAGGTTTATTGAGCAAAACTTTTGAATTATGAGTATTTTTACTAAGTTTGACGCTCTATTAAACGAAAAAATAATAACTAAATAAAACATAAATTATGAGCACAAAAAAAACATCGGGAGGGTTCCCACTAATTGTTTCGGCTTTAGCAATCGTTATTTGTATTTGCATCGGCTGGTTTATTTATAAAGCAATTTTAGGATCGGCAGCCAACTTTGAAGGTGGTGATTCAGAAAAAGGACATCCACACAACATCTTAGGAACCATGTACAAAGGAGGTTTTATTGTACCTATTCTAATTGGTTTCTTATTAACCGTAATCACCTTTGCTATTGAGCGTTTCATTACTATTATGAAAGCCAACGGTACAGGAAGAACAGATCAGTTTGTTTCTAAAATCAAAAGCCTTATTGCTAATCACGATTTTGAAGGAGCAATTGCTGAGTGTAACCGTCAAAAAGGTTCTTTGGCCAATGTAGTTCATGAAGGAATTGTTAAATACCAATTTGTTCAAAACGATACAAGCATGGATAAAGAAGCAAAAGTTCACGCTATTCAAAAAGCATTAGAAGAAGCAACTTCATTAGAGTTACCAATGTTATCTAAAAACATGGTGGTTATTTCTACGATGGCTTCTATTGGTACACTTGCCGGTTTGATCGGAACGGTTGTAGGTATGATTCGTGCGTTCGCCGCTTTATCGGCTGCCGGCGCGCCTGACACTTCTGCCTTAGCAACAGGTATTTCTGAAGCACTTGTAAATACATTAGTTGGTATCTTAACTTCAGCATTCGCTATCATTTTCTATAACTATTTCAGTAATAGAATTGATACAATCACTTATTCAATGGATGAGGCTGGATTTTCGATCATTCAGGAATTCCAAGCAAGCGGAAAATAATTCTACAGTATTTGTGGAATTTAAATTATTATTCATCTAAATAAAAAAGATAACAATGTCAAAGAAACCATCAAAAGGAGGAGCCCCCGCACTGGACATGACGCCCATGGTGGATTTGGCCTTCCTGCTTGTAACATTCTTTATGTTAACAGCGTCGTTTCGTATGGCTGAGCCTGTTGTGGTTGACCCCCCTTCCTCTATTGGAAAAGTGGATCTTCCCGACAATCACGTAATGGTAACCATTGATGAGAAAGGCCGCGCTTTTTTTGGTATCAGCAATCCTTCAGCTAAAATGTCGGCGCTTCGCATAATGAGTACAAAGTATAATGTGCCATTTACAGAAGAGCAAATAATTAAATTTAGCGGATTACCGAGTTTTGGTGTTGACTTAAAAGATCTACCTGCATATATAGATACAAAAGAAGATGCGCGTAAAGATTTTAGAGGACCAAGCGGCAGAGGCCAAACCGGCGTTCCGTTGGATACCATAACTCCAAACAATCAACTAAAAGATTGGATCGCCATTGGCGCAGGAGAAGCTGTAAAAATGTACGACGCTGCCAGAAGAGATGCCGCAGATAAAGCCGTAGAATTTAAAGCCAAAAAACCGGTGTATGCTATTAAATGCGATGCAAGCACAAAATACATTTATGTAAAGGATGTTATTAAAACATTCACTGATCTTAAATTATATCAGTTCAATTTAATTACGTCTCTGGAAGGTGGCGGAACTATAATAGAACCCGAAAGATAAATAGTCATATAAAAATAGTATAAAATGGCAGAGATACAAGAAGGTGGCGGTGGCCAAAAGGGGGGTAAGAAAAGAGCAAAGAAACAAAGTACGCGTATTGATATGACGCCTATGGTTGACTTGGCGTTCTTATTGTTAACGTTCTTCGTTCTTACAGCAACTTTTAGCAAGCCAAAATCAATGGAATTAACTTTTCCGGCGCCTCCACCAATAGATAAAAAACAAGATGAAGTTAAGAATGGTATAACCTTCTTATTATCAAAAGACGATCGCATTTTTTATTACGAAGGTGAGTTCAAGGTTGCAGATGATGCGGTAAAAGGACCAAAAACTACTTTGAAAGAATTAAATTTCTCGAGAGAAAGTTTACGTAAGTATTTGTTAGATAAAAGCAAGGTTATGCAAGATCAAATACTGGCATTGAAAACAAAGTTCGAAAAAAATCAATTGGTAGATACTGCTTATAAAAGAATGGTAAGAGATGTAAAGGCCGATCAAAAATCATATACATATCTTATTAAAACCGACGATAAAGCAACATTTAAAAATGTGATAGATGTGATAGATGAGCTTAACTACAATGCGGTTGGTAAATATGTAATGGTAGATATTTTGAAACCTGAACTTGATCTTGTACTAGAAAAAGTAGGAATTAATTAATAAAAGGAGGCAACATGTTATTTTTAATAATAGGAATATTTGCAGTCGTTTCGGTAACGATGCTATTCCTCGACCTTAAAACCGGCTGGACCGGTGAAAGCTACCAAACAAGAAATTCGGTAGTTTTTGAAGGGCGTAATAGTGATTATGGAGCGTACGACCTTCGCCAGAATTATAATAAGCGCGTAACTCTTATTATAGGTGGAATGATCTTATTCTCTTTCTTATTATTTGGTATAAAAAAGTTTGCCGACAGACCAAAAGAAGAAGTAAAAGAAACTTTACAAGTGGAGCAAATTGATCTTACACCACCACCACCAATAGAAGATGTTCCACCACCACCACCACCACCACCACCT
>Ga0163149_10005712_pt1 | contig 13037 bp, 11 predicted proteins | sample OliLakLV19MP5G1_FD_148604 | JGI IMG/M metagenome (GOLD analysis project Ga0163149, IMG submission 148604) | Freshwater microbial mat bacterial communities from Lake Vanda, McMurdo Dry Valleys, Antarctica - Oligotrophic Lake LV.19.MP5.G1 | ecosystem: Environmental > Aquatic > Freshwater > Lake >...
GGCATACCCACGGTCGGGGGCGGCGTGCACTTTGACGACCGGCACATCGGGAACCCACTGGTCTTTGCCGGTTGCGTGGGCATTCTGCCGCGGCATCTGGTTCATGGCGGCGCGAAGGCCGGCGATCGCATCATCGCGCTGGGCGGTCGCACGGGTCGCGACGGCATCCACGGAGCCACGTTCTCGTCGGCGGAGTTGGAATCCACGGCATCAACCGAGTTTGCGCACGCGGTTCAGATAGGGAACGCGATTGAGGAAAAGCGGGTGGGGGACGCCATCTTGAGGGCCCGCGATGCGCGGAGCGTGGAGGGCGGCGGGCCGCTTTTTTCGGGGCTTACCGATTGCGGCGCGGGCGGCTTTTCATCCGCCGTCGGCGAGATGGGTTCGCTCCTCGGGGCTGAAGTCCATCTCGACCGCATCCCGACGAAGTACGACGGGCTCTCGTACACGGAAGTCTGGATCAGTGAGGCCCAGGAACGCATGATTCTGTCGGTGCCCGCCGCCAACGTCGGCGCGCTGCGGGCGATCTGCGATGAGGAGGGCGTCGAGATTACCGATCTTGGCACGTTCGGAACCCCGGACGCCCAACTGAGCCTGTATTACAACGGCACCCTGGTGGGCCAACTGCCGATGTTGTTCATCCACGACGGCATCCCCATGCCGGTGCGCGAGGCCGTGTGGGTGCCGCCGCCCATGCCCGCACGCATGCCCGGCGCGGGCCGCACGCGAACGACCCCTGATATTGGACAGTCGCTGGTCGCGCTCCTTTCGCATCCTTCCATCGCGAGCAAGCACTGGATTATCCGTCAGTACGATCACGAGGTGCAAGGGAACACGGTCATCAAGCCGCTGTGCGGCATTGGGGGGCGCGGTCCTTCTGATTCCGCGGTCATCCAGCCGGTTCCCGGCTCGGTCCGCGGTATTGCGCTGGCCACCGGCCTGCAGACCGGGATCGGCGACCCCGCCTCTGGCGGCGATGCGTATCAGATGGCGCTGGCGGCCATCGATGAGTGCGTGCGGAACCTCGTTTGCACGGGTGCGGACGCATCGCGCATCGCCATCCTGGATAATTTCTGCTGGCCCAGTTGTGAGAGGCCTGCCAACCTGGCGTCTCTCGTGCGGGCCTGCGAGGGGTGCTACGACGGCGCGCTCGCCTACCGCACGCCCTTTGTTTCTGGCAAAGATTCGCTGAACAACCAACTGCGGTACACCGACCCCAAGACCGGGCAGCCGACCGTGATTGAAATTCCCGCCACGCTGCTCATCTCGGGGCTGGGGCTGGTCCGTAACGTCACGCGGTGCGTCACGATGGACGCCAAGTCGGTCGGGCACACGCTCCTCCTCATAGGTACCACGCAGGGCAGGCTCGGCGGCTCCCACTACGCGCGAACCGCCGGCCTTGGCGGCGACGACAACCCGGCCGTCCCCACCGTCGATCTCACGGTCGGCCCGGCGACCGCCCGGGCGGTCGCTCAACTGATTGCCGACGGGCTTGTGCAATCCGCTCACGACGTCTCCGACGGCGGCTGGCTGTGCGGCGTCGCCGAGATGCTGATCGCCACCACCGGAGCCAAGAACGGTGGCACCGGCTCCGCCAGCGATTCCGCGCTCGACCAGTTGCTTGCGGGCGGCTCACCCATCCGGCCTTTGGGCGCCACGCTCACCGTCGACCCCGGGACGCTTGAACCGCACCAGCACGCGTTCTGTGAATCGCCGAGCCGATATGTGCTCGAAGTCCGGGCGGCGGACGTTGCGAAAATCAAGACAGTCTTGCGAGATTATGGGGCGATCTTCACGACCACGCTGGGCACCCTCGATTCGACCGGACAACTGTCGTGGCCCAAGGCCGACCTCAGCGCCGACGTTGCGGTTCTGGCCGATCACTGGCTGGCGCCGCTCGACTGGTAAGGTTTTGGTACTGTCGCGGTGATTGCCCACCGGAGACCCGCCGATGAGCGACGCCGCCGAGCCGCAGCAGACGCCCCCGACCCAGCCGGGACCGCCCACGCTGAATCCCAATCGCAACGCGGACTCCCTTGAGAGCTACAACCGGGCGGCGGAAACCATCGGGATGATGCCATCCTTGCGTCTCAAGGACAACGTCATCCAAGGCATCATCGCGGTCGCCGGTGCCGGCTTGGGGGCCATTGCCGGGGCCCTCATTGTTCCCGCCCGTTCCACCATCACACCGGGCTTGGGGGCCGTGTTCGGCGGGGCCGGCGGTTTCATCGTCTTCGGCATCCTCAGCGGCATCGTGCTGATGTTCGTCGGCTGGACCCTCGCGGCAAAGAGCAGGCGATAATCACCGGTATCACGCGGCGTTCGACCACGCACCAGCGCCGGCACGGGTGAGACGTTCGCCGTCGCTCAGTACTCGGAGAGCGGCGGACAGGTGCATACGAGGTTGCGATCCCCGTACGGGTTATCGACGCGGCCGACACTGGGCCAGAACTTGTGGTCGCGGACCCAAGGGGCCGGGAACGCGGCGGTTTCGCGGGAGTAGGGCTTGTTCCATTCGGTGGCGGTCACGACATGGACCGTGTGCGGGGCGTTCTTGAGCGGGTTGTTGACGCGGTCGCTTGCACCTTGTTCGATCGCTCGGATCTCTTCGCGGATCGCGATCATGGCGTCGCACACGCGGTCGAGTTCTGCCTTGGGCTCGCTCTCGGTGGGCTCGAACATGAGGGTGCCCGGGACGGGCCAGCTCATTGTGGGGGCGTGGAATCCGTAGTCCATCAGGCGTTTGGCGATGTCGTCGGTCTTGACACCCGCGGTCTTTTCGAACGGGCGGACATCGATGATGAACTCGTGGGCGACGCGTCCGTTGGCACCCTTGAAGAGCACGTCGTAGTGGCCTTCGAGGCGCTTCGCCATGTAGTTGGCGTTGAGGATGGCCACCTGTGTGGCCTTTTTGAGGCCTGCCGCGCCCATCATGGCGATGTACATCCATGAAATGACGAGGATGCTCGGGGAGCCGTACGGAGCGGCCGCAACGGGGCCGATGGCTTCGGCACCCGCGCCCTGAGATTCCAGCGTCGAGGGGAATGAAACCGGGTGCCCGGGCAGGAAAGGGGCGAGGTGGGCCGCCACGCCGATGGGGCCCATTCCGGGACCGCCGCCGCCGTGGGGGATGCAGAAGGTTTTGTGGAGGTTAAGGTGGCATACATCGGCCCCGATGTCGCCGGGGCGGCAGAGGCCGACCTGGGCGTTCATGTTGGCACCGTCCATGTAGACCTGGCCGCCGCACTCGTGCACGATTTTGCAGATGTCCTTGATGCCTTCTTCAAAGACGCCGTAGGTGCTCGGGTAGGTGGCCATGACGGCCGCGAGCCGATCCTTGTGTTCGAGGGCTTTGGCTTTGAGGTCGGCGAGATCGACATCGCCGGCGGGTGTGTTCGCGACGACGACGACGTCGTAGCCCGCGATGACCGCGCTGGCGGGGTTGGTGCCGTGGGCGGATTCGGGGATGAGGCAGATGTTGCGGTGGCCCTGGCCGCGGGAGTGGTGGTAGGCACGGATGACCATGAGGCCGGTGTATTCGCCCGCCGCGCCGCTGTTGGGCTGAAGGCTGACGGCCGAGAAGCCGGTGATCTCGCCCAGCCAGGATTCGAGGTCGCGGAAGATGTGCTGATAGCCCTCGGTCTGATCGTGCGGAGCGAAGGGGTGCATGGCACCGATTGTCTTCCACGTCACCGGGATCATTTCGCTGGTGGCGTTGAGTTTCATCGTGCACGACCCGAGCGGGATCATGCTGTGGGCGAGGGATAAATCGCGGCTCATGAGTTTGAAGATGTAGCGGAGCATCTCGTGCTCGGAGTGGTGCGTGCTGAAGACCGGGTGGGTGAGAAAGGACGTTTGGCGGCGGAAGGATTGCTCGACGTCGAGGTCGGATTGGGTCAGCAGGCGGCCGTTGAAATAGTTGGCGCGGGAAACGCCGTTGAAGGCTGCAAGGATGGTTTCCAGATCGGCCAGCGTGGTGGTTTCGTCGATCGAAACGCCGAGCAACCCATCGGGGGCGTTGCGGAGGTTGAGGCCGAACGCGTTGGCGGCGTCGATGACCTGGTCCGTGCTTCCGACCGTGCGGACGGTGAGGGTGTCGAAAGCCCCCCCGGATACCTGGTGACCGTGCGCGACGAGTGCGGTGCGGAGGAGTGAGGTGAGACCGTGGACGCGTTGGGCGATCTGTTTCAGACCCACCGGGCCGTGGTAGCAGGCGTACATCCCGGCGATGATCGCGAGCAGCGCCTGGGCGGTGCAGATGTTGCTTGTGGCCTTCTCCCGCTTGATGTGCTGCTCGCGGGTCTGGATGGCCATCCGCAGGGCGGCGTTCCCTTGGGCATCGCGGCTCACGCCGATGATGCGGCCCGGCATCTTGCGGACGAACTCCGGCCTGGTCGCGATGAACGCGGCGTGCGGGCCGCCGAAGCCCATCGGAACGCCGAACCGCTGGGCGCTGCCCACCGCGACGTCGGCACCGAGTTCACCGGGCGGCACGATCAGCGTGAGCGCCAGCAGGTCGGTCGCCATCACCACGAGCGCTCCGGCGGCGTGGGCGGCGTCCACCGTCTGCTTGTGGCTCTCGATGGTGCCATCGGCGGCGGGATATTGGACCATGCAGCCGCAGACATCGGGGCCGACCGCGAAGGCGGCCTCGGGCATGACGCGGAGGTCGATTCCCAAGCCTTCGGCGCGGGTCTTCATGACGCCGAGGGTTTGCGGGAAAGTGTTTGCGGAGACGAGGAAGATTTTCTTATGCTGGTCGGCGATGGCGAAGCACATGCTCATCGCTTCGGCCGCGGCGGTGCCTTCATCCAAGAGGCTGGCCCCGGCGAGCGGCAGGCCGGTGAGATCGCTGACGACGGTCTGGAAATTGAGGAGGGCTTCGAGCCGACCCTGCGCGATCTCGGCCTGATAGGGTGTGTACTGGGTGTACCAGCCGGGATTTTCAAGAATGTTGCGGAGGATCACGGGGGGCGTGACGGTGCCGTAATAACCCATTCCGATGAAACTTTTGTTCACCGTGTTGCGAGCGGCGATGGCTTCGAGTTTGAGCAGTGTTTCGTGCTCGCCCGCCCCGTCTTGGTCGGAGGTCAGCCCGTGCAGACGAAGCGGCCGATTGAGCCGGATGGACGGAGGGACCGTGGCGTCCGCGAGAGCATCGAGGGAGGCGTATCCCACGGTCGCGAGCATGGCCGCGATCTCGGGCTCTCCGGGACCGATGTGGCGGGGGACGAAGGCATCCAGGGGCGGAAGGGCGACCCCAGCCGCCTCTGATGTGACCGATTTGGGACGGACGGGTTTATCAAGCGACGCGGGCGCGATGGACATGTAGGAATGGTAGGAAAGCCCTGCCCCGAATCGAGCGGCGCACCGGTCTCGACCGCGAAGTTCGTTCAGGGCCCGCTGGATACCCACGAGCCGACGTGACCGTCGTTTCTCCATCCGAGACGGCTGCCGTGCCCAGGCTTGAAGTCGGCCTCGGCTAAAATCCACTCTTGGGGCGTCATATGCAGGACGCGGGAGATGCTCCCTTGGGGATCCGATCCGACCCAAAGCGCGAAAAGGTCCCACGGCCTGTAGACGTAGCTGAAACCGTCGAAAGCGGGGTCGTCGGTCGAATGTGCCGAGCACCGATACGGGGCCGGCGACGCCGACCCAGCTGCGGGAAGCGGAACCGAAAGATTGTCCGAGAGGGCCGCGAATGGCTCAAAGTATCCGTCGCGCACGGATGCGCCGCGAATCGCCACGGGGTACAAGTCCTTGTGGTCGTTGAAGTACAGTCCCAAGGCCGTACCCAATTGGTGGAGATTCCCGCGGCATCGCACCGCCCGGCTGGCCTTGATCGACGCCGCGAGCGAGGGCAGTGCTATGGCGAGCACCACCGCGATAACTACCACGACGACGATCAGTTCGACAAGGGTAAACGCACTTTGGAAACCTCGATCAATCACTTTGATCCGAATGGGAAGTGGGCGGCACATTGCGAGTTACTCCCGACCCAAGGAGCGGCGCAGCCAGGATGCGGCGGCGGGGTCGAGGTCTGAACAGGCGAGCGCGCGCTCAGCGGCGCGGCGTTGCCACTCGATCACATAGAAACGCTCGGGCGAAGGCACGTCTTCAAACCCGCTCACCAGGAGTTCGAAGGACGTTGACGCGTTGTTGCAGGCGACACCGGCGAAGTACACGCGCAGGGCCGCGGCTCTCCGGGAATAGACTGGCGTATCCAGCGAACGCATTACGCCCCGACCGCAGGGGGCACACCCCGAGTCCAGCGGCGGGGTCGCTTCCGCCTCCGCGACACGCCACTCCAATCCGTCAACAACCAAGGGCAGGCCGATGCGAAAATATCCCATGGCCCACGCGATGCACGCGACGGCCACCGTCCCGGCCAGCGGAAGCCAGACGCTGCGGCGTGATCGAACCGGAGTAGGGCCCGCAGCGCTATTCATGTCACGGGCCCGTGAGGACCTTCTCCCGGATGACCCATGAGCGGCTGCATTCAGAAAGCCAGTCGGGATCGTTGAGGTTTCGCAACGCGCGGTGGGCCTGAGCCGCGACTTCCGGCTCGGAGTCTCGTTCGAGCCGTACAGCCAGAGATCGAATCTTCGGCACGGTAAACAGCCCCGCCATACTCAGCAAGGTGACCGCTGAGTGGCGAACATGCGGGGAGTTGTGCCCGGCGAGGTCGGTGAGCAACTTCACGAGGGCTGCGGCATCGTCCCGCGACACGCCCCCCGTTCGCAGTCGCGCCACCGTTGCTACCCCACCCAGAAAGGCGCTCCTCGCGACGTCGGTGTCGGCCTGCGTGACGGTTCCCCATTCCGAAGAGGAAGAGGGCGGGGGGGACATCACTTCCGAAACCACCCGCATCTCTTCCGGACCCCACGACTTTTTCCAGATAAACTCGGGGTCCGAGAGACGATTCCAAATCTCCTGCGTTTCGACCGGGGTCGGCACCCTCGAATCAACCCGCCACTGGTCTCGGCCGTCCCGAGAGACTAATACCGAAAGCATCCGATCCGAATGCCGCTCGACCACGGGAATCGTGCCCGATGCGCTATCGGCCCTGTCGTCGAAGTTGCTCCACACAAGCCACGCGCCGCCGGCGGCGATCGCAACCATTACGAGAGTGATCGTTCGATAACGTTTCACGAGAGGGCTCCAAACACGAACTCACGACTCACCAAGGGTTCGGGCCGCCCGGCTGGATTACGACGTTCGGGCTAGCAAACACAGCAGCGCAATAGGCGTTGCATTGCGCCACCTCTGCGGGATTCAGCGGTCCCGTCGGAATGACGGACCAACCGCAGCAGGCGGTGCAACCCGCGAGCGTGGTGGAACGGGGTGTCCCCACGGGACCGCACTGGTTGCGACCAAACTTCCAACCCGGAGTTCCGACTTGTCCCAAAGCGACCGCGGCCGACGACAAGGCCAGCGCCCAAACCACAACGCTACGCGTTTTGCTCTTTAAGTTCAGCTCCTTAAAATGCCTTCTACCGCTGTGTTCAACATTAGGGGGGGGTCCCAAGTCAGGTGGCATTATTCTGAACCACTCAGGCTTCCGAAACGGATCGGTCGCGAGGTTGTGGGTGTAATTATCGCCATCCGGTCGTCCCGCCGCGGCTACGGCTCGATCTTGGGGGCTGCGGAGACCCATACAAGCATCCAGAATCCGGCGGCTGGCGAATCCCACTCGCCGGGGATGGTCGCCCGGTTTGCTTAGCCCCACAGAGATTCCTGCCGAGGTCCCCATGCACGCCCCCATCGCCGCTGTCGCCATTACGGTTTCTTTGCTGCTGATCCGCGTTGCGGCTGCACAGGGCGGCGCCATCGAGGCGGTTGGAACCGGACCGGATCGTTCTGGAGTTGCGGATGTCGCCGCAGTGCCATTACAGGTTGGGGGCGTGATGTGGCCGGAAAGCGGCGGGGCGTTGCGGGTGGGTGGCGACCTCTTTGCGATAGTCGAGCACGAGGGCGAGACTTTTCGGTGTGGCGCAGCGCTGATCGATACGCCGCTGCCCAAGGGCTATCCGGCGCCCACTCCGGCCGGTGCCATCGAACTGAAGGCGTACCCGACGGTGCGCCGGGCACAGGTGGCGGGGGAGCGGAATCCGGACCTCGGGCAGAACTCTTCGTTTTGGCCGCTGTTTGAGCACATCAAGAAGCACGACATCGCCATGACTTCGCCGGTTGAGATGGACTATGACGGGCTGGAGAGGCATGACGCCGCGCCGCGGGAATCGGACTGGACGATGTCTTTCCTCTACCGGACGCCCGAGATGAACGGCACGGGCACCGAGGGCCGGGTCGTGGTCGCTGATCTTCCACCCGTCACCATGCTGGCGATCGGTTACACGGGTTCGTACTCCGTCGGAAAGGTCAACGTGGAGGTCGAGAAACTTTACGTCTGGCTTGATGCGCACCCCGAGTATCGGGCGATCGGACCTCCGCGGGCCATGTTCTACAACGGGCCGGACACGCCAGCGGCCCGACGATGGGCGGAAGTGCAACTGCCGGTGGAACGAACGGCCATGCCGTCGGCCCTGGCTGCGCCGAGCAACTCCGGCACGCCGGACACATCGGCGCCGTGAAGGGGTTCAGACCCGCTCGGTGGAAGCAGGTTCTTTGGGTGGCGGCTGCGGCGATGAGGTGAGTTTCAAGCCGACGATACCGACGACGATCAAGGCGAGGCATACGCCTTGGGCGGGCGAGATACGTTCGCCCAACCACAGGGCTCCCACCACGATCGACCCTACCGCGCCGATGCCGACCCACATGGTGTACGAGACGCCCATCGGGAGTGTCTTCATGGCCGCAGCGAGCAGATAGAAACTCGCGAGCATGGCCACCACGGTGACGACGCTGGGCCAGAGTTTCGAGAATCCGTCGGACTTTTTGAGCCCGGTGGCCCACACAACCTCAAGCAAACCGGCGATGGCGAGCAGGATCCAGGCGTTCATACAAGACCGTAGGGAGCGAGCGAATCCGTTACTGACAAGGGACTTGGAGTCGGCGGTGATGCCCGAGCCGGCAGCTTGGAATTGTCGAGCGGGGTTGTGAGCGCAAAGGACGGTCCAAACCAAGGGGGTGTGCAGCCACCGGTGAAGCTCGTGTTCGACAACTGCGTGGAGATCCATGCCAAAGCCCGTTTTCTCTGGGACGACCGCGGCCATGACATGAGCGACGGGCGCCGGCCGCCCTCAAGGAACTCACCCCCTCCCCCGGCCGCAGAGGCGGCCACCCCCTCCGTAAAACGGAGTGGGATTTTTCGGGCCTAACATGCAACCAGGAGGTTGCATATGAATCCATCAGAAACGAATCGGATCGAGCGGCGGATCGAACTTAAGGTGCCCGCGTCTCGGGTGTGGAAGGCGCTGACCGACCATAAGGAATTCGGCGAATGGTTCCGGGTGAATTTGGCGTCGCCGTTTGAGCCCGGGCGAGAGAGCAAAGGGCGGGTGACATATCCGGGGTACGAGCACGCGGTGATGAGGGTGATCGTGCAGCGGATGGAGGCCGAGCGGGTCTTCTCGTTCCTCTGGCATCCGTACGCGGTGGACCCGAAGGCGGACTACTCGAAGGAAAAGCCGACGCTGGTGGAGTTTGTGCTCGCGAAGACGGCTTCGGGAACGCTGCTGACCGTCACCGAGTCGGGGTTCGATTCGATCCCGAGCGGTCGGCGGGATGAAGCGTTCCGGATGAACAGCGCGGGGTGGACCGAGCAAATGAGCAATATCGAGCGCCATGTCGGCACGACTTCCTGAACGCGCGCGCGCGCGCGGGAGCGCCACGCGGGCTGAAGCATCGCTTTTCGCCGCGCTGGGCGACGAGACGCGATTATCGCTCGTGGCCCAGCTGGCGCGCGGCCAACCGCTCTCGATCGCGGCACTCGCCGCCGATTCTCCGTTGACCCGCCAAGCGGTCACGAAACACCTGAGCGTGCTGCAGGCCGCCGGGCTGGTGACAGGTACGCGGCGGGGACGCGAGCGACTTTTCGGGCTCGATCCGCATCGGCTGCGGGACGCCCGGGCGGCGCTCGACACGATCGCAAACCAATGGGATGATGCGCTGGGGCGGCTGAAGGCGTTCGTCGAACCGTGAGGAGACCGTTCCTGTCGGGCGCGAGGCGGCGTCGAACGCGAAGGCTGCCGGGCGGTACGATGCCGCACTCCGGAGGACTCGGTGAATGGCGATCGACATTGACGCGCTGGGCGAAGACGAACTTCGGGGTCTGCACCGCCGGATCGCCGAGCGCCTGCGGATGATGCAGCAACTGCGGGCCCACCGCGCCATGCTGGCGTTCTCGATCGGCGACCGGGTCGAGTTCGCGGCGGACGGCCGACGGGTCGTCGGCATCATCACGCGGTACAACAAGCAAACGGTTTCGATCTTGGCCGAGAACGGGCAGTCCTGGACCGTGTCGCCGGGGTTGGTTACCAAGGTGGTGACGCGCGATGCGGAGTGGCGCCCGGCGGATACCGAAGTGACGCCCGCACCTTCAACCGGTGCGGGCCATCGTGCGGCGGGGTTATTGGCGGATTCGTCGGGTCACGCGGTCCGACAGGGGCAGCCGATTACGCGTTGACGCAGTTTTCGACGCGACCGGTTTCGTTGAAGACCTTGACGATGCGGACGGCTTCGTCGGCCACGGCGAGTTGGGCCTGATCGGTCGAAGCGCCGCAGTGGTGGGACATATAGACGCCGGGGAGGTTTGCGGTTTCGCACGACCACGCCGATTCGGGCTCGCCGGGTTGATTGTCGCAGACGTCGAGGCCGGCCCGGAGTTTCTTGCTGAGGACGGCGGCCCGCAGGGCGGGCTCATCGACGATGCCGCCTCGTGAGGTGTTGATGAAGTAGGCGCCGGGCTTCATGGCGGCGAAGAACTCGGCGCCGAAGAGTTTTTTGGTTGAATCCACGAGGGGCAGATGGACGCTGATGGCGTCGCAGCGGCGGGCCAGGTCGAGCAGGGCCGGGGTGTCGGTGCCGCCCATCTCGGAACTGAGGGCCGCGGCGTGCTGGGCGGTGATGCCGCGGGACCAGATGACGACGTGCATGCCGAACGCGGTGGCACGCTTGATGACTTCCTGGCCGATGTTGCCGACACCAACGACGCCGAGCGTCATTCCTTTAAGGCCCTTGGCTTTCCCAAACTCCTTCTTGTTCCACTTGCCGGAGCGTGAATCGGCGATTTGGTCGGGGAGGCGTCGGTCGCAGCAGAGGAGCAGCCCGATGGTGAGTTCGGCGACGGCGACCGCGTTCATGCCGGGGCAGTTCGCGACCTTGACGCCGGCGCTGGTTGCTGCGGGAACATCGATGTTATCGACACCGGACCCGGCCCGGACGATGAGCCGCAGGCCGCGGGCGCGGGCGATGGAGGCGGCGGGAACTTTGGTGGAACGCACAATGAGAACTTCGGGGGCGTGGTCGGCGAGGAGGGCGGGGATGCCATCGGCCCCGGCCGCGGGCTCGTTGAGCACGGTGAGGCCGAGCGCGGCGAGGGCTTCGAGGCCGGATTTCTCGAACTTATCGGCGACGAGGACTTTCAAAGTGCGTCTCCAGGAGTCGTGCGGGAAGGGCACGGGGTGGAAGGCGATGTACTACAACAGAACACTGAGGAACCAGGACGGCGGGGCTCATGGCGAAAGTATGAGACAACGGGAGCATGGAGACCGCGGGAGGAGCACGCGTGCAGAGTGAGCCGCAGGATTGAAAAACCCCGCGAGCGCTTGGGCGGTCGCGGGGTCGATTGTATCAAAGAGTGGTTTCTGGAATGCGACCGCTCAGTTCAGGTATCGGAACTCTTTGCCATCAAAGTCGGCCCCTTGGAGGCCGGCGCGGGTCCAGCGATAGAAGCCGACCATTGTCGTTCCTTGGGCAAAGCCTCCGCCTCGAACGGGCGATTCCCACGTTTCCGGGTTGTACGCGTAGGTGGTCGGCGTGGTGGCCAGCGGCTGTCCGGGGTTCTGGCCCTCGTTGGCGTCGCCCGGATTGACACCGCCGGCGTTGGCCTGGGCAGGACCGGTGACCTTCATACGGACCGAGGCGTCGTAAAAGCCGATCGTGACCTTTGAATCGGAATATGAATACCACTGTGGACGCTTGTACCCGTGCCGGGCCGACGAGTCGTAGAGGTGGACTTTCTGAGACGGAAAATTGACATCGGCGTTGCGGCGACGCCCGAGGAGTCCGTTTCGAACGTTCCCGGTAAATTGGTAGAAACGATGCTGTCCGGCTTGAGCGATGGTGCTGCGCGGGGCGTCGCCACGGTCGGGAGAGTACGAGGATGCTACCGTTTCATAGGTCGAGCCGTACGGCCAGCGCGATTGCGGGCCGGGACCGCCTCCCGAACCTGCGGGTTGGGGCTGCAAAAGCCCTTGGTCAAAGGCACGTGGATCGGACTGCCAGTTCAGCCGAACGCGGTCTTCGGCGCACGCGACGGTGCGCTCGGGAAGACGAGCGGCCATGTAATCTTGAAGGACGAGGTGGTTGTACAGCACATGGGGGATCCAAAGGTTGATCGGCAGGATGTTGTAACGATCGCCGCGGGTTCTCAGGATGTACACGGCTTGGGCTGAGGCTGCGGCCAAGTCGTCTCCGCCCTGAGCTTGGGCGCGTAACAGGGCGTTGGACCCGCCGGGCTGGTCTGGCAACAATTGTCCGTAGTACGCAGCGTCTCGCCCTCCGAGCACGGTGAAGGAGAATTGCCGGTCTTTGAACTCCGAGGCATAACTGGCAGAGGCTTGGAGGAGCGACCGGATGTTGGCTTTGCACACCACGAGGCGGCCGGTGGATTTGGCCTTGCCGAGGGCGGGGAGGAGAATCCCGATGAGGAGCGCGATGATCGCGATCACCACCAAAAGTTCGATCAGCGTGAATGCCCTGAGCTGGAATGCTTTGTGACGCCCGCGAACCGTCTGTCCGTGTCTCGCCCGCATGGAAATTCCCCTTTCACCACCGCAGAACGCGGCGTGGTGAGATTCACCGGGCGGGGTCTCCAGAACGGAACCCCGCCATCCTGCGGTGCAGATTACCACAAT
>Ga0163149_10005716_pt1 | contig 13034 bp, 14 predicted proteins | sample OliLakLV19MP5G1_FD_148604 | JGI IMG/M metagenome (GOLD analysis project Ga0163149, IMG submission 148604) | Freshwater microbial mat bacterial communities from Lake Vanda, McMurdo Dry Valleys, Antarctica - Oligotrophic Lake LV.19.MP5.G1 | ecosystem: Environmental > Aquatic > Freshwater > Lake >...
GTCGATCTTGCATCGGCATCATCGCCAAGTGGCATTTGAGACATTTTGTTCATCTGTGTTCATTGACCCCATGCCAATGCGACTGTCACAAAAAACACGTGAGGAAAAAGAAATCCACAGCTGTCCGGAATTGAAACGTGTCAAAAATGCGTCTGTCCTTTGTCAAATCACCAAGTCCCCACACTCGCTCCAAGACTGTGGGGTTCACCCCAACGGAATGACATGCATGCATGGACATGCATGCATGGACATGCATGCATGGACATCCAAAATTTCAAACCTTGCTGCCCTGACTCTTCTTGACCATCATTTCAGCAGAGCATCGGGGGAAAATGAAATGGAGTCAGTCAGGGATGCATGCATCAAGAAGTTTTGGTTGAGGAGTCAAAAGAAGTTTTTTCATCATTTCACAGAAAGCAGAAGGTGTCATCAATGGATGTTGGTTTTGCTGTGGGAACCCAATCAATGAAGATGGGTGGCCCCAAAATTGCAAGCCCAACATGGGTCTGGATGCATCCGCATGCAAGAATTCTTGTGCTTCTGATTTTGTCCCACACAGCAGCACTGCTAGCAGTTCATCCACAAACACAATCTTCAGCGCGAAGACGTTGGTTGCAGTGTTGTTCACATCATGCAAAACTCTGTTATTTTGTTGGTTTGCAATGATCTGTCCTTCTTGAAACCTGACAAAGATCACTGGGCACACGTTGATGTCATTTTGCAATGCCCGGGCAGATCAGTGTTCGCACAATTGGTCATTCAAATCAAACATTTTGTTTGTTTCAAAGGCCTGTCAGATTTGGTGTTGTGGAAAAGCACATGGACACCATGAGTTCAAAAAAGAAAGTCCAGATTGGAATGAAGCAATGGTTTCTTCGCTGGTGTCCTTTCAAATTGCAAGGGTTTTGTGAATTTTTGAAGCACAATGGCAGCTCAAATGTGTGAATTGATGAAGCCAATCAAGATTGTTTGCACAAAGAACAAATCATGTTTGGTTTGGCCACACCTTCAACGTCTTACAAATTCTTTTGTCGTGAACTCTTTGTTGACCATGTTTCAGTGTTTTTTGTGTGATCTGTGAGTTTTGGCAACTGTTGTCAGAATGATCTGACATGACCATTCCAATTGCTCAATCTGAAACCTTGTGGATTTGGTTGTTGCATTGCACTCAGCATTGCAAAGCCAATTGAGTCAACCCTCAGCTTTGCAGACATTTTTGGTCAAACCACAAATGGCAACATCATGCATTTCTGTGCTTCATGAAGCAAAACAACTGCCAATTTTTAGTTGTGCTAACCAACTGAGTGGTTGGTCACACTTTGCACTTGACAATTGACCAAATGCACATGCAACGGAGAGTGTCCCATCATTCTGGCACACATTGAACTGCATTTTCACCTTCGAAAAGACAATTGTGAAGTGTGTGTTGTTAACAACTGTGAGCAATTGAACATTGCCACAGCAGAACAAATTTATGAGAACACCAAACGTCAACAAATGTTGAAAAATCAAGCCCACCCATTGTCGACTGTCCTTCACAGTTGTTTTCTTGCCCAACTTGGTCGCACTTTCCCCGTTTGGGGAATTCCCTGGGAACGGGGAAAGGAATGGGGAATGGGTGATTCCCGGGAAAGTTTCCCAAAGTGTTCCCCGTGGACTCATTCCGGAAATGATTTCCACCAAATGAATCTGTCAACAGATCATTTTGTCTGACCATCCTGAACCAACTGCTGTCAAGTCTCCAAATGCCAAAGCAGTGGAGATGTCTGCAATTGTTGTTGCCATGATTTGTCATTGTTGTGAAACAAGGCAGTCTCCAACAGAAGGACAATCCATCCAAAAATCTGTTCCTTCCTCTGTGAGTCATAGCCAGGTTGCTCCTTTCAAGTTTGTGGTTGTGCAAGTTGGGTGCAAATGCTGTTCGGTCACCAACTGCATTGGCCAGAAGCAGATGATTTTGAAAGAACAGTCTCCCAAAACTCATTGTCTTGACTCCCTTCCAGCCGGCTGTCAAATTGCACTCAGATGCCAACACAGTCAGATGCTTGTGCATTGTCTTCAATTCTTTTGGGCTCGCCAATGAATTCTGTTCAAGAACTGCCAGTTGTTTTCCATGTCATTCTTCTTCTTTTTTGGAGTGTGACATGTCTTCTGTTGATGCCAACTACCCCATCAGGTCTTTGTCCGTGATCTGTGGTGCTGCAACGCTGGTGTCAGTTTTGAAGCAAACAAATGTGCCGGATGTGGGCATCAGTTGCAACAGCAAACATTGGCTAGCTGGAGACTAGTGGTTTTCCCGCTGCAACCAGGCTCATGCTCAAAACAAACTGCTTGGCTGACTTCATCTGTTTCAGTCTGTCAGGTTCCTGTCAACAAAAAATTGCATTTGCTTTGAATCAATTTGACGCCACATCATGTGTCAAGCTTTGAATCAATTTGACACCACATGAGGTGTCAATTGTCCATCCTCAGTTAGGTCAAACATTGTGGTCTGTGACCATTCCCAGAATTGCCGTGGTTTGGTTGCAGACAATTTGACCCTGCAATTTCGATTGCACCATTCACTTTTGTGGCATTGCTGAGATTCAGCACAACTCCTTTGTTGACTCAAACACAGTTGTTGTGGTTGATCAACATCAACAAAAAACAAAACAGAGTCAGACAAACCAGGTGGATCTGCAACTTGTGGGTGGTGAGTGCTGGTGCTTGTGACAGCAGCAGTCAGAAATCAGCAGCTAACAAGCAACAAAATGGGACAACTTGGTGTTCTGTTGGCAAGACCACCAGTTGCGTTCTTCTTGTTTCTTTTCCATCTTTTTTTGTGTGGGTGCCCCACAAGGGTTTGAGTTTGTCTTGTGACTGGCTTGTCTCTTCTTCATGTTTTGCAATTTTTCATTCAACATTGGATTTGATGCCATGCTTCAGATCCTCCTGTTTGTTGCATTGCTGATCTGCCATGATTCTGATCCATGTGCTGAGGAAATGTTTTTGTCACACATTGTCAGATCAATGGTGTTTTCATGTGTGGTTCATGAGCTGATCAACATCAGAATCCAATGAGTCAACATGCAGGTTGATTCTGCAAAACAAACATTGCTGTGGATCAACATGCATGACAACAAATCTTTTCACCAATTGCATCAATTCTGTCTTTCTTCATTGCCAGAAGCAACATGATGAACAATTTGTGTTGTTGCAGTTCTTTCAAGGCACACAACAACAAAGTTCAAATCTGTTGTCACACCTCATGAGTGAGAGGGACAACGACATGCCATTTTTGCCCTTTGTGAGGTGTTTCATCAGTTGCTCAAGTAATTTTGAATTCGGTGCATGCATCATCCATCGATTCCATGAAGAGATGGAGTTGCATGTTTGATGCACAATTTTTGCGTGAGCAGCAATGCACAAAATGCTAATCAAATGATCAATTGCTGGCATCTGGGCACTGTGGTGTTCCATTTGTGGTTCAAGTGACCTCGAGGAATGAGTTCACATCTTCAAGTGAACACATGCACTGTTAGCAATGTGAAACAGTTCTTTGTTGTCACAGATTGAAATGACACACTGCAGAAGGATTTGCAGAAACAATGTTTTCTTGTGAGATCATTTGAGGAAAGAAAGCTGACATTTGGAGTTGATCATCTGACAGCATTTAGCATGATGTCTGACAAGGTCAACCAAAACTGACAGATGCTTCTGAGACAGAAAGAGCAAAACATGAATGGTGGATGCAACACACCATTCTTCATGATTGCTGGTTTCGTTGGACATTGGGAGACTTGCTGAAACACCAGCCTGCACCATCCAAAACAACATTTGAGTGAATGGAGAAACGTGCCCACTTGCATGTGTTGTTTGTCTTGCATGAATTTTGAGGCAATGCTACAGAATGTGCTTTAAGAAGCAGACTAAACAGGACACCCATTTGAGTTCTGTTGAAGCAGAATCAAAAGGGTAGAAGAGTGAACCGTTCTGGTAACTCGTTTCCCCATTTCCACTGCTAGTGAACTGCTATGCTACAACATGCTTCCATCCACTTATGCAGTGTTCTACTAGGATTTCTTAGGAAGGTGGTGTTGAATCACTAAATTCTACTATCTAGACTGGAAGGTCCCGTTGCCTCATGGCATGAATTGGCCCTTTTGGGGCCTGCACACGAATGGGCTAACGTTTGATAGGTCGAAACATACTGTACTATTAGCTTGGGTGTCAGTGCTGACTCTTACGGATCGCAGGCGACACAATTCACGATGTTCTTCCTTCTACATGATAGTAATTGTAGCCACGACGACAACAAACCCATCCCGCATGTTATAAGTGTCCTGAAAGTTACGCCTGCCAGTATGCCCCGCACTTGTACCATCTGGAGGTCACAAAGCTGGCTACAAAAAGCTTTTTGGCTACTGCATAGTGGCGGGGGATGGGTAGGATGGGTAGGTTAGTTTCGTTGGCAAAAAAAAAATATTAAATTTTTAAAACTCGAACTATAATTTGAATGTATGTAATGACTTCGTATGTATGCAATCCCGGTTGATATTGCCGTGCCGTTTGGTGTCGTTGCTTTCTTAAACCTGTGCGTCCCCTTCTGGCGCCATCTCTTGCTTGAGGGGTGGCTCATCATGATACTGAATGGACGCGACTCCTACCTTGGTCAAGGCGACTCGATCACTGCCACCGCTACGACTTTGTCCAGCCACATCTTCATCCAAGGCTTCCAATCGTCGGAGACCTTCATCCAAATCCCTCATGGCCGTCGGGACCATGGGCAACAAGACGGCCGCCGTCAAGAGACTGATCACGGCGGTAATCCAATTGACAATTTCAAAGACCTTCTTGTTGTGGTAGCCACCCGCCCTGAGAAAGTGTCCAAATCCACAACACCATACAAACAAGGCAAACAAAATCACCACGAATAAAATCCGAGGGGGCATTTGCATCAATCGAGGATAGTACGTCAAGGAAGCTACCAGTTGGAGGGGAATGGAAAAATATGCCACCGCAATAATCATATCGTCCACGCGCATGGTCCAGCCCATTTTGAATCTTTGTGTTTTGTTTTGGAATTGGATTGGCGTGAGGGGTGTATTGAGGAAACCGTGTGATGGGTGTTGTTTGATAATTTTTATGAGAAGAGAGAAGAGGTGCGTTTTTTTTTGCTTCTGAAGAAAAGAGAGAGCGAAAAAGTGGCAGTCAAAGTGAAAGCGAAGCGAAGATCTACTGTAGTACAAGACAGTTCTACACTACAAAAGTACAAGAGGCTACCTGTAACCATGTATAAGTACCGGTACGTAAAGTACTGTTCGTGAGAAGAAGATATGTACAGTACTATTAGTAGTAAACAATCAAAAATCGTCATAGTATGGCACTACGTGCTACCGGTACTAGCTAGTACTAGTACTATGCACTAGGTCCAGTACATCTATGCGAAGGAACTTCCGAATTTCCAAATGACTATGGGCAGTTCCAGAGGAGTTCACTTGGATTCCGAGAAGAAAATATCAATAATGACTCCGAAAGAATTCCTCAATAGCAATTATGACTAAAAAGAACATCAAGGGTATTCACTGTCTTCTACTTCTACCTAGTATTCCGAAGGAATTGACTTTTTGCAAGAACCTGACGGCATTATGAGCTACGATAGGATGTAACGCTGACGTTACGTTTTGTTGTAAGTGCGTTTTCATCAGCTTTCAGAGAAAGACTGCATATCACAATCCAGCAAAAAACGCATCGGAATGATTCAGCGTTACGTACTGGAGATATTGAATGATGTGGCGCAGACGTACTACAGTACCGAGAAGGCATTTGTGAATCTTTGTTGGTGGTCACTGGATAAAGAAAAACATGTCAAGTGACATGTCACGTCAATCATCTTCAGCCATTTTCTAGTATCTAATGCCCACTTTGAAGAGTGAATGAAAAAAGAATATCCTTTAGCTGACGTAAGAAAGCGAAAAAGTACTGTAGAGTAAACGTGATTTTCGTTCCGCAATCAAATGTCCTTTTAGGGGTACTTGTACAAGAATGGTAAATAGAAACATGTTGAACTGACTACTGACGAGAGTGGTATTCGCAATTTCTTATTCCGAGAACACTAGAACTTTTCCTCGCCATCAAATGACCCAAACCTCCGCCTGTTTCCTATTGCGTTCGGTATTTTGTTCCCTTTTGGATTGCGTAGGCTTGGTGGGAATGGTAGCAATTCTACGAAAGACCTTTCGTGATGCGAATCTCCAAAGCATTTGGGAAGGGTGACCGCGAGCAAGAGTTTCCCACGTTTTAGTTTCCAGTTCTCGGTCATGCGAATCTTCCAAGCATTTGGGAAGGGTGACCGCGAGCAAGAGTTTCCCACGTTTTAGTTTCCAGTTCTCGGTCAGTTTCCAAATGACCAGTCTCACTTCGCTTCGCTTTCGTAAATTCCGATGTACAGTACGGAGTATCTTCTTTCTGAGATGTAATCTAATGTACCGGCACCTTACTGCCCCATCTATGACTTCTACAAGATACTAGCTAGTAGTACCTGTACATTCTGTAATGTCTGGTGCAGAGAGTCAGCCAAAATGAATGATGTGGTCTTCAAATCATTTTCTTTACTCTCTCACAAATCAAATCAAACAAATTTTACAAAACTTTCCTTCTTCGAGAGTATCAAAAACTACTATCTATCGAGCAACGACCAAGATCAACCGATCAACCGTTCTCCTCTACCAACTGCCAGCCATACTGCCAGCCTAACCAGACTGATCCACCAAGCTACTGGTGTTTTCCCAAGCTATCAAACAAACTACCATAATTATGGAACCCAGCCACTTTGCTATGAATACCGAGGAGGAAGACTCGTCTTTGGGTGATGGTCACAGCTCGTCCCACGCCACCAACACCGAGACCACCAAGACCACCCAATCCAAAGCCGTTCAGGAACGTATTGCCAAGGAAGAGAGCACCGCGGTCATGAAGCTTCGCATTATTGTCTTGTTGCTTCTCATGGTGGCGGCTGTGGTCGTTTCTGTGTCTATCTTTTATGTGACCTTTACCGAAGATGGCAAGGAATTCATGCAGCACTACGAAGCTGCCGCAAACATTCTCATCAAGAGCTTTACCAATGTCCTCGACGAAGATCTTCAATCCATTGCCACCTTGGGTGTGACCGAAAAGGACACCAATTGGCCCTATGAAGTACTCCCCAACTTTGCCCAACGAGCAGCGAATGCCAGACACATGTCAGGAGCCTTGTCGGTTCGCATGGCTCCCGTGGTGGCCAAGGAAGAGATTGAAGTCTGGGACCAATTTGTCAATGATCCCATCAATACCAAATGGATGTACGTGTTCGTCTTGTCTTGTCTCGTCTCGTCTCGTATCGTCTTGTTTTGTTCCCTGCGTTTGCTACACCCTCACTCACCTTTCACGTGTTCATACCCACACTTTTTCAGCGAGGAGACTTTTCATTACCAGGAGCAAAAGGGTGTCAATGATGTCGAGGACCCAGACAATGTCCAAAAGAGCCGGATCGAGAGTGGTGTGATGGTCGATCCGGTCCACTACTTGAACGAAACGGGATATGCCGTCAAGGTGGTGGAACCGTCGGCCTACTTTCTCCCCGTCTGGCAAACCAATCCGGTGCTCAAAACCAGTTATATCAACGAAGACATGCTCTACTGGACCAATACTACTACCGACCCCATGGACGAAGTGGCCAAGATTGTCCTTCAAGACGAAACTGCTGTATTGTCAGGATTCGTGTCCGCGCCCGCGGGTAGTGTCCGAGACACCAACCCAAGGACGGCCATGTTTGCCACCTTGCAAAGTATGGAACGGGAACAAGAAGTCGAATACCTTGGCGATCCCTTTCTCTACGTTTACCTGCCCGTCTTTGACGTCATTGGTCCAGAGGAGAAACGAGTCGTGGCCATCATGACGGCCGAACTCAACTGGGGTGCCATCCTGGCTAAATACTTACCCCAAGGCATTAATCAGAATGGCATCACCGTGGTGCTCTCCAATACTTGTTCCAAGGATGTCAACGCAGAAGCGGAATCATTTACATTTGAAGTCCATGGTGCTCAAGTTCATCCTATTGGCTTTGGGGACCATCACGATGCCATGTATGATGAATACCAAATCACGGGAGCATTCGAAACGGAATACTTGTACGACGGAACTGTGTCGGGTATCCAAATCGAAGGCGGGTGTACCTACAAGATTGATATCTACCCGACTCAGGCATTCGTGGAGGGATACCTTACAAGCACCCCCATTGTGATCACTATGTGTACCGTGTTGGTCTTTATCTTTGTGACGTTGATTTTCCTTTTTTACGATAGGCTAGTGGAGCAACGCCAAGACAGCGTCCTTGTAAAAGCTACCAAATCACACAAGCTTGTTGCGGAACTCTTCCCAGAGTACGTTCGAGAAAGGCTATATGATGAAGCCGATGGGGGCGAGGCAGGCTTCAAGAAGCAAGTCCAGTCAGCTGCTAACGTCCGCGAGACAGCTATTGCGGATCTATATCTTCACTGTTCAGTTTTCTTCGGCGATATCAAGGGCTTTACTGGTACGCTCTCTGCATGGCATGTTCATTGGTAGCTCTCGCTCTTCTTTTGTTGCGCGGTTGGCTCACGTCCGTCTTTCGAATGCGTTTTCCTCGCCATCTAGCATGGTCTTCGACCAGGGAACCCGAACAAGTTTTCATTCTGCTTCAGTCCATTTACGGAGCTTTTGATGATCTTGCGAAGCGCCGCAAAGTGTTCAAAGTCGAAACTATTGGAGATTCTTACATGGCGGTGACTGGACTACCAGATCCAATGGAAAATCATGCTGTTACCATGGTCAGATTCGCTGGTAAGTCGGAAACAAAGCGAAGGAATATATGTTGCTTGCGAGTCACGCATCTGCACTTTCTTATCTGTGCCTTTATTCTTGTCACCTTACAGCGGACTGCCTGGTGAAGATGAAAAAAGTCGTCAAGGAATTGGAGTCCTCATTAGGCCCGGACACAGGCAATCTTTCCATGCGTATAGGTATCCATTCGGGTATGTCTTGCATTTGACTAACAGAGGGAAAATAGTGTATGGAAGGCCATGCTTGTACACCGATCTCACGCTATCATTTTCTGCACTGCTTTCTTGAAACTAGGTCAAGTGACAGCCGGTGTACTCAGAGGCGAACGCGCGAGGTTTCAGCTATTTGGCGACACTGTCAATACGGCAAGTCGAATGGAGTCCACAGGGCAAGCAGGCCGCATTCAGATCTCCGAAGCCACCGCGGTGATTCTTCGAAAGAAGGGAAAAGAACAGTGGCTGAAACCAAGAGAGGAAGGCATCGACGCAAAAGGAAAGGTAGGTCTATCGCGCATGATTGTGCTGAATGTACGGCGAGGCAAAGAAATCAGCCCCCCATCAGCCCTCGCTCAACAACTTAATCCTTCTTTTGCCTTGCATCCCAGGGTCGACTAAGTACTTTCTGGGTCTGTCCTTCTAGACAAAGCGGATCAAGCACAACCTCTGCAGATAGTTCACAGAGCGACGACGCTTCTGTACAAGCTTCAGATTGTGCGTCAGGCAAGACAGAAGAGGCACAATCCAAGCCAACTGTGAACCCAAGGCTTGTAACTTGGGTGGTGAAGTTGCTAGTTGAAGATATCAAGAAAATAGTAAGTACAGAATGAATGCTCGGAGAGGTAAATTGAACTCGAACCGACAAAATGCCTCATCATTGCCTTGTTTTTGATTATCCAGGTCCATGCCCGCGAAAACAGCGGGGTCAGTAAGAAAGGCGACAAAGACATTGTTTACCACAAACCCGAGGGAGCATGTCCGTTGGATGAGGTCAAGGAAGTTATCGAAATGCCAGAATTCTGTGCCGGAAGGGTGTGCATCGGCGACAGCTGTAAACATAAGGAAGTTGTGGTTGGGTCTGCTATTGAGAACGATCTCACCCGTTACGGTACGTGGTAGCAAGCCTGCTAGCATCCGTTAGAAGCACTTGCTTCTTATTGTGGCATTCTCCCCACTCACACTCCTTCCCGTTTCGATATTAGTGCATGAAATTGCCGGGCGATACGAAAACAATCATTTCCACAACTTCAACCATGCCTGCCACGTAAGAACGTACATTGATACTTCTTGATGTTCCGAAATCAAAACGCGCCTTGTGCTCACTCTGCCAATTGTGGATCCTTGTAGGTGACGATGTCCGTGAATAAGCTTTTGAAGCGCGTCGTGGCTGTGAAACATGATGAAATGACCGACACCGAAGCCGAACATGCCCGCGTCGCTTTGCGCTTGCACAACAACACGTATGGAATCAAGTCCGACCCTCTGGCGTTCCTGGCCATGTCCTTCAGCGCCTTGATCCACGATGTTGGTAAGCAAATCAAACCAATTATTCGGATCAACGCCAATCGACTCGCTCGTACACTGTTCCCTCATTGTCTCTACTTTCTATCGCTTTTAGATCACAAGGGAGTATCGAATGGACAGCTTGGTAAAGAACAACCTGCGCTCGACGAACGTTACGCGGGGAACAGCCTTGCCGAACAGAACAGTCTCGACATTGCCTGGGAAATTCTAATGCGTGATGAGTACGCGAGGTAAGCGATACTCTGCTGCATCACTGATAACACGAGAATAAGTTCTCACCATGATGTACCACCCTTCCAAATGCAGACTTCGCTCCTTCATCTTTCACACACAAGATGAATTGTTGAGGTTCAGACAGTTGGTCGTAAATATTGTTCTGGCCACGGATATCTTTGATGCTAAGATGAATCAGTGCCGCAAAGCTCGCTGGACAAAGGCCTTTGGTCGCAGTAACAGTGGCAGCAGCGGCGATCTTCAGCTTCTAGAAAAAGAGGCCGAGACGGACAGCGATCCCAACATGCGTGCTACAATAATCATGGAGCACATTATACAGGTACGTGCTAAGAAAAATTACTACGTGCTACTCTAAAAAGAAACCATTGATCTTACCCTTCTTATTCTCTCCCATGTTGCAGGCATCAGATGTCTCTCACACCATGCAGCATTGGCACGTATATCAAAAGTGGAACAAGTAAGTCAGGCTATATATACACCATGCCAAAAATATAGTTGAGTCCTTTCATATCTAATACTCTTCACGTTTTGGTTTTGGATTTGCAGAGACTTGTTCCGAGAGATGCACGCTGCTTACAAAGCTGGACGCATGCCCAAGAATCCAGCGGACTTCTGGGTCCAGGGTGAGTTGGGCTTCTTTGACAACTATATCATTCCATTGGCCAAAAAACTGGAAACCTGTGGCGTGTTCGGTGTCAGTCCCGACGAGCTCCTCTATCATGCACGTCAGAACCGAAATGAATGGAAGGAAAAGGGCCAGTCCATCGTGGAAGAGTTGGTCAAGGAAGTGGAAGGCAAATCCCGAAAACAGCATGCCGTGGCCGCGGCCAAGTAAATCCATTTTGTAGTACGAACACAAACCGGCACGAAATCATACGGATGCAGGGGGCGATGTGCTCGACTCCTCCTGCCAGGCAGCACAGCGAAAAACATTCTACATATACATTTTTTTATTCGAAAAGAAGAGGCAGAACAGTATTCAGAACTGTCTATTATATACATATGAACATTTATAGCAAATTTTTCGTATCTACGACCCATACTGCTGTCTCGTTTTAAATTTATGTTTGAGGTATAGCCCGCCGTAACGTATCTGCAACGTATCGATCGGTGAACAGTTCGTACAGTGTCTTGAACAGTACAGTAACCTTTCTTGAAGCGATGCGACCGTATCATACACTCGAGTGTTTATATATTAGGAAATATACGACTCTTTGTTTCAAACGATCGAGTCGACCGATCAGGTGTTGTCTGGGTATTAGAAATAGATGCCCTTTGTTCTGTTAGTTGAATCTGTCGTGGTTTCGGTTGCGCCTCTCCTCCATCATAACAACGATCACGAGATGATGTCGTCGTAGCTGCATGTGGGAGCGCTAGTTGCTACTAGCATGGTGGGCTCGTTGTTGATGGAGTTGTCTGCTTCCTGCTATTCGTCTTCGTTGGATGCCGCCAGTGCAGTTCAAGAAGAAGACGATGGATGTAATTGTCGCCACTCTTCAATCCACGCTTTCAGGCGTTTCAAAATAGTGCTCGGTCATGTTGGGATCAAAGTCAGTGTAGTTTCTTCTGGCTCTACTAGTAGCACTGCTTCGAGGACCGATTCCTACACTCCAATCCTCATCATTATCATGTTGTGGCGAAGGAGGAGGAGGAAGAATGGAAGCCAACCACACCACCAGTGTGATGACCACCAAGGCCACCAACATGTCTGAATGACGACGGTTCGACATGGGCATGGCCGATAACATTTTTGTATTTGTCTTTTCTTCTTGTAGATAGCTAGTCTAGTCTAGTCTAGTATAGTATAGTAGGAGCAACAATAGCTATTGATAGACATTACGCATGCAGCAAATATAGATAGACGAGCTGTTGGAGTGCATGGGAACGAAGGAAGCGATCCGTACGTGTAATAGCACTGCGTTGATGGGCTTCGGGTTGTCTTGTTGTTGTTGTTGTCGTACATGACTGTAAGCAGTGTTTATTTAGTAAAGCCCATGTGCGTCTAAAGTCCACCAATCAGAACACTCATGTGAGTGTTGCGATTGGTGGAGTAGTAGAATTTGTACCAGAGACTACGTACGTACAGTTCGTACCATCATAAACCTACTCATAGGAGTGAAGGCTAGAATATGAATAGAACAGTGTGCGTCTAAAGTCCACCAATCGGAATACTCATATGAGCATTGCGATTGGTGGAGTAGTAGAATTTGTGCAAGAGACTGCGCACGCACAGTTCGCACGATGAGTGCTTCGCTCTCCAGGGTTAAGGACAAGATCCAAGACATGGGTCTATGTGTCTTTGGCCAGGACCTGACATGGGACTTGATCCCATCTAGGACTAATCACACTTGCCAAGATCTATCAGTGACCTGCAGATCAATCTCTTCTCACTTCTTTGGATTCTTGCTCTTTGGCTGATCTGTTCTTTTCTCTGCACGGGGG
>Ga0163149_10005717_pt1 | contig 13034 bp, 12 predicted proteins | sample OliLakLV19MP5G1_FD_148604 | JGI IMG/M metagenome (GOLD analysis project Ga0163149, IMG submission 148604) | Freshwater microbial mat bacterial communities from Lake Vanda, McMurdo Dry Valleys, Antarctica - Oligotrophic Lake LV.19.MP5.G1 | ecosystem: Environmental > Aquatic > Freshwater > Lake >...
GCGTCATAGTGTCAGTCAAAAATTCGATTAGTTCAGCAAAATCACGCATGGAAGTTAAGGATTATTACTTCGCTAAAATTCTTTTTAACTCATTAACAAGAGGTGGTAAATCCTCGATAACAGTTTTCCAAACGATGTCAAGGTCTACATCAAAATAGGCATGAATAACTCGATTTCTCATTCCAATCACGCTTCTCCAAGGAATTGCTGATAGCTGACTTTGTTGCTCTTGAGAAACACGCGCTGCCGCTTCGCCCACAATCTCGATCAAGCGCACTAAAGCCAATGCCAGCTTACGATCAGAGTCTAGCGATATCCTAGTTTCATTCGCCATCATCTCACAGGCTTCTGTTGCAGCCTCAAGCATGTGTTGTAGGCGAGTTGAATCATCTACTTTGGACATACTGCACCACCGCCGAGTCCAAAACTTCTTGCCTGAAATAGCGGCTGAGTTCATTGGGTGTGCGTAAGTCTGCCTTCCGACCAATCATTTCAGAAAGCTCATTCTCCATACCAGCCAGCCGAATGTAGCCAGGCACCTTTCCAGGTTCAAATTCCACCAACCAATCCACATCGCTCTCAGGCGTAAAATCTTCTCGCAGCACAGAACCAAACAGAGCCAGTTTATAGATGTGGTGGCGCTGGCAAAACTCGACTAGTTGATGGTTGGGAATCTCGATCGGTAAAATACTTTGCATATAGTCAGTATTCTGAAGACCCTAAAAAAGCTGGCATCACCATGGCGATCGGCCGATCGCGGTTCTGTCGATAAATATTGAAATCACTGTCCAATGTCATCACAGAACATTCTGCATACAACTCTGCCATTCTCACTAAACAAGCATCTGCTAAGGACATCGGCACAGACTGGTAACGAGTCAGCAGATCCTTCACTCGGCTAACGTTTTGGTTAAGTTGAAACGGAACTTGCACAATTCCATCTTCAATCATGGATAAAACTATTTCATAACCGGAATAAGTAGATTGCAGCAGAAAACAAGCTTCTGTAATCACTGCTTCACAGGTTAGTAAAGGGTTATCAACCTGATTCCAGGTTTGTTTTGTCCAGGCATGGTGACGATCGCGCCGATTAACGAATGCAACGAGGGGACCGGTATCTAGCAACACTTGAGAAGGCATTATTCGCCAAAGCCCTCCATATATTTGGGATTAGTGGAGAGATCTTCTGGTTCTTCTACAGCACCTGCATATTTTCGAGCCGCCTCAAATGCAGTCATGCGCTCCCGATGTTGGGTTATATAGTTGCCCCGCTCCAAAATAATCACTTCAACGGCATCTCCTGCATGAAACGGCAAGCCTTTCAACATTAAAGTTCCGTCTTCAGACAAAACTGTCTCAACTTTATAAGCATTCACCTCTGTATACTCCTTGCTTGTGACAACTCAATCTGCTCTCGCACCCAACGCCGAAACGTTTTTAGTACCGTGTTTCGTCCGATCGTTTTACTTTCTGCCAAATAGTGAGGTATCACGTCACTCAAAGTCATTCCCCGAAAATTTGGGCTTTCTGCAACTAAAGCGTAACTCCCACCCTGCAACACATTGATTTGCAGTTTGCCCTGCTCAAACTGCCAGAGTTCAGGCACTCTCAATGCTGCATAAATGCTGGGATGGGTGCGAGATGTGACATCAATCTCAATGGCTAAATCCGGGGGTGGATCAACTGCCAAATCAATCCGCTTCTGGCCTCGAATTACGGCTTCGTTTTGAATGTAGAAACATTGGTCAGGCTCTAATCCCTGAGTTTGTTTTTTCTTAAAGGTTGTAGAGCCAAGGCTTCTGAATTCAATATCGAGTTCTTCCAGCAAGGCTTTGATTAAATCGCCAATAATTTCTTTATCATCCTCATGTTCGGGAAGCGGCATCATGATCTCCAACGTGCCATTGTCGTAAGCCAAGCGAGAGCCGCGACGATCGCCTAACTCTGCCAAGATGGTTTCAAATTCTGGCCATGTCACATCCCGCAGCAACAAGCGTTGTCCGGGTGGCACCTCTAATCGTCTTAACTCCAACAGCATCGATCGTCCCCCACTCGTATCTTTCATTCCTCATTATCTATGAGGTCAAGTGAGATGGCTTGACAGATCTATGCGACTTGTCCCCTGAATTGCAGAGCGTTGAGCCGGTGGCGCTGCGACTTCACTCAACACTCGCTCTGCCAGCCGAGCGACCAACGCCTGCTGAAGCTGGGGCGTGTCACAGTCCATCAACAATGTGTCAATGAGGGAATCAAGCTGTCGCTGCTGATCCTCATCCACCGAAACCATGCGATGAATTTCGCTGCCATCGGGTCGAGTCATCGTCAACCGCCGCACTTCAAACCCGGCTCGGCTCCGTGCTGCCACATCCTTTTGCAAAGCTTCTAAATTTTTGAACCGTCGCGCTAGGTCACTCAGATTTAGCTCAAAGGCGGTGACATCTTTGTCAGTCCAGACTTCGGCAGGTTTATCCGCCACAATCATCAGCAATGATTCTAGCCAAGTCCGATCGCTCACCGTTTCGTCTGCGGCCGCCCGGACAAAGCGATTTAAACTTGCCTCCAGGCAGTTCCCCAACAGATACTTGGCCCGAAACTGGAGGTCTTGACGGATCTGGTGCCGATCGCTCCTGAGTCCAAATGCGCCATAGAGCAAAGCTTCACACTCAGTCAGCAGCGTGTCATAGGCATTGTGAATGTCACGTAGCACCTGCTGCAACTGCTCTCGGAACGTCCGGGCAGTGATGGTGTCAGTCTCCTGGGCGATCGGGTTTGTGTCCGATGGTGCGATGCGAATCGGCTCCAATCCGCAGGCTTGGGGCAAGGCAAAAAACAGCAGTTCATCCGGTTCCTGGGTTTGCAGCAAGGTCTGAATCACTGCCTGGGCCTCAGCACTCAGGCGCTTCGACTTCAGCGTATAGGTAGGCAACTTCCGCACAAACTGCACCAAGGGCTTCACCACTGACAAAATGGTTAGATTTCGGCTGCCCGTCTGTCCCTTCACTGGATTGGTTTTAAGAATCTTTTCCAATTCACGAAATACCTGCGATCGTAACCCTGCGACTTCAATATGCTTCACCGTAAACCGATCTGGGTCTTTCACCAACAATTCAAAATGCTCGGAACCCAGAACCGGAATAAAGGTGCCATCTTTATAAACGCTCACTTCATCGGTGTAATACAGCAGGAGCGCCGCCAATAGCACCGGAATAATCCCTTGTTTAACGCCATAGGGTGGGTTGGCAAGCTGTTGATACAAGCCCTGAAGCGATCGGGGTTTATCTTTGGCATCTAAGCAAAATTGGGCGATCGTCTGCCAAGCTGTCTCCACGCCTGACCCTGGAGCAGCGGGGTAAAAATCCCACTCGTCATCTTGCTGCCGATGAATTCCCGTTGCCTCCAACACAGAGTAATACATCGCCACTTCGGGGCCATAGCCCTGCAACCCTAGACGTTCCTGATGGGTATTCTCCAACATGGCTTCAATCAGTTCTCGGCGGGCTTTTGCTGCTTGAGTCGTGAGTTCCCGGCGATTGATAAATTCGTTATCCAGTCGGAGTCCCAAGGGATAGGTTCGATCGCATAGGTCTGAAAGCCGTGCTTGAAATTCACGCGCACTCTGGAGGGTCTGCGGGTTTCCTATAATCCAGCACTGGTTTTGAGTAGTCCAACTAAACGCTTGCTGCATCGTATCGTTGAGCAGGCGATCGGCTGCCACCAACCGATGGTTCACTTCCCGCCGCGCTACTCCATCTTGCACTAGGGAAGCGCTATCTTTTTGGATGGATTGTAATGCCTGCAAATGCTGGGCCCGAATTCGTAGCAGATCAAGTTGGCGGGTTGTAATCAGCACCAATGGCTTGCCATCGGCGGTATATGGCGGCACCTCGATCGGGTGGGCGGAATCTAGCCAATAGACAATGAGTCCATCTGCGCCCGGTAGTTCGCAGTGTAAATGGCTCAAGGTCGCCAAACTATCTCCGTAGCGCCGCTCAAAGTAGCGCAGATTGCCTGTTGTGGTGTAGTGCCGCTGAGCGACGACAGGCTTGAGGGGATGAGTCACTGCCAAAAGTTGGGACAGCAAAAATCGCGGTTGTTCCTCAATATGTTTAACGATCGCGGCTTCCACATCAAAATCTGAGCCTTCCCAGATTCTAAGTTCATCTGCCTGAGAGCGATAGGCGATAGTTCCCTGTTCCCTTAAAACAGCAATTTGCTGGTGCCAATGCTGGAGTGCGAGTTGGTCATCGGGACGATCGCATTGAGCCAATACCACTAAATCTGGTATGGCTTTGAGTGTCCCTGTTGAGGCGACTAGGTTAAGAATGCCGATCGTCTTTAGCACCTTCAGCACATCGCCATCTTGAGTTCGCGCCTCCTGAATTAACCCCTGGATTTCAACCCATCGCTGCAAATTTACCTGGGTTGCCAGCCCTGCGGCCGACTCCACAAAGTAGTCATAGAGTTGATGGAGTTTTAAGGTAGGAATTGTGTCGGTTTCGAGGGATTGAGTGTGGAGAAACTGAGTCAATCCATAGGGTTCGTCGCTGGTGAGGAAGGTGAATAAGGAGCGATCGTTCTGGGCATAACGGGTACACAGCAAGGGCAGCACTAACGCTGTCAGAGGATGTAGGGGATAGATTGAAGCGAGAACTGGAACTGGAATGTCTTGTTCAATCAATAGGGTCTGAAGGGCCCCATGCCAGGACTGCGCGTGTTCATCACACGTTCTGGCAATTGCCTCAGATTGAATAATCCCCCGTCCAATCAGCCGGGTCATCTGGCTGGGAGACTCGGTGAATTGCAGCGTCTCAAATCGTCCCTGAATCTTCGTCCATTCATGCTGCTCGATCGCGCTGAGTTGTTCGCTATATCCCGCAAAGGATTGGTGGAGTAGCCCGATAAAATACACTTGACGACTACCCTGATTGCGTAACTCTGCAATCTGCTGCAACAGGTATAAATCTTCTGTACTCCGATGTTGAGCAGCATACTCTAGGTTTTTTCCCAACTCATCAATCACCAACAATACATCCCGATCGATCGCTTGAGTCAACGCTTTAAGGGTCGCCAACACTTGCGGGTTCGTCGCTTGGCAGCATCCAATGGCAACCTCGCTGTCCCAATCTAAAAGCGTCCGCAGACTCTCTGGCTGGCGCTTCCCTGCCCACTCTTGATGCACCGCTTGAGTCAAGGCCCGAATGATCGTCCAGCGCAACGGTTCTCGCTGCCCCGCAACCACCGCCCGCAGCAACCCTGCTTCGGGAAGATGGTTAATAATCGCCTGCAAAACGGGGCTGCTTTTAGGCAAGGACTGCTCAGCGATCGTCGTAGCTGCGTCAGCAATCTCACTGGTCGCCGGGGCACAAAGAGCCGTTAAAAACAGGGCAAAGGCAGATTTGCCCGTGCCGTAAGATCCGGTAATTGTCCAAGCGTGGTGCGCTTTGGGATTACCGATCGCGACCACAATCCGTTGCAGGGCCTCAGTCGATCGCGCTGTGAGAATGTAACCCTCAACCGCATCTAACTTGTCAAAATCCCGTTCTAGATTAATCGATCGATGATAGCGACGATGCAGTTTAAAGTAATGGGCTAATGCCTGATGCGTCACTGCCTCACCTCATCCCGTAATTTCACGTTGTAATACGTGTTCAGGATATCCGTTGCTGTCTGAAGTGGCTCACCCTGGAAAAAGAATTCTCGTTTCCCGGCTGCATCGCTGATGCCCAGCGATTCGACCTCTGCCCAAGTGTTGATGGCAGCATCCAAGGCACTTTCTGTCAGCCGAAACGCCTGCCCTGGACTGCCCACGTCGTAGAGTAGCTTGCCAATGGGGAGCCGCTGTTGACCTGTCATGACGTGAGCCGCATAGTGCAGACAGGTATAGATCACGATCGCAGCAGGCAACGTCGGCTTTTGTCCTACACGAAATCGATAGGTGCGGGAATTGCCAGCCATATAAATTAAGCCAAGTTCGGCAAAGGGGCAATCCAGCGAGTCTTCACTCACAGAATTTTTACGACTCACTTGCTGGGTATACATTCGTAGCAAACAGTGAACATCCTTTTCCAAGGAAGACGTTGCCATGCGAGGAGCAATCCGATCGCAATATTCACTCAGTTGCTTCAATAGCTCCTCAGTGGAAAATTCTACAGAATTAAACTGATTAAACACAAAATTCCATGTCGTCGCGTAACACGGAGACTCTAGCAGTTTCCAATGCAACAACCAAAGAGAAGCAGGATCTTCCAGGTAAGGGTCCCAACCTCCTTCTCCTAAGAGTTGAGTGCCGAATTCGGTGGGGCGATCGTTCTCCAACAATTTAAACGCCTGACACCAGTAGCGAATCGATCGCACCATATTTTTCCCTACCCCAAGCCGGACGGGGGCATCTTCTCGCAGAAACACGTCTGGGTCAGCAGAGGCGCGATCGAAGCCCTTTTTCAGCCAGCCAAAGCGGGGATGAAAGGTTTCATGACGAGCAAACACGCCTGATCGTTGAGCAGTTGTTCGGTTAGACTCTTGAACAGTTCGCTCTACCATACTTCCTTGTAAGGACAAATGTACTCATTATCTACTAGCTGTGAGCATAAGGAAATATTTTATTACATAGAGTCTAATTTTAGAAGTTGTTACTAAATGCAGCGTGATGGGTGAATTGTTCTCTTATCAGATTCAGTTGCATAATAAAATTCAACTTAGACTCACAGGCGGTCTACCAGCATCCTTACCCCGTAATCAATGCTCTGTAGTTTAGACGAGTTCAACACGATCGCTTCTATCTGCCAGCGCAGCAAGGTGGGTAAGCTTTTGCCGGATGCTCTGTACGTTCATGTTTCAGCCCTAGGGACATTAGATCCACTTCTACAACGCTACGAGCATCAGGCTCGACAAATCGCCTCTTTAGTTGAAGCAGCTACGCTTGTCAAGTTTAGTACCAAGAAGCCCAGTCTCTCCTATCTCATCTACCCAGACTTTGATGCCGATCCACACCCTGCCCTAAAAGCCAGCATCCAGGTTAATTTACAAACTCGTGAGGTTAACTACCGCAGCTATCACGATCGGGGCAATCCTTTTATCTTGCATCGGAAAGAAACATTCGTAGCCTCTACTTATCCCCTCCATCAGCAATTTGCCGCACTGACTCGCCAAGAGGAAGCTTTAGGGTTACTGGATCATCCCCGATCGATCGGCACCCGTTTGGCATGGGAAGCGCGATTAGCCCAATTTAAAGTAGCGTTTCAAGGGCATCATCTAGTTCAGCAATCTCCTGTTTCTCATGGGGAGCATCTCAGTTTTGTGGAGGATACGCCAAAACCCCCTCATCCCCCAGCCCCTTCTCCCAAAAGGGGAGAAGGGGAGCAAGATCCAAGTCCCTCTCCCCACCTGGGAGAGGGATTTAGGGTGAGGGTTGCAAAAGTGAGATGCTCCCTTTCTCATGCTTCTCAAGTCAAGATCGATCGCCACAAAGCAGCCATCAGCCGCAACGACTTCTCGAAGCCCCTACGGTTAGCCCTAGAAGCCGGGTTATTTAGCCAGCAGACAACCTTCTTTGACTACGGGTGTGGACAGGGCGGCGATCGGCAACGGGTGGCGAAATTAGGGTATGCCAGTTCTGGTTGGGACCCCTACTACTGCCCCGATACAGCTTTGGCAGCAGCAGATGTCGTTAACTTGGGCTACGTCATCAACGTGATTGAGTCCCAAGCAGAGCGGCGAGACGCGCTCATCAAAGCATGGGAATTAGCCCAGCAGGTTTTAATTGTGGCGGCACAGGTGTTGATTGCCCAGGGAAACAGCCAGATTGCTTACGAGGATGGGGTGATCACGAGTCGCAACACCTTCCAGAAATATTATGACCAGGAGGAACTGAAACTCTACATTGACCAAGTGCTGGGAGTAGACGCGGTTCCAGTGTCCTTGGGCATCTATTTTGTATTTCGGGATGAGGCACAGGCGCAGAGCTTTCGGGCCGCTCGGTTTCGATCGCGGGTCTCTGTGCCTAGAGTCCAGCTTCAGACCAAGCGGTTCGAGGATTATCAAGCCCTACTCGCCCCCTTGATGACGTTTTTCACCGATCGGGGTCGGCTACCCATGGGGGAGGAACTGCCCGAAACTGAAGCCCTTCGCGCCGAGTTTGGCAATCTGCGACGGGCGTTTCAAATCGTCCTGCAAGCCACAAACCCGCAAGAATGGGAGGCGATTAGCGATCGTCGCCGCCATGATTTGTTGGTTTACTTGGCGTTGAGCCATTTTGGTCGCCGTCCCAAGCTGCGGGATCTGACTCCTCTTGTGCAGAACGACATCAAAGCGCTGTTTGGCGGCTATCAACAAGCCTGTGCTGCGGCAGACCTGATGCTGATCAGTTTGGGCAATTTGGCTGTGATTGAGGAACGTTGCAAAAATAGTGCGATCGGGCAGAACCGATCGAATTCCCTCTGGGTGCATGTCTCCGCGATCGAGTCCCTTGATCCCCTGCTCCGGCTCTACGAAGGGTGTGCGTCGCGGACGATCGGTCGCCCCCAGGAAGCCAATGTGGTTAAATTCCACTGCCGCAAACCCGAAATTTCTTACTTGTTCTACCCAAACTTCGATGCTGAACCGCATCCAGCTTTACAGACTAGGATGCAAATCGACCTGCGGGATCTCCATGTTCATTACCGAGATTATGACCTAGACGATAATCCGCCCCTATTGCACCAAAAGGATCGGCTGGTTACCCCTGACTACCTCGGTTATGAGAAGTTTGCCAAGCTGAGTCGGCAGGAGATGGATTGGGGATTATTGGAGGATTGGCGGCAGATTGGTAGTTGCAAGGGTTGGCAAAAGTGCCTAGAGGAACACTGTGCCGAGTTGAAGGGGCATCGGGTAGTGTGGCGTAAGGATGCTGACCCCTATCGCGTGAAGTTGATTAAATCTGCACAGCGGCAGCGGATTAGTTGTGTTGCACTTAAGGAGAATCGTCAAACAAAGCCGTCAAATCTTGATAACCACTCACCACTCTGAGTACTTCAATATCATCGTTGAGCAGTGCGATAAAAAATAAGATACTGCTCGTAGGATAGACTGCGTGAGCCAGGGTAGAGTTCATCTCGTTTGCGTCCAATTTGAGGAAACTGAGCAATCCGCTGAAGGGTGGAATCGATGCCGCTCAGAAACCGTTCGGCGCTGGTTAAACTGTTTTGGGCAGCAAGATAATCTGCAATCGCTTCAATGTCTCGACTGGCGAGGAGTGTAATCCGACAAGCTCGACTCATGCTTCGGAGTAGCGCTGACGTAATCGTTGGCGAATCGCTTGGATTTCAGTCGCAGCATCCAGAAGTTCTCCCCGTTCTGCTGCTTCAACTCCCAGCAGCACCTCACGGCGCAATTCTTCAAATCGCCCCTGATAAACCTGCTCTCGCTCTGCTAGCGCTTGCAGTCCAGCCAGGATGATTTCTTCTGGTGAGGCATATTTTCCGCTGGCAATCTGGCGATCGGCGAACTGCTGCAAATCCGGCGGAAGCGGCGTAGTTATTATGATACTCACACTACAGAGTAATGTTTGTATCAGTTTAACGTACCCGCGTAATCGCCGAGGTTGACAGAAGTGCTGGAAGACCATTGTACAGAGTTGAAAGGGCGATCGGGTGGTGTGGCGGAAAGATGCTGATCCATATCGCGTGAAATTGGTGCGATCGGCAATGCGGACAAAACAGGCAGGATGATCGCCATTAAATTAAATTAGCTCCATACCTAATACGATCGCTAAGTCAAAAAGGGAAAACACTCCTATATTGGTGTGAATTTGTGCATAAGTCCTATATAGGGATTATTCTAGACTTTTCTAAGTCAGGTTTAGATGAACTCCCGATCGCGCCTAATGTTATTCATTTTGCTCAAGGTCTTCAACGTCGTAGTGGACACAGATACCGCGATCGGCGGCATCCCTTTAAGCGATCGGAGCGGGTTAACTTGCCACTGTAGGGAAAATGAGCTACCTTAGCAGCAACTCGAAATTTTTGCCAACCCCGATCCCGCTTCAGGTGCTGCTGAATCTATGCCACTGACCTTTACCTTTGACCTGAGCCAGCAACACTTTCAATTGAGTTGTGGCCCCCAGAGCCGCCGCCTAAACAATGACGAACTCGCAGCCCTGATTCAGCACTGCGAACAGGCCTATTACTCTGGACGATCGAAAGATCGGTACGGCCGATCGCACGACATCACCACCGAACTGGTTGCCTTGGGACGCAAGCTGTATCAGTGGTTGGATGGGAACGAGGGCTGGTTGCGGCGGGAATTGGCCACGGGAACGTCCCAGACGATCGCCTTTCAGCTCAACTACAGCCTAGAAGTGCAGGGGCTAAACGCCAACACCGCTGTCATTGCCCTGGGGCTGGCCCATTTGCCGTGGGAATTGCTCCACGATGGCACCCGGTTTTTGTTGCCAGCCCAAGCGGTGAAAGTGCCGCCGTTGCGGGTGGTGCAACAGCGATCGGGCCCCGTGGAGATTGCCAATCGACCGCTGCACTTGCTGCTGATGGCCACCTCGCCCGAAGAGGCGGCCGTGCTGAGCTATGAGCAGGAGGAAGCCAACATTGTGCAAGCCACCCAGAATCAACCGTTGCTGCTGGTCGTGGAAGAAAGCGGCTCTGTGGCTGAGTTGGCGAACTTGGTCAAGTTTTACCCCGATCGCTATTTTGATATTTTTCATCTGACGGGGCATGGGTTGATCTTTACCCAAAAAGCCTATGGGCACTTGGCCGCAGGGATGCAGCCCCCGGCGCAGATTGCCGAGCATACGCCCTGCATGATCACCGAGGACGAGGTGGGGAATGTGCAACTCACAACGGTGCCTGACTTGGCGCGGGCCTTTGGCGATCGGCGAACTGCTGTAAATCCGGCGGAAGCGGCGTAGTCATTGTTGTACTCACACTACTGTGCGGAGTTAAAGGGGCAATTTCCTTCGGAAAGGCTCCGCCAACGAGTGGTGTGACAGAAGGATGTTGACCCCTATCGGGTGAAGTTGTTGCGATCGGCAATGAGGGCAAAATAAGTACACCGAAAGAGTGAGGAATAGTTATACCTAAATTGGTAAAAATTTAGCAGTGTGACTACCCCCACCTGAATTCATATACTGCCTAACAGATTATGGACTTCCAATCTTTGAACTCAAAGCGAAGGATTTCTCCTCCCCCCAGTGAACTCTCCGAACTCAGGCCTCCGCTAACTGCTGGTGAGAAGGAGGTGTTGTTCTTTTTCGATCGCAACCTCGCTTTAGATTGGGAAATCTACATCCAACCCCATCTCAACGGACTCCGCCCCGATTTCATTTTGCTAAATCCGAACGGCGGCATTGCAGTGTTTGAGGTCAAAGATTGGAACCTCGCTGCAATGTCTTATGATACCAAGTCTCCTCAAATAGGAAAGCCTGAATTATGGGTAACCCAAAAAGTTCAACCTTTTACATCCTCCCGTATAAAAAATTCAGTAAAACAAGTCGTTTCCTATAAAGACTGTATTGCCAATCTTTATTGTCCAGAGATTAATAACAATTGCATCGACAAATCTAAGAGTTACTTTTCACTGATCACAGCGGGAGTCATCTTTACCACCGCAACGACTCAAGAACTTGAATCGCTACTCCATCCATTTTATGCTGCGCGCAATTTATTAGAAAAGGCAAAACCTTACCATCCTCTTGCTGGCTCTGACGCGATCACGGCTGACGATTTAAAGACTGTATTTCCCTCAGCCACACGGAAGCGCGATCTTATGCAGCCTGAAATGGCTGATTCGCTCCGTCGTTGGCTTATCGAGCCTGATTTCTCTATCACTCAGCGTCAACCACTAGAACTGAACGCTAAACAACGACAACTCGCAGCTAATCGTACAAAATCTGGGTATCGCCGAATTCGTGGCTCCGCAGGCTCAGGCAAGTCGCTAGTGATGGCAGCCCGTGCAGCCCATTTATCTACTGAGGGAAAACAAGTTTTAGTTGTCTCGTACAACATTACCTTGTGGCACTACTTACGTGATTTAGCAGCCCGCTATCCGATGCCAGGGCAAACGATTAACAAGTCTACAACTTGGCTCCACTTTCATGAATGGTGCAGACAAGTCATTTGCAATGAAGCTGGTTTATTCAATGAATACAATGCGCTCTGGCCAGATAATGTAGATGTTTCAGAAGTTCTTGAAACTGAGATTGTTGCCTTAACCAATCGAGCGATCGACAGTGCGGGTTCTAGCCTCACAACCTACGATGCCATCTTGGTAGATGAAGGGCAGGACTATAACCCAATGTGGTGGAACACGCTGCGTAGAGTTCTACGTGAGGGTGGAGAGATGGTACTGGTTGCAGATGAAACCCAGGATCTCTATAAGCGGGCAAGAAGCTGGACAGAAGAAGCGATGAACGGAGCCGGGTTTAGCGGTCCCTGGGTTCAGCTTGACATCTGCTATCGATTGCCACCCGTACTTATTCAAACGCTTCAAGACTTTGCTGAAAAGCATCTCTCGCAGATAAAGCTAAATTTACCCCAAGCTGAGCCAGCAGAACTTGATCTATATCCCGTTCAGTTACGGTGGGTTCAGCTAAAATCATCCGATCGTATTGCTGAAGAATGTGTCACTGCAATGCTGGAAATACCAGGCGCAGCAAACTCAGTGGTTACTTACGCAGATATTACCCTACTAGTCCCCACACACCGAATTGGGTTAGCGGCTGTAGAAAGACTGGAGAGCCAGAACTTTAAGGTTTGTCATATTTTTGATCAAACTCAAGGTGAGCAGAGAAGCCGGAAGATGGCATTTTTTATGGGAGATGCTCGGATCAAAGCTTGTACAATCCACAGTTTCAAGGGTTGGGAAGCTCGCTACATCGTAATTGCTATCACTCCATACACCGATCTCGAAGCAGCCTATGTTGCTACTCCCTTCCCAGTGTAGAATTAGGCAACAGCAAAGAGGGACATATGGAAAGAATAGAAGCACTAAGAAATAAAGGTATAGATGAGGAAGAGTGGCAAAGATTTTACTACAAGCATCAGCAA
>Ga0163149_10005720_pt1 | contig 13029 bp, 9 predicted proteins | sample OliLakLV19MP5G1_FD_148604 | JGI IMG/M metagenome (GOLD analysis project Ga0163149, IMG submission 148604) | Freshwater microbial mat bacterial communities from Lake Vanda, McMurdo Dry Valleys, Antarctica - Oligotrophic Lake LV.19.MP5.G1 | ecosystem: Environmental > Aquatic > Freshwater > Lake >...
TGCCGCTACTTCGCCCCTACTTGAAAGTAGTGGTAATTCAATTTGATTTTTCTGGGTGTTGCTGCTTGCCGCTACTTTGCCAGTACTTGAAAGTAGTGGTAATTCAATTTGATTTTTCTGGGGTGTTGCTGCTTGCCGCTACTTTGCCACTACTTGAAAGTAGTGGTAATTCAATTTGATTTTTCTGGGGTGTTGCTACTTGCCACTACTTCACCACTACTTGAAAGTAGTGGTAATACAATTAACAATAATTGGGATATGTAGGCTTCCAGGGCAAGGCTATTGAATTTCCACCATTTTCAAATGATGGAAAGAGGGATTATTTGATTAGTTGAAATCCATTTTTGTTTAAATAGTCGTTTAATTCTTCATAGGTTATTGGAATTGAAAATTAGGGCTTGCATGAAATACTTGCAAGGATAAGTGGTAAAAAATGATAAACAGGAGAAATTTAAACTATGTTTTAATCATTCAGCAACTTGTGTAATGTCGCAATGACGTAGTCGATTTCATCCGGGGTATTATACACCGCAATCCCCATCCTGGTCACACCTCCCTGGCTAATGAGTCCCATAGCCTCTACAGCTCTGATGGCATAAAAGTTTCCATCCCAGGCACAGATGCTCTTATCCGCCAGATATTTGCATATTTCTTCCGGTCTTTTGTTTTCGACAGTAAATGATAATGTAGGAGCTCGTTGAGTTTCTTTCAATGGAGGTCCATAAATATCTACGCCATCCAGATCTCTAAGTCCCAGATATAATTGTTGTGCAAGGCTGCGTTCATATTTCTGGATATTGGCCATAGCAGTCACAATCTTTTCGCGCAGTGTCGTGCCTTCACCAAAAGAGGCTATGAAATCAACAGCTGCAGACGTGCCGGCAAGAGCCGCATGATTGAGTGTGCCGCGCTCTATGCGATAAGGTGCATGCTGCGTTTGCACTCTCAACCTATCTGTATCTAATCGATCCAATGCTCCCGGACGGGAATAAAGAATACCTACATGTGGGCCATAAAACTTGTATGCCGAACATAACATGAAATCACAATCAATGGCTTTCACATCGGTGAGCAGGTGAGGTACAAAGTGGACGCCATCAACTACTAATAAAGCTCCTACTTCATATGCAAGTTGGCGTACGCGATCAATCTCATTGACGGTGCCAAAAATATTTGAAGCGAGGCCTATGGCGATGACCCTTGTCTTTTCGTTTATCTTTTTTTCGAGGTCCGCATAATCGAGGCTTCCATCTTCTTCGAGCAATACTTCGCGAACCACGATGCCGTGTCTGCGCTGATGCAGCCAAGGGCCTCGATTGGCTTCATGATCAAGTTGTGTAATGAGGATTTCGTCACCTGGCTGAAGAGAGCGGGTAATGGCGTTGGCAAGTACAAAATTGAGGCTTGTCATATTGGCTCCGAAGGAGATCGTATGTCCTCCTTCTGCGCCAATCAGCGCTGCTACCTTTTCGCGTGTCTGCTCGACCAATACATCGGTTTCCTGTGAAGTGACAAATTGGCCATGGGAATTAGCATTGTAATAACTATATACATGGACCATCGCATCGATCACGGATTGAGGTACCTGGGTTCCGGCTGGGCCATCGAGGTGGACTATTGGTCGGCCATTGACTATCCGTTTTAAGGAGGGGAATTGACTCCGGACAGCGTCATTCATAGGTTTGGTTAGGTTGCTTAGGAGTGTAAGGTAAGAAAAAGGTGAAAAGGCATGGGGCATGGGGCAAGGAGCATGGAGCATGTTTTAGCGCAGCGAAGATCCTGCGGAAAAGGAAGAAGAGGCTTAAGAGGCTTAAGATGCTAAAGGGGCTGAAGGGCTGAAGAGGCCAAAGGGGCTGAAGGGCTGAAGGGCGGAAGAGGCCAAAGGGGCTGAAGGGCTGAAGAGGCTAAGGCATTTGATATTCAGGCGATTTCAATGATGAGTCCGCAAAAGTCAGAAATACCTTTTGGTCAGGGGGTTTCAGGGGTGAGGCGCAGCCTTTTTGACAAAGTGGTTTCAGTGGAGAGGCGTTGCCCTTTTGACAAGGGGGGTTTCAGTGCTAAGGTGTTGCTTTTTTGACAAAGTGGTTTTAGTGTTAAGGCGTTGCCCTTTTTGACAAGGGGGTTTCAGGGGTGAGGCGTAGCCGAACCCATGAGAAACTCCCCCCTTCCGGCCATAGACCGCCTTCAGCGGTCTATGTGCTGGGAAACTTTACCTTTGCATCCCTTGTTAAAGGGCAAAAGATCATTGACATTAAGGGGCTGACAGGAATCGACAGTAAATGTATCGTGTCAGTAAGCATGCCGGGGAATGATAGTTCACCCCGTTACCAAATGATTATCGACCAACAATCGGCGATCGTTCTTTCGCTATGGCAGCCTAATTCTAGGTAGTTAGTTTGCCTTTGTGCCACGGTTTGATGTCTGCTACAAAACCTGCCGCACACCATAAAATGCAGAATACGCTGAGGGGATGTCCTGACCCAAGGCCGACAATCAAAGGGAATCGGATGGGATCGCGTTGTTGCAGTACCTGAAACCATCTTAAAACCAGATCTGCAAATAAGCATGTAGAAAACTGATGTGAGCTTTATCTGGACGGGGGTTCAATTCCCCCCAGCTCCACTATTGAAAAGTGAAGAGTGAAAAGTGAGGAGTTAGCAATCCACAATTGCAGTCCACAGTTAACAGTTTGAACAATCCTTTATCTTGCAGGACAATGAGCTCCGCTCCCAAAAGAATCTGCCTGATCAGTGTTGAGATATTTGCCTGGGGCAAATACGGTGGCTATGGTAAGTCCACCCGTATCATTGGAAGGGAACTGGTCAGGCGCGGTTATGAAGTCAGTGCGGTAGTTCCAAGGAGACAGGATCAGCAGCCAGAAGAATGGCTGGATGGAATCAAGGTATATGGTTTGACCCCGATGGAGATGCTTACCTCCTCCGCAATTTACAAAAAGATTAATGCTGATATTTTTCATTCGTGCGAGCCATCCATTGGTACATGGCTGGCTATGAAGGCAGTTCCTGATGCAGTCCATCTCGTGACTTGCCAGGATCCTAAGGGATATAAGGAATGGGTTCAGGAGTTTTCTTTCCCCAGTAAGAGCAGAGTGCAGGTGCTGGAAAACTATCTCTTTGAAGCAAATATACTCGTGCGGTCAGCGGTTCGCGCTGCTCATGGTGTTTTTGTACCGGCAAAGTATCAACGCGCAAAGGCAAAATCAATTTACAACCTCAAGGCTGATGTCGAATTTCTCCCGACGCCTGCTGAGATGCCCGGTACGATTGTAAAATCAGAAAGTCCTGTAGTACTATACATGGGCAGGCTGGATCAGCGTAAGCGTCCCGAACTAACCCTCCGGCTTGCAAAGGATTTCCCCGAGGTGCTTTTTAAAATCGCCGGCAAGTCTCGAACCCCTCCATTTGAAATGCAACTGAAAGAGCAGTTCGGACACAATCCGAATGTCGAGTTTCTTGGTTTCGTCGATCAGTTCAAGAGTGAGGTGCATCATCAGTTGTTTTCTCAGGCATGGATACACATCAATACTTCCGTGCGCGAAGGTCTCCCCAATTCTTTTATTGAAGCCGCCGGCCATCAGTGTGCGATCTTAAGCTATGTCAACCCGGATGACTTTGCTTCACGGTTTGGATACCATGCAGCAGCTAACGAATTTCATAAGGGCCTTGAGTACCTCCTGAGTGGTAACAAGTGGCGTGAATTAGGTAAGGATGGATATACCTATGTGGAGGGCAACTATAGCCTGCCGTATGCCATGGATGCGCATGAGGAGATTTATCAAAAGATATTCCGACAAAAGCGCACTGCACACTAACTTCAATCAACATGTTGTATATAGATGACCATGTATTAAAAACACTGCTGATCGTATGACGGAATTTAAGGTAGATTATATTGGCATCGGGGCAGCTAAAGCCGGTACCAGCTGGGTAAATAAAATGCTCTCGGCACACCCCGGCATTTGTACAGCGGAACCTAAGGAAGTTCATTTTTTCCATGATCAAGTTCATTTTACTGCTCCTGTTCATCAAGGCAATTTCAGCAAGGGTATCACCTGGTACAAACGGTTCTTTCAGCATTGCACGGAAGGTCAGATCAAAGGAGAGATCACCCCAAAGTATTTGATTGCCCCTGTAGTCCCGGAGCGAATTAAAGAGATGTTTCCTGAGGTGAAGTTGATCTTGTGTCTGCGGTCGCCGGTGGAGCGGGCAACCTCGCATTATTATTTTACAAAGTATTATTTGCAGACCGAAAAAAGACCTATCAGTCAGGCCATGCGAGAGGAAGCAGAATACATCAACAATGGTCTCTACTTCATGCACCTCCAGCGATATCTGGCTTTTTTTCCTACATCTTCGATTCACTTGATATGGTTTGATGACATTGCCCGGCAGCCTGAGAAAGTACTTGCGGATTTATACAGGTTTTTAGGCGTAGATATAGCCTTCAGGCCACCTGGTATGTATGATAAATCCAATGCTGCCAAAAAGGTAAAGTCCAGTCAGATCAGGGAATTTCTTGCATGGGGTGAAAGAAAGCTGACAGAGATGGGTGGGTCGGGATTGGTCAGATTGCTCAAACGGATGAAAATCAATAAAGCGATTGCCTATTTCAATGCGGATGATATCCGATATGAAAAGGTAAGCATGGAGGACAGAGCATGGCTAATTGAACAATTCAGGGCAGATATCCTCGGGCTACAGGCCTTCACAGGCAGGGATCTGAGTGCATGGTTAAAATAGCACGGCTCGTTCCCTTGCTGGAACGAAGGGAAAAAGTATTTTTACTATGTGACATCAAAGCAAAACAAGACGGGAAAGGGCATTTCTGTTCAAAAACCGAAAGTATATCCCCCAAAAGGGAATCAGTCAGTAAACATATTGACTCTTGCTGTGTATGGCTTGCTCGGAGGTCTTGTTTATTTTTTCTTACATCCCATCCTTGCATTTAAGCCTGTCAACTCAGAAAGTTTGCTGATGATACTGACTGCGCTTTCTGCTGGATTGGCGGCTTTTGGCACCACTAGTTTCTTCAAGCGGTATATAGACCGAATCATACTTGCCACCATCCCATTGACTATACTGCACGTATTGGCGAATGTCTTGTTAACGTATGACTGGCTTGAAGCTACAGGGAGTTTATTATTTCTCGCCAATGCATTTACTATTCCCCTGGCCATTCCAGTCTATTTTATATTGAAATACAAATCGGTATCGCCCGATCTTGAAAACACACCCCAGGTGTATGCTGTGTCTAAAGTTTTTGTTGACACCAGTACTAAAGTTGCAGCGATACTGATTCTGTTATTATCCGCATTCCTGATTTTCTACCGTCTGGGATATTATGATTTATGGGAGGATGAAAATCTGGTCATGAATGCGGCAATAGGGGTTTATGAGCAAGGATTCAGTTATCTGAAAGAAGGCTATGACCGGACCTGGGTACATACCGTAATTTGCACAGGTATATTTAAAATGTTTGGCATTTCAGAGTTTACCGGTCGGCTTCCATCTGCTGTTTTCGGGCTCTCCTTTGTGCTTATATGTTTTTATGTATTCGCCCGATGGTATCGTCTGGCGTGGTTGGCTTTACTGATCCCTTTGATTTGTCTGATGAATGATCGTTTTCTGATTCTTTTCAGGTATATGCGTATGTATGCATTATTGATTCCACTTTTCCTGGCATGTGTGTATCTCATCTCAAGGGCTATAAGCAAGGTGCAGCAAAGATCGGAAGGAGAACTCCAGCAACGCATGATCAGACGTAACTGGATCTATGTCGCTGCTGCAGTGTTATGCTTGCCTTTGCTGGGGCATGTTCACAAGCTCGCCATGATTGTGGTGCCGACCTTTGGTTTACTCATCCTCTATTTAGTTATTCTTCAGCGCACCAAGGCTCAGGTCAGGATGTTGTGGGCTGTGGTGGCAGGCACAGGTATCATTTTGATTTTAGCATTTGTTGTCCAGTTGGATTCATTGAGAATGTTCAGGCAGGTGGCGGCCAGGATATTCTCTCCGCATACCCCCTTGAAAGCCTATTTTGAATATATGTTTGAAAACGGGTTGCCGCTCAACAGCACGGTTATGTTTCTGATCTCAGGTCTTGGGTTGCTCAGTTCAAAAGTTTCACGACAACTGAAGACATTGCTCATCCTGAATTACTTGTTCATCATCATTGCGGTTGTCGCCATGGTATACCTTATCGGCAATGAGGGACGGGATTACCGCTATATTGCTCATATCGTTCCCTTCGTGGTATGTACATTGCTAATCTCGGTCCATTATTTCAGCAAAGCTTTATGGAAGGGAAGTTATCCGTGGGCCATGATCGTAGTGTTTTTGATTTCGACCTTGCAACTGGTGCAAGGCTATGGACGTGTCTATGAGCGGCATCCCTGGGCGCCTCGTTATTCAACGGTATATGCGACACTGAAGGACCAATATAAGCCGGGCGACGCTTTGTTTGCCACCAATATTAAGTCCTATTACCTGGATCCGGTTGCCCTCGCGGGAACGCACTACCATAAAGTGCCCAAGAAAAAAAGTTACACACTCGATCAACTAAAAGCCGATGTCCGTTTAGAAGGTCATGGTTGGTTTTTGTGGGAATGGCATAAAGCACATCAGATCCGTGAGGAGGTCGTTCAATATATTTATCGGAATTTCAAACCTGTACATAATAGTAGATTAGATGATCTTGGTGTGGAATTGTTTTACTTTGATGAGACAATGATCCGGTAAGTTCAAGACGTGAATAGTAAATGGCTAAATCAAAAAGTAAAAATATACCCGTAAAGCAGCAGTCGCAGAAGAGAACACTGCCGGTCTGGCCATGGAATGAAAATCGGACCTTTCTCCTGTATGTTGTTATCTCCGCGGTCATCACGTTGGTCTTGTTTTCAAAATATCTCTTTGGCCCGAACCTCTTTTTGTTTGACGATGTAGGCTCTGATACCCTCACTGTGTTTTACCCTAACCTGGTGCAGAGTGCACGATACTTCCAGGAAGTGGGGTGGCCTGGCTGGTCGTTTTATATAGGGATGGGATCCAACTTTTATCCCGGGTATATCCTCAATCCTTTCCATTGGTTGTTCCTTTCGATGGGGCCTGAAACAATAGCCTATAGCATCGCCTGGATGCAGGCCGCTGTGCTCTTTATCACTGGGCTTGTCTTCTACAGGTTTTTGAGGGTGGCTCAGTTTTCCTTGCCGGTTGCGTTTATAGGTTCGTTGGCTTATGGATTCGGAGGTTATCTCGTGCTGGGGAATACATGGTATGGACACGCGTATGCCGTATTTTGGATGACGTTGGCTTTTCTTGGATTTGAACTCCTGTTGCGAAGAAAGATCTGGTGGCTATTTCCCATTCCCTTCATTTTTATATTGGGGGCACGTGGTTATTTCCTGATCTTGTTTATGGCCTTGTATGGTCTTGTACGTATGCTTGATGTGTATGGCGGCGCCTGGAAGGAAATCCTGATGGGATACAAACGAATGATCATCTGTGGCTTACTGGCTATGCTGTTTGCCTTTCCATTTATCGGGGGGCAGTTGCACAAATATGCCAATAGCCCAAGGGTGACGGGCAATGTGTCCTATAGTGAGAAGCTGTCTGATCAACCTGTCTTTGGCCTCTCAGTCGCCAAGCATAATGTCAGTGCCATCATGCGTACTTTTTCAAATGATATGTTGGGGGCAGGTAGTAATTATAAAGGGTGGCGTAACTATCTCGAATCACCTGCTTTCTATATTGGTCTAATTACTTTGTTTTTTGTCTTTCAGTTTTTTGCATTGGCAAGCCGCCGTCATAAATGGATTTATGGAGGCTTCCTCCTCTTCTGGTTATTCCTCATCCTGTTTCCCTGGTTCAGGTATGCCTTTTATGGGTTTGCGGGCAATTATTACAAAGGGGCCTTGTCGTTGTTTATTCCATTCAGTTTTTTATTTGTGGGGTTACTTGGATTTCAGGAAATCATGTCAGGAAAAGCGTTGAGTAAATGGGTCTTGTTTTCCTCTGCCCTCCTTTTGTTGTGTTTACTCTGGTTCCCATATAATGTGCAGGATGTCAATATCTCAACGGATATGCAGGTCAGGGTTTCTGCTTTTCTCCTTGGATATACTGCACTTCTCTGGATGTATTCGGAAGGGATGTTGAAGAAAGTGTTGTTTCCTGCCCTGGTGTCATTGGTCAGCATTGAAGCATTGCTGTTTGCATGGCCCACCGTCAATGACCGTACATCTATCCCGAAGTCGTCAATCGTTGGTAAGCAAAACCATTTTGATGATTCAGGTGAAGCGGTACGAAAGATAAAGGAATCAGATAAAGACCTGTTTTACCGGATCGATAAAGTCTATGGATCTGTAAAGAAGGGATACAATGATGGAATGGTGCAGGGCTTTTTTGGGTCAAAGTCTTACCAATCCCACAATCACAAATATTATGTGGAGTTCCTCGATAAGGCTGGTGTGATAGATGGTACGAAAGAAGCGAATACCAGATGGCTTGTCGGAGTTTCTACTACCAATATTCTGCATGGATTGTTTTCTATTAAATACCTTCTGTCAAATGAGGACACCAGGGATAAGGTGGATTCTGCCATTTACACACCAATCGACACGACGGGTGCTACGGTTACTTCCCGCAACAATTATTACATCCCTTTTGGTATTCCGTTTGAAAAGGTTTACGCCGCGAGCGCTTTTGATCAGATGCCTGCAAATCAGAAAAAGCGGATATTTTATTTCTGCGTCGTTGCGGATGATGGTGCAACGTGGAAAAATGCGTTGCAACCTTTAATCGCAGAAGAAACTGCTTTCTTTGGGACAGCGACCCGTGACCGGACACAAGAGCTGGCATCAAAGGCGATGACGATGGATTATTTTTCTCAAAACCAAATCAAAGGCCATATAACGCTCGATACCACAGCCATGCTGTTCTTTTCTATCCCCTACGACCGGGTGTGGAAAGCTACAGTCAATGGAAAGCCTGTTCCTCTGGAGAAAATCAATTTTGGTTTCACTGGTTTATTACTAGATCCAGGAAAACATGCTATTGAACTTACCTATGAACCACCACTATCAAAATGGGGATGGCTTGGGGTGATAGGTGCAGCCATAGGAGCGTTGATACTGACCAGGTTGAAAAAATATTTCTAAAGCAGTCATCTGAAAATGATGTACTAAGGTTGAATGTCTTGATTTTTTAACTTCCCGGACAGCAACCATGTCAGATCTGATTTCTTCAAAAGGAGGATGTTTATTAAACCGAATCCAAGTTTTTTTTGTGCCATATGTACAAGGTATAGGGAGGTGGTAGCATAGGCGATGGTGGTGGCCCATGCGGCACCAATAATTCCAAATTCAGGAATCAGCACAATATCCAGACCAACGGTCATCACTACGCCAGTCCATGAGGCTTGCATCGGAAATTGCATCAGATTGATTGCTTTGAAATAGCCTGTGAATACCAGGCGCTGACTTACAAAAATGATTCCAATAGCGAGGATTTGTGTTGCCGGTATGGCTTGCTTGAACTCATTTCCAAACAGTAGAGGTATGAACATCCACGAGGTACTAATGATCAACACGGCTGCAATGATGGCAATCGACATATTTAGTCGGGCCGTTCTGGATACAATTTCCATATGAGACTCCGGTGATGCTTCTGCGATATATGGGATCAAGACCTGATTAAAGGGAGTCATCGCGTCACTGATAAAATTGGTGACCTGGGTGGCGAGTCCATACTGGCCGAGCATAGCGGTACCCTTGTAGAATTGAACAAACCATACATCCAACCGCTTGTTGAGGAAGTGTCCCGAAGCGCTGAGCAGACTTTTGAAAGAAAGGGAGCTTATTGGTTTCAAATAGCCTGAATAGCTGTATGAAAATGAAAGTATTTTCTTTCGCCAAAAGAATAGCAGCCCAGCCAAAACAAGCGAAGTTTCAATTAAAAGTATAGCCTTGAAACATTGCTGCAGGGAAATGCTTTGCTCTCCGCTTACAGTCAACCATAATAAAACACCATAAACTACTGCGGGGAGGCTTTGATTGAGAATCATGAAGGCATTGAAAGCTTGAAAGCGGAACAACCCACGCAATACTGACAGCATCAGCGTTGAAACTCGACGCAAGCCAAAAGCAATAAGTAAAAAGAGAAAGAAAAACATTACGGGTTGATCACGTGGGATTACCCATTGTTCACCGCCCGGGACGAGGAAAACTATAATGCTGAGCGTTACCGCAAAGGCAATAAAAGACAGGAAGGCAAGGAGGCCAATTGCACTGAATATACCAGGTGTATTTTCCTTGTCCCTGGCCAGGAAAACAGGAAGGGTACCTTCGAGTTGAAAACCAATCACTGTAAAAAATAAATTGAGTACGGCAAAGGTGAAGGTATATACCCCATTACCTTCAGGCCCCAGCAGACGCATGAGAAAGACCACAGAAAGAAAACTCAGTAACATCACCGGTATACGGCTCAGCAACGTGATCTGAACATCCTTCTTGAGTTGGCTCATGGTTTAAGGAGCTTTTCAAAAAGCGCGAGATAGCCCCGGGTGATAGACGGCCAAGAAAATTCGCGGATGGCCCTTGCCCTTCCCGCATGCATTAGACTAACCATGAGGTCAGGGTCATTCATGAGTGCTTTGAGCTTGTCCTTAAGTGCCCTTGCGTCTGCAGGAGGTATGCAAATGCCTGCATCACCTACACTTTCAGGGCAACCGGAAACATCGGAGGTAATCACAGCGCAACCCGCTGAAAGTGCTTCCATAAGGGACGTGCTTGCGTTTTCTTTGGCTGACACAAGAGAGAATATCATTGCCTCTGACAGCAACACTTTGTACGCCTCGCTTTTATTGTCAAGCCAGCCGTGGAAGAAAACCGGCGTGGCACTTTGTTTTGCTTTTTCCTTCAGATCATTCATCATAGGGCCATCCCCACAGATATGCACTTCAAACGGAAAGACTTCATCCGCGACAGCTTCGATAAGGTATTGAAACCCCTTTCGTGGCAGCAGTCTGCCGGTCGAAAGCACAATCGGTTTCTTTGGTCCCGGCATGTAATAATCCGTATCGATTCCACTGGGTATCTGAAAGACTTTGGCATGGTCGGCAGGCGAGACTTTGATAATCAGTGAGCGCAGGTACTGCGATGGAGCGACTACGCATGCACTCTCCCGGATCACAGACCTGATCAGAGGCGGCGTCAACTTATGTAAAAAATGAAAACGGTCAGGATTGTATCCGGGCACATCACTGCCTTGTGAAGTAATGATATAGGGTATGTGATATTTTCGTTTGACCCATCTCGCGAGCAGGCCGGTAGGTACGAGGAAATGTGTATGACAGACATCAAAGGTCTGGTGCTTCAGCATTTTTTTTAAATACACCCTGGCAGCATAAATGTAGGCGAGATGCTCATGGAAATGGGAGATATGTGTTTGTGCGCGATAGGAATGTACCCTATGCACGTCCACTCCTTCGACATTTTCATGCAGCGGAAGCTGGCCATGTGCCATTGTAATGACGGTGACCTCGTGGCCGAACTTCACATACTGCTTGCTGATCTCATGGATCATCGGAGAAGCGCCGCCACCAAGCGGAGGATATTCGATAGACAGGATCAGGATGCGCATGCTTCGATTAGCTTAGCCATGAAAGTATTTTCTTTTGTGTCCCGGACAAAATGGGCTGCCATTGATCATCCTTGTGCAGGCCTGTAAATTGGTTAGCAAAAGCCTGCCTGGTTTTTGCGTTTCCGGCAATGACATGATGATTTCGATTCAAATCATTCGTAACAGGGAGTTCCAATCCCAGGAATGTGGATATCCGCTGTGCTTCATCCGGATAGGCATCATAGAACCGGTCATAATTGCCCTCCAGGTAATGGTGATGGGTGGTTCCTAAAAAATGCTTTTTGATCAGGTTATTGACGATTATCGTCAACAGCGACTTCAAAAAGGGAGATCCTCTTTTTATAAAGGAAGCACCATTAGCCTTCGTCTGCCTTCTGAGCCAGATGATCTTTACCATTTCCGGTGGAAGCGTTTGAATCCATGCATTGAGGAGCCAGATACGTTTGGAGCTGTCGGCAATATATTGGGTATCAGGGTATAAATCAGTTACTCTTCCACACACAGATTGATAAAATGTTTGGAGATTGTCTGTTGTGACCTTGGATGGTTTTATTTTCTTTTGAAAAAGGAACTGTATCGGATTGATTGATCGTATCGATTGCATAGCAGGCTCCTTGAGGGCATTGAAAGTGGAAAAAAAGGCTCCATAAAAAGGACAGGTATTCACCGGATGTCCGCAAGAGCTTGTCCTGACTTTCAGCCATGTTTTGGATTTTAACTCTCCGAGGTTGATAATGTCAGCATGGAAGGTCAGTAGGAAGGATAGCAGGGTAGAGCCGGAATGGCTGTTTCCGAGGATATAGATCAGAGGAACCTGGCGATGAACTTCCTTTTCCTGTGGTTGAACTGAGGGCTCTTTAAGCATAAACACGAAACACTCTGGCCCCAAGATACGAAAGCTGAATTTTGTACCTTTCAAATTGAATTTGGAGGTTGTGCAATTATCCTGAAGTGAAGCAAATGAGGAAAAGTGTTTTTATAGGCGGAGCGTCCCGAAGCGGCACCACGATGTTGGGTGCCATGCTGGGCAGCCATAATTTGATGTTTGCTACACCGGAGAGCCAGTTTAAGTTTGATGTTGCAGCACAGTTTGATGCCTCTGCTTTCACGCCCAAGGAAATCATCAGGTATATTAAAGATCATCCCCGTTTCAGGTTATGGAATTTTGAAGTTGATGAGCCCTCTTTGGATTCGTCCGGACATGGCGCATTGATACGATCTATTGTAGATCAGTATGCAGGATGGAAAGACAAAGGCGCCGCGAGATTTTGGATTGATCATACACCTGTCAATCTCCGGCATAGTGATTTTCTCAACCAACATTACCCTGATTGCCTTTTCATACATATCATCAGGGATGGGCGCGCTGTCATGG
>Ga0163149_10005724_pt1 | contig 13017 bp, 9 predicted proteins | sample OliLakLV19MP5G1_FD_148604 | JGI IMG/M metagenome (GOLD analysis project Ga0163149, IMG submission 148604) | Freshwater microbial mat bacterial communities from Lake Vanda, McMurdo Dry Valleys, Antarctica - Oligotrophic Lake LV.19.MP5.G1 | ecosystem: Environmental > Aquatic > Freshwater > Lake >...
CGAAAATTGCCAAACTTGAAATCGTTTGCATCTGAAAAAAAGATTTTAGCCAAAAAAAATGCCGGCATCCCTGCCCGACATTTTACCCTTAACAACAATTAAAACAATTATCTTTTTTAGCGCGACTTAATCGGCTCCGTCAAGTTTTGCTTTGTCTATCGTATACTTTGCTACTTTCTTACCTTGATCAATTCCTACTTCCGAATCAAATCGATAGTGAATTCCCCCATAGATTCTAGACTCAGCAGCTTCAAGTGCCCAATTGCGACAAGATTCCGCTTCAGCTGGAAAGATGTAAGCCAGCACCTCTGCAGCCGCACCTGAAAATGTACTATGGCCAGAAGTATAACTTGGGAAGTTAGGTGTACCCAAAATAGTTTTAAATCCTTTCATGGTTTGTATTGGACGAGGATAGTGGTAATAGTATTTGGCATCCCAGCAAGCTACACCTGCATCCATTACAGCCATATTGAGATAGGCAAACGTACGTACAGTGCGCAATGGATTCATTTCGTACTTGACAATGTATTCTTTTGTACGTCTGTTCCAGTGGCCGGGCGGTGTATAAGTTCCCAAACCATCCGACCACCAGTTGGCAATTTTTCGTTGCTTCTCCGTAATCTTCTTAGCAAAACTTCTTAGTTCCGCTGCGTCACGTTCAAACTCTTCCGAGCCAGGAGCAGGTGGCGGAACGGGTCTTACATCCATTACGTTCGATACATTCCACATTGTTACCTGGCCAAATAAAGGTGTAAGCCCTACAGGGCGTATGGGGCTTTCCATATTATCCCAAGACCACCCGAAGCGATCAAATGCTGCTTGCTTAATGGCGTCCGATGCCGGGCGTGGCGCCTGGGCAGCACTCATTTTATCGGTAAATGCACGCGCCAAGGCTACTGTTTTAACTACTGTACCAATTGCTTTACCTGCTTCAATATCACTGGTTGTATTAGAGCCCGACCACGTTAAACTATTCAGATGTTCTTCGGCCAGTGAATTGAGATAATCATGTTCCAACGGGAACATTGCTTTTAGAATATCTCTCGATACGACTGCTATTACTGCACCCTCACTAGGATAGGATGGAAGCGAATTCTTTTTGTATGCATATGAAATACTATTATCGGTTTCATAAGGTGCAGGCCTGTTATACTCGTATTTATAATGCCACGCAGTTATCAAACCATCAAACTGTGCCACACATAAATAGGCAAGCATACGACTGGTATAAGGCGGATGTGCAAACGGAAAGGGAGGCGGGCCTTGCGGATTGGCAGCGGTTGGCAATGTGTAGGTACCATCCGGATTGGGGGGCGGAATGAGATTATACTTGGCTGCAAGTTCCAAGGCTATTTCATTCCAGCGGATAGAGGGATTGTTAGTCCAGTATTCTACAGCATTCGTCTGACTTCCATTCAGGTTTTGCGAAGCCGATTTTAGTGTCGCTAATTCGGCTTGGTATTCGGCAGAATTAACTGCAGCCGGCTGATCAATTACAATACTGCTACCATTAGCAAACAAAATGGGTTTCCACGAACCTCCATCTTCATCTAAATCTGAAAATTCATAGGCTGTAAAAGGGAAGTGCGTAGGCAAATCATTTTCGCAGCTGGTTATCGATGCGATAATCAGTATCAGGCTTAAACTACCAGTTAATATTTTTTTCATACTCATGATTGTGTCGATTAAAAAGTAAATTGATAAGTAACTCCTCCACTCACGCTTGTAGCTTTCCCCACGTTCCTTCCCTTTAATACCTGGCTAAAGGCAGTCATCAGGCTAAAATCCTTAAGTGGTTTTATGTCTCTAAAATAATACTGCACAAAAAAACCAGCCTGCGCACTTTCCATTTTATTAGTAGGCTGTCCCATGTTCCACCTGCGTATGTCATCACCGCTTACATTATTCAAAATTGAATAAGTTGCCTCTGCTCGCAGACTATGCTTTAGTGCCCATCCACCTATAATTGCCTGATAATTTACCGCACTGGGAACATCCATAAAGGTGGTATAATAACTTCCGTTTGCGTAATAGTAAGGTCGCTCAACTTCTGTTTCTCCTCGCCATGCGTATGCAGCAGAGGCACGCACATAGATCATTTTATTGAATTCGTACTGCCCGATAACACGGCTCGTAAGTTCCTGCGTACCCAGCCCCAAACTATAAGGCATGTAATCCGATAGGTAGTTTGTCATAGGTGTAACAAACTGCGCAACTGCCAGTGCTGATACCCTGTGCCTTCCAAAGTCTTTCTTAATTACTTCATACTTCACACCAATGTTTATATCCTGAAATCCTTGTACACCTGCCAACTGACCTCCAGTCGATTTTGTTTTCATAAACGGAGCAGCTAGTAACACATTTAACTTATCGGTTATACCATAGGCAATCATTGGGGCATAGGTGCTACGCGTAAATGTTCCAATGTTCTCGTTGTTAATCAGGTTGGGTGCTTCCCAATATTGATCCCATTTCCCCTGATCATACACAAAAGCAAAGCAGATTTCTTTCTTCTTCATCATGATAGCATCTGATGGAGTTTGCGCTGTAAGCAGAAATGATGTTAAAAAAAAGGTAAGGGTAAACAACCCTGATAGTAAATATTTTTTCATTCAATAAAATTTTAAAACTCGGATTGATTTAATTCCACAAGTCTCAGTCTTAAAAAAACTTTGAAAGTTTAAGATGCATAGCAACTCAAAACCAAGGTTTATTTTACGATTGGGCTTTCGCCCATGCTTAAGAATACGGGTGGATATTCCGGACTTATCCGGAGCGAAAAAGAATTAGCCCTTAGGAGGCGGTGTGTTGTGCTGAATGCCAACGGATTGATACTTGCTTAGGTGAACACTTCCCGTGATAGAATTATTCCAACCATCATGATGCAATTGAAGCTCCGTGGTTGTGGTTAAGTAATCTTTAATAAAATTCTGAGTCTTTTTAGAATTTCCTTTCTCACCAACAGGTTTGTCCGAAAATGTTTTAACGTAATCAGTCAATGCTTGCTTAATTTTTTTCGATGTATTGTCCTTAACGCAAACAATGGAAAGCGTGTCGCTTCGATAGCGCTGCTTCACCATGCGGTAAACCTCGCCTTCGTATTCAAATTCACCATCAACACGAACATAATCGCGCGAGTCATTTAAATAAGGAACAGTAATCGGAACCTTCAACGTTATTTCATGCAACTGCGCATAGTTATCATTGTCAAAACGCGCTTGCATTGCACGAGTGTTATTGACTTGTAGGCCAAGAAAAACCCCATAATATCCCAGCACATTGAGCAAGAATAACGTGAGTAGAAATATGGTAAACCCTCTTTTCACAATTTTAAAAGTATAAAAAGGATTGAACATTCAAAATTAAATGCCTTAAAAACAGAAAAAAAAGGGTTCTATGAAACTGGATTAGCTATTTATATATGTTCCTTCTTATTCTTCACCAGGTCATAAAGCAACTCGCGGGCGCGATGTAGTTGGGCCTTAACAGTGCCAAGTGGTGCCTCTAATTCAACAGCGATCTCTTCATAACTAAGCTCTTGAAAATAGCGCAGGCGAACTAACTTCTGATATTTTGAAGGCAACATGTTTACAAATACTTGCACCAGTTCTTCTTTCTGTGCTTTGATGGCTTCATCCTGCGGATTTAAAATTCCATCATCCTGCACATCAATGCTTACCGATTGGCCATCATCATCGGTAAAGGTATTTTGAATACTGAGCGTGTGCAATTTCTTTTTGCGGATGTGATCGATGGTATTGTTAGTAGCAATGCGAAACAACCAGGTACTAAAAGTAAAATCCTTTTTAAACTTATGCAGACTTCGAAATGCCTTTGAGAATGATTCCATGGTGAGATCTTCGGCATCATCGATGTTGCGCACCATTTTTAAAATCATGTGATACACCGGGCGTTTGTAGCGCTGAAGTAATTTGGCGTACGACTTTTGGTCACCGCCAACAGCCATGTCAATCAACTTAAAATCCTCAAGTGCTTTGGATGAAAATCTGCCTTCTTCTAGTTCTTCCATCTAATTTTTTTGACCGCTAACGCCCTCAGGCCGGTGACAAGATAATAAAATACGAAAATAAAATCTAAAAAAGGCGTTTTCCATGCCTCAAAGTGCCCACCCATCTTGCTTGAGGCTTTATTAATGACAAAACCAATCACTATCCACCGGATTAAGAAGAATCCCGCCAGTATTAACGCAGATTGACTAAAAAAAACTGCCGGAAGCACAAAAAACCACGTTAGCAGCCATGAGGTAGAAAAAAACGCCAAGATAGCTTTGTCTGCAAAGCGATATCGCTTACCAACAGATAAGTGCCTTAGTTTTTGGTGAAAAAAATTTGACCAACTACTTTCCGGTTTTGAGGTTGTTACAGCTTCTGCGCCCAAGCAAACCCGCGTATTATTTTTAGTGGCATGCTTATTCACAAACAAATCATCATCCCCACCGGTCACGTCCAGGCATTCATTAAACCCTTTATTATTTAAGAAAAGTGATTTTGTATAGGCCAGATTTCGACCAACCCCCATATACGGGTTGCCTAAATTTGCCAACCCGATATATTGAACAGCGGTTAGTAAAGATTCAAATCTTATAAACGCATTCAACCAACCAGTCTTTTTTTCATAAGGCGAACACCCTAGCACAATTTGAGTTTGCTCATTATAACATTCAGTCATGCTTGTAATCCATTGCGCACTTGCCGGACGACAATCAGCATCGGTAAATAGCAGCCATTCATACTTAGCGGCTTTTATTCCGAGGGTTAGCGCAAACTTTTTTCCACTGATGTGATCAGGTTTATGAACTACCCGAACCATTTTTAACCGGCCATGCTGCGCACTTGCTTCACGCAGATAATCATAGCTGCCATCATTGCATCGATCCTCTACAATAATCACCTCAAACTCAGGGTGGTCTTGTGCCATTAGCACCGGAATGAGTTCCCGCAAGTTTTGTTCTTCATCGTGTGCACATACAATTACTGAAACGGGGTGGGGCGGTTGGGGAGAATCGCTCGCTTTCTTATTAACTCCAAAATAAAAGAGAAGCAAGTAAATGATTTGAACACTTAAAATCAGAATACAGATGAGCGCAAGGGTAGACAAGGGAAATATTATTGATTAAAAAACGGACAAATATAAAGGCTTAGCAGCAAGCAAGCAGATTTTAACTGAAAGAGTTACACTAAGTCAGGTGAACGGACGTCTAATGCGATTTGGAGAGCGCAATGTGTGGGATTAACTTTGCGCCCGAATGAAATTTACCATCAGCGCGGCCGATTCAAATTCAAAAGCCCGCGCAGGCATACTCGTTACCGATCACGGAGAAATACCCACCCCCATCTTCATGCCTGTGGGCACGGCTGGGTCAGTAAAGGCGGTACATCAACGCGAACTTCAACACGACATTGACGCTAAAATTATTTTAGGAAATACCTATCACTTGTACTTGAGGCCCGGGCTTCCGCTTATCGAAAAAGCTGGCGGCCTGCATAAGTTTATTAGTTGGGATCGCCCCATGCTTACCGATAGCGGGGGTTATCAGGTTTATTCACTTGGCGCGAATAGGAAGATCACAGAAGAAGGTGTGATTTTCAAATCGCACATTGATGGCTCTAAACATATTTTTACGCCCGAAGGTGTAATGGATATTGAGCGAACCATTGGTGCCGATATTATTATGGCCTTTGATGAATGTACCCCTTATCCTTGCGAATACGAATACGCAAGAAAGTCAATGGAGATGACTCACCGTTGGCTTACTCGATGTGTTAATCGGGTGAACGAAACTTCATCAAAATATGATTACGAGCAAGCACTCTTCCCCATTGTGCAAGGAAGTGTTTACAAAGATTTGAGAATTCAATCAGCAGAGTTTATTGCCAACCAACAACAAGTTGGCAATGCTATCGGAGGATTATCTGTAGGCGAGCCACACGAGATGATGTATGAAATGACGCACCTGGTTTGCTCCATCTTACCAAAAGATAAACCACGATACTTAATGGGTGTTGGTACACCTGAAAATATTTTAGAATGTATTGCTTTAGGGATTGATATGTTTGATTGTGTGATGCCCACGCGCAATGCGCGCAATGGAATGCTCTTCACCTCGCAAGGCATTATCAACATCCGCAACGAGAAATGGAAAGATGATCTTTCGCCCCTTGATCCTGAAGTTGGAGGCTATGTGAGTAAAACCTATTCGAAGGCGTATTTGCGTCACCTTATCATCTCAAAAGAAATTTTAGGCGCGCAAATTGCTTCCATTCACAACCTTACCTTCTACCTTTGGCTCGTGCGTGAAGCCCGGCTAAAAATAGAAGCTGGTCATTTTACAATCTGGAAGAATAGCATGGTAAAAATAGTATCACAACGGTTATGATGACCACTATTGATCGCTACATCATCAAAAAAATACTCTCTACGTACTTTTATGTGGTGCTCATTCTTGTAGCGGTCATTACGGTCATTGATTTAACTGAAAAGATCGACAAATTCTCGGCCAACAATTTGGGTATAGGTGCAGTGCTCGGCTATTATGCCGATTTCATTCCATGGATAGCCGGATTGATTTCTCCCATTACAGTTTTCATTTCTGTTGTGTATGTAACATCGCGTATGGCAGCACATACCGAAATCATTGCCATACTCAGTAGTGGTGTAAGTTTCAAAAGGTTGTTGCTGCCATACTTTATTGCTGGGAGCATCATTGCAGGAATCAGCTTTTATTTAAATGGGTGGGTCATCCCTAAATCGAATCAGGAGCGCTTAGTTTTTGAAATGACTTACTTTAAAAAGAGTAATCTCTACAGCCGATTGAATATACACATGCAAATTGAACCCAATGTTTATTTATTCATTCAAAGTTTCAATAATCAATCGAACACAGGGTATCAATTCTCATTGGAGCGTTTTGAAGAGAATCGATTAGTAGACAAACTCTCGGCTGATAATATTAAATGGGATACCACAAAAAATAAATGGACACTTCTTTATTGGAAACGGAAGCAAGTAGATAGCATCTTTCAGGTGCGGCAAAACTTTGACATAAAATTTGGAACCAAAGGCGATGCCATGGATACTACGTTAGCGATATCGCCAAAAGATTTTGAATCCAACGACCAAGGTTACTATGGTATGACGATTAATGAACTTACCGAGCACATAAACAAAATGCGCTTCCGCGGATCTACAGGTGTAGAGGTTTATGAGGTGGAAAAACAAATTCGCTTCGCTACTCCATTCACCATTTTTGTGCTTGTATTTATGGGTGTTATTGTTTCATCACGCAAGAGTCGTGGGGGTACAGGCTTTCAAATTGCACTTGGATTTTTTCTGTCTTTTATTTTTATTCTTTTCGTTACCATGACGAGGACGTATGCAGAGACAGGATCGCTTGCGCCTATTATCGCAGCATGGTTGCCCAATGGAGTTTTTACTATTATTTCGTTAGGCATGTATAAATACGCGCCTCGGTGATGGCCACAACCCGCGATTATTTTAAACTTCACTTTATAGTTTTCTTGTTTGGCTTTACTGCCGTGCTTGGCAAACTTATTTCACTCCCATCAGTTGAATTGGTTTTTTATAGAACTTTGCTTGCAGCATTGGGTATGGCTGTGCTAATGCTGATCATTAAAGCCGACTTCGCTGTTTCCAAAACTGATCTTTTAAAAATTATACTCACAAGTATTATTGTAGCCATTCATTGGATAACATTTTTTGCCTCTGGTAAAATCTCCAATCCTTCCACAAGTTTGGTTGGGTTCGCCACATGCTCATTCTGGGCAGCTCTTTTTGAACCCATCGCAAAAAGAAAAAAAATTCAATTTTTGGAGGTAGGATTAGGACTTGTTGTATTAATTGGTCTTGGAATTATACTTGCTTTTGATTTTAAGTATCCGCTTGGATTATTTTTAGGTGTAATCTCAGGCATTACTGCGGCCCTGTTTACCATCATTAACTCAAAATTAGTTACACGAGTTAGCTCTCACACCATTACCTTCTACCAAATGTCAGGAGCTTGTTTAAGTATTTTGATTTTCTTACCCATTTACAAAAGCACGTTTGCAAACGGTGGTGAACTCAAATTAACACCCACTTCTATTGACTGGGTTTATATTGCCATCATGGCCTGGGCTTGTTCGGTTTATGCGTACTCAGCTACCATTGAACTAACCAAAAAGCTTTCTGTTTTTTTTATTCAGCTTGCGTTAAACCTGGAACCAGTTTACGGAATCATTCTAGCCCTACTAATTTTTGGTCAGAGTGAAGTGATGAGTCTTAAATTTTATTTGGGCACTTTGATTATTCTAAGCGCAGTGGTCATTTATCCATATCTAAAAAGAAAGACCGACCAATTTTCTAATAGATAGAATACATTTACTCTAAACCGCGCTCTGTGTCATCACCATAGTCGTTAACTTAGCAGAATTTAATGTTGTGTAGGAACTCAAAACCGGTAACAATCTTAATCGGAAATTTAATAGAATCCTGTAGTGACGTAATACATTCCCTACCTACGGTACTTTCCTTATTTATAAAATTCCATTCTACCCATATTTCGCCTCGAACGAGGCTTAAGTTAACCACTGTGCTGTCATCACAGAACACAAAAAAAATAAGTCTGTAAGGATACACACCTAGGGGTTCACAAAGCTCAATAATCGTCCAGTGTACTTTGCGCAACCTTAGTGTCCTTCGTAGTAAAATGTCTTTAGAATTAATCAAACTGATGCCCACTCCAATAGACTTATTTAATTAATTCCTCGAGACTTTGTTCGGATTAAATCTAATCCAAAAAAATGAAATTCGAGAAACCAAATCCCTAGCCCTTAATTCTTAATCGTTAAATATCCGCTCAGTTCTTCACGCTCGCTAGTTATAAATTCTACTTTATAAAAGTACACGCCACTGGGTAAAGCATTGCCATTATTATTGATTCCACTAAAGCGCTGGTCAGGCTTATCATTGTTATAATTTTCAACATGATAAACCTTACTGCCCCACCGGTTGTAGATTGTCACTTTATTTTCAGGTTCAAGAAGTTGAATGTTCTCAAGCTTGAAGTAATCGTTCTTGCCATCGCCATTTGGTGAAACTCCATTATATACAACAATTTCGCCCTCTACATTAATTTGTAAGGCAAGCTGTGCACATAAATTAAGAACATCACATACTTCAATGGTGATTAAATCAAGACCTGAGAATGATGTGTTCGAGTAATCAAGAATCAAATCAAAATTTGAATCAAAGGAAGCCGCTGCGTTGCTGATTGGGCCGCTAATAATTTTAAGGGTACTAAAATCAAGATTTGCATTCGGGTCGGAGATTAAGCTACTTATCGAAATAGTAACAGATTGACCAATCACCGTCTTAATCTCGTCAGTAGGTTGATTTATAATAGGAGCTTCATTCACGATCGTGGATGTAATTGTACCATCACTACACAAGCTACACTGGTTACAGATTCGATATTGGATCAGGTCATCACCAAACGTACCAACACTCGCTTCATAGCGAATTGAATTATCGGGGTTAATGGTGGCCGTGCCTTTGGTTCCATTCTGAATAATGGATACCGTAATTACATCGGCAGCATTCGTGGTTGAACCCGCAAGCACATTAATAGTAGCAGGTTGACCTATGCTTACATCTACGGAAGGATTAGCGGCAACAATTGGTTTTAAAATGGTTATCAGCAATTGATCCGAAACCTGAGTACAAGCTCCGGAGCCATCTGCAGAAAGTGTTATGATTACTGAACCGGAAACAATATCGGCTGCACTGGGTGAATAAGTTGTTGTGAGTGCATTGGAAGCAGAAAATATTCCCGTTCCATTAGCACTCCATAAGGGATTAATGGCAAAAGCGTTCGTTGTTCCTGATAGATTAACAATATCTGTATTACAACTCGTTTGATCAGCGCCAGCCGCAGCCGTTGGTGCACGGTTAATAGAAACAGTTGTTGTAGCGGTTGCCGAAACGCAGGGTCCTGCCGCATCCGGATCGTTAGTAGTTATTGTAAAATCTACTGAGCCAGCTGCAATGTCATTAGCACCAGGTGTATACATTGCATTTAAAAGCGAAGCGTCATTGAAACTTCCATCTCCGGCTGTTGTCCATAAGATAGAATTTGCTGCACCGCCAATACTTGCTGCAAGTAAGATGGGACTGCTCTCACAACTATCAGTTATTGAACCAATGGAAACAGATGGCTGGTTTGCGCAACTGCCGACTAGAATGGTTCCAGTTATTGGAAATTGAAATATGATATCACTATCATCATCACTTGTAATAGTTACCGATTCGTTAAACGTACCCCCTGCAGAAGCACTGAGGATTAAATTAAATGTGACGGTTGTTTCAATTCCATCATCCAGATATTTTATCGACAAAGGCGGACTTAGGCTGGTAGTGAAGGCTGTGCCAGTAATGGAAATTGCGGAAACGCTTAAATCAATAGAACCATAGTTGGTAATGGTTATCGGTCTCATGATATCGATTCCTAATGATGATGATCCCAAATCTATAGAATTTGATTGTCCATTAAATATTTCCGGAGAGAAAACGTTTACCCCATCGAATACATAAATCTCAGGGCCGTAGATTTGTCCAGCTACACCAAAGTCAAACACTCCTTCATCTGTGTCATTGTTTGTGATGGTAAGGGTTTCGTAGAAATTATCGGAAACCGCTCCATCCATAGTAATATCAATCGTTACTGAATTATCAACCAGTATGGTAATGGGTGGTGGTGTTCCCAAGCTAAACACAATTCCTGTAAATGAGAGATCAGAAATAACCAATGGGGCAGCACCCAGATTAGTAATCGTAATCTGATTCGTTACACTATTTCCACGTGTATCCTCGCCTACATAATAACCAAACGAATCTCCATCATTAATTTGAGTAACGTTTGGTAAGGAGCCACTCGTGACAACAATTTCGGGCTGTGCCGATGCCGTAACAACACCGATTACTGGAAATTGAAAATTACCAGTAAAATTATTGCTGGTGATTGTAAGTGTTTCCAGAAAAGTGCCCGGAGAGGAACTACTAAAATCAACCGTAATTGTTATCTGGCCTCCGGCTGGAATAGTTAATGGTGAAGATGAGGTAGTAAATGCAGAGCCTGTGATAACAGCAACAACATTTGTAATGAGTATTGCCTGCTTATTTTCTATGGTGAAGCTGCGGATTTTAGTAGCTCCTGCATTGATCGACCCAAAATCAAAAGGTGAAGGTTGTCCATTAGCTAATTGTACCCCGGTTGTATTGGTGCCAGCATATACATTAATGCAGCCCAACCCGGCATCAAAAATAGACCAATTAAAATTAGCAATGATATTGGCCCTTGCTGCTACACCACTGCAGTAAAATAAATTGGATGCGCCAAAAGTAACATTAGATCTTAAGGGCAATGCGGCCCAGCCTTCCAGCAACTGGTCGTAATTATTCAAGGAGAGCCCTGAATTATCTAACATAGCAAACAGGAACCGGACATTGATAATATTCCAACTGCTCAAATCCTGATTAAAGGAAGTGGCTCCCTTAAACATCGCACGCATATCAGTTACATTGGTTACATCCCAGGTACTAATGTTCTGATTGAAGGCAGCGGCCTGCGCAAACATAGAATTCATATTGGTTGCGCTGCTTACATCCCAACTGCTGATGTCGCGATTAAATAAAGGCGACCGTTCAAACATCGAACTAAAATCGTTAACACTGCTCACATCCCACCCACTGATATCCTGATTAAAGGTGGGGAGATCACTAAACATCCCATTCATGTTGGTTACGTTACTTACATCCCATCCGGTAATATCTTGGGTGAAGCCGGTGGCATTACTAAACATAACAGCCATACTAACCACACTGCTTAAGTTCCAACCACTAATATCTTGATTGAAGGCTGTTGCTCGATTGAATAAGCCTGTCATGCTGGTAACATTGCCAACATCCCAACCTCCTATGTCTTGATTGAAGGAAGCAGCAGACCCAAACATGCCACTCATATCGGTTACGCTGGTAACAACCCAACTTCCAATATCCTGATTAAATGCAGTTGCGCCAGCAAACGTATTGCTCATACTAGTAACATTGCTTACATCCCATCCTCCAATATTTTGATTGAAGGCTTCAGCAAAAAAAAACATCTCACTCATGTCTTCCACATTACTGATATTCCAAAGATCAAGTGGTTGATTGAAAGCATCTGCTTCGCGAAATGCGCGAGCCATATAGAAAATTGTGCTTACATCCCAGTGATTTATATTATCATTAAATGCGGTTGCCTGATAAAACATTTGCGACAAGTCCGTTACTCCTGAAAGGTCGGGAGCATCTGTAGCGTTAACTCTTAAGTTTACACAGCCGCTAAAAGCAGCAGCCATGGAAGTCCAGGAAATGCTACCCCACTGCTCTATGGCAAGTAATTTATGGCTATCTCCATCGGGGCGAAAGCTTGCCGCATTAAAATAGATTCGTGGAAACTGGCCACTAATTTCAACCTGATAAGTTCCTGCCGCAGGAAAATCAATTGTTACATTACCTAATACACCTAAGAGTGTTCCTGTATTAGTCGGGTTTCCAACTTCAGTCCACACGATATTATAATCGTAACCAGTACCCGTTGTTGGGATTGTTATCTGTGTATCACTAGAACTTCCCGGATTATCGGTCTTCCAGGTGGTAATAAAGCTTTGAGCGTAGGCTGTAAAAGAAAGAACCGAGAGAAAAAGAACATGGATGCAGGTGGCTATCTTCTTATTAAACACGGTGACGAGTCTGTTTTGGCTTATTATCATTATAAAAGGGTTGCGTTATTCAATTCACTACTATTTTTAGTACTTATTGTAACCATTAAAAATGGCATATTACTGATAAATAGTTGGTGATACCCATGTGGGGGTATTGAGAGCCAGGTAGTTACAATGAGTTTAGTGAAAGCGGTTTCACTAAGCTTTTTTTGTTTATGGGAAAGACAAAAAAAGCGAT
>Ga0163149_10005726_pt1 | contig 13014 bp, 1 predicted proteins | sample OliLakLV19MP5G1_FD_148604 | JGI IMG/M metagenome (GOLD analysis project Ga0163149, IMG submission 148604) | Freshwater microbial mat bacterial communities from Lake Vanda, McMurdo Dry Valleys, Antarctica - Oligotrophic Lake LV.19.MP5.G1 | ecosystem: Environmental > Aquatic > Freshwater > Lake >...
AAAGTTTAACTATCTCGTTGTCTGCTGCACAGTAAAGGCTGATAAGTCCGCCAAGGTGTGGAATACGCCCGAAGAATATGATAATGATGCTGTAAAGCCTTGGGCCATTGAGTGTGCCACAAAGCTCGCTGGAGTCCTTTACGGGCTAGACCCCGATTATGAAAAGAATTTGCCCGAAAACAAGTTCTTGTTGGATTACAAATTCGCCAATAAGGATTTTGATTTGGTTAATAAAGAGGGCCACCTAGTAGATGTTGATGGCCGCTTGATTGATGATGAAGGTTATTACATCAAATATGTAGATGGGGTCAAGGTAAAGGTTAATAAGGATGGGGCCGAACTTACTGATGCTGGTAAGATCAAGACTGAATTTAAGCCCTTTACTGATGATGAAGGAAACCCTATAGTAACTGAACCAGAAGTAGTAGAGGTTATAGTAGAAGCTGTAGCTGAAGCTGTACCGGTAGAAGGGGCCCACCCTACTGGGTCGGCCTAACCGCCCCATATACTACTTTTTCTTTTTGTCACCTAAACCTACAACATAGGGCCGCCTTTTCTGGGCGGCTTTTTTTATATGGTTTTGAGTATTTAAAAGTGTAACGCCACATTTACTTAGGGGATTCTCATGGATAAATTCGCACTCACAGCACAATTATTGTTGCAGGCACCTGCTAACACGATGCAGGTCATGAGAGGTATAAGAAATTCTTTCAAAGATGTTGACGTAAATGTTAGGGTTAAGACCGATATTAGAGCCCTACAAGGTATTGAGAATGATCTTAAAAGACTCAGGGATGCCGGTAAACAGACTTCTCAGTTCTATAATGAAATCGGGGGCATTCTTGCTAATGCGACCCGTAGGTTTGCTGGTATTAGTATTGCTACTGGTACTTTCTTAGGTCTAGCCAGAGCTATTAAAGGGGGTATTGGGGACGCTATTACGTTTGAGAGAGAAATGACTAAAATCGCACAGGCGACAGATAGCTCTGTTCACGCAACCAGAGAATTAGCTAAAGAAATCGGGAATATTGGTAAACAATATGGTGTTGCTTCGGATGAGTTGGTAAAATTTGCTCGTAATTTTGCTCAGGCAGGTTTTAATGCTAAAGAAACTAGTGCAGCACTTGATCTTTTGGCCCGGACAGATGTTATTGGAACATTTGGTACTATGGAAAATACTATGGAAGGTATTATTACAACTCAGGCTGTGTTCAATAAGCAAATTAAGGGCTCCGCTGCCTCTATTGCGTTTTTAGAAGCTACTTTCGATTCTATTAACAAAGTTTCTAAAAAGTACGCTATTGAATCTGAAGATATTATAACCGCTGTTCGTAGGACTGGGGCCGTATTTGAGGCTGCTGGCGGTAGCGTTAACGAACTTATATCCATTATGACATCCATTAGGTCTACGACGAGAGAGTCCGCTGACACTATCGCTAATGGTCTTAAAACAATTTTTACGAGGCTGCAACGTAAAGACACTTTAGATTCTTTAAAAGAGCTTGGAATTGAACTAGAAGATTTGGATGGAAAATTTATTAAACCGCAACAGGCTCTTGAGAAGATAGGAATGGCCCTATCTCTTTTGCCTAAAGGGAGTATTTTTAAAAATAATATATTAGAAGAAATTGGAGGAATTTATCAAATTGGTCGTTTAATTCCCGCTATTCAAAATTATGCGTTACAACAGCAAATATTGAACGAAGCTAATACTGCTAGTGGTGATATTAATAAGGATTTAGAGAAGTCTCAAGGAACTCTTGCCAATAAGATAATGAGGACCAAAGAGTCTTTTACTTCTCTAATCAGAGAGTTTGCACTTAGTGACGGATTTAAAAAGGGAGTTACTATTGCGTTAGCTTATGCGGAAGCTTTTATTAGATTGGCAGAATCCTTAAAAGAGGTGTTGCCATATCTTATTGCTTACGCCTCTATAAGTATAGGCAAAACCGCTGCTGGATTTGCCCAGTCATTTATTGGAGGAAGGGTTCCTAGGCCAAAAACTAGTGCTGGAAAAGCTTTAACTGGAAGCCAAGGAACTAATTATGCTACCGGAGGGTTTGTTTCGGGGGTTCCGGGAATAGATAAGAATCCGGCGATGTTAACTGACGGAGAGTTTGTAGTAAATAGGAAAGATGCTCAGAGGAACAAGGGGCTTTTGGCTGCAATTAATAGTGGGCGAAAAGTAAGGATGTTGGCAGGCGGAAGTAAAAAAATTCCGGCAGGTCAAAAGATTGCTTCTGATAAAGATTTTGATGAAGATCCGTTTGGACATACTTTGTTAGAGAGTAGTAAAGTGTTAAGGGTTATTCACGGAACAATTTCTTCCATAATGTCAAAAGCTAACTCTTTTTTACCACAGACCAAGGCTGAAAAGGAGGCTAGCGGCATTCCGGTAACTCCTAAGCTACCAAAAACACCAACCCCTCCTGTTGTGGCTACAAGCACTACGCCAGTAACCGCTACTACATTAAAATCAAACCCAGCAGTGCCCTCGATAACCCCAGCTTTGAAGCCAAGCAAGATCAGTGCCGTCATGGCTAATACTCCTGAGATTATGGTAAAATTTCAGAAGCGTCTTGAGGAGTTAGTTAAGGCTATGGGTCCTGAGGCCAAAAAGCTAAAATCAGCATTTCGTAATGAAGAAGCAAAGGTTTATGAACCAACTGCTAAAGAATTAAGCCCTAGTGCTAGAGAGTCACTATCCCATTCTGGTAAACATGTTGCATCATATAGTGGTACGCCAAAGATTATTGCGGTTAATCCTATGAAAGCTAGGTTAGAAGATATTGATCATGAAGTTGGCCATGCCGCAGATAGGTCTGGCAAGAAGGGAGTTTTAGATGTTGGGGCTTTTGGTCCGTCTCTTCCTAGTACGCATGGTGGTACTGTAAATAATGTTATTGCTAAATTAGCGACACCTGCTAATGTAGAAGCTTCGAAAATTGCCGCCCAAAATGCGACTAAAGATGTCCAAGATAAACATGTCGCATATAAGAGTAAGCCACAAGAAGCCTACGCAGATATGTTCATGAGAGCTAATGATGAAGGCAAAAAACTTTTAATTAATTTATCATCTTCCTCAAAAAGTCAAAAAGACGTAGATAATGCCCTAAAGAAAATGGCTACATCTATTTTGGCGGGAAAAGCCTCTTATGATAAAATTACTGAACGAAATATATTAGCTGAGGCGGGATCTAGGGGGCTTTTAGCACAAACAAATGTTAATAAGCCAATACAGCCCCCGCATCCTCCAACGTCGTCTTTTGTGCCATTGTCTGGACTTATATCTTCAGTTAAGCCTCTAGAAAATTCTCAGGCCGCAAAAGCCGCAAAAGCCGCTGCCGAAGCCGCCGCTGAAGCTAAAGCCAAGCAAGCTGAGCAGTTTTCTGGAATGAGGTCTTCTTCTTTTAAGCCGCCAAAGCCTCCTAGACCACCAAGGTCTCCAAGAGGAGCTTCTGGCCCAGCTTCCGGCCCAGCTTCTGGATCTGAAGATGAAGAGGTTGCTAAAAGTTCTGGGATGCTTAATCTCGGCTTATTTGGTTTAGTTAGCGTTGTGACAGCCGCCACGGAAAGCATTTCTGGTTTAGATGAGTCTAGTAAAAGGGCTATACAAAGTTCTGTGGCCGCAGGTGTATTATTTTATTCTATGGCCCAAACTATTTTACCTACATTAGCTGGAGGTTTTGTATATGCCCAATCAGTATTAGAAAACACTGGGAAACACATATCTGCTTGGACAAATAAGCTTTCATCAGGTCTTAATAAAGTAGCAGTTTCTGCTCAAGCTGCCGCAGCTTCTGAAGACGTTGAGACTGCTGCAAATGCTAGATCTTCTGCTGGTGGTGGAGGGTTTTTAGCTTCACTTAATTTGTGGATTGCGGCAATATCTGTAGTTGTTGGCGTGGTGCAATTTATATCTTCAACAATAAGATCTGCTGCTGAAAATTTAAAGAAAGAATCCAATGATATAATAAAAGATATAGCTAAAGATGGTGGAGATTCAAAATCGGTATCAAAAGCTGTTGATAAAAGTTCTAAAGCTTTTTATCTTAAGGATATTGCCGATGCATGGGATAAATGGAATGCTATAGATAATCCTGATATTGAGGGTAGTAATTTAAATGCTAGGGTGGTTGAGGCAACAGCCAAAAATGAGCAAATATCTTATAATTATGATAAAAAGAATGAAGATGTAGCTACTAGAAAATTAGGGCCTAAAGAGGCTTACAGCGAATTGTCAAGTATCTCTTCTTCTATTAGAAAGAATGCTATACGTGCTAATGCACTTTACGATGAGATAGAAAAATCTCAAGAAAATTTTACAGGCATGTTCGGTGGAGTTAGAGAAAAAACAGAAAAAGAACGTAATGCTTATGATACCTCTAAGGAGACTAGGGATAAAGCGGTTGGAATGTCTAAAGAGAGAGGTTCTGTAATAGCTAATACAGCTTTTGAAATAGCTATGGATGATGCTAGAATGTCAAAAGATTCATCTTCTGTTGATCAAATAATGAATTCTAAAGAATTTTTGGATATGATTAAAGAAGCTAGGGCTTTTTATGCTGATAGTCTTACTGGATCTCCAGAGACAAAAGCTAAAAATCTTAAATTAGACGACGAAAATATGGAGAAAAGGAAAAAGGAAGTATCTGATGGTATTAAGAAACAGATTGAAGCCCAAAATAATATGAATATAGCTAGAGAAGCTGAGATCAAATTAATGATTCAGCTTAGCTCTCAATTTGATAACTTGGCTCAGTCTACGCTAGATTTAGATAATGCCAAGCAGTCACTTGATGTTTTGACAGGAAAGAGTTCTGGGGGCGTTGATCCAAGTAGGTTTTCTGATATATCTCGTGTCGGAAATATGAAAGATTTTGAACGTGATACAAACGCTGTCGGCAAAAATTTAGGTCCCGATGGGCAAAAAATTGCTAATGAAATTATTGCTACGGCTAATGTTATTAAGGAATTAGGCACTAATATAAATCTAGATGAGTTAAATAGGATAGGAAAAGCAAATCTTAAGATGAAAGATGGGGACGGTAAGGCTGGAAGAATAGCATATCTTAATGAGAAAGCTCCAAATTTCCAGAATATGAATAAAGAGGGCCAAGAAGGAGCTATAGCTGAACTTAAAGAAATGTTTTCGAGCGGATTAGTAACTTATGAAAAATTAGAATCCTTTAAAAGTAAACTTGCTTCTAATATAAAACCTTCTACAGATTTGTTTGGAAAAAGTGCCGGTAGTGCTAAAGAATTTACTGAACAACTTAAGCTTAGTGTTTCTGCTTTGCTAGAGCTAGAATCTGCTGTGGAATCGCTTCGAGGGGGCCTAGTAGATATTCAAGAGACTGGCCGACAAAGGTTTTTTGAGGCTAATTCGGGCCGTGCCACTAGTGCAGATCTCGATAACAATATTAACGCGAAAGAAGCCTCAAGATCTAATTCTATGAGGGCTAGACTTGGTGCGATAGGAAATAATGTGTCCGGGCCTGAAGATTTAGGAAAGCTTCTTAATAAACTGACAGTAGAATATAATGCAAATAAAAAGGTACTTGAGGATAAGTCAGTAGATGATAACACTAGAAACAATCTATCCGTAGCTAATGTAAAACTAGAGAAATCTATTAAAGCTGTCACGGGCGAGTTGACCAAGTTAACAGATCAGTCCGCTCGGGCCGCCGACGTTATGAGTCAATTGGACCGTGAGCGGGGCCGTAAGGACTTCGTTAAAGGTAAGGCTACCGACTTCGTCCTAGGCGGTGCAGAAGAACGTATGTCGATGCAGGAGCAATTTAAGGGCTTGCAGCACGTAATGATGTCTGGGTCGTTCCAGAACTTACCTGAGGACCTTAGAAAGAGTGTTAATTCGCTAGTTGACGAGATCTCCAAATCAGACCCAAACAACCAGTTTGTTAAAGGTAGAGATAATGCTATTACAAATGATTTTCAAAGGGCATTTGGTAGACTCCCCACAGAACTAGAAAGATCTCTTAGGGGAGGTGCGTCAAATAAAGAAGCTGAATTAACAGCGAGACTAATAGAAATTAATAAGCAAGAGATTGTTGCTCAAAATGCCTTGATTGATGTTGAAAAACTTAATCTTGAAGCTTTGAGGCCTAACACTGTCGCTATTATTAATTTAACCAATGCGTTAAATGCTATGAACGGATTACCTCTGGTGGATCTTCCGGCGGCAAATGTTCCTCCAGCAAATGTTCCTCCAGCAAATGTTCCTCCAGCAAATATTCCTCTAGCAAACGCTCCTAAAGAAAAGACTCCGAACCAAAGAATTTTAGATAAGTACGAACAAGTCCAAGCTAATAAAGGATTGGTTGGAGCACAGGCTGTCGAAGAAGCAAACGCTCCTAAAGAAAAGACTCCGAACCAAAGAATTTCAGATAAGTACGAACAAGTCCAAGCTAATAAAGGATTGGTTGGAGCACAGGCTGTCGAAGAAACCTCCCAACAAGCCGCCGCGGAAGCAAGGGCTATTCAAGAAGCCAAGGCTACTGCACAAGTAAAAGCCGCCGCAGAAGAAAGGGCTACCGCAGAAGCTAACGCTGCTGCACAAGTAAAGGCTGCCGCAGAAGCTGCTGTAAAAGCTGCCGAACAAGCCCTCATAAAGGCACCTGTAGAAGCCCCTGTAGAAGCTAAGGTCTCCGCAGATTCGTCGATGGTAAAGTACCAAAAACAACTTGACGACCTAGTTGGTTCTATGGGGCCGGAAGCTGACAAGCTAAAATCTTCAATTAAAGGAATGAAGGTTCATGCTGCTGGCGAAGTAAGTTTAGGAGAAAAGTCAAAAGAGTCATTGACTGATTCTGGAAACGCTAATGGTCTTTATACTAGAAATAAAGAGATAGTTGTTAATCCTAGCAAATATGATGAAAGAACTATTGAGCACGAAGCTGGGCACGCCGCAGACAGATCTGGAAATCCAGATATGAATCCGGTCACTGGAAGTGGTCCGCACCTTCCAAGTATGATATCTGATAGTATTAACAATATTATAGCTAAGGCTGGTACAGACAAAGTCAGAGCCGATTCTCAAGCCAAGGGTGAAACTGGAGATTTCGCTGAATATAGGGTAAAGCCCCAAGAAGTTTACGCTGAAATATTTAGAAATGCTAGCCTAGAAGGAAAGAGGTTATTAGTTAATTTGTCTTCTTCTTCAACTAACGCTAAAGAAGTTAATGACGCTCTTATAACTATGGTTCAAGCGATTGAAGAGGGAAGAGTAAGCTACGACGATATAACCGATAGCAACATATTGATTCAAGCAAGAAATAGGGATCTTTTGAAAAAACCCCCACAAGGACAGTCTGGGACTCCTGTTTCGTCAAATAGTTATGATGCAAAGAATTCTTTTGGGGTGAATCTAGTATTGGCTCAGGGTATGGGCGGCGGTATGGGTGAAGACGCCCCACAACGAACCCCAAAGCAACAAATGGGGGATAAAATAAGAGAAAAGAAAGAAGAGGCATCGAATAAGAGAAGAGAGACTAATCGCAAGAATACTGAAAAAAGAAAAGATGTTGAGCGGGTTAAGGCAGAAGCCGAGCGGGTCCAAACAGAACAAGAAAGTCAGAATGTTAAAAAAGAATTTGGACCCGATATAATTAGTGAAAGAGATAGTTATATAGATGAAGTTCACAAGAAAGCGAATGCCGCAAAAAGTGAGGATGAAAGAGGTACTGTTCTTAATGAAGCGACAGCAAGTGGAAAGATGAAGGATTTTCGAAAAAGATATGAGTCAACACTTACAGAAGAAGAGTTAAAGAATCAAGAGGATAGTCCAAATCGGTCTACCTATATGGAGGGGGTTTTTGATAAACAGGATAAAGCCAATGATGAATGGCATGATATTCAGGTATCTAGAGATCCTGCCAAGTACGACAAAACAAATTTACAAATAGCTAAAGATCGCCAAGAACATGAGACCGCTATGGCCGCTATCAATACCACACAAATTCCTGATAGAGGGCCACTAGAAGATAAGGCTACTGGGATACCACATGAATACAAGAAACACCCAAGAAGCGGTAAAGATAGCGACTACAATAAAGACGGTACTCTTAAATCTATCTATACAGAAAAGATGCCTGAAGCACCTCCATCATATAAAAAAGAAGGTATACTTGATGGAGTTATCGATATGGGAACCAGTATAAGAAATGGAATTGGCCCCGCTTTAAGCAAAGATTTTGGAAGTGCTTTTGTCCCGTCTAAATCTAGAGAAGAACAGAATTTGCTTGCAGAAGGAACACCCGAAGACACTATTAGGTCTAATTGGATGATTAATAAATCACCAGAACATGTTGAAAGAGATAGAGATAGGTCAAAAACTAGAGAGTTGGACGAAGCTAAGTCGAGAGAAGAAGGTCGGGCACGGATGGATGCTCGAAAGAAGGGGCAAAAAGATTATTTTAACAAACATTATGAATCTAAAAGAAATTATGCTCGTGGTGGGACTCTCGGCCCAGACAACATGATCGGGGTCCAGTCCGGTGAGGGCATTGTTAATAAGTCCGCTATGAGCAAAATCGGCAAGAACGGTCTTCAAGCCGTTAATAATGGCACCTCAATAGGAAGCGGTGGAAAAACCGATCTTTCCTCCCTAAATACTTTCACCAACAACCTTAAAACAACCCTAGAATCTGCTATTAATCGTATTCCTGAGTCTATGAACACGTTCTCAATGTCTATGGGGAAGATCACCACCTCATTGGATGGGATCGCCCAAAGCTTGAGTAATATTACTATGAAGCACGAGGTTAATATCGATGGACAAATTAACGTCGCAGGATTTAATGTTGAAAAAGTAGCGGAAGCACTCAAGGATTCACTGGGCGACTTTATTTCCCTAAAGGTTGTAGACGCCATAGGTAAACAAAACAAAGCATTTAGGACAGCATAAGTATGGAAATAATAAATTTGCCGGTAGATCAAGGAACTGGTAGCGGTAGTGGTGGAGGTGGATCTTCCGGTTTCTTTTCAGAATCTTCTATTCATAAAGAGGCTATGGGGCTTTTTATTGGCAATCAGGCTTCGTCTGCTGGGATGCCCCTATTTCTTAGATCTCAGCCCGAAGGTATTAAATATTTTAACGGGTGGGAGGCTGGTCTAACATCTTTAGATTCTTCTAATGCAGAGCGTTTTGAGACTGGTTTTGCGAGAGAGATACTCGGTCACGAATATAATTGCAACTCTATAAAAATAGTTGACAACATTGCTGCCGTAGCCTATGGGAATCATACCGATATAAACAAGGTGGTCTTTCAAAACAGAAACGTAGGAATGTACCAGCCTTGGGTTTTGGGTACAAATAATTATGATGAGACTGTATTTGAACGACTTTGTAGCGACTTTATTTTACCTCTAATAAATAAAAAGTCTTCTCAAATAAGTAATCCTGATGGATCTATAAAGACGGATAATACAGATTTTTCTAATTTATTTATCTTAGTTGAGTATGACGGACATATGACCGATGAAAACGGATTTACTTCCGTAAGGCCTTTAGACCAAGGCAATTTTGAACTGTTTTCATACGAATCTAATCCTGACACCAATAATCAGTCTGGTATATTTTATTTTGACCCACAATTTGATTTTGCATTTCTTAAATCTAAATATTCAATAGATAATTATTCTACAGAAATTACTCAGCAAGTATTTAATGATAGACTAAATACATTTGAAATTTTTAATGACTTAGTAAATTTGGCTACAGATACATATCGACAGACACGTCCCACTATTGATATTACTTATGGTGTTATTGGTATTAAAAATGTTTCTATAATTAAATATATGCCAGTAGTAGAATGCGGCAGAGTAGATATATACACAAGAAAAAGTGGCCGAATAACATCTGAATTCGCCCTAGGTAAAGTTCAGAGTGCCGGGCACGATCTAAAAAACGGAGATATTATAAAGATTTCCGGGGCCCGAAACATTTATGGTAAAGATACGATTTTAAACGGCCTTAAATATGTGCAGGTAAATACTACTGATATTTTTTCTTTGTATGAAGATCCTGAGATGACTCGCAAAACTGATACAGTTGAGGGTTCTCCAGATGCTAATTGGATTTGCGTTGGTAACGTATATAAGTATAAACTTCCAGATGGATGGGAGTTAAAACAGACTATAACTTCACCAACGGGCCGTAATGGATATTGTCTTAAAAATAGTTGGCACGATACCTATGTTACATATGGATCAGAAAAAAATAGACCATTACCTTACGATCTTAATTACGCTAATACTTATCGGGATCTTATTCTTAAAGATCTTGCAAATTCCAATGATCCTTTTTTATCTATAATTCCCGTTAGAGCATATCCATCTTCGTTAGATTTTTTATGGTCTAGGGAAGATCAGTACATCGGCGGTTGTAAATTTGGTTGCGATATAGACCTGAAACTAATAGGTGGGGCCTATTATTTACTTGTGGGTGAAAGAGGAATAAATTCTCACTACATGTATTCGGCCACAAAAACAACTATTCTTCCGGCAAACACGCCTTCTGGCAAGGCCCACTTATTTATATTATCTTTAGATTCTAATAAAAATCTTAACTATTTTCATCAGGAAACCTTTACGGCAAATAGTGGAGATACATCAATACCAAAGTCTGAAGAAATATCTATTAACACAAATAATTATGTTAATTGTTATTTTTATAGTGATGGGGATTTTTATGGGGCCCAAACTGAAACATCTTTTTCCTATAACACTCCTAACCAGCAGATATTATTAGATAAAAATGTGTCCAAAGATCTATTTTTAACAAATGATTATTGGTTTGGGGCCTATCTTTTTCACTTTGATGTTTTAAACGCCCAAAGTTATAATGGGGATTTTCCACATAGATCTGTTTATTTTTCCAATTATGGGCCACCTGACTTAGCTTTTTCAGGTGATTATTTATCTTCGCACGACATGTATCCGTATTGCGATAGTTTTGGGAAATCGGTATGCTTGTCTAACGATTCTTCAAATCTTATAATAATAGCGTCGTCAAAAAATAAAACACAATTATATCCCAACTCTGATTTAGGTAATAATTTGAGTGGCAGAGTTAATATACCACATATACCGAGTCCTTATAACAATATTCATTCAGGAGTTGACTGCGGATATGTCCATTGTATAAAGTACTCTGCTTTAAACACCATCAAAATAAATAAATTATCTCACCCCGGAATAGAAACTATTAGCGGTGGAATAGACCCCCAGTATATTCGGGCAGAAAATTTTGCAAAAACCATTCGTGTTTATGATGGGGTTTTATATTTTGGGTGCTCTCGGGCCGAAGAGTTTTATGATAAACAGTATATGACAACGCCTGATCCGAATGCACAAGATTTTAGTGATATGATAACGGATTTAGACTCATCTAATGACTACTTTTTTCAGTCTGGGGCGGCTTCAACACAAATATTTCAGAATGAAAAATCCTGCATATATTGTTATCAATACACCAGTGGCGAATATTCTTTCTTAAGAAAAATTGAAAGCGAAAATTCTAATAATCATTATTATTCGATTGGAGTTTTTCCCAACACCTTTAGTGGGGACTTAGATTATTGCCCTAATCAAAAACCCCTAACATTACAAAATAAAAAATATAGGAATAATAGGGTTTATGGACACACCTCATATCAATATGGGGAAGTATTGTTTTTTCCGGGAGATAGGTTTGGAGACTATTTCGATATTAATGGGTCGATTTTAGCTAGCAATTCCCTAGACATAAGTAATGAAAATAATACGGCTCATTCGGACATTAGTTTTGGGCCCGACAAATCTTGTGATTATATCCACATATATGAGAAAGTAAACGGTTCGTGGACTATAATTTCAAAGATTTCTGCTACGATAAATTCTGTAGATGAGAGGTATTCTTACGAGAGCCTTTATGATGCAGGATCTTACTGTATATCAAGCTTAAGAGATTTAGGAAACTATAGTTTTTCAAACACTCTAGTTTCTTCAAAAACTTGGGACATAGACTTAACCAACTCTTATGTTGTGGCCGACGACAGGATTGTGTTAAAAGACCCATTTGGATATTCCGTCTTTAGAAGGCCGCCCGGAAAAATTGGAACCCTTATACCGTCTATCCCTTTTGTGCCCCCGGTGTCTACTAGCCTACGAGTATATCCATATTTTAAGTTTGATGAATACTTTTCGGCCATATATAATAAAGGAAGCTTTGAAGAGTTATGTAATTTTTATCACACAGAGTTCGGCTCTATGTATCAGTACAATCTAGACAGCACGGTTGCCACAGAGTATTCTCCGGGAGGATTCGGGGTAGAGTTTATAACCCCAACCTACTTTTTTTCTTTGCCAAATTCTTTCTCAAACTATTCTGGTGGCGGGATAATATTTACTGTAGAAGTGTCTGAGCCAATAGGTTCTGGCAATTTAAGTCTAAAACTACATTCTAAAGATCCTAGGCTTAATACTGCTGCTGATTATGTAAATAATTTTACCTATGCCTGTGTTCAAGACTCCTCCCCATACACATATAGTGATTCCGATCCAACCAGCCAAAACGTATTTAGTAAGGGTTCTTTATCAAGTGAGGATTCTGAGATTTTTTTGGTTAATTCTGTTACTAATTCTGGGCTAGAGATTAAAACATACAGGTTTGAAATACCATTTATAAAAATTAATCAATATTTATTATCTAGTAATCAAATAAAAAATACAACCAGAACTAGTAATGGTAAGTCGTTAGTTCTTAACGATGTCCTTAAAGATACATATAATTCAAATGTAACAATTAATAACACTCTTATTGTTAGTTTTTGTTTTGGAAATAAGGGTTACGAGATACCTCAATATGACCAAGATAAAAGATATGAAATAATTTCCATCTCTTCGTCTTTAACCTCATTAACACTTGATGACTCGGGAGATGGCGGGGGATCTGGCGGTGGCGGGGGATCTGGCGGTGGAGGTTCTTCTCCGGAAATAACTTCTTTATAT